>WNGM01001405.1_pt1 | contig 19369 bp, 13 predicted proteins | sample 5400571 | NCBI WGS metagenome assembly WNGM01 (sample SAMN13153378, study PRJNA577476) | soil metagenome | isolation source: 100 cm soil or saprolite under Garry oak tree replicate 2 | place: USA:California | collected 2016-06-15 | reverse complement strand
CGATGAGCTTGGCGACAGGTTCTGGGGTGAAGTACTGGCCAAACTTGAGCTGATGACCGCGGGGCAGCCGCGTGACCGCCAGAACTCTCCGGCTCTCGACGCGCGCCAGCAACGCCGCCGAAGGATCGGTAGAAGCTTCGAGTAGTGCCATGTTTGGGAGCGTATCTCAGCGACGCGACCGAATCCCTACGTTGCGGCGGCGTGTGGACAGAGCGCCTCAGCCCGGCTTGGGGGAGCCGTCGCAGCCTACCTGGAGAGGCCCAGCTTGCGCAGGCGCTTGGGGTTCATACCTGCGAGCTGCTTCATCATCTTGCGGGCCTCGCCGAACTGCTTGATGACCGAATTCACCTGCTGCGTGGTGGTCCCCGAGCCGCGGGCGATGCGGGCGCGCCGCGAGCCGTTGAGGATCTTGGGGTTGTGACGCTCCGCCGGCGTCATCGAGCGGATGATCGCCTCGACCCTGGCGACGTCGCGGTCGTCGACCTCGATGTCCTTGAGGTCCCGGCTCATCCCCGGCAGCATCCCGAGCACCTGGTTCAGCGGCCCCATCTTCTTGACCTGCTGGAGCTGCTGGAGGAAGTCCTCGAGCGTGAAGGAGGCCTCACGGAGCTTGCGCTCCATCTGCTCGGCGTCCTGGCGGTCGACCAGCTCCTCGGCCCGCTCGATCAGCGTCAGCACGTCGCCCATGCCGAGGATGCGGCCGGCCAGGCGGTCCGGGTGGAATGGCTCGAAATCGCCCAGCTTCTCGCCGGTGGTGGCGAACTTGATCGGCACCCCGGTCACCGACCGGACCGACAGCGCCGCGCCGCCGCGGGCGTCGCCGTCCAGCTTGGAGAGGATCACGCCGGTCACGTCGATGCCCTGCTTGAAGGCGACCGCGGTCTGCACCGCGTCCTGCCCGGTCATGGCGTCGACCACCAGCAGGATCTCGGTCGGGTGCGTGGCCTCGGCAATCGCCGCGGCCTGAGCCATCATCTCGGCGTCGATCGCCAGCCGGCCGGCCGTGTCGACGATCACCACGTCCCGCCCGCTGCGCTCGGCCTCGGCGCGGCCGCCGGAGGCCACCGCCACCGGGTCCGCCGGGGCGCTGCCGTCGGCGGGCGCGTAGACCGGGACGCCCGCCTGCTCGCCCAGCACCTGGAGCTGCCTGACCGCGGCCGGCCGCTGCAGGTCACCCGCGACCAGTAAGGGCTTGCGGCCCTTACCGGCGAGATGGCGCGCCAGCTTGGCGGCGGTGGTGGTCTTGCCGGAACCCTGAAGACCCGCCAGCATGATCATCGTCGGTGGGCGCGGCGCCAGCTCGAGTGGCACGTTGCGCTCGCCAAGGGTGACGATCAGCTCCTCATGAACGATCTTGATGACCTGCTGAGCGGGGGTGAGGGAACGCGTGACCTCCTCGCCGACCGCGCGTGCGCGCACACGGGCGACGAAGTCCTTGACGACCTTGAAATTGACGTCAGCTTCCAGGAGCGCCAGGCGAACCTCGCGCAGGGCGGAGTCCACCTGGTCCTCCGAGAGCCTGCCATGGCCCCGGAGCTTGGTGAACACGTCCTGGAGGCGATCTGAGAGTGCGTCGAACACGGGAGCGCGCGGATTCCTTCTCGATGATTGGACGGGATAGCATCTGCCAACGCAGTCAAGCATAGCCTGTCCTTCGAGCAAGGCCCGCGCGAGGCGAGCGAGCGGGTTCTGGCCACGGGCGAGCTCGGGCTACCGGAGCGACGGGACGAGGGAGTTCTGATGAGCGCGACGGCCGGCTGGCCAACGGCATCCGCGCGGCGCGCGAACGCGCTCGTGATCGGCCGCTGGTGGGGCGTGTCCGCCATCGTCATCGCGCTCGCCTGGCAGCTCCTGACCCAGCCGAACATGCGCGCGCTGCTGGCGCTGATCCCCGCCGCCCTGGTTGCCGGGGCCAACTTCCTGCAGCGGCGCCTCCTGCTGGCGCTCCAGCAGAACGCCGACGAGAACTCGCGGACGGCGCAGCGGGAGTGGACCAGGCTGGCCAGGCGCATCCGGCTGCTCGGACGGGTACTGCTCGCGCTCGACACGGCCCTGGTCGTGCTGGCAGCGCTGGCGCTGGTGGAGGAGCCCAGCGGCGGCTTCTGGGCGCTGCTCGGCTGGCTGCCGGTGGAGGGCGCGATCACCGAGGGCACGGTCACCGCGGCCGTCGCCGGCACGGCCTCGGTCGCCGGGGTGATCGCCTACGACGCGGTCGACCGCGGCGGGATACCGTCGTTCGCGCCCGGCAGCGGGCTGCTCGTCCGCGTGATCGACCTGGTCGGCGTGACCGCGGTGATGATCGGGCTGGAGCGCACCCTCTCCAGGGGCGAGCGCATCATGACCGAGCGGCACGACGAGCTGACCGGGGTGGTCGACCGCGAGCGCGCCGCCCGGGCCGAGCTGGAGGCCTTCTCCACGATCGTGCTCGCCGGCGTGGCCAACCGGGGCGATCTGGAGGGGGCGCTCCAGTCGATGACCGCGGCGGTCGCCAGCCACCTCGCCTACGAGCGCATGGCGGTGTTCGTGATCGAGAACGGGCGCCTGCGGCTCTACTCGTGGTTCGGCGACTGGCCCGGCTCGCCGTCGTTCAGCCTGCCCGTCGGGCCTGGCAGCATCGTCGGCCGGGTGGCCAACTCCGGTACCTCGATCCTGGTCGACGACCCGACCGGGACGCCGGACTACTTCGCCACCGCGCCGGACACCAAGTCCGAGATCTGCGTGCCGATCCGCTTCGGCGACCGGGTGCTCGGCGTGGTCAACGTCGAGTCGCCGCGGCCGCAGGCCTACGCCCAGGCCGACCTCGAGCAGCTCCAGCGGCTGGCCGACCAGATGGCGGTGGTGGTCGACAACGCCCGGCTGTTCGACGCCCAGCGCGAGCTGGCGCAGCGCGAGAGCGCCGCCCGCCGCGAGATCGAGGCGGTCAGCCGCGCGGTCATGGCCAGTGTGAAGGGGGGCAGCTACCAGGCGGCGCTGGACCGCATGCTGGCGGAGGTCGCCGGCGTGCTCGGCTACCAGGCGCTCTGCTTCGCCGCGCCCGATGGCAACGGGCGGCTGCGCATCCGCGGCGCCGCCGGCTTCCCGGCGGAGGTCGTCCAGCGCCAGCCGCTGGTCGGCGAGGCGGGCATCACCGGGCGCGTGTTCGCCAGCGAGCGGGCCATGCGCAGCAGCAAGTCGGAGACCGGCAGCGGCTGGCTCACCCGCGACGAGGAGGCGAGCACCTCCGAGCTGGCCGTGCCGGTGCGGCTGGAGGGCAGCGTGCTGGGCGTGCTCACCGCCCGCTCCAGCGAGCGCGATGCCTTCGACGACCAGGACATCCCCGCCCTGTCGCGGATCGCCGACCAGCTCGCGGTGGTGATCGAGCGCGCCCGCCTGGCCGAGGGCGAGGCCGAGACGACCGCGCGGCTGAAGCTCCTCGACCAGATGCGCGACGACTTCGTGGCCATGACCACCCACGAGCTGCGCACGCCGCTGACGGTGATCCGCGGGTTCACCGCCACGCTGCTACGGCCGGGGGCGGAGCTGGAGGCCGACGAGCAGCGCCACTTCGTCCAGGTGATCGACCGCCAGACCGCGCGGCTGGCGCGCCTGGTCGAGGACCTGCTGCTGGTGTCGCGGATGCAGGCCGGCATGCTCGAGGTCTCGCTGGGCATCCACGACCCCGTCGAGCTGCTCACCGACTACAACGAGGAGTGGCCCAAGGAGCCGGCGCCGGTCTTCCTGGAGATCGGCCGCGACCTGCCCAACGTCCGCACCGACCCGGACCGCCTCGCGCAGGTCATGCGCAACCTGGTCGACAACGCCCAGCGGTACGGCGGCGGCAGCCCCATCCGGGTCAGCGCCCGCCGCGCCATGCGCGAGCTGGTCATCGAGGTCAAGGACCAGGGGCCGGGGATCGACGCCGCCGAGCTGCCCTACGTGTTCGAGCGCTTTCGCCAGGCCGGCTCCTCCAGCGCCCACCGCGCCGGCATGGGCCTCGGCCTGTACATCACCAAGCAGCTCGTCACCGCGCTCGGCGGCAACATCGAGGTGGAGTCGTCGCAGGGACGCGGCACCACCTTCCGGGTGCGCCTGCCCGGCGAGCGCGCGCGCTCGCTGCCATCCCGCAACCCGGCCCCCAACGTCTCCCAGTTCCTGCGGCGCCAGGCCCCTGGCGGGTAGAACGCCGGTCATGTGTCGGTACCGCGCCCGGATCACCCGCGGTGACATGGAGCGGTAACGGCGCGCACCGCGGGCACGTGACCGGCGCTCTCAGCCTATCCTGGGTGACACCCCGCCAGAGCGTCACCCCTCGAGGAGGCTCCCCGCATGGACTACATCCACCTCGGACGGACCGGCCTGCTCGTCAGCCCGTTGTGCCTCGGGACGATGAACTTCGGGCCGTTGACCACCGAAGGGGACTCCCACGCGATCATGGACCGTGCGCTGGAGCACGGGATCAACTTCTTCGACACGGCCAACGTCTACGGCTGGCGCAAGGGCGAGGGCGTCACCGAACAGATCGTCGGCCGCTGGTTCGCCAGGGGCGAAGGCCGCCGCGACAAGGTCGTCATCGCCACCAAGGTCTACGGGGCAATGGGCGACTGGCCCAACCAGAGCAAGCTCTCGGCGGCCAGCATCATCCGCGAATGCGAGGCCTCCCTGCGGCGCCTCCAGACCGACCGCATCGACCTGTACCAGATGCACCACGTCGACCTCGACACTCCCTGGGAGGAGATCTGGCAGGCCATGGACGTGCTCGTCCAGCAGGGCAAGATCGTCTACGTCGGCTCCTCCAACTTCGCCGCCTGGAACATCGTCCAGGCCAACGAGATCGCCCGCTCCCGCAACTTCCTCGGCCTGGTCAGCGAGCAGTCGCTCTACAACCTGGTCGAGCGGACCGTCGAGCTGGAGCTGCTGCCGGCCTGCCGCGCCTACGGGGTCGGGGTGATCCCCTGGAGCCCCCTGTACGGCGGGCTGCTCGGCGGCATCCTGCGAAAGACCGAGGAGCAGGGCCGCAGCGCCAGCGGCCGCGCCGCCGACGCCCTGCCCAAGCTGCGCCCGCAGGTGCAGGAGTACGAGAGCATCTGCGACGAGCTCGGCGAGCAACCCGCCAACGTCGCCCTGGCCTGGCTGCTGCACCAGCAGGGCGTCACCGCCCCGATCATCGGCCCTCGCACCATCGAGCACCTCGACGGCGCCATCCGGGCCACCCAGATCACCCTCGACGACAAGGCGCTCGGCCGCCTCGACCAGATCTGGCCCGGCCCCGGCGGCCCCGCCCCCAACGCCTACGCCTGGTAGCCGCGCGGCGCAATCACGGCAAACGTGCGTCGGCTACCTTGCCCTGGCCATTCGTTGTCAATGACCCACGAGGGATTCTTGCTCTGACCTGGGCAAAGGACACGACGATGCCCCGGCCCGTCCAGGCAGGCGAGGGGGTCGAGGGGGACACCTCCCCCTCGGTACCGGCCACATCGATCGCCGGAAGCATCGTGGTGCAGGTTGGCAGTCTGCCGCCCTGTCACGATGGAGCGCCCAGAGCGGAGTCCAGAGCAATCTCGCCATTTCTGCAGCTCACAGGCACAAGCCCAGGCTCCTCGCCCTGCCTCGACGCGCGCGCACGGCTGCCTCCCCGTGCCCGCTCGGCAAGGGAGGGGGTCGAGGGGGAGGCCCTCCTCCCCCCGGATACAGGCCACATCCAACAGCCTGGAGCCGTCCGCCGAGCAAGTTGAAGGAGCGGGGTCAAGCGCGAATGTCCCGGATCCTGAGCACGCTGGCCGAGGCCGCGAACCCATTCGTGCTTGAGGCCGCGACCGCGCCCGGCGTTGGATTCATTCTGGGGTGGGCTTAGGGACACCACGCGGAGGAGGTGGGTTCACCGATGCTTGGACGAGGGTGGTTCGCTTAGAAGCCACTGCTCCCACATGGCGAGAGCCCTATCACGGAACTGTTCATAACGCGTGTACGGCTCCCGCACGCCAAGGGCACACGCAGCGAGCCACCACAGCGGGCGAGCCAGGAGAAGACGAAGCGGCCTAGCAACGTGGGCAACTCGGGGTCGCCGCGCTCGCTTCACAATGGTGATCAGCCCAGTAGAGCCTAACCCAACGGCAAATCCTAGCAGACCACCAATGTCTGTAGAGAGCCGCATACCAGGACCCCTCCTCGGGGTTCCTGATGTGCCACCATCAGTAGCTTTGCAGCCTCTGCCGCGGGCAACTTCTGTGACTCAGGTGCTGGATTCTAAAATACGCGATCACGGATCACGGATCACGGTCGGCGACACGCCGGGAAGCCAGGCGATTGTCTGCGTATGACCAGTTCGTAGCGCTCTCTCGTACGGCTCGCGGAGCAGGTAGTTGGGAAGGCAGACCGTCATACCTTCGATCCAGGTGACACCTTCGGGTGGAAAGCCGCGAAACCTCGGCGGGCCAGTGGGTTCGCCTTGTAGATATCTTCCGTGCTTGGGACACCTGAGAACCCCGGTCTCACCTGAGAAATCCGCCGGAACTCGATCTTCCCAACGCGGATAGCCATGATCGAGCTGCCATCCTCCGTTCGATACGTGAAGCACCGCACCATCAGGCCGCCGAGGCGACAGGATCGCCGCAGTCCCGATCATGCGTCGGCACCTGCCGCCCTTGCCATAGCACCGGATCTCAACAGCGATGGGACGTCCGTCGCGACTGACTCGAAAAGGCACGCCACCCTCCTCACGAATGGTGCATTGTCACTTGTGAGTCTAGGTCGATCATATGTTCGCCTCAAGCGTCACGCTCCGGTCACCTTGAGATTCCTGAGGCCGACGGCGGCCTTGGCAGCTGGCGGGCGGCCCAGCTGGTGTCCTGGGTGGCGATGCGTCGGCGATGAGCCCAAGCGTCGGCTCAGTGGCCCAGAGGGGCCGGCCGAGGCGGTACATGGAGTTTGGTCCGATCCCCCCGGCCGGCGCCGAGCACGGGCGCGCCAGCGCCCGCGCGCAGGCGTGCGAGCCGGGCGGCTTGATCGTGTAAAGAGACTCGTAACAACTCGATGGTTGGGCAGTCCATTGGTCCCACGACCGGTGCCTGGGTTCCGCAGATGTGATGGTGCTCTAGAGTACGGAATGTCGTGTTGACCTGCGGGAACGGGTGATAGAACGCAGAAGCGGCGTGTCTCTAGGTGGTTGCCTGCCCGGTCAGGGGCGGGTGGCGAGCTCGATGATCTGCTTGGGTGGGGGCAGTTGGAGCTTGGCGAAGATGTCTTGTTGCGCCTTGGTGAGGTCGGTGCGCTGGCGGAAGGTGCCGGCCGGGCCGGTGAAGGTGCCGACGTGGAGGCGGTCCAGGTCGCGGCGAAGGGTCGGCCAGGTCTGGCCGGTGGTGGTTTCTGCGACGCGGACCAGCAGCAGCGCCAGCCAGCACAAGATGACGTGGGCGCGGATGCGGTCTTCGAGGCGGTGGTAGATGGGCCGCAGGTCGATGATCTGCTTCATGTCGCGCCAGCCCCGCTCGACCTCCAGCAGTTGCTTGTAGCCCAGCGCGATGTCTTCGGTGGCCAGGTGGGGGTCGCTGGAGCGCAGCAGGTACTTGCCGTCCAGGTTGGTCTCGGTCTTGATGGCGTGCTTGTCGATGCGGAGCAGCCCGCCGGGGGTGACGCGCAGGTAGCGGTGCAGGCCGGGCTTGGTGGAGATGACCCCGCGCAGCTCGGCTCGCTTGGTCGCCGAGAGCTTGTCGGCGCCGGCGATCGTCTCCTCGAGCTGGGCGACCAGCCGGGTGCGGACGGCGGCGTCACGGTCGGCCTGGTCGGGGTTGTAGCAGATGACGAACCGCTCATCCTCGGCGATCCGTACCTCCTTGACGCGCAGGTTGCCGGCCACCTCCTGGTAGCGGCCCTGGCGCGACAGCGCGGCGGCCGCCTCGGCGGAGCCGGAGCGCAGCTTCTCCCCGATGATGTAGTGGTGATTGCCTTTGCGCAGGTAGCGGCGGTTCTCCGCCGAGGCGAAGCCGCGGTCGGCCACCCAGATGACCCGCGCCAGGGTCCAGTCCCGCAGGTCGTGCTTGACCTGGCGGATGAGCGCGGAGTCGGTGGTGTTGCCGGGCCAGCACCACACCCGCACCGGGATCCCCGTGCGGGTGACCGCCATGCCGATCACGATCTGTGGCAGGTCGTCACGGTGGTCCTTGGACTTGCCGTAGCTGCGAAACCCCGCCAGCTTCCCGTCGCCGTCGCCGTCGCCGTCGCCGTCGCCGGTCTCGGTCTGGGTCTGGGGGAGCACCTGGCCACGCTCGTCGCGGGCCACCGGCTCGTCAGGCTCGTCCAGCTCGAAGTAGCTGCTGGTCGTGTCGAAGAACAACAGATCCACTTCAAGGTCAAGCAGGCTGGCCAGCTGCCAGAACACCTCGCGCTCCAGCGCGGGCGTGACCTCGTGCAGCCAGTCCATCGCCCGGTAGCACGCATCGTCGCTGGTGGCGGGCAGGCCGTCGATGTGCACGTCATGGCTGATCCAGGTGGCCGCGGCCAGCTTCGACGACGGGGCCAGCGCCCGGTTGGCGACCAGGCCAAACAGCACGCGCTCGGCGCGTGGGTCCAGCCGCCGTCCGGTGAGCAGCTTGGCCATGACCGTGTCGATGCCCAGCCGCTGCCACAGCCCGTCCAGCACATACGCCCCGCCCAGCGGGCGGGACTCCACGAAGGCAAGCCCGCCACCGCCGACGGTGGCGGCCAGCGCGTCGGCGGGTTCCAGCAGCCCAGACAGCGCGGCGACCAGGCGCTTGATCGCGGCACGGTCGAGTTGGTCTTCCCGGCCGAACCCGTACAGGATCTTGGGGACCGACCGGCCTGCCGCCTGGTCCCATTGGTTGTGGGCCAGGTGCAGGTAGCGCACGGGGGCGCCGTCCTTGTTTCGGCGTGTGGTCGTCTTCACGTACATGCCTCTAGACGATACCAGCATCATCCCAGCGCAGCACGTCACAATCGGCCGATGCGTTTCTCTAGGCATTTCGACGGCTCTCCAGACTCCTGGAGGCGTTGACCTGCAGGTTCATCCGCGCGTGTCTCTAGACCCCGCCCTCAACTGCGGAACGCAGGCGGTAGCGGGCATGCCTATGCCGGGGAATGCGGACGGGCGTAGTCGGCGCCTTGGAGGTCATCGGAGGGTGCCCGATCACCGGGGCTGCTGAGCTGGCTTGCCCAGTTTTCGGCGTTGTCGACGGGCCGGTAGCCGAACTTCTCCGCCGGAGCAAGATCCCACCACCGGCGTTCGTTGGCCGAAATGCCGTAGGCGACGACGAATCCGAGGTTCGGCGCTGTGACAGCGCAGTAGAACAGCTCAACGGCGTCTCGCGGGCTCAACCAAGTGCTCAGGTGACGAATGTCGGTCGGTTGCTCCGCGAACGTGCCGATCCGTAGACACGCGACCTCAAGGCCGTACTTGTCGGCGTACAGCCGGCCGAGATTTTCGGCGAACACCTTGCCGAGCCCATAAAGGGTATCGGGCCGTGGAGGAGCATCGGGGCCGATGTGTTCGTCGGTCCGGTAGAAGCCAGTGACATGGGCGCTGCTGGCGAGAACCACGCGAGTGCAGCCCTGGCGGCGCGCCGCCTCGAAGACGTGGTAGGTGCCCGTCATGTTGATGTCGCGGATGCGCTCAAAAGTGTCTTCTTGGGGGATGCCGGCGAGATGGATGGTCGCGTCGACGTCCGTCATGGCGTCGGTGAGGGCCGGGAGATCGCGAACGTCAGCTGCGTAGAGTTCTTCGCCTTGCTGAGCATCGCCAAGCGGTGCGGTGTCGAGCAGCCGGAGGGCGCTGACGCGGCCACGGAACCCATTGCGCAAGGTCGAGCCGATCCTTCCGGCGGCTCCCGTGATCAGCACCCGTCGCATGCCGCCATGCTATGCCAGTGCAACCAGACGTTCGTCAAAGGCCGCTCGTTGTGAGCTGGGAAGCTCGCGCCGACCTTCTTGCAAACGCCAGCGCGCGAATCCATCGATGCCCCGGTCCAAGGCAAGCTGGGTCGCCTCGGTGAGGAGCCTGACTGCATCGTCAGCGTCTCCGTCATGCACTCGGGCGATCGCAAGGTCAACGAGCAACCCGAACCGTGGATGCGGCGCCTGGGTGACGTTGAGCGCATTCTCCAACAAGCTGGTCGCCGCGGGATCGCAGAGAATCAAGAGGGTCTTGCCTGCGTAGCCAGGGAAGCGAGTTTCGTCCCAGAAGCAGAACAGGCCGTCCTCGTCTCGTGCTGGGCGGTTCGGAAGAGTGCTTTCGGCTCGCGCGAGCGCAGCCCTGGCCTTGCGACCGTTGTTAAGCAAGGCTTCCTCTTCGGCGATCCTTGCGGCGAGCCAGCCTCGTAATGCCGGAGCAGTGTCATCCGCCTTGCGATTTGCTGCATGGAGCAGATTCAGGGCGAGTACGGAAGTTGGGTCTCCGTCGAAATGTGGAATGTCGAGGGACGAGTAGAGCGAGCTGGTTGCCGCGAGGATTTGCGCCAGGAGCAGGTTGTCCCCTGCTGTACGGGCGTGATCCCGGCCGAGGGCCAGCTGCGCATGCGCGGTCACAAGGTCCCCATGTCCGCGAAAGACGACCCAACCCGCAATGGCTGCGGTCGTCGCGGTTACCCGGGCCAGGCGAGGCTGGAGATCCGGGCGTGCGTTGGTGGGGTCGAGGCAGAGAAGGTATCGGAGATGCGCGCGTATCGGCCCAATGATGGTGTGCGGCCGGGCGTAGTGGTGGCGATGGGCAAGGTCGACAGTCAACGATTCCAGGTCATGGAGTAGTGCGGCATCGATCGTGCTCGGGGCGTTGAGGTGGTCTGGGTCGAGAAGAACTGTGGCGGCGAGCGCGAGCACAGCCTTGTTGAATTCCGCGCGTCGCACGGGCTCGCTCCTAATCGGTGTGGAGGGGCGAGCCGTTGGGAGCAGTGCCAGTAGCTCGCCGTTGAAATCGAGGTTCGCGTCTATCCTCTCGGCGCATTCCCGAGAGATGCCTGTTGCCTTGCCGAGTTCGATTAGGTTGAGATGCGATCGGGAAATGCCGATCACTCGACTCGCTTCATCGAGTGTCAGCTCGAACGCTTGTCGTCGCTCGCGGACTGCCTTTCCGAGAATAGTCCGCCATTCGCTCATGTCCGACATCCCCTATCCCGCGCAACATCTGTTGCTATCTCGACAACATCAATCCGGCCAAGGTCTCCTACTTGTCCAGCATGGACAGAGTACGTCGAAACGTAGCAGACGGAGGGCGGATGGTCGCCCACAACTGGGGCATGGAGGCGAAACCAACCGACAGCATCGGCGTTTCCCGGCCTGGTGGTCGGGTGCGGGTCGTTGGTGTGGGTGGGTGAGCGTGATGGCGACGTGGACGAGGGAGTTGGAGGAGATGGTGGGATCTCGCCGGTTGGAGACGGCGCTTGACCTTGCGTCCTGCGGGCTGCCGGTGCTGCCGATGCATCACCCGAGGGCGATGCTGGGTCGGGGCATGGTTGGCTGCTCGTGCGATCAGCTCGGCTGCCACGCGCCGGGCAGGCATGCGATCGGCGGCCTAGGCGTCGGTGACGCGACGACCGATCCGGAGCGCGTTCGGGGTTGGTGGAAGCGCTGGCCACTGGCCAATGTCGGCACCGTGGCCGGGGTCGCGGTTGAGGTGGTGAACCTCACCTATCCGGATCTGGCGGCTGAGCTGGCCGGGTGGCTGCGCGCGCACGGTGCAGGGGACGGACCGGTTGTCGAGCTACCCAGCGGCCAGTTGCTGTTCCTCGGTACTGCGTTGCCCGCCAGTGTGCGGGGGCCGTGGCTCAAGCGTTTTGAGGGCGGCTGGGCGGAGCGCGCCGCACATGGAGTGTTGGTGCCACTGCCGCCCAGCCGGCTTGCGGGGCTCAGCTCTGGCGAGTTGGTGTGGCGGACCGGTCCGCACGTGGCGTTGCCCGATGGGGCGAAGCTGGTGGCCGCCGTGATGGCCTTGCCCGCGCCGGAGCAGCTTGGCGCTTGGGCCGCCACGCAGGGGGTGGTGGTCGGTAGGCGATGACCCGGGTGCGGATGGCCGGTTGTGGGGGGCGGGGAACGTGATGGTGAAGTGTCGAAGAGCAGGCGCACTGCGACGTTTGATCATGTCGGTGCTGGCGGTCGGATAACGCCCTTGGAGAGTGCGATGCGGTATGCGGTGCGTGGGGTCCGGGTGGTGCCGTTGCACTTCCCGATCGGCCCGCCCAGCCTCATCGATGGCGGAGGAGACTCGGGGCGGTTGGTGTGCTCGTGCCTGGAGCTGGACTGCCAGGCGCCGGGATTGCATCCGCTTGAGCCGCTGGAGATCGACAACGCCACGTGTGATCCCGTCCAGTTGGCACGCTGGTTCGCGCAGGTGCCGAGGGCGAACGTGGCCGCGGTGGTCGGGGCCGGGCTGGAGGTCGTGGAGTTGCACTACGCCGCTCCGCCCGCGCAGCTTGCCGCCTGGCTGTCCGCCCAGGGAGTCCGGCTCGGCCCGGTGATCGTCGCCGGACGAGGCTGCCTCGACCTGGTCGTCTTCTCCGACGCCGGCCCGCCCGCCGAGGTCGAGCAGCTGGACTTGTGGCGCTCCGGCGGGTCCCTGTTCCGTCCGGGGCCAGGTGAGCTGGTGGTGCTGCCGCCCAGCCGGTTCATCGACGGGTCGTACGCGAGCTGGCTGGTGCCGTGGGAGCAGGCGGGGATGCCGCCCGACCGTGACCAGGTGCTCGCCACCGTGGCGGGCGTCCCGGCTCCGGATCGGCTGGCGGCCTGGGACGTGACCCGCCAAGACGGCCAAGGCGTGCGCGCCTGCGGCCAGTAGACGGATCGGAAGTGGGCCACGGGGTCGGGCAGGCTCGAGGTTGCCCCATTCGGTTGATCCGGTGGCCTGCTGCCCGGGGCCGAGTGGTGGCAACCTCCTCGGCCCCGGGCTCTCGAACAGATCTCTAGGGCGTGGAATGGCGGTGGTGTGAGCGTGGTGTGGCCATCGAAAGGCCCGCGGGTCGCGGGAGTGTTGGGCGCCAAGATCCGCGCGGCGCGGATTGCCGCTGGGCTGTCACAGAAGGAGCTGGCGGAAGAGCTTGGGGTCACCCAGGCAGCCGTCAGCCAATGGGAACGGGGCCTTGTCGAACCTGGGATCGGCCATTTCCTCCACATGGTGGGGCTGCTTGGACTCTCCCTGCTGGAGTTGGAGGACAAGCCAGCGGACCACAACGCCGACGCCGCCGGGCTCGACGGTCAAGATCGTCAAGACGGGACGCAAGCAAAGCGGGTCGCGCGGCGGGTGCAGCCCCAGCGGAGGTCTGCTGATCGCCCGGTCGCCGGCCGAGCCGATGAACGTGGAAGCGGCAGTGGCGAGCGGCCGGTGTGGCGGCGCTGATGGTGCTGCCGGTTCGCAGGGCCGACAGACTGTCGGCCAGGTTGGGGCCAGCGATCCGGCGGTCGCGAAGGCAGGCCGGCCTGTCGCAGTGCGAACTGGCGGATCTGTTGAGCGTGGGTCAGTCGTCGGTGAGCAAGTGGGAACGTGGCACCACCGACCCGGCCGTTGGGCTTTTCCTCCAGATGGTGAGGCTGTTCGGCCCATCGCTGCTGGCGATGGTCTTCCAGGCTGCCGGCTACGGTGACGGCGCGAGCGGTGAGCGCGAGGGGGATTGCCGTCGCGGCGACGCGGCCGGGGAGGGCGCTGAGGAGCTTGCCGCGCTTGTCGCCAAGGGGCTCACTGATGCGCAGATCGCCGAACGCTATCGCGTGCGCGTCAAGACCGTGGTGCGCTGGCGCAGAACCTATCAGATTCGCCGGCAGACCCCACCGTAGTAGCAGCCCTGACGATCCCGAGCCGGCGGCTCGGATCGTGGATGACTTCGCCTACATGGTGGAATCGTTTGCCAGTCCAGTCGGGTATATCGACGTCTTCCGCGAAGCCCAGGTGGTGGGAGGATTCGATCAGCTCAATGATCGGGCCGAGGAGGTGGAGGTCGCCGGGCTCCGGATCTTCATCGCCGACCTCGACGACATCATCGCCTCGAAGGAAGCGGCGGATCGGCCGAAGGACAGGGCGCAGCTCCCGTTGCTGTATGCGCTCCGGGAAGAGCGGGGTCGGTGAACCGGCCCGTCAGCTCGCCTCCTCGGCGAGCAGGGCGTCGACGAAGGCTTCGGGATCGAAGGGGGCGAGGTCGTGGGCGGCCTCGCCGAGGCCGACGAGCTTGACGGGGATGCCGAGGTCGCGCTGAACGGCGATCACGATCCCGCCCTTGGCGGTGCCGTCCAGCTTGGTCAGGACCAGGCCAGTGACCCCGACGGCGTCGGTGAACTGGCGGGCCTGAGCGAGCCCGTTCTGGCCGGTGGTGGCGTCCAGGACCAGGAGCACCTCGCGGATGTTGCCGTTCTCGCGCTCCAGCACCCGCCGCAGCTTGCGCAGCTCCTCCATCAGGTTGGTCTTGGTGTGGAGCCGACCGGCGGTGTCGACCAGCAGCACGTCGGCGCCCCTCGCCCTGGCCGACGCGAGCCCGTCGAAGGCCACCGCCGCGGGGTCGGCGCCCGCCTGGTGGCGGATCACCGGGGCGTCGACGCGCTCGCCCCAGATGACGAGCTGCTCGGTCGCGGCCGCTCGGAAGGTGTCGGCCGCGGCCAGCACGACCTGCTTGCCCTCCTCGGCGAGCGCCAGGGCGAGCTTGCCGACCGTGGTGGTCTTGCCGGTCCCGTTGACGCCGACGACCAGCACGATCCCGGGCCGCCGGTCCTCTTCGATCAGGTCGAGGGAGAGCGTGCGGTCGCTGCTGCCGACCTCGGCGAGCAGCGCCTCCCGCAGCAGCTCGCGAAGCTCGGCCCCGGCCGCGCGGCTGGCGCGGGCCCGCTCGCGCAGGCGCTCGATCAGCTCCGTGGTGGTGGCCACGCCGACGTCGGCTGACAGCAGCGCCTCCTCAAGCTCCTCCCAGGCCTCCTCGTCGCCGGCGCCCCTGGTGAGCAGGCCGGACAGGCCCTGGGCAATGGCGGCGCGAGAGCGGCCGAGCCGCTCGCGGAAGCGGCGGCGGGGAGCGATGACCTCTTCGGTGGCGGTGGTGACGCCCGGCGGCTCCCCAGGGGGCACGTCCTCCTGATCGTCCAGCGGCCGTGCCGGCCCCGGTGGGGCGGGCTCCTCCCCGACCCCGGGCTCGCGGTCGAGCACGGTCTGGCCCGCGTCGTCGGCCGCATGGCGCTGGCGTCGCCCGGCCAGCAGCGGGATGATCGCGATCGCCGCGATGACCAGCACCGCGACGGCGATGATCAGAACTTCCAGTCCCACCTACTTCACCTCCACCGGAGACGGGCGGTCTCCGGCTGCTGCATCTTCGTGGCCGGCGCCCCCCAGAGTGCCACCTCCAGGCTCCCCGGTGGCCTTCCCGTTCAACTCGCCGTGGGATTTCCCGTTCAGCATGTCGGCCCGGTGCGCGCGGCCCGGCTTGCGGCCCTCGCGCAGCCGCTGGCTGACGACCTTGCTGACGCCGCTGCCCTGCATCGACACGCCGTAGAGCGCGTCGCCCGCCTCCATGGTGCGGCGCTGGTGCGAGACCACCAGGAGCTGCGCGTGCTCGCGGGCGTCCTCCAGCAGGTCCAGGAAGCGGTGCAGGTTGACGTCGTCGAGCGCGGCCTCGACCTCGTCGAGCACGTAGAAGGGGCTGGGGCGGGCCCTGAAGACGGCGAAGCAGAACGCCAGCGCGACCAGGCTCCGCTCGCCGCCGGACAGGAGCTGGAGGCGCTTGACCTTCTTGCCCGGCGGCCGCGCCTCGACCTCGACGCCGGTGTTCAGCATGTCCTCGGGCTCGGTGAGGACCAGGCGGCCCTCGCCGCCGGGGAACAGCAGGCGGAAGGTGCGGTCGAATTCCCGGGCGACGTCGCCGAACGCCTGGCCGAAGACCTCCCGGACGCGCTCGTCGACCGCCCGCACCACCTTGAGCAGGTCCCTGCGGCTCTCCTTGAGGTCCTGGAGCTGCCCCGAGAGGAAGCTGTAGCGCTCCTCCAGCGCCTTGAACTCCTCGAGGGCCAGCGGGTTCACGCGGCCGAGCAGCGCCAGGCGGCGGTCGAGCGCGGTGGCGATGCGGCGCAGCTCGGTGGTCTGCTGGCGGCGCGGGTCGGCCTGGTCGAGGCGGGCGAGCGCCGACTCGTCCGGCAGGTACTCCTTCAGCGCCTCGTCGGGGTCGACGGCGAACTCCTCCACCATCCGCTTGGACAGCTCCTCGACCTTGAGTCGGGCTTCCACACAGGCGGAGTCGCTCTCGCGGGTGGCGGCGTGGTGCTCGTCGAGCGCGGCGGCCGCCTCGCGCCTGCGGGCGCTGGCCTCCGCCAGGCCGGAGCGCGCCGAGGCGAGCGCGCCGGCCAGGCGGTCGCGGGCCTCGACGGCGCCGGACAGCGAGCGCTCCAGCCTGGCCAGCGCGGCGCTGGCCAGGCGGGCCGTCTCGCCGGCGCGGTGCGCTCCATCCAGGCGCGCGGCCCGCACCCGGGCGCGGCGCTCGGCCGCCTCGGCGGCGGCCCTTGCCTGGTCGCGGAGGTCGTGGAGGCGCTCGGTCAGCATCCGGTGACGCTCGCTGGTGGCGGCGCCGGCCACCCGAGCGGCGACGGCGACCTGCTCGGCCTGGTCGGCGGCGGTCGCCAGCGGCTCGCGGGCCTCGGGATCGGGCAGCGGCACCCCGGCCTCGCCGCCGGTGCGCAGCGCGTGCAGCTCGTCCCGTGCGCTGGCGAGCTGGGCCGCGGCCTGCTCGCGGGAGGCGGCGACCTCGCCGCGGCGCCGGTCGACGGCGGCCGCCTCGCGCTCCAGGCCGCGATGCTCCTTGTCGACCGCGCGGTCCCGGTCGGCCGCCGCGCGGCTGGCGGCCTCGGCCTCCCGGTGGGCGCGGGCGGCGTCGGCGACCCGCGACTCCAGCTGCTCCAGCGCCTGCTCGGCCGCCTCCAGCTCGGCGCTGAGGGTCTCGGCGGCCTCCAGCGCCACCCGCTCGGCGCCGGCGGCCTCCTCGGCGGCGCGGCTGGCGGCCAGCCCGCTTGCCTGCGGCACCGTGCCGCCCTCGACCCGGCCGGCGGCGACCAGCTCGCCGGCCGTGGTGACCACGCGGTGGTCAGGGAACCTGGCGGCCAGGTCGCGGGCCTCGTCAAGGCTGGCGGCGAGCAGGACCCGGTCGAGCAGGGCCCTGGCCACCTCGCCGGCCGCGCCCGCGACGGTGACGCGCTCCAGCAGGCCGGCGTCGGGCGGGGAAGGCGCGTCCCGCCGCGCCGGGGCGCCGCTCCCCGATCCCTCCAAGGGGTGCAGCAGGATCGCGCGGCCGCCGGCGGCGTCGCGGAGCGTGCCGGCGGCCTCGCCCGCGGCCTCCCCGGAGGCCACCACGATCGCGTCCGCGTCGGCGCCGAGCGCGGCGGCCACGGCGGCCTCGTAGCCAGGCTCGACCGACAGCGCCTCCGTCAGCGGGCCGACCAGGCCAGCCAGGCCGGAGCCCTCCAGGGTGGCCAGCGCGTCCCCGCCGGCGGCGCGCGCGGTCGCCTCGAAGGCCTCCCTGCGCGCCTTGGCCGCGGCGCGCTCGCCCTCCAGCCGGCGCTCCTCGGCCCGCAACCGCTTGGTCTCGCCCGCCTGGCGGTCGTGCTCGCCGCGCGCGGAGGCCAGCGCCTCCGCCCTTGCCGCCTGCTCCCGCTCCAGCTCCGCGGCCTCGTCGCGGATGGCGTCGAGCTGGCGCGCCAGCTCCTCCTGGCGGCGTTCCAGGCCGCGCGCCTGGCCGTCGAGGCGGCCGGTCTCGGCCTGGAACTGCTCGATGGTCCGCTCCAGGCCGGCGACCTCCGCGGCCAGCCGGACCTCACGCTGGTGGGCCCTGGCGCGGTCGCGCTCGGCGCCGGCCACCGCCCGGTCGTGGGCTGCCAGCGCGTCGCGGGCCTGGGCGCGCTCGGCCTCGGCCGCAGCGGTGGCTTGCTTGGCCGCGGCCAGCTCGACGTCCACGGCGCCCAGCTCGGCCAGCACCTCGGCGGCCTCGCGCTCCAGGTCGGCGGGCGAGCGCCCGTCCTCCTCGTCGGCTAGCGGCTGGGCGAGGTGGCGGGCGCGCTCCTCGGCCAGCGCCATGGTGCCCCGCAGGCGCTCCCGCACGGTGTCGAGCTCGTGGGCGGTCTGGGTGGCGCGCGCCGCCATCGGCTCCTGGTCGTCCAGGATCGCCTGCAGGCGGGACTCCTCGGACTGGGCGGCTTCGTGGGCGGCCTCCAGCTCGGCCAGGCGCTGGTTGAAGCGTTCTTCTTCCGCCTCCAGCGCCCCGGCGCGCTGGCGGGCCGCGGACAGCTCGCGGGAGCGCAGCACCAGCCGGACCTCGCGCAGCTCGGCCTGCACCTCGGCGGCCTTGCGGGCGGCCTCCGCCTGCTGCTGGAGCGGCTTGAGCTGGCGGCGCAGCTCGCCGACCAGGTCGGACAGGCGGACCAGGTGCTGCTCCATGCCGGCCAGCTTGCGCAGCGCCTTCTCCTTGCGGCGCCGGTGCTTGTAGATGCCGGCAGCCTCCTCGATGGCGGCGCGGCGGTCCTCCGGCCGTCCCTGGAGGACGTCTTCGAGGCGGTTCTGGCCGACGATGGTGTGCAGCTCACGGCCGATGCCGCTGTCGGAGAGCAGCTCCTGCACGTCCAGCAGCCGGCACGGCGTGCCGTTGATCGAGTACTCGCTCTCGCCGGAGCGGTACAGCAGCCGGGCGATGGTGACCTCGGAGAAGTCGATCGGCAGCAGGTTGGCGCTGTTGTCGATGGTGAGGCTCACCTCAGCGCGACCCAGCGGCGGGCGGTTGGCGGTCCCGGCGAAGATCACGTCCTCCATCCGGCCGCTACGCAGGGACTTCGTGCCCTGCTCACCGAGCACCCAGGAGATGGCGTCGACCACGTTGGACTTGCCGGACCCGTTGGGCCCCACGATCACGGTGATCCCGGGCTCGAAGTCGAGGACGGTCTTGTCCGCGAACGACTTGAACCCGCGCAGGGTCAGCGACTTGAGGAACACGCGTCTGGCCGGGAACCTTTCGATCCGCAGGTCATCAGCCCGTACCGGTCATGATGCACCACTCCCGCGACATCGCGGGGGCCCTTGGACGCTGGGGCGGCGACCGCTCGGGCGACGGCGAAGTCTAGCACGCACCCTGATCGACTCGGTGGAGGGACAGGAACTAATGAATCCTTACGACTCAAGACTGGAGAAACTTCGCAGGTTCTACCCGCTTGGTGGAAAAGAAAACGGGGCCCCCAAGAATTGAGGACCCCTGACAAACGAAAACCCTGGATCAGGCCAGGGCTGCTTCCTTTTTGGTCGAGGACTGGAGGTCCTCGACATCGCGAAGGGCGATCTCCTGCTCGGCTACCGCAAGAGCGCGCTCGAGCTCGCTAACACGCGCCTTGAGGGCGTTCAGCTCCCGCAGGATCAGGTACGCGGGCGGCTGCCCGACAAAGCCCATGAGCGCCT
>WNGM01005358.1_pt1 | contig 19381 bp, 15 predicted proteins | sample 5400571 | NCBI WGS metagenome assembly WNGM01 (sample SAMN13153378, study PRJNA577476) | soil metagenome | isolation source: 100 cm soil or saprolite under Garry oak tree replicate 2 | place: USA:California | collected 2016-06-15 | reverse complement strand
TCTAAGACTCTTACCGACGCCGATAGCTCGTTCCCGTTCTTTTCCGCTTTTGCCTCCAACAACTTTGGTGCGCAAAATCCCTTCAACCTGAAGACGGAAAAGGCCCTGAGCTATCAGGACACACCGCATGCCGTCGTTCTCAGCTATATCTATGAACTCCCCGCCGGTCCAGGAAAAAAATACCTAAGCCATGGCCCAGCTAGTAAAGTGCTGGGTGGTTGGCAAATTAGCGCAGTGCACCGGTACCAAAGCGGATCACCCGTTATCATGAACAGCTTTGCGCCATCTCCACCGTTCAGTGGCGGCAACTTTAAGTACAGCCGCATACCGGGCGTGCCGATTTACAGCCCGAACAAGTCGTCCTTCAACCCCGCGCTGCCGACCGGTTGTCATGAGAACGCTGACGGGACTTTCAGCAGGGTGACCACCAATAACTACTTCAATTGCGCGGCTTTTTTAGATCAGAACGCGGATAGCCTTGTGGCTCAGCGCGGCTACCTGTTTGGAGATCTACCCCTGACGCTTGGCAATGTCCGCAGCGAACACTACTTCAGCGAGGATTTTGCGATTATCAAACGCACTGCGCTCACTGAGGGACATTCCTTGATATTTAAGGCGGACATCCCCAACGCCTTCAATCGCCATATCTTCGGGACGTTAGATGGACAGATTGGTTTTGGTGACACGACCTTTGGCGTGCCCAAGGGTCCCCGAGCCACCATCAATGCCGTACGACAAATCCAGCTAACCTTGCGCTACCAATTCTGAAGCTTGGCTCGGCCCTCACATCAAACCCTCTGGCTGACTCGCCCAAGCCAGAGGGTTTTTCGTTGGGGAAAAACTGCTCACTGCCCTTTGTGAAAGTGGGTATAAAATTTACCGGTGCGAATCTTATGCGATTGCACTGTTTCAATCTAATCCGGAAGCCGGCGACGAGGTGGCATGCTCGCGGCAAAGGCCTGCTCCAGCGGCTTACGTATCTCGCCTTGTGCGCAACCTGCGGCATCGCTGCTCCTCTTCGGGCGCAAAGGTCCCCCGACATTGACAACGTATTCCGCCGGGCCTCGGAAGCCATGCGCAACGGGAATCTGGATGCAGCCGGCGAGGGTTTCGCTGCCGTCGCCAAGGAAGCACCCGATTTCGCTGCCGCCCATCTTAACCTTGGCTTGGTGCGTGAAGAACAGGGCCGCCACGAAGAAGCCATCACCAGTCTTCAGAAGGCTCTCCTTCTGAACCCTAAGCTTCGTGGCGCGAATCTCTTCCTAGGCATTGCTAAGTATCGCCTAAACCAGCTGGACGAGGCCGTTCCCGTACTGCGCAAGGAAACTACCGCCTATCCCAAGGATGCCATCGCGTGGATGTGGCTGGGTGTCGTCGAGCTTGCGCTCGAGCACGCCGAGGACGCCGCCGACGCCTTGGACAAAGCGGCAAAGCTTGCGCCGGACAATACGGACATTCTTTATCACCGCGGACAGGCCCATTTGCTGGTTTCGAGGAATAGTTACGAGAGGATGTTCAAAGAAAATCCGAGGTCCTGGCGCGTGCATCAGGTCCTCGGGCAGACCGCGGCGGAAGGAGAGCGCTACAACGATGCCATCTATGAATACCTCGAAGCCATCAAGCTCGGCTTGGTTCCGTATACCGTAACGCAGACAAAATGGACGAAGCCGAAAAAGCGTTTCAGCGCGAACTTGAGATCGACCCTCACGATGTTCTTGCCCGTTATAAGCTTGGCGTGCTGGCTACGGAGAAGGGCGACGGCCCCAGGGCAAAAGAGCTGATAGAGCGCGCGCTGCAAGAGAAGCCTGGACTTCTCCATGCGGACTACAATCTCGGCCGCGCGGAAAAGCTGCTCGGGAATGATGCAGCCGCTGTGGCGCATTTGGAGCGAGCCACTGCCACGGATTCAGATCCTGAGATCCTGCAGCAGGCCTGGTATCAACTGGGCACCCTGTACCGGCGCTTGCATCGCCCTGACGATGCGCAGAAAGCGTTGGCCATGTTCCAAAAGCTCAAGGATGCGGCATCCGAGGCCTCTCAACAATCGCTTGCCAAATTCAAGAGCAGGCAAAACCCCAACGCCGGAGAACCTCCCCCTGCTCCGGAGAAACCCTAAGGTCATTTAGAATGACGACCCGCGAAAACAAAGAGAGGAATGCTGTTCCGCTTAACTCGGCAGCGATTGCCCCATTTCTCGCACTTCTGATGGCATGCGCTACGCGTGCGCAGCAGAGCACTTCCTCGTCTTCGTCACAACCTACGCGGATCGAAGTAGTCGAATCATCTGAAGAACAGCATGAGACTCTGCAAGAGAAGTCGGCGCTGACCTTCGGCGCAGCGCGCACGCCAAATCTCACCATCACCGTAAACGACGCAGTCAAATACCAGCAGATCGACGGCTTCGGCGCCTCACTCACTGATTCTTCCGCCTGGCTGCTCTGGAACAAGCTGACAGAGGCTCAACGCAAAGAAGCCATGGAGATGCTCTTCAGTCGGGTCAAAGGCATCGGCCTGAGCGTATTGCGCCAACCCATGGGCGCCAGCGACTTTGCGCTCTCCGATTACAGCTACGATGACCTGCCTCCGGGCCCGCGCCCTGGTCAAGCCACGAGTCAATCCTCCAGCCAACCAAGCGATCCGCAACTCCAGCACTTCTCCATCGACCACGATCGCGCGTACATCATCCCTCTTCTCCGCGAAGCGCTGGCCCTCAATCCCAACCTGAAGATCATCGCCTCACCTTGGAGCCCGCCGGGGTGGATGAAAACCTCCGGCTCGATGATTCAGGGCGCCCTCCTGCCATCGGCGTATTCGCCGTTCGCCAAATACTTCGTCCGGTTCGTGCAGGAATACGAGGCCGCCGACGTTCCCATCTACGCCATCACCATGCAGAACGAGCCGCTGCACATCCCGGGCGACTATCCTGGCATGGGCATGACCGTGCGCGAGCAAATGGAATTCCTAGCAAACAATCTGGGGCCTGCATTTCGCGAGGCACGGTTGAAAACAAAAATCCTCGTCTTCGACCACAACTGGGATTTGATCGAATATCCCATTCAGGTACTCAGCGACCCGAAGGCCGCCGCTTTTGCCGCAGGAACCGCGACGCATTGCTACGGCGGGAACGTCACCGCACAGAACGAATTGCGAGAACGATTCCCCGGAAAAGACATCTGGATGACGGAGTGCTCCGGCGGCGAATGGCAAACGGGGAAGCTATTGCCGCAACAGGTGCGGCTCGTGATTGGCGCGACACGCAACTGGGCGAAGAGCGTGGTGCTGTGGAATCTTGCACTGGACCAGGATCACCAACCCTATCTGGGAGGTTGCACGAACTGCCGGGGCCTAATCACCGTAAACCACGCGGCTCAGCCTTCTCAGGTGGTTCCGACCGTGGACTACACTGCACTGGCCCACGCGAGCAAGTTTGTCGCGCCGGGAGCTTATCGCGTGGAGTCGAACAGCTTCGACCAGGGCAGCCTGGAGGACGTCGCTTTCCGCAATCCCGATGGGTCACTGGTCTTGCTCGTCCTGAACGGCAGCGGTGCGTCCGTTACTTTTAATATCGCATGGGCAGGAAAGTTTGCCAGTTACAAGCTGGCGGGCGGAGCGGTGGCTACCTTTCGCTGGAATTCGCTGCAGAACCTGCGCCCATAATCCTCTTTCGTAACTATTGCTTCGGTTTTGGAGTCGCCATCGCAGCGGCGCGACTCTGAATCTCTTCGGCGCGACTGAACTCCCTCTGAGCTTGTGCCATTGCGTGCATCTGCTTGTACAGCTTGCCAAGTTGAAAGTGGGCAGCGGCATTTTCCGGGTCGAGCCGCGCTGCTTCTTGCAACTCGCTTCGTGCATTTTCAAGACGGGACAGTCTCAAATAAGCCGTGCCGAGTTTTAAACGACAGAGTGGGTTACCAGGCGCTCGCTTCACGGCCTGTTCGAGTGCAGGAACAGCCTCCTCGTTGCGCTCTTGATCAAGGAGGGTCCTGCCTAAGTTCAAGTAAGGCTGCTCGCTAGAGGGCGCACTCTTCTGCTGCCACGAGATAGCTTGCTCATATGCCTCGATAGCCTCCGTGGGGCGAGCCTCGGATTCTAGGATCAAACCGATGTTATTCTCGGCTTTCGCGTCGTTCGGGTTCAATTGCAGAACTTTCTGGAAAGCAGACTTCGCTTCTGGAAGCAGGCCCCGAGTGTAGTACGCCCGCCCGAGAAAGTACCAAGCCTCGTGGTTTTTCGGATCCAGTTCCACTGCCTTTTCAAGCCAGTGAATCGCGCTGGCGTAATCATTCAGTAGAGCATAATTCAACCCGACGATCTTCAGGTCGTCGCCGGTGGGCGACTGCCGCGCTGCTGCCTTCGTATAAATCTCGAGCGAATTGGCGGGCCGGTTTTCGCGATTGAGAACGTAGCCGAGTAGATAGAGGGCCTCCGCCGATTCGGCATGCTGGACCAAATAACCACGCAGAGAACTGTCAGCATCTGTATGCTTTTCAAGATGCACGAACGCCTTCGCCGCGAGGAGGAGCGCATCGGTTCTGCCGGGAGCGGCGGCGTCGGCTCTGCGGAACAGTTCCGCCGCCTGAGCATAGTCTCCTGCACGAAAAGCAGCCAATCCCTCCAAGTAATCGCTGGACGTTTGCGCAGGAGCTGGCAGGGTCAGAGGCAACCATATCAAGGTGAATCCAATGAACTTGGTGAGGAGTGCTCGCATTACTTCACCAAAGGTGAGGCTGGCACTGGTTCATCAATTTGTAGAATCTGGTCGGTCTTCACGTCGCGTAGCGTCTGAACGATTCCGCTCGGCCAGCGAATTTCGATCTCCTGCGCTGTATTTTCATTTTCAAGACCAAAGTGCACGCGCTTGTCACTCGAGGAAAGGTAACTGCTGGCTGTTGTTGCGGTCGCGAATTGCGGCCCTTTGGCCGTGACGAGCTTCACTACTGCGCCGATTCCATCCCGGTTGCTCTTGTGCCCCACAAGCTTCAACAGCAGCCAATGGTTCTGCGTCGGCGTCTCGTTGTGCAGGACGTATACGGGCCCGTCATTTGTTGTCACCACTGCGTCCGGCCGCCCGTCGTTGTCCAGATCGCCGATGGCCATTCCCCGGGCAACCCATGCCTGATGAAAAATCGGTCCCGAGTCGTTGGAAACGTCGACAAATCCCTTTCCCGTATTTCGGAGGAGTAGCATTGGTTCGCGGTATCGCAGGCTTGGATTGGTCAGTTCGATCGTGTCGAGATCGTGTCCTTGAGCGATTAGAAGGTCTTTCCAGCCGTCGTTATCGTAATCGAGGAACCGGATTCCCCATCCGGAATGACTGAGTGTCATCTGGCTGATCCCGGAAGCCGTGCTGGTGTAGGAGAACGAGCCGTCGCCGTTGTTCTGATAGAGAGCATAACGCTGATTGGCAAGGTCCGTCACCACGAGGTCCGGCAATCCGTCATTGTTGTAATCGGCGAAGTCCACACCCATTCCCGCGTAGGTTCGGCCATCAATATCCACGGCGACTTGCGATAGCAACCCAACTTCTTCAAAGGTGCCATTGCCTTTGTTGTGATACAAGAACTCAACCATGGAGTCGTTTGCTATAAATAGATCGATGTGCCCATCGCGGTCGTAGTCCGCTATCGCCACTCCGAGGCCCTTTCCAGGCCGCGAAAGCCCAGCCTTTTCCGCAATCTCCATGAACGTTCCGTTGGCATTATTGTGGTAAGTAAGCGGTGAGACGGGCTTGAAGAAATCGGGGTGGCAGTACGCCCGGTATCCTTCTTTGTGTTCGCCGCACCAAATTTCGTCAAAATCCCAGTCGAGATACCGCAAGATCACAAGATCAAGATAACCATCTCCATCCAGATCGACCCACGCAGCGCTGGTGGACCATCCGCCTCCCCCCACTCCCGCATTCTTGGTCACGTCAGTAAAAGTGCCGTCGCCGTTGTTGTGGTAGAGCTTGTTTCCGCCATAAGCTGTCACATAAAGATCCTCGAAACCGTCGTTATCGTAATCACCGACGGCAACCCCCATACCGTATCCGGCTCCCTGAAGACCGGCCTTCTCTGTCACGTCCTCAAAGGTTCCGTCCGCTTTTTGGTGGTAAAGTCGATTCCAGTATTTCGGACCTGTCTTTTGTGGAATCGTCCCCTTGGGAGTCGGATCTCTCAGCGGAGCGCCATTCACCAGAAAAATGTCGAGACGGCCGTCGTTGTCGTAATCGAACATTGCCACTCCCGCCCCCATCGTTTCGGGCAAATACTTCTTGGATGTGTGTGAAGCCTGGTATTGAAAGTTGACCCCGAGCCGCTGTGTGACGTCGACGAATTTTCCAGGATGCCCCGATACTCCTGTCTTGAGCGTGTTCTGCTCCCGTTGCCGTGCGTGCACCAGTAAGACAAAAAAGAACACAGAGATCACGCCGCTAAAAACAAATAGGCCGACACTCTCCGGTGTGCTGTCCTTTAGCATCTCGCGCCCATCATGCATTCGTGTTTCATTCCGCGAACATGGGTGGCCGGTGCGGCAGTCGGAGACTTTGCCCCGTCTTTCAACACTCACGGCTCCACGATCCCCTTGCCTTCCATTACCTTATGGATACAATCCACGGCTGGGACCGAAATTTCTTGCTTGGCTCCGCTCGGCCACTCGATCTCCACTTTGTCCACCTTCGTGGCGCTTCCAAGTCCAAAGTGAAGCCTCTGGTCGGAGCTCGACGCATAGCTGCCCCCGCTGAACACGTCCGCGCGCTGCCGGACGGCACCCGTGGTAACAAAGACTTTCGCGCCGATCGCATCTCGCGGGCTTTTCGGCCCACCCACCAGCTTGAATGTCACCCAGTGATTCGAATTCTTCACGACGTTTCGTAACAGCGTGGGTGACGAATCGATGTTGTTTAAGACCACATCAATACGCCCGTCGTTGAACAGATCACCGAAAGCCGCTCCTCGCGCAGTCACCACGGCCGCCAGACCGCTGCCCGTTGCCGGAGGAACCTCTTCGAATCTTGCTCCATCCAGATTGCGCAGCAAGAGGGGACGCTGCGCCCACGTCGTGCCCCAATCCTGCTTGTCCACTCCCGGATACACGTGCCCATTTGCCACGAAAATGTCGAGCAGACCGTCGTTGTCATAATCAAGAAAGCCGGTGCCCCATCCAAGAAACGGAATGGTCAAAGTGGCGATTTTCGCCCGAACCGTGATATCGGAGAAACTTGTATCCCCGTCGTTCCGGTAGAGTGTGTTGTAATCGTCCGAGAAATTCGTGATGTAGAAATCGACCTTGCCATGGCGGTTGAAATCGCCGACGGCGATTCCCATGGAGGCCTGTTCACGCCCCTCATCATTTAACGCAAATCCGGACAGGTAGCTGATGTCTTCGAACGTGCCGTCGTGTTTGTTCCGGTACAGATACTTCGGCACCGAGTCGTTCGCTACCGCGAGGTCCAGCCAGCCGTCGTCGTCCACGTCCACAAAGACAGACGCGAACCCATAATATCCTCTGGGATCGGAAACGCCCGCCTTGACGCTTACGTCAGTAAAGGTTCCATCGCCATTGTTGTGAAATAGGTGGTCGCCCTCGCCGGGTAGCCCCCGTGGCCCGCACATTACTTCCACGCCTCGAAATTGGCAGAACCCTGCTGGCAAACCCCCTTGTCCCGAGATCGGCGGATGGTCCGGGTCGAATTTCGCATAGCCAGGCACGAACAGATCCAGCCTGCCGTCGTGATCGTAGTCTCCCCAGGTCGCTCCCGTGGACCAGCCTCCTAGGGTCACACCCGCTTTCTCCGCCACATCGGTAAACGTTCCATCATGATTGTTGTGATACAAGCGATTCTTGCCGAAGTTCGACACGTAGATATCTGGCCATCCGTCGTTGTCATAGTCACCCACCGCCACTCCAAATCCCCACCTCTCGTTGGCTACGCCCGCTTTGTCGGTTACGTCGGTGAATGTTCCATCGTGGTTGTTGTGCAGCAGCATCGCGCGCGGTGGCTCTTCTTTGCCTTTCAGGGCAGCGACCGTCGAACCATTCAGAAGATAAATATCCAGCCAACCATCATTGTCATAATCGAGTAGGGCCACACCAGAACCCGGTGTCTCGATGATCGTTCGCTTCTCGGGTGTTCCCGAGCGGTGATGAAACTTGTCTAGTCCCGCTACATGGGTAATGTCTGCGAAGACTACCGGTGCGCCATCGACAAAGCCCCCGGCGGTAATCGGCCGTGAAAGCGCGTCCTTCACCGGGGCATGAGCGGCGCCTGTGCTCATACCCAATTGTTGTTGGCGTTCATTCTTTTCAGCGGGATCTTGTTGTGACAGCCCCTGCCCCAATGACACAAGGAAGAACAGCGAGAACGCGCCGGCAACGAGGACAAAAAGTCTGGGATTTGTCGAAAATTTCCGGGTCATACTTGGCGAAAGTTATCACTCATCAGACTGCTATTTTCGCATGGACAGGCAGCCTCCAATAAGGATTTTCAGTCCAATACAAAATTCGCGAAGCGCACCTGTGAAATCAAACTCCGTGTTGTGGCATTTGCCGCCGCGCAAAGCTCACATCTACATCTACGAGGGAAGGACACTCTGCCTCGGCAATTCCTCGAGGCTTCAGGTATTACCGCCTCAAATCCATTATTAACGCGGCTTCCTGAGGGCGAAAATGGTCCTAAGGCGTATGCAATCTGCTTCGAAACGAAAGCCTCTGAGGCAGTTTCCCCAGTATAGAGGACGGTCGTTGGCCGCACAGGGTCAGTGCGCTTCCGCGTTGGAGATCGTTCGCCACTTGGGTGATCCTGTTTCCAATCTGTCCTTCACTACAAAGGGGCTGCGTCGATTTGTTGAATCCGATTCCTCAAAACAGGCTATGGAAGAGATACAGGTGATGTGCCGAACGCGAACCAGTGGCATCACGCCATAGATTTTGTCACAGAAAGACATCTTTTTGCATTCATCAACGAATCCCCTTCCCAGACCTCTCTTACCAGCCTTGGACGCCTTGGCTCAAAAGAGTACAGCCGGAGCGCCTGCCCCGCTTACAAAAAATTCGCTGCTTTCGGCACGGTCCGGGAATCGTCTGTGATAATGCTCTTTCCAGCAGTTAAGAAAGTCCGCGGCCGTATTTGATTGCATCATGGCCCACACGCTCCCCCCGAAACCCGCTCCGAATGCGGATGCGGCGATCGCACCTAAAGCACGAGCGGATCGGGCAAGCTCTGCGGTTTCCGTTATCTGATTGCCGAGATGTTGTTCAGCGCTAGCTTCGGAACGGTCAACCCACTTTCCGAACTCTTCGAGCTCATTTCGAGCCAGCGCATCCGCCGCTCTTGGGACGTAGCAAGTACTTTCGTTGAGAAACTGCTCAAAGCGGTCGAGAAGCACCTGGCCCGGATAAGAAGAGTGCGAGGACTTGCGAAGCAAGAGGCGGATGCGATCCGGCGCATCCGGGGCATGTGCGGCCGCGTCGAAAAGCGTGGGATCGGATCGGCCTGAGGCTCCGTTCCAAATTGCAAGAATAGTCTTCGCCGCGAGAGAGACGCGATTGTATTTCGCCCGCGCGGAGCCTGTCTTGTCCGACGCGACGCCGCTCACGCCGATTATGAAAACGCTGTCCGTCGGCAGCAGCACCTCCCGTTCAAAGCGCACTGGGCAAAATCTGAATTGAGTGAGGAAACCCGCGCGGCAGCAAAGAATGGCCGTATGATCTTCGCTCCCTCCAAAAGTGCCCACACCTGCATCTCCGGAAAGCTCGCGGAACGATTGGCCATTCTCGACACAGCCCAGGTAGGTTGCCAAGTCCTCGCCGGTCGCGATGCTGCTCCGGTACGCCGGATGCTGAATGAGATCGTTAGTTTCACGGAGCGCCAGGAAAGTTGCAACGACCAAGGCGCTCGAGCTGCTCAATCCAGCTGAGTGAGGAAGATCACTTGCGAAAACGATGTCCACCCCCCGCAACGAACCCCCAAAGTTTCTCGCGACGCGGCGCGCCACGGTCTTCGGGTACACGCTCCAGTCCTCGCTCGCGGCATCGAGGTCACTGGAGAGAGCAAATTGGCACTCCTGCTCGCGAACGGCATCCGCGATTCGGAACAACTGATCACGCCGGCGGCTCGCGACTACACAAACGCCGCGCTCGACGGGACACAGAAGACTGCGCCCGCCGGCATAGTCGGTATGTTTGCCGAGTGCTTCAATACGGCCTGGAACGTAAAGCCGCGTTTGGCTCGACGCGCGTGTTTCGCCCCACCGTTCCAGGATAAGGAGGGCGCGCTCGAATAGCTTGGCCTTTCGCTCGGCCTCGACGGTGCCCATCCCGGCGCCCATCAGCCGTTCCATCGCTCTTGCGTTCATGGATCGGCCACAGTGCTAGAAAGTTTTTGCGCGACGTTCGCTACATCTTTGCGGGAAGACAGGTCTAGGACGCCCTCGTTGCAGCGTACGACGCGGAATCGCACTCCAAGGTCCTTCATTGCTTTTTCGACTGCACTGGGCAGTTCATATTCTCCGCGTTGTGAGAGCGGAATCCTGCGGCAAGCCTCGAAAATCGCCGGTGGAAAGCGCCAGCAATTTACGCTGATGAGAGCATCTTCTTTCGCTGAAACTTTTCTTGCTTCAGGGGGCTTCTCCAGAATCTTCACGAGGTAACCGTCGGCGTCAACCTCGCAGACGGCAAACTTGAGGATTCCTTCTGGTGGGATATTTCCTTCGGAGATCAGGACACTGGCTTCAAACAAAGCCGTGCCCGCCTCTCCCAGCAATCGAAGCGCCCGCAATGCTGAGACGGGATAATAGTTGTCGGAGTTGATAGTCAGGAAGTCTTCTCCGGCAACGAAGTCTTCGGCGGCGAGGACAGCGTCCGCGGTTCCCCGCGGTTCAAGTTGCACAGCAAAATGAACTCGAATGCGCCGTGGAGGCGCTTGGACTGAATAGAAGTTCCGAACAGCCGTATGTTCGGGTCCGATAATCAAGCAAGCGTGTTCGTAGCCACCGTCAGCCAGTGCGCTCAACAGATAATCCGAAAATGGCCGTTTGACCGGCATCATTGCCTTTAAGCCGGACTCTGCGACTGCTGCTTGGGCCTCATCGAGCCGAACGGCAGCATTTGGTTCGCGCATGCGTCTACCCAGGCCACGCGCCAGGACAACGGCTTTCCGCACTAGTCTTCTTCCTTCTGCTCCCGCCACCGGTGAAACAGGTTGCGCAAGTCCTGGAAACCTTTGACCGCGATCACCAGTGTGATACATGCGAAGGAGCCGCCCGCAACCAATAGGCTCACGGACCAGAAAATCTGCCACGCCTTCATGGTTTTGTCCGACTTGCGGTACCGCGCCCCAGTTGAGCGGCGCCTGGTTTCCCGAGCAGGGAGCCAACCACCAGACCTACGGCAGCCAAACTAAAAGCTCCAAATCCCGCAACCGTTTCATTCCAGTGCAGAAAAAAGAAAGGTACGATCGCTCCCGCCGCCCCCGTTAGCATGGCCAGATATCCGCCCAGCGTGTTCGCTTGGCGCCAGTAAAGCCCCCCGACAACAGACGCAAACGCGCCCGCCAGAAAAATAGTGCCAGTGATGTTCAGGTACAAATACACCGCCCCGGGAGGCGTATAGTACAGGCCCCAAAACATGAGGACCAAGGGAGCCTTGTTCAAGAGCCGGCGGCAAGGCAGGATCACGTCCTGGGAGATAACGGAACTCCAGCCGAGCAGATAAGAACTGTTTACCGACATCGTTGCCGCCAGCATTCCCGCAACCACGATGCCCTTCACGCCAGGGCCAAGAATTTGGGCAAGCATTGCGGGCATGGCATCGATGGGGGCAAGGGTTTGACCGTTCAAAACCGGGAGGGGCACACGCTTGTCCATCGCGCCTGTACCGTAAAGAGCAAGCGCAGCGATGCCCCACAACATTGGCAGCATCCCACGGCCCAGAAAGATGAATCCTGTCCACGTCATGACTTTCTTGGAAGTTTCCGGACTGTTGGTAGAAAACATCCGCATGGCCGTCGTTTGCCAGCAGGTATTCACGGAAAACCACAGCAGAACTTGCCACACGAGGAAGGCAAGGCCGAACTTCGCGTTGACGATTGGGTTGTAACCTGCCATGCCCATCGTATCGGAGACCTTGCTAACGATGTGGCTCCATCCAGCATGATAAACCGCGTAAGCAGAGACCAGAATGGTTGCAACGGAGAGCAGGACATATTGCAAAAAATCCGTGATCACCACGGAAACCATTCCTCCGAGGACCGTATAGACCACTTCCAGCAGCAGAATCACAGTCATCGCCAAAATCAGATATCGACTCGGAATACCGCTCACAATGGTAAGGAATTCTCCCTCAATTTTCAGGAAGACGCCCATGTTCAGGATTCCACCGGTCGCAACGAGAATTCCTGTCAACAGACGTAGCCCCAGGCTGTATCTTCTCTCGAAGTATTCCGGCACGGTCATCAACTCCAATTCGCGAAAACGGCGAATGACGAATCCTGTACGACCGACAAAGATCATCACTAGGCCGGAAATCAGCGCTGCGCAAAAGGAAGCAAAGCCGTACCTGTATCCAAGTTCGGCGTTATACATGTAGGTGATCGTGCCAATCTCGGTTGCCGCGAGAGTCGCAACTCCAATATAGGGGCCCAACTCGCGTCCAGCTACCAGGTAGTGCGAAACGCTGCCAACGAATCGCTTGCCAGCAAGACCTATGGCAACCGAGACCGCGAGGTAAGCAACGACGATGAGCCAGTCCAGAAGGGTGAAAGCCAAAGGCTCTACTCCGCAATCGATCGGGTTCTGCGCCCGTGGTGTCGCAGTCTACAACACCCGCGGGTGAGTCGTTCCGCTAAATACACCCGATGTCCGCAAAGTTAAAGGTTCCGCACAACCGGTCAAACGGCTGACGCTGAGGAAGTAGACTAACGAGCTAGCTGCCCCACGGTAAGACTCCGAAAGACCTTTGTTCTCGTGCCCGTGACAATGTTACAGGCCTTAGTGTATGCCGCTCATTTCAAACACGTCTAGCATTTTGGCGAAGGTCAGGGGTTAGGCCAGATTGCAGTGTTCATTATTCATTCCAGGCGCCGCAGTCTTGCTTGTATACTTCGCCCTTGTGGATAGTGCCTGATAAGTCGTCTGGTCTCAACCGGTCGATGCAACACTAGCTCGAAGTCTACTCGCAGGAGTCTGAAAACCTAAAGTCTTTCGACAGTGGCGGGAAAGCGGCGGCTATGTTATTGAATTCAAAGTCGGCCCAAATTTTGGCGAATCACAAGCATCTCTTTTGGCTTGCTGCGTGAAGGGGAATTGGTGGATGCGCTTGGGGAAAAAGAAGATTGCGCTCGAACTTGCTACTTCAATCTTGTTCATTCTGTTTGGGCAAATATTTTGCGGACAACTGACCCTGGGTCGCGCTTCCCGGAACGAAGGATCAGGAAAAGTCATCACGCTGGATGCAAGCCAGGCCATCCCTGAACCCCACAACCTACCGATAAATATGGGAGGCAAGTCGGCGAACGGGCACGACATCGGGGTCAACAGCCGGTATCTTACGATGGACGGCAAGCCATGGTTGCCGGTAATGGGCGAGTTTCATTTTTCCCGTTATCCGGAAAAGTATTGGGAGGAAGAACTTCTCAAAATGAAGGCTGTGGGGATTCAGATTGTAGCTACGTACGTTTTCTGGATTCATCACGAAGAGATCGAAGGCGAATTCGACTGGTCAGGACAGCGCAATTTGCGCCAGTTTGTCGAGCTTTGTACAAAACATGCGTTGCTCGTGTTCGTTCGGACCGGCCCGTGCGCGCATGGAGAAGTGCGGAATGGCGGACTGCCTGACTGGCTGCTGATGAAAGGCCCCGTCCGGCGCAACACGCCCGAATATTTGGAATATGTGCGCCGGTATTACTGCGAGATTGGCCGTCAATTGCGAGGCATACTGTGGAAGGAAGGTGGCCCGGTCGTCGCCATTCAACTCGAGAATGAATATTATGTACGTAGTCCGGATGCAGGCGCCGCGCATGTTTCAGAGCTGAAGAGAATTGCGCCGGAGTGTGGCCTTGACGCTCCCCTCTTCACGGTGACGGGCTGGGGGGACCCGGAGTTTCCTCCGCGGGAAGTCATTCCGGTCTTCGGTGTGTACCCAGATGAGTTCTGGACGAGCACACTCGAAAACTCTCCCCCGAATGCAGCGTACCTCTTCGAACTGCAGCGAGATAGCGCAGGGATTGTTCCCGATCCGGTTGGGAGTGCAACGAAAACCACCGCAAAGACTCTTGCAAACACAAGCACGCAGGCCCCGGTGGCTGAACGAAAAGATGAAAGGGCTCGGTCCTACAATGCTTGAATTTGCAGAGACTACAGAATGTTTGCTGACGCATCGCCTTGTTCCAGCAGGTCCGATTCCCACAACGAACGACCCGGATGGATTCTATCCCTACGAAAGCTTCTGTGAGACCAGCCGGAGGCCCGTGCTGAAGAATTACCGAATGGTTTCTATCGAAAACGACCAGGTTCTCGTGAAAGTTTGCCCTGACCTGGGGGGACGTGTCTGTTCCATTTTTCTCAAAGAGAGCGAGGTTGAAACTGTTTTCTTTCCGCACATTATAAGACCGGTGCGAATCTTGCCCCGACAATCTTTTACCGGAGGCGGCATTGAGCTGAGCTTCCCGATTTCGCACAACCCAGTTCAAATCGTTCCCGTACTCTACGAAGTAACGCGCGATCACGAAAGGATCTATGTTTCCTGTGGAGAGAGAGAGATAAGATTTGGAATGAATTGGACCGTCGAATACTCCCTTGGTGAGAAGGATGCGTTTCTGACTCAGCGGACCGTATTCTTCAATCCTGATCGAGATGCCCATCCATGGATGTCTTGGTCAAATGCAGGCGTACAAGCCCAACCTGACTCAGAGTTCCATTTCCCCGAGGGCCCCGTTCTTGTTCACGGCCGGGACGTGCGCATCATTGACTGGAAGACCGGAGGTCCGCGGCGCCAAGCCGACGTTCACCGCATGACTGGATTCTTTTGGAAGAGACCGGATTGTTGTGCATTTGGAGTCTTCACCCCAAGTTTGGGGGCAGGGCTCTATCACGTAGCCGATCCTTTGCGGGTACCTGGGATCAAACTGTGGAGCGATGGCATCGGACGCGATAAGGCGTGGGTGAGTCAATATACGCTAGACGGTCAGCAATGCCTGGAGATCCAAGCCGGTCCCCTCGTCGATCAATCGGTGAAAGATGTACTTCAGCCTGGTCAATTGCGACACCACATTGAATTCTGGATTCCTTCCGAAACGGCGCGTGATATTCGAGCCATCCCCCTTCCTCATCCACCTCTGAGAGAGCTAGACAAGGTACCCCTCTTTGGATGGGCGAGGAGTGAGGAGGTTCGCGATTCGCTCAGACTTGCCTCCGCAAAGGAGTCGGGTGACATCAGTCAAATCCCAATAGCACCTGATTTCGATAACAACCGTTGGGCCGTCACCGGAATCGCTGATTTAGGTGATGCGCTCTCCTTTGCGGCTTTGTCCACAGAAGGAAGCGAGCGAGACAGGTGGTTATTTCAACTCGGTGCGTGGCTCGCCCGTCGAGGCGAGATAAGCGCTGCACTGGAGGTTCTGGCGCGGTCGGGCGACGATCGCGCCCGGGCGCTAGCTGGACGTCTATGGCTGGTGAGCAAACGGGACGCTGATGCTGCGGCAAAGTGCTTTCGAGCCATCGGGTCAGAAGCCATCGCGCTTCATCCCCAAGTCGTGATTGAGCGCGATAAAGCGCTCGCTGCGCTCGGGAGCGAAACCCTCGGTGAGCGCGGGCGCTGGCTCAACGCGGTCTCGGCTCTCGATGACGAATGGTTGGCCGAACGGCGCGCGAACTGGTTGATTGACTGTGGGAACTCGCAGGCTGCTTTCGACTTGCTTAGAAGCACCCACTTTCAATTGGTACATCAGCGATACGAGCGGACTCGTCTGTGGAGACAAGTTGAAACCAATCTTGGTTTGGAGCCTGTTGAGCATCCATCTTGGTTGGGAGAAGACGATCTGGCGGAATTTGGAGCATATCGTGACTATCCGGCAGTTTGATGAGGAGCCAATTCATTTTCTGGAGAGCAATCTTGGCAAATTCTCGTTTAGCAGGTTTTATCGGTTTTCTCTTGCTTGCCTTTTGCGCGTTCGTCGTCCCCAGTAGTCTTCTCTATTCCTCATCGACGGTCATTTTGGTATTGCTCTAAAAGGGTATAAGGAACCTCGTCTGGAGCGAGCACAGCAGCGATTTTTGGAAAGGCTTTCGCAGGAAACCGGCATCCCGCTCTGGCGCGAAGCAATCCTCAACCAGCCACACTTCACAATTCAAACTGCGAGACCGAGTGCCAACGTCCAGCAACTGGGCGAGGATGAATCCTATCGCCTCGAGATCTCGACCACAGATGTTCAGTTGACAGCGGCAAATCCGATAGGGGCGATTCGCGGTCTCCAGACCTTCCTCCAATTGGTGAGAATCACCCCGCAATCCTTCAGCGTTCCCGTCGTGACTATTGATGACAAGCCGCGCTTCCCATGGCGCGGGTTGCTGATCGACTCTGGACATCGTTTTGTACCCATCCCCGTCATCAAGCGCAATCTGGACGGGATGGAAGCGGTCAAACTCAATATGTTCCATTGGCGTTTCGCAGACAACCAGGGTTTTCACATCGAAAGCAAGATTTTTCCGCTATTACAGGAAAAGGGTTCCGGCGGCTTTTATTACACTCAAGACGAAGTCCGGGAGGTCATCGCGTACGCGCGCGACCGCGGCATTCGGGTAGTCCCGGAGTTTGACATGCCTTGCCACACAACATCATGGTTTCTCGGCTACCCTGAGTTAGCCAGCGGACAGGACCCCTCCCACAGTTCCGCCATAGATCCGACACGCGAAGGCACGTATAAGCTTCTCAGCGGATTCATTGGTGAGATGGCTGCGCTCTTCCCCGATTCTTACTTTCACGCCGGAGGCGATGAGTGCGACGTCAAGGAATGGGAGGGCAATGAGCGCATTCAGGAGTTCATGCGAGCGCGTGCGATTAAGGATGGTGTCGCCCTGCAGACGCTTTTCACGGCCAAGGTCCAAAAGATCGTCGCGGAACATAAGAAGATCATGATGGGATGGGACGAGGTACTTCAGCCTGATACGCCTAAGGATGTGGTCATTCACTCCTGGCGGGGACCCGAATCGCTGGCACAAGCCGCACGGAACGGTTACCGAGGCGTGCTTTCATCAGGTTACTACATCGACTTGAACCAGTCAGCTGCGGAGCATTACCTAGTCGAACCGCTCGGACCGAGCACTGCTACGCTCACACCGGACCAGAAGGCCCGCATTCTCGGCGGCGAGGCCACAATGTGGACAGACATTGTTTCCGATGAAAATATGGACAACCGGATATGGCCGCGTACTGCCGCAATCGCCGAGCGCTTATGGTCTCCCGAGCACGTACAGGATGTCGACTCAATGTACAAGCGGCTCGCGATCATATCGCAGAAACTTGGTTACTACGGCCTGCGCCACAGGCTCATCACGGATGAAATGCTGGAGCGCATGAGCGGCGAACTAGATCCAGCGCCCTTGAAAGTGCTTGCGGCCGTGGTGCAGCCTCCTAGGTTGTATGAGCGTCAGGAACTGCGGACCTTTACTGACTTTACGCCGCTCAACCATCTTGACGATGCGGTGCCACCGGAAAGCGATACAGCCCGCGAATTTAACGAGATTGCCAAGCGGATCGCTTCAGGGAAGGCAACACCCCAGGAGTGGGAGCGGGCCCGAGAATGGCTCGAGTTGTGGCGGGATAACGATGCTAAGCTGCAGCCCTTGCTGAAACGATCGTACTTGACGCAAGATTTGGTGCCTGTCTCGCACAACTTGTCCGAGGTTGCAAATATCGGCTTGCAGGCTTTAGATGATCTGCAGAAAAATCGAGTCGTCAGCGCCGACTTGCGCCAGCGAAATATCGAATTTCTCCAATCCGCTGGAAAACCACATGCCGTGTTGCTGCTTATGGTAGCGGCCTCGGTAGAGTTGTTCGTGCAGGCAATCAGAACCCAGTAGCGTCTCTTTTTGATTGCTGCGTGAAAGGAGTTGTTGGATGCGTTTAGGGAAAATGAAGATTGCGCTCGAACTTGCGCTGAGTCCGATCACCAAACAGTGGCGTCATCCACGCGGCATCGAATTCGCGGTGAAGGTCTTTTCGCCAGGAATTGACTTCCTGCCATGACAGTTCGCCACGTCGAATCGCCAGCAAACGTTCTCGATGCTGACCAACTCGGACCGGAAAGGCACCCTCCGTTAAAATCGTGATTCCCGAAAGCAATAGGCGTACAAGGTGCATGGCGTGCTTCCATCGGATCGCGCCCTTGTTGCGTAAGTCCTGGCCTAACTTCTTGAATTGCGACATCACGTATCCGTTGTATGTCTGATAGACCCGCTTTGTGAGGAAACAGTCGCGCATCGCAAGAAGCTCCTCGGACAGCGGTGAAACCTCCTCAACTAATGTTGTGTACAGACACTCCAGGGCGTTTGGATTCGCTCGAAGCGGAGACGCAGAAACTTCTCCACAGCCCCCGCCTGACGATGCGCTGCCCGCGCCGGGAGCCTCTGGAAGAGAGGTGCTGGAAGCGACCTGCCAGCTGGGATTGATGTGGATCGACATTCCGGAGGGCAATCCGGCAGTCGGAACAAAACTCTCGGAGGACATTCAAGCGGCGTTAGCGTCGCAGTACGGCGCTAGTTCGACACCACGGTTCGGCTCGAGCGGGTTTGGCTGGCGGGATGGACCGCTACCCGACAGTGGCGCGTGGATGGCGCCGTGCTTACCGTCGCGTACGACCAATTCAAAGGGAAGGCTCATCGCACGCTCGTACGCCTGGCCTTCGCGAACTCCGACGCGATCCACGATCTTGTGAAGGAAACCGAGCAGACGCGTATCAACCTGATAGCCGCGCGCGACACGCTGGTTCGCACGGTGAAGGAGGCCCGATGCCGGCTGCGGCGACCGCCGAGATGACCGCTTTACTCGAAAAGCCCGACTACTTCAGCGCGCGGAACTTGCCAAGCGACAGTGAAGTCGCCGCAACATTCCGCGACTGGATCATGGCCGCGAAATCGCAGCCAGCAGGCCAGCATGCGGTGTCGCTGCTCGCCGCCGATCGCGTACTCGATTTCCTTGACCATGACGGAGTGCAAGTAGGAGAAGCGGCGCGTGCTGCAATGAAGAGTTTCGGCGTCGAGTACGTCCACGACGAACTGGCAGGCGGCGACGTCTATAGCCACGGACTGTTGAAGCAGGCAAAGGCACTCGCCCCGCCCGGGCCCGCTGGCGATGAGGTCCTGCTGTTCCAAATGGAGCGCGGCTTCGACGAAACCGACATGTGTAG
>WNGM01002251.1_pt1 | contig 19389 bp, 12 predicted proteins | sample 5400571 | NCBI WGS metagenome assembly WNGM01 (sample SAMN13153378, study PRJNA577476) | soil metagenome | isolation source: 100 cm soil or saprolite under Garry oak tree replicate 2 | place: USA:California | collected 2016-06-15 | reverse complement strand
TAAATCCTCCGCGTGACTGGCCTGTGGCCTCTGTAGTCTACCGCAGGTTGACATAACACGCGGACGGGGACATTGCCGGACCGGATCTGAGGACCTGGTGACGCCAGAGGCGCAAACCGATTTCGATGCCATCTCGGCGAACTAGTCCGCGCGCAGAGCGGTCATGGGATCGCATCGCGCAGCGCGGCGTGCCGGAAGGTATGCGGCGAGAGTCGCGCCAGCGAGAAGCACCGTTGTTATTCCAACGTAAGTCGCGACGTCGGTCGTGCTGACTCCGAACAGCAATGCCGCGAGTAAGCGGCCACTCGCGATAGCTGCTCCAATTCCGATCGCGATTCCCGCGGCCGTCAACAAAAGGCTTTGGCGCAAAACGAACCGGACAACGTCGCGCGGCTGCGACGTTGCCGCAAGCGATCAATAGCAGCAGCCCTGACGAACCCAGCAGAACATAAAGCGAGGTGCGGATATCCGCAGCCTGTTCGGTTTGCCTCGGACTGATACGAGCGCCTACCGTCCCGAAAAATGGCCGCAAATTGTTACTTAAGGTTGCGTCGAGAATGGATTGGATCTCACGCTCGGCATCGGTAACAGAAACGCCTTTCTTAAGCGTGGCAAAGAGCCCCCCGAAGTCGTCATCCGGTTGATCCGATATCCACGAAGGAACCCAGATATCCGGCGTGGGGTTCGGTTCAGGCCCATAATCGGCAAATTCGAAGCTTGGCCGCAGCACGCCGATAACAACGTATTGATGGATACCGCGCGCCTCGCGAATGGTGATGGTCTTTCCGAGAACTCCCGCATCACCGCCGAATGCGCTGTTCCAGGTCTCATGACTGAGGACGGCGGTACGGACGGCTTGAGGTTTGTCATCGCCGGCTGAAAAGAGCCGCCCAAGCGGCGACTGAACGCCGAGCATCGAAAAGAAATTGGCGGAAACAGCCCCGTTCGCGGCGCAAGATTACTTGGTTTTCGTGGTGCGGTTACCGAGGTGGAGTCGCAAGGACCTGCCGCAGTTTCTCAGGTGTCAGAAGATCTTTCAGCGATTCAGTACCAAACTTAGGCTGTAGATCGTAAACGGAAAACTCCCGCCAACGCGGCGCGTCGAGCTGATAAACATAGACATAATGGTCGTCCCACTTCCCGCTGCTCTCGGCTCTTTCCCGTGTAAGAAACCCTTCCGGCTCGAAAGCAATTCGAAACGCCAGTGAGTTCGTTTCATCGTTTACTTCGATTGGGTAATTGATGTCAGTCGTGAATTCATCGGGCTTGCACGACCAGTTGTTTTCAGCACATTGTTTTTGATCGATCACTCTTTCCAGGCGGGCGCTGAAGGCATCACGGAACGGATCGTCCTTCTGTGGATAGAGTTGCTGAGTCTGGTGTGTGACCGGATCATACAGAAGCAGCGTCGTGGGATGGACAGAAGCGAAATGCACCATATTTCCGCTGTAAACAAGTATTCCTGACTTAAAGAATGCTGCTACCCCACCGGTCAGAGTCTGACTAACAGCCAGATCATGTTTCAAAATGAGGAGGCAGCCAGCCGAGGGATTCCAATGCAGATTGAGGTAGTACCACTCGCCGTTCCGTTCGACACTTAAGACTGAACCGATGCAGTCAGCTTGCCCCTCTTCTTTCGTCCCCTGAAAGATCTTTACCTTCAGATCAGTGAGCGACACGTGCTGCCATGTTCCTGCCTGCTTATCGAAGCGGGTTAGAAGCAGAGGAAAGCGCAACTCATTTTGCGGGGCGACAAGATAGTAGGCGATCAGAAACTCCTGATCGTCGTTCAACGTCGCATAGCTGGTGATCGGGGCGTTGAGATCAGGAACTGAGCTTGGAGGAAACGGAATTGAGTTCTGCTCGAATACATCTGCGAGCATTTGGTTTTGTTGCCCAACCGCGCTTCTGAGAAACAAAAACCCAACGAGCAAAGAAACAAGCGCCATTCGACGCATCACAGTTCTGTCTCCGAATACCCAACTCTATCACACACGGGACAACAGCGGTTTCATCGTGCACAAACCTCGGACCTGAGCGTAGGAATTTTGAAGCCCGTTGTGAGCTCGCTTGGACCGGAGAACCGGGTCACGCTATGGGTGTTATGCCAACTTTCGGTACGCCGGCGAACAATGACGGACTGGCACAGAGAATTCAAGCCGCAGCGCGGTGGATTCAGAGCCGAGGGATAACTGTCGGTTGTCCGTTGAAATGGGAGAGATCTAATACAAAACCTGAGGGAGCTGTCACCCGCCATACTCGCCGTTCGCGGTCACTTTTGTATTCCTCCTGGCTAAGTCGGCAATCCGGAAACTCAGATCTTGATGACACAATGTCCGCTCAAACGCAGGATAGCCGGTTACTCGCCAACTTCAGCGGAATCTCAACTTCTCAGAAGCCGACTTGCAGGCCGTGACATCACTGAGGACTATCTAGTCATTTCTTCTGCGCTTCACGTTTCGCGATACGATTTATTGCCGACAGGCTGCGCTCGATGTCCGTTTCGTCGGTCGCCCAGGATGCGATGCTTATGCGCATCGCCGTCTGGCCGTGCCATGCCGTTCCGCCACACCAGCAGGTACCATCTTCTTGAATCGCCCGAATAACGCGCTGCGTTGTCTCTGCGTCTCCAAAAGACACGAGTACCTGATTGAGCACTACCTCATTCAGGATAGTGAAGCCCTCCGCTTGCAGACGTTCCGCCGCCATGCGCGCGTAACTGCAGGTGCGTTCGATCAAGTTCGCTAACCCTCGACGCCCTAGTGATCGCAACGCAGCCCAAATTTCGATCGCACGAGCACGGCGTGAGGATTCCGGCACCCACTGCATTGGTTCACGGCGTTGGCCCGGACTAAGGTATGCAGCCGTGATTGCCATTGCGGCGCCGAGATCATCAGCATTCCGGACAATTACGATGCCGCTATCTTGTGGCACGTTCAGCCATTTGTGCGCGTCGATGGTCCAGGAGTCCGCTTGCTCCGCGCCCGAAACAAGATGCTGATACTCCTCACTGGCTGCGGCCCATAAGCCGAATGCGCCATCAATATGGACCCATGCTCCGGCACTATGTGCCCACTCGCATATGGGCAAAAACGGATCGAAGGCCCCCGTGTTCACGTTGCCCGCTTGCGCACAAACAATGGCTGGCCCGTTCAAGCGCGGCAAAGCGTCTGTCCGCATGCGGCCTTGTCCATCCGGGGGCACGCGCACGACACGGTTTTTGCCCAGTCCCAGCATGGCGAGTGCCTTGCCAACCGTGACATGCATTTCTTCACCCGTCACCACGGTTATTGGTGGTGCACCAAATAAACCGTCAGCTTCCACATCCCAACCTACTTTCCTAAGTACTGCATGACGAGCCGCAGCAAGGCTGGTGAAATTTGCCATCTGTGCACCTGTAACGAATCCGCCGCCGGATGAAGTAGGAAGGTGCAATACGTCCAGCAGCCAGCCCAGCGCGATTTCTTCCAGAGATGCTGCAAGCGGCGAGAGCGCGTTGAGTGACCCGTTCTGATCCCATACTGCGGCCATCCAATGCGCAGCCACTGTGGCTGGAAGAGCGCCGCCAGTGACGAATCCGAAATACCTGCCTCCTGTGGTCGTGACAGTCGCAGGCGAACCAATGTCATCGAGTGTCTTCAGCACCGAGATTGGGTCTTCTGAAGTTGCAGGCAAAGGTCCACCCAGCCGTGACAAATTCCGCAATGCTTCTTCCGAGGGAAATACGCGCCGATCAGGAATGCTCTCGAGGTAGGCGAGAGCGCGACGGGTTGCCTCTGTTAGGAGTTGATGGTAGAGACTTGGATCGTGCATCATGTGAGTGTAGTTCAGGTCACCGCAAACACAACCTACTGCTGGGTTCCTAGGTAACGGGGCAACTCCCCAGAAGTCGCCTTGCGGGAAATTTGGGGGCCTTCTCGGTTGACCGTTGTTAGGGATTTTATAGGCCGCGCTACTACGACCATGCATCTCGACAGGAAGGCCAGTGGATTTAAACCGTCAGGCGTGCGTGCGAAATGAGGTTACGGATGCTCCTCGCGAGATTAACGAGTTCTCCCTCACCCTGTAATTCAAACTCGATTTCGTAATTTCCCGAGACCGCTTGATCTACAGCCGTTCTGAGTTCAATCAAGGGCTTTACTACTTGACGGGGCAGCACAAAACTGATCCAGACGCTTAGCAAGAGGGTGAGTCCAGAAACGATACTCAGTACCCATTCAGCCCGGTAGACAAGATGTCGAGTCCCCTCATGGTCATCCTCGACGCGAGCCCAGCCTCGCATTTCGAGATCCGACAAAATGTGCAGCACTTCCTGGCTGGATATTTGCAGATCTGATGTAACTCGGCGCAAAACAGGGTCCCCCGCTTCAACTGTCCTTGTTATTTCGAAATCGAACGAATCGACCTGACCGCGAAGATCTTCGATCAACTGGACTTGTTTTTCGTATCGGGCTCGCTTCAAAAGGTCATTTAAATTCCTTTCGTAAGCCCGCACCACCTCTTGAACACGCTGTATCGGCGTGCTCCCCGGTTCTTCCATGAGCGCCACCGCTGACGCAAATTGTTGCTGGTACAGCTCAACGTTTTGCACTATTTTCTGAATGGCCTCGTGCTCATTGGGTTCCAGAATCCGAATCTCGTCCAGTAGGCGCCTCACACGGAGAAGCGCGTCACGGTTACTTTGCAGATACGCCTGATCGTGAAGAAGGAAATAATTACGCTCTGCCCGCCGGGCTTCCAAGAAATCCACGGAGGCTCGTTGTGCCAAGGTTGCCATTGGCGCGTTCACACCCACAATCCGATCGACGATCCGATCCATTTTGACGAGGTAATAGACCGACAAGAAAATGACGGGTACGAGAATCAGCCTCACGATAGCTAGGCTAACCGCGATTCTTCGTCGCAGCGAGTTCCCCGAGGTCAAAACCCTGAAGAATTTGGGGATTCCCGATTGCATGAAAACACCTCCCCTGAGCATCACGCGAATGTCTTGCCAGGATATTCTCGCGCATACCTGTGCCGCGCGAAAAGAAATCCGATCACTTCAACGGTTAACCGACTACCGGGACTTGAGATTCACAAACACCGGCGTAATGGGGGAGTGATCACGTGGGAAACGTTTTCGGCAACGAACATCTCCCGGTTTCTGTCTGGTTGTCGAAGAGACCTAGGCTAGCGATTCCAACGTCCAGCCGCAGCAGGGCCGCGCGAGCGTTTACGCGCGCCAAGAATCGTTAATTCCTTGGGCTGTCGTCTCCCCTATTGTTTGGCGCTCGCGCCGTCGATGACCACGGTGGCCTCTTCTGAGCACAGATGCAACACCGCTCGGGAACGAGCACCATTATTTATACCGTAGGTGAAGATGCACAGTTCTCCCTGTCTTTTCTGTTTCACGTGGGAGGCGAACTCAGTGCGACACACGAAATCGGCGCGGTGGCTAACCACCGCCTCAATAGGGGTCGCAAATCCCAGTGGAACAAGCACGCGGACGCACCTCTGAGCCCACCCTAGTAGCGTCCCTTCGAACCGCCTGGCTGTCACCTTCAGATTGATTTCGGCCTCCGCGTTCAGCGTCACGCGGCCGCAAGACCCCGCGAAATCTACTACTCCTGCTGTAGCGTCCACCTGACCCGTCGTATCCAGAATGGAGGCCCGAGCGTGCGTGGCTGCGACGCGCACGGGACCTGCCTGTACGCAAGTACTCCAATATGAATTCCAGCTCGGCATCATTGTAAGAACTGATCACCGAAGAGTGCTTCCAGGTGCTGACATCCGTTAACTTCGCGGCCGATGGTTCTTCGGTACGGAGAACGGGAGGTGGTGTCGTCAAATCGTAGAAGATGAAGCCGCGCGTTCTTTTGCTGACGACAAGGGCAGGCATGATTTCTCCAGCGACGCTAGCGGTCGCCACAGAAGGCGTGGCGAACCGGCGCAATCTCAGAAATAAACGCGGAGCGAGAGTTGGATATTCCGCTCGCCACCGCCAACGCCGCCGCCCTTGGTGGTTACTTTTCCAAAGTTCGAACTGGTGGGGTCGAAGTTCACACTGCTGCTCCCGGGGATACCACCGCTACCCCCACCCCAGTTGGGATGGTTGATGAAGTTAAACGCTTCGGCGCGGAACTGAAGCCCGGTGCCCTCTGTAATCGGAAATGATTTGAACAATCCGAGATTCCAGTTCTGGAATCCAGGTTGGTAGATCAGATTTCGAACTCGCTGCGTGTTGAACGTCCCCGGCGTCGGTGCGGTGAAAATTGGTGTGCCATCAGGATTCTTGGTTGCGAACCATTGTCCAGTCGTGCCGAACGTGCCGATGATCTTAGGATCGCCATTGACCGTCCAGTATTGGCCATTGATGCCGCAATTGAAGTTCGAGTCGAGTCCCACGCCTGCGATGTCTCTCGATTGAGCAACGCCGCAGGGTGTGCCGGTTTGGAATTGCGAGACTCCGCTGATTTGCCACGCGCCCAGTAGCTTGCCGCTCAGTCTCGATGCATCGCTGAAAAACGGCAGACCATAGATGTAGTTGATTACTAAAGTGTGGCGGACATCAAACTCGGAGGGTCCCCACATCGTACTCGTGTCGTAAGTGTTCGGAACGACATCGCGTTGGTTCGAGCCATCATCCATGCTTTTAGCCAGAGTGTAGGCCAAACCAAATGCCATCCTGTTCGTCCAGCGGCGGGTCCAATTCAATTGCAGGGCGTTGTAACGCGAGGTGGCGACATTATCCGTCTGGCGTATGGAGCCGAACCCTTTGTACGGCCGTAAGAAATTGATGTTGGCAGTCGGATCTGCCGCGACAGCAGCCGTCGTGGGCTGATTGATATTGGCCTCGCGTTGCAGATGAAGGCCGCGCCGTCCTACATACGCGACGCTAAGGAGCGTTTTCAACATGAACTCTCGCTCGAATGTGACGTTCCAATTCCACGCTTCCGGATTATTGAAACTCTTGCTTTGGCTGGTCACGACCAACGGAATGTTTCCAGGCCCGCCTCCTCCAGGGTTGTCCACGGAACCTAACGAGACACTGGCATTCGGTTGAAACGGCGGATTTCCGCCGAGGAAAATGGAGTCGCTCACACCCAGGCGCGTGATGAAGCGTCCAGCGCCGGCTCGAATCACGTTCTTGTTGCTCAGTCGGTAGGCCATGCCAAGACGAGGCTGGATGTTGCCCCACTGGATGTCCGAGTAATGGTCTGGAACGCCGGGGAACAACCGGCTGAAATCGAATTGATTTGGGTCCGCTTCAGGAACGCGGCCCTTCGCCGAAGCCGAAAACGCCTTGCCCGGAATGATCATGCCGTTGTACAGGTCTTTCGTCGATCCAGTACCCGTTACTAGACCGTTCTTGTCGATCGTGCCCAGGATGAGACCCGTGGTGCGATCGATCGTTACCGCTTTGCTTGGATCGTAGGACGCTGGATCAAACACGCTCATGTTTCCCCACAACGCATGGTACGGAACAATGACCGTATAACGCGCGCCATAATCGACATGGAGTTTCTGAGTTGCCGACCAGGAATCTTGAGCGAACCCTTCCCACATGTTGGCTCGAAAGAGCGTGTAGGCGCGATGACCGATTTCCGAATAGGTATCGAAGAGTCCTAGAGCCGCGTTGGCCACTGCGACTCCGGTTCCTCCCGCGCGGCCGTCCGTGAACTGGAACTGGCCATTCTGGTTGTTTGTGCAAGTTGGGCAAGCTTGCACGTTGATCTCATCATTGTCGTCCTCGCCAGCCCGCTCGAGCAGGCCACCGAACTTCAGCGTGTGGCTTCCTCGAATCCACGTCAGACTGTCGGATACGGCAATAATGGGACCGGAGGAGCGTGATGGATATGGCCCGCCACTCAGAGTAGAGAAGTTGGCCATGGTCACCGTCGGGATTCGGTTCGGTATCAGCTTCCCGTCAGTAAAGATGTAGGGGTAATCGAGTCTGCAGGGCAGAGCGCAGGCCTTCGTCCGATCGAAGAAATGCGCCGCGTCGACTGGAATCCGCACAACGTCCAAGCTCGCAGTGACCAATAGCTCGTTGACCTTCGTCGGGCTGATGGTCCACACGTAGTTCAGCGAGTTGGTCTGGTTGGGCCGGTCAAAAAACTTCGGAGTACGATCGGTGTTCCCGTCCAGCGGTTGATACTCGAGATACGTATAGTTCTGCCGCCGGAACGTGAGCCGCTGCCTTGCCGTCAGGTTCGCATCAAGAGATAGCGTGTCCTTCCGTTGATCGTAGGTATGAAGAGCCGCGGCAAACCAGTCGCCGTTGCCACCGATGAAATTGGTGAGATTCGGAACTGGCCACGCATTCAGAATACCGAGCCCGTTCGGGCTCCGCCGGTCTGGCGGAATGATATTGCCGGGGAAGCAACCATTCGCGTTGTAGTTGCCGGACGAAATGACCTGCCCGCACTGCGAGGCCGAGGCCGACTGCGGGTCCCTGATGAATACGGGCATCTTATTGCCGGCTGAATCCCTACGCGTGATGAAAGGATTATTGGGGTCGAGCAGCTCGCTGAAGTTGCCCTGGCGCATCTTCGTGGTTGGAACGGTGAGCAAGCCGTTGCTCGGCAGCGTTGAGCCCGACTCGAGAAAATGATATTTGAGCCATTCCTGTCCCCAATAGAAGAAGAGCCTGCTCTTATCTGTGTTGAATTTTTCAGGGATATAGACGGGGCCGCTGAAGTTGTACCCAAACTGGTTGTAGTGCAGGGGCGCCGCAGATCCGGTCAGCGGGTTGGCATTGCGCGACCAGGTATTCGCGTTCAAGGCATTGTTGCGAAGGTAGTCGTAAGCCGCGCCGTGGAATTGCGGCGTGCCCGTCCTGGTGATAATGCGGATCTGGGCGCCCGAGGCGCGGCCGTATTCCGGCGAGTAATTCGCGGTAAGAATTTGGACTTCCTGCGTCGAGTCCACGTCAGCCACGCCAATACTGGTACCGTTGGAACGCGTGCGAGTGGCGGGAGCGCCATCAAAAGTGATCAAATTTTCGGGGTTTCGGGAGCCGTTGAAATTCGCCGGGCCCTGGCTCAAACCGAAGGTAAGGTTTGCAAGTGTGGTCGCGCGAGCTCCAGGAACCAACGATGCAAGACCAACCGGGTTGCGGCCATTGAGCTCGAGCAAGTCAATCTGTTCTCTCGTGATGAGCTTTTGCACTGTGGCCGATTCCGTTTGTACTGCCGCCGTTGTCGCCTCAACTACGATGGTTTCTGTCGTGACTCCCACCGTGAGCGTCGCGTCGATCGCCAGACGTCCGCTCGGATCCAGCTTATTGTTTGTGGATTCGTACTTTTGAAAACCGGGCGCCTCGGCGCTCATCGTGTAGAAGCCCGGGGGGATGTTGGTGACGGTGTAAAAACCGGACTCGTTGGTCGTCGTCCGGCGTTCAATACCAGTCTGGTTCTTTACGGTGGCAATGGCATTCGGAATGGATGCGCCGGAAGGATCCCTGACAAACCCTGAAATCGTGCCGAGATCGGATTGGGCCAACAGTATTCCCGAAGTCAGAAGACTCGTGAAAAACAGCAAGATGCTCACGCGAGATGCGTTCTTCATGTTGCGCTCCGTCTGTAGAAATCTTGAGTTAACGACCATCCAAATCTCAGAACAATAGCTTTAGCGCGAACTGAATCTGGCGAGGGGCATAGGTGCCCGCCACTGCAGTGATCTTGCCAAAATTGGCGTTGCCGAAATCCCTATTTGGATTTCCGAACACCGGATGATTCGCCAAATTAAAAGACTCGGCGCGGAACTGCAGATTGAATTTTTCCGTGAGCTTGAAAATTTTGAAGAGCGATGAATTAACGAAGCTCTGGTTCGGCCCGTATCCCACATTGCGGGGTGCATTGCCCAGCGTGAAATTAGCAGGCATCGCAAATGCGGCTGGATTCAGCCACTGCCCGGCCGCACCGACTGTGGGATTCGGCATTCGGATGTTTTTGCTTACCAGATCTGGACGTTCGTCGCTGGTGAGACCAAGAACGCCGCTCACCGAATTTTGGTCGATGACGCTGAATGGCAAGCCCGTCTGCCACGTCACGCTGCTGTTCAATTGCCAGCCGCTCAATACCAGTCCGGACGCACCTTTGAGCGATTTACCGAAGGGCAGCTCGTAGTTCCCGCCAAGCGTCCAACGGTACTTGATATTGAAGTCGCTCGTGGCCCAGTCGTAGCGTCTCACATTGGTGATAGCCTCTGACAACGGTCCGATTCGACTCCCATAGCCGCCAGTACCGGTGCCGAGGCCCCTGATGTCATCCTCACCGTGCGCGAACGTGAAGCCGGAAGTCATACTGAGACCTTGAGCGAAGCGGCGATTGAAGGTCAGTTGGAGCGCGTTGTACCTGGCCTCACCTTGCGTGGTGAAATAGTTGATCGTCGTCACTCTCGGCGCGATGCTGGCGTAAGGCCGAGGATTCGGAGTGGTGTTTCCACTTGGGAGAGCTCGATTGATGTCCGGCAGGGTCATCGGAAGGTTCCGTCCCCTAGTACCGATGTAGCCCACACTTGCCACGTTGTTGCCGAACTGCTTCTCGAGCGTCAGATTGAATTGATGGTTGTAGCTGTTTCGGAAATTCAGATCGACCGCGTTAATTGTGCTCGATGGAATTCGGGTCAGATCCAGGACACCAGAAACAGTTGGGAAATCGGTGGGCCTCAAAGGAACCGGCGAGCCTTGCGACAAGGTGCCAATTCCAACCGGACAACCGGTATTGACTAAACTGCCAGTCGTCGACGGACCGCACGTCAGCGCGCTGGTGAACGGCGGATTCTTGAGTGCCACAGCGGAAGTGTAGTCACTCGGGAAGAAGCTCAATCCAAAGCCACCACGCAGGACCATACCGCTTCCCAGACTAGCCGCGAAACCAAGCCGCGGTGCAATGCTTCCATGGTCCGTCGTGATGTTGGTTGTCGCACTGCTGTTTTGTCCGGCCACCAGGATGACGGAATTCACGGGATCAAAATTGGCTAGCCGCTGGTACTGCTCCGTCTTGGGAGTATAGATGTCATAGCGCAGTCCAAGGTTCAGTGTCAGCCATCGGTTCGCGCGCCAATCATCCTGCACGTAATAACCCATTTCCCACGAGCGATAGCCCGGCTTATAAAGGCTCGACTGACGCTGGATCGTGACCGGCGAACCCGCCAGAAAATTGGCCAACCCGAAATCGAAAGGAGCAGGCGCGCTGGATGTGGAAGCGTTGAAAGTAAATTGACCTCGCGGTGTGGCGCTCTGGACAAGCGAGAACTGCCGCCGAATCAGATTGGCTCCGAACTTTAGGTTGTGCGCTCCGCGCGTCCATGTCACCGCCCCACTGTATTGAAATGTATTGTCGAACTGCAGGAGCGGCACAAAAGTGGCGTCGCCGAGGCCCTCGAAACCCTGAATCACCAGGCGCGGTACTCCGTAGGTTTGAATATCACCTGTATTCACGCAACTGACCGCGTTGCACGGAAAACCAAGGTCGTTGGCGACATTCTTGCCGTCATTGACTGTCTTCGATTGAATTGACGCGCGCCAAAGGCCGGCCTTCAATTCAAGCAGGAGGTTTGGCCGCAACGTATTTACGAGACTCAACTGCAGATTCTGGGCCCGCGTCTTATTAGGGCCTGCGAAGTTGAACTGCCCCCCTGGATTTATGCCGTTCACATCCGGAAAGCCCGTCGGCTGGACAGTGGTGATGTCATTCAAGGAATACCGCCCGAAGAAGTTCCACTTTGCGGAAAAGCTGTGGTCGATGCGTCCATCCAACGTCGAGGCGTCCTGCGGCCTGACCGGAGAAGAGGCATAGTTGGTCGTGTTGATACCCGGTCCGTTGGGCAAGGGATACAACGCCGCAATCTTCCGCGCAAGCGGATCGAGCAGACTGTTATAAGGCGCCATATCCAACCGATTAAATGGCACCGGGCCCCCTGGTACGCCGCTCACAGCGTTTGCGAGATTCATTTGTTGCGCTGCATTGGCGCAGATGCCGCTGGGATTGAAACCAGCCAAGCAGTTTTCGGAGAAATCGCCGATGCGCTGCTTCGCCGTCGGCACCACGGCTGTGATCGGGATTCCCTGCCGTATCTTCAGCGCTTCATAATCGCCAAAGAAGAAGGTCTTACTCTTCACGATCGGGCCGCCCAAACTTCCTCCGAACTGGTTCTGCCGGAACTTTTGCTTCGGCAACTGTGTCCCTCCGGTGAGGTTGTAGTTGCCATTCGCATCGAGTCGATCGTTCCGGAGAAATTCAAACAACGAGCCGTGGAAATCGTTGCTTCCCGACTTCGTCAGAATGTTGATCACACCGCCCGATGTGCGGCTGATTTCGGCGCTATAAAGATTCGTCAGAACCTTAAATTCCTGGATGGCGTCAATAGAAGGCCGGACTCCAATGGTGCCAATGAAGCGCTCGTTGTTGTCCATACCATCGATCAAGTTGTTGTTGGCAACAGGGTCCTGCCCGTTCACGGAGTACGATGAATTCAAACGGCGATCGTCCGGGCGTGTGCCGGTGGCCAGACCATTCTGCGGACCAGGGCTTATACCGGGAACGAGCTGCGCCAACTGAACGTAGTTGCGCCCGTTCAATGGTAGGTCCTGCACCAGCCTGCCCGTGATGGCAGTTCCCAAAGTGGCGGTATCGGTCTGAAGTAACGGAACCTGTTCCTGCACATTCACAGTCTCGTTGGTGCCTCCGACCATCATCTGCGCATCGATGCGCGCCCGATCGCCGGCCGCCAGCACCACGCTCGAAACAGTAAATGTCTTAAACCCAGGTAATTCGAACCGCACACTATACCGGCCTACGGGCAATAGGTTGAAAACATAATCCCCAGTGTCGCTGGAAACCACGGACCGGTTCGCCCCGGTGCCGACGTTTTCGATGACGATCGTTACCCCGGGCAAAACGGCTCCACTCGAGTCTGTTACTCTGCCGACTACATCTGCCGTCGTCACCTGCGCCGCGACGCTGATACTCATGGCCAACAAAACACTAATAATCAAGGAAAGCATTCTCATCCATGGGCGAAGCTGAATAGCCATCTCGAGCCTCCAGATGAACGTGACGCAGACTGGCAGCCATTTCATGTAAACGATTTCATTTGGGGTGTAAACGGTTGCAGATCTTAACAGCGCACATACCACGGAGCAAGAAAAAATCGTCAGTCAACCGGAGTGTGGAGGAGCCGTGCTGGAGCGAACGATGAGCGTGTGAGGCAACGTAATCGATTCGGGCGGAGTCGAGCGTCCGTTCAGAATTTCCAATAGTAACCGGACGGTACCTTCGCCGATTGCTCGCATTGGCTGAGCAACCGTCGTCAGCGGCGGATCGATACAACACGAGAAGCGAATGTCGTCAAATCCGACGACAGAGACGTCATCGGGCACGCGCAGCCGATGCCGCTTCGCGGTCTGAATTACTCCCATCGCCATTTCATCGTTGAAACAGAATATTGCAGTGGGAGGATCATGTGCCGCCAGCAGACGCTCTGCGGCGACTGCGCCGGATTCGATCGAGAAGTCGCCCTGCATGACGGTACATATGTGCTCCGCCTGCTGCTTTCTTGCCCGTGACCTTGCGCCTCGCAAACGATCGCGGCTGAGAGGGCTCACAAGCGGGCCTGTTATGACACCGATGCGCTTGTGCCCAAGGCGATAGAGATGATCCATTGCTTCGTAAGCTGCCTTCGCGTTGTCGATGTGAACGCTTGGCACGCCGAGGCTTGGGCTGAATTCGCACCCATTGACTACGGGAGCGCACCGCGGCGCCATTGTGCGGACCAGAGTCGCGACCTCCTTCGAAAGGCGATGGCCGAGGAAAATGAGCCCGTCAGCTTCCTTACGCTTCAGCATTTGTGCGTAACGTCCTTCGCGCTTCACGTCGTGTTGCGTATCGCCAACGAGGACCGAGTAGCCCCCGCGCAGTGCGGTGTCTTCGATGCCCTGAAGGATTAAAGAAAAAAATGGATTTGAAATGTCGGGAACAGTCACCAGGAGTTTGCCCGATCTCAACGTGCGCAAATTCTTAGCCGCAGAATTCGGCACATACCCGAGAAGTTCCACGGCGCGCATCACTCTTTGACGCGTGTCCGGCGCCACCACGTCTGGCCGGCTCAGCACACGGGAGACCGTGGCGGTGGAAACCCGAGCCCGTTTCGCCACTTCATAGATATTGGGGACAAAAGCTTCGCGCACGCCGTCTCATCATAACAGGTCGTGATTTCTCTTGCCGCGCCTGGGTTCTGTTGTTACGATCGGCAACATTCACACCAGCGATGCAATCGTTTACATAATTGTGATCACTTTAGGATTTCGGAGGAGCCATGGCGACAATTTCGAGACGAGATTTCGTGAAAACCGCCTTCGCCGGGATGCCGTTGTACGCGGCGCTGGCGGGAAAGATTGACTCGATTGTAAACGGCGTCCGGTTGGGTACTATCACGTATAGTTTTCGCGAACTGCCTCGCACGCCTGAGGCATCGGATGCTGTGGACGTCATGATCAAGGCGCTGACGGATTGTGGAATTGGCGAAATCGAGTTGTTTTGTCCGGACCTTGAACCTCGATTTAGCGGAGGAGGGCGACGCGAGGACCTGCGCAAGTGGCGCCTCTCGACACCAATGGATCACTTCAAGGCGGTCCGAAAAAGATTCGAAGATGCCGGCATTTCGCTGTTCGCATACACTGTGAATTTCCGCGATGACTTTACCGATCAAGAACTGGAAAGGTGTTTCGATCAGGCTAATTCACTCGGTGTAAGTATCATCGCTGCATCGACTCAGTTAACCGTTGCAAAGCGGCTTGTGCCATTCGCTGAGAGACATAAGATCTACGTCGCGATGCATGGTCACTCCGACGTTCGAGACCCCAATGAGTTCGCCACCCCGGAGAGTTTTTCGAAGGCCCTTGCGATGTCGAAGTACTTCAAGGTCAACCTCGACATTGGACACTTCACTGCCGCGGACTTCGATGCCGTTGCTTACATCCGCGAGAATCACGACAACATCACTCACCTGCACATGAAGGATCGAAAGAAGAACCAGGGTCCGAACACGCCCTGGGGCGAAGGCGATACTCCCATTAAGCAAGTTCTGGCTCTCTTGAAAGAAAAGAAATATCCGATCCGAGCTTTCGTCGAATATGAATATCGCGGCGCCGGAACACCCATCGACGAGGTCAAGAAGTGCATGGCATACATGAGGCAGGCTCTGGCATAGGAGGTAGTGGGTGTTTGTCACGGCTCAAATGCAAGAGGTGGTGATGGCGGACCGGACTTGATCCGTTCCGTTCTGGTGCTCGACGACGATAAAGGTAAAGAACTGGGCGACTTTTTAAAGCTCGGCCGTCCTGACAGAGGGATGCCAACTTTCGCGAGCTTAACTCCGGACCAGATCTCGGAGATCGCGACATTCCTGCATTCCGAAATTTATTCGGCCGCCAACCGTCGAACATATGAGATTCGTGACATCTTAGTTGGTGACGCCAAAGCGGGAGAGGCTTTCTTCAATGGAGTGGGAAAGTGCAACAGTTGCCATTCGCCAACGGGTGATCTGAAGGGTATCGGCGCCAAGTATGATGCCGTCACTTTGCAAGGCCGCATCGTTATGCCGCGGGGTCAGCGTGGCGGTGAATTGCAGGGGCTAGCTCCTACTGTGACAGTAACGCTTCCTTCAGGACAGGCTTACTCGGGAACCCTGGTTCGCGTCACGGATTTTGATGTGACCCTGCGGGATTCATCTGGAGGGACTCGCAGTTTCACTCGCAATGATGATAACCCGAAAGTGGAAATCAAGGATCCGCTGCAGGCGCACATCGACATGCTTTCCAAATATAAGGATGCGGACATTCACAACCTGACGGCTTATCTGGTTACATTGAAATGACGATCACCAGACATTTGCTTGCTATTGTTCTGATCCTGGTACCGCTTGCAGTTTGTGCCCAGAAAGGGCTTGACCCCTCGCTACTGCTGGAACCGCCAATCGACGCATGGCCGACCTATCACGGCGATTACTCCGGACGTCACTATAGCTCTCTCAAGCAGATCAACTCCACAAACGTGAAGGGCTTGTCGCTGGCTTGGATTTATCGCGCCAATTTCGGCGCCGCGGGTGCGATTGTTGGAGGCGAGGGCACGGACGAATTTGCAGGCGGAAGTATCAAGGCAATTCCACTCATGGTGAATGGTGTCCTCTACTTCGCGACGCCGGATAACGCCTTTGCGGTGGATGCACGTACAGGTAGAGAGCTCTGGCATTACTTTTGGAAGACGAAGGGTGGCATTCACATCGGCAATCGCGGTATGGGAATGTACGGCAACTGGTTGTTCTTTGAAACGCCCGACAATTACCTTGTTTCACTCGATGCGACAACGGGCAAGGAACGCTGGCACAAGGTGATCGCCGATGTGAAGCAGGAGTACTTCTCAACGCCCGCCCCTCTGATCATTCGAAATCATGTGATCGTCGGCCTGGGCGGCGATTCACTGGATGTGCCGGGCTGGCTCGAATCGCGCGATCCTGAAACCGGCGAGATTCAGTGGAAATGGAATACGCCCCCGCGGCCAGGCGAGCCGGGATCCGAATCGTGGCCGGATGCATACTCGATGGAGCATGGCGGCGGAATGCCGTGGCAACCTCCGACCTACGATCCGGATCTCAACCTTTTATATGTACCGACCGGAAACCCCAACCCCGTCATGGCCGGACAAAGCCGCAACGGCGACAATCTCTGGACGGCTTCGATGGTGGCTTTGAATCCGGATACGGGAAAGATGGTGTGGTACTTCCAATGTTCGCCGCATGATACGCATGACTGGGATGCCACGCAGGTGCCGATCCTGTTTGATGGCGTTATGAACGGGCGGCCGCGCAAGTTGCTTGCTCAGGTCAGCCGCAACGGCTTTTTCTTCGTTCTGGATCGCACGAATGGTCAGAATCTTTTATCGAAGCCTTACCTGGAGTCGGCCAACTGGTACAAAGGTATCGATGCGAAGGGCCAGCCAATTCGCGATCCGGAAAAGGATCCCCAAGTCGCAGGTGTGCTGGTCTCGCCCGGCTCGAGCGGCGCCACAAACTGGCCCGCGCCGAGTTTCAATCCGGAGACGGGTCTGATTTATGTCGGTACATCGCAATCGTACTCGATGTTCTACCTGACCGATACCGACGCGCACCCGCAAGGTTACGGTGCCGCCGAGCGCGGTGCCGGCAATGCCGGGAATTTTTTGCGCGCCATTGATTACAAAACGGGAAACATCGTGTGGAAACGCGCGACAAGCGTAGGAGCGCAAGGTTTGCTGAGCACCGGGGGGAACCTGCTGTTCGGTAACGACGGAGCCAGTAACTTCATTGCCTTTGATCCCGGGACTGGAAGGCCGTTGTGGCATGCCAGCCTTCCCGCGAATCCCAACAATGCGCCCGAAACGTATATGCTCGACGGCCGGCAATATGTGGTCGTGGGCGCCGGCGACAGTCTCTATTCCTTCTACTTGCAGCAGTGAGGATTTGTGAGTGAAGACCGGCTAGGAATTGGAATCATAGGCAGCGGCTTCAACGCCAGATTTCACCTGCAAGCCTTTGTCGGCGTCCGTGACGCTGACGTGCGAGGAATATGGAGCCCGAACGAGAAGAACGCCACGGAGGCAGCAAAACTCGCTTCCACTCTGGACGTCGGCGAGCCCAAAATCCACCGCTCGATTGCCGAGATGACGGCCGATCCCACTATTGACGCAATTTGGCTTTGTGGCCCCAACCACGCGCGGGTCGAAAACGTGGAAGAGATCGTAGATACAATCCAACAAGGTCGTGGCTCACTCAAGGGCCTGGCTTGCGAGAAACCGCTTGCCCGAAACGTTGCCGAGGCGAAACGGATTTTGGATTTGGCTGGACGCGTCGACTTGCGCCATGGCTATCTCGAAAATCAACTCTTCGCGCCTTCAGTTGATATCGGTCGTAAGATCATCTGGAATAGAGGTGTTCCTCTGACGGGACGTCCCTATCTTGCGCGAGCCGCCGAAGAGCACAGCGGCCCCCACAAGCCGTGGTTCTGGCGCGGCGATTTGCAAGGCGGCGGCGTGTTGAACGATATGATGTGCCATTCGGTCTTGTTGGTTCGACATCTACTAACCGCGCCTGGAGCTTCATATTCCTCCGTCAAGCCCGTGCGGGTCTGCGGTCAAATCGCAAGCTTGAAGTGGACGCGCCCCGAGTATGCTGAGCGGCTGGAGAAAATCATGGGCGACGGTGTGAATTACCGGACGCGGCCCGCCGAAGACTTCGCCAGTTTGGTGATCGATTTCAAAACAGAAGACGGAATGCTTGCGATCGGAGAAGCGACGACTTCGTGGAGCTTCGTGGGAGCCGGGCTTCGCCTTTCGGCCGAATTGCTGGGCCCCGAGTACTCGATGTCATGGAACACGCTCGAGAGCGGGTTGAAGTTGTTCTTCAGCCGCGAAGTGAAGGGGCAAGCCGGAGAGGATCTCCTCGAAAAACAAAACGCCGATATAGGACAGATGCCCGTCGTCGCGAATGAAGCCGCAGCATACGGATACGAGGCCGAAGATCGCCACTTCGTGAGAGCGTTCCTGAAGAACGAAAAGGCCGAGTTAACTTTCGAAGACGGTTTGGAAGTTGTAAAGCTCTTGATGGCGGGGTATCACAGTGCCGAACAAGGCCGGAGCATCGATTTTCCACCACCAGGACTGGATACATTCATTCCCACGGTTGCCCAAGGCACCTGGAAACCAACACGGTGGTGAAGCAAATTGTTATGGAGACCAACATACGACTAAAGCTCTCGGCCATGATGTTCCTCCAGTATTTTGTTTGGGGCGCATGGTCAGTGACCATGGGAACCTGGCTAGCCGAGACGCTCCATTTTTCGGGTGAACAGATCGGCCTCGCCTACGGCACGACCGCGGTAGCCGCAATGATTTCGCCATTTTTCGTTGGAATGGTTGCGGACCGATTCTTTGCGACCGAAAGGCTGCTTGCGATTCTCCACTTGATCGGGGGCATTGTCTTGTTCTATGCCTCAATCCAGACGTCTTTTATTCCACTGTACGTCGTGTTGCTCGCATACACGTTGTGTTACATGCCAACGCTTGCGCTCACAAATTCGCTGTCATTCCACCAGATGGATGATCCGGGACGCGAGTTTCCGAACGTGCGCGTTCTCGGTACCATCGGCTGGATCGCTGCCGGTCTCGTCGTCGGCACTCTAGGCTTGGAAGCGACGTCAACGCCGATGCGCCTCGCAGCCATGGCTTCTATTGTGCTTGGAATCTTTTCTCTTCTATTGCCGCATACGCCACCTCAAAAGACGGGCTACCGCGTCACGTGGAATGAAGTGCTCGGCCTGGACGCTCTGAAACTGCTGCGTGATTCCTCGTTCGCAATCTTTGTCCTTGG
>WNGM01001398.1_pt1 | contig 19390 bp, 15 predicted proteins | sample 5400571 | NCBI WGS metagenome assembly WNGM01 (sample SAMN13153378, study PRJNA577476) | soil metagenome | isolation source: 100 cm soil or saprolite under Garry oak tree replicate 2 | place: USA:California | collected 2016-06-15 | reverse complement strand
CTCGAGCCAGGCGACGAGCGGTTGGAAGTAGTCCACCATCGCCGTCGCGTCCATCTGGCGTTCCCCCGTCGCGTCGGCGAGGATGTCCTGCCACGGCTTGCTCTGGCCCGCGGCGAGCATGCGGGCGAGCTGCCACCCCGCCGCCGCGTTGCCGTACACCGAGCACCGGTACAGCGGGCCCGTCCAGCCCGCCGCCCGACACCAGGACCGGTGGAACTGGAACTGCAGGATCCGCGCGATGAAGTAACGGATGTACGGCACGTTCGCCGCAACGTGGTATTTCGCCGCAGGGTCGAAGTCCCGCTCCGAGCGCGCCGCCGGCTCGGCGACGCCCTGGTAGCGGTGCTTCAGGTCCCACCACGAGGCGTTGTAATGATCGGGCGTGATCTCGCCCGCGAACACGCCCCAGCGCCAGCCGTCCACCGCGAGCGCGAACGGCAGAAACGCGATCTTGTCGAGCGCGATGCGCAACAGCATCGCCGTGTCGCTCGCGGCGCTCGGCAGGCTGTCCAGGAGCCCGATCCGCCGGAGATACTCGGGCGTCACCGACAGCGCGATCGCGTCCCCGATCGCCTCGTGGAAGCCGTCGTTCGCCCCGTTCTGGAACAGGTAGGGCTGGCTCTTGTAGGCACGCTGATAGAAGTTGTGCCCCAGCTCGTGATGGATCACCACGAAGTCCTCGCCCGTCACCCGCATGCACATCTTGACCCGGAGGTCGTCCTTCCCATCGATGTCCCAGGCGCTCGCGTGACACACGACGTCGCGGTCGCGCGGCTTCGTGATCATCGAGCGCTCCCAGAACGTCGCCGGCAGGGAATCGAAGCCGAGCGACGTGTAGAACCGCTCGCCGTAGCGGACCATGCCGCGCTCGTCCACGCGGTGCGTCACGAGCAGTCCGGTGAGGTCGACGCTCGGCGGCACGCCGGACGGCGCCAGGATGTCGTAGATGTTCTCCCAGTCCTGCGCCCACAGGTTGCCGAGCAGGTGCGCCGGGATCATGCCGTTCGGCGGGACCACGCTCGGGCCGTACTTCTCCACGAGCCGAGCGCGCACGTAGGCGTGCAGCTGGAGGTAGAGCGGCTTGAGCTGGTCCCACAGCCGGTCGATCTCCCGGACGAACGCGTCGGCGGGCATGTCGTACCCGGCGCGCCACATCACGCCCACGTCGGCGAAGCCCAAGCCGCGGGCGCCCGCATTCGCCAGCGTGACGAAGCGGGCGTAGCGATCGCGCATGCCCACCGAGATGCGGTGCCAGCCCTGCCACGCGGCGGCCAGCTCCGCCGGATCGCGGCTCGACGCCATGATCCGCTCGATGTCCGTGATCTGGAGGCACTCCGCCGGGGTCCGGCAGTACGTGCCCTTCCCGTAGTCGGCCTGCATGCTGCTCGTGAGGCGCGTCAGCTCGGCGGCCTCGCGCGCGTCGGGGGGCGGCGGCGCCGGGAGCGAGAGCTTGAGCAGCAGGAACTTGCGCCTGAGCTCGGGCGGCAGCCGGAGCCGCTCGTAGCGCCGCGCCTGCGTGGCCAGATCGCGCGTGGCGACACCGTAAGCTTCCTGTGCTTGCGCCGTCAACTCTTCGGTGTCGAAGGTGATGTAGGTGTTGGCGACCCAATCGGCGCGCTGCGCCTTGACGGCCAGGTCGTTGAGAACGGATTCGGCGCGTGCCATGAACGCGGCAGCGTCCGCGACGGACGGCGGCCGCGCTCCACGCGAGGCCGCGGTCTGCGCGGCCGCGGGCGCGCCGTGCACGACCGCGTGCAGCGCGGCGGCGATGAGGATTGAGGTGTGCAACGAACGGCGGGTCGGTCGGACGCAGGGCATCGCCCTACGCTACACCCGCCGGGCTGATCCGGCTACTCGCCCCCGACCGGATCGCTCGACCCGGCGTGCTGGGTGCTGTTCCCGCGCTGGGGCCGCCCCGGGGCAGGTCGGGCCACGCGCGGGTCGCCGAGCGGCGTCGAGCGCTCGACCAGGCCGCGGCCGATCCATACGACGTGGTCGCCGCACATGATCGCGTCGACCGGATAGTCGTTCAAGCGGAACGATTGGCCGTCCGAGCTCGGTACCTGCGTGCCCGGGAAGTAGTACCAGCACCGCTCGCCCGTCGGATGGCTATGGATCATCCCGACCGTGCCACTCCAGCCGGCACGCTCACAGGTTTGCTTGGGGATGACGCGTGTGGGCGTGGACTCCTCGGGCTCGACGTCGGCGGGCGCGATCCGTGTCACGACGACCACCCCGGCCATCACCTCGCCGATCATGCAGCCCATGAACTCGGTCGAGAACGAGCGGTACTGGAGCAGCAGGAAGCGCCGCGCCTGGGCCGACAGGACGAGCGCGCGGGGGGCATTGGCGGCGCTCAGCTCGTGCGCCGCGGCCGACCGCGCCAGGCGCGCGGGCTCGGGCTGCAGGGCGAGCAGCGACACGATCCCCAAGGTCGCACCCAGCGGGCGCAACACGCGCAGCAGCGTCCCCATCGAACCAGCGATCATGCGGCTCACCTCGTTCCAGCCCTCGGCCTCGGAACCAGCTCCGGGGTTCTGCTCGCACCATTTTTAGCAAGTCGAATGCCACGGGCGGACCAATCGGTGTGGCCACAGCCAAGTCGTTGCGCGCCGATACGTTTGGAGGCGGTGATTCCCCGGGGTGACGCCTATCACCCAGTGCAATCAGCCGTCAACCTCGTGAATTTCGCGGCACCAGAGCGTGATCTGGATCACGCGCATGCACTTTTCTGGAGCCTCAGGCCGGCCCTTTACCCCCCGCCGGCCCCTGTCTATCTTTTCGCCCCACAAATCCCCTACTCGGTGCCGCACCAGCGCCGGGTCGTCGACGACCAAAGGGAGGTGTCATGCCTCGTCGCTACGAGACGGTCTACATCTTCGAAAGCGCGCTGGAAGATTCCGCGGTCAACGAAAAGCTCGAGAAATTCCACGCCCTCCTGACCAAGGACGGCAAGGGCTCGATCACGAACGTCGCCCACTGGGGCAAGCGCACTCTCGCCTACGCCATCAAGACCAAGGACACAGGCTACTACGTCGTGGCGCAGTTCGAGGCCGCGGCGGAGCTCCTCCCCGAGTACGAGCGCGTCGTGAAGCTCGACGAGGGGGTGTTGCGGTTTCTGGTCGTCGTTTCGGAGGGCTTGCCGGCCAAGCCCGAAGCCGCGCCTGCCGTGGTCCCAGCCGAGGTGGACGAGATCGAGGAGGAGGAAGCATGAGACGGCCGTCCAAGACCTGTCCCGTATGCGAGTCGGGCGTGCGCGTGCTCGACTACAAGGACGAGCGCACGCTCGGGCGCTTCCTGACCGAGCGCGGCAAGATTCTGCCGAGCCGCTTGTCAGGGATGTGCGCGCGGCACCAGCGCCAGCTCGCGACCGCGATCAAGCGGGCGCGGCAGCTCGCGCTGCTGCCCTACATCAAGGGATACGGCGGTTGACTACTCCCACCCCCCGGCCCTGGCGCCTCGTCGCCGGCACGGTCGCGTTCGCGGCGTGGGCGCCGCCCAGTCTGGTTGGGCTGCCCTTCGCCGCGCTGCTGCTCGCGACCCGGCCGCGCGCGCGCGCCGAATGGCTGCCGGCGCTCGCGGTGGGGGTCACGAGCATCGCGCTGCTCGTCGCCCCCGCGGGCGACCTGCTGACGGGCCTCGTGCGCGCCTACATTGTGCTCGCGACCGCGGCGTTCCTCGCGGTCACGCTCGCCGTCCGGGCTAACGGCGTTTTCGGGCGCGCGCTCTGGTCGAGCCTGGCGGCGGGTATCGCCGCGCTGGCGCTGGCGCGCGTGCTGGGCGGCGCGACGGCGTGGCAGGCCCTGCACTGGGAGGCGACCCGCCAGGCCAGCGGGACGATGCGATTCCTGGTGGAGCTGGAGCCGCAGCTATTCGTCGCCTTCGAGCCGGTGGTGCGCTTCGTGAGCGACACGATCCCGGCGACGCTGACGCTGCAGAGCATCGCGGGCCTGGCGCTCGCGTGGCAGTGGCACCGGCGCGTCGCCCGGCGTCCCTTCGGACCCGGCCTGGGGCCGTTCCGCGAGTTTCGCTTCGGCGACCACTGGGTGTGGGCGCTGGTGGCGGCGTTGACGGTCTGGATCACGCCGCTGCTCGCGGGCCTCAAGGCCGTGGCGCTCAACCTCGGGGTCGTGCTGGGCGCGCTGTATCTCCTGCGGGGGCTCGCCATAGTGATCGCCTTCGCCGCCGCGTTCGGGATCTCGCCGGCGGCGCTCGTCGTGTGCGGCGCCATCTCCGCGGTGCTCGCGGTGCCGCTGCTGTTCCTGGTGCCGGGGCTCGCGACCCTGGGCGTGACCGATACCTGGCTGGAATTCCGCCGCCGCCTCAAGGCCGCGGCGTAACGATCGAAAGGATCGCGATGGAGATCATCCTGCGAGAGGACGTGCAGCACCTCGGCCGCGCGGGCGAGATCGTGAAGGTGAAGGACGGCTACGCGCGCAACTATCTCCTGCCCAAGGGGCTCGCCTACCCGGCCACCGAGGCCAACAAGAAGCGGATCACCTACGAAGCGGAGCGGTTGGCCAAGCAGCGCCTGGCCGAGAAGGAGGCGGCCGTCTCCGAGGCCCAGCGGCTCACCGGCATCGAGCTCAGCTTCTCCGTGAAGGTCGGGGAAGAGGACAAGCTCTACGGCTCGGTCACGGCGGGCGATATCCAGCGCCGGCTCGCGGAACAGGAACTGCACGTGGACAAGCGGCAGATCGACCTGCCCGAGCCGATCCGCGCGCTGGGCGACTTCCAGGTCGGCATCAAGATCCACCCGGACGTCCGACCCGAGATCGTGGTGCACGTGGTAAAGGAATGACGTCGGGGGGTGGGGAACGGAACAAACGGGTGCCCGTCCCGCTATGACTAGCAGGCACGGGCCACGGCGTAAGGCCCCGAGCCCCGGCCCGCAGGGCGCTGCGGACGCGCTGCGGCTCGTGACCGAGGCCCTGGTGGATCGCAAGGCCCAGGAGCCCGTGGTGCTGGACCTGCGGGGGCTCACCACCGCGACGGACTACTTCGTCATTGCGTCGGGGACGTCGGATGCGCATGTGCGGGGCATGGCGGAGCACCTGATGACGGTCCTGGCGCCCCGGGGGATCGAGCCGCATCACGTCGAAGGGTTGCCGCAGGGCCGGTGGGTGCTGCTCGATTACGTGGATTTCGTGGTGCACGTGTTCCACCCCGAGTTGCGCGAGTTCTACCAGCTCGAGCGTCTCTGGGGGGACGCCCCGGTGGTCGCCCCCGGGGATCCTCGACGGGAAGGATGACCCTCATGCGACGGACGTTCGTGGTCGCGCTGGCGGCGCTTGCGCTGGGCGGCGCGACGCCGCTCGCGGCGCAGTACTTCGGGCAGAACAAGGTCCAGTACCGGACCTTCGACTTCAAGGTCATCCAAACCGAACACTTCGAGGTGTATTTCTACGACCAGGAGCGCGCCGCCGCGCTCGACGCCGCGCGCATCGCGGAGCGGGCCTACGCCCGGCTGTCGCGCGTGCTGCACCACCAGTTCCAGAGCCGCAAGCCCATCATCCTCTACGCCTCCCAGTCCGACTTCCAGCAGACCAACGCCATCGGGGGCGAGATCAGCGAAGCGACGGGCGGCGTCACGGAGTTCTTCAAGCACCGCATGGTGCTGCCGTTCACGGGCTCCTACGCCGAGCTCGAGCACGTGATGCAGCACGAGATGGTGCACCAGTTCCAGTACGACGTGTTCAGTCACGGCCGCGCCGGCGCCGGCGTCGGGACGATCATCAGCGTCAACCCGCCGCTCTGGTTCATGGAGGGGATGGCGGAGTACCTCTCGATCGGCCCCATCGACCCCCACACGGCCATGTGGCTGCGGGACGCGTCGCTCGAGGGGCACCTCCCCACGATCGAGCAGCTCACCTACGATCCGCGGATCTTCCCCTATCGCTTCGGCCACGCCCTGTGGGCCTACATCGGCGAGAAGTGGGGCGACGAGGTGATCGGCGAAATCCTCCAGTCCTCGACGTCGGGCGGCGTGGCGGGGGCGTTCAAGCGCGCCCTCGGGCTCTCGCTCGATGAGCTCTCGAACGAGTGGCGGGACGCCGTGCAGACGACCTACCTCCCCGAGCTGGGCGAGCACTACCGCGCCCGCCGCATCGCGCAGGCCGTGCTCACGGAGAAGCGCTCCGACGGGACGCTGCATCTCGCGCCCGCCCTCACCCCGGACGGACGCCAGATCGCCTTCTTCGGGGAGCGGAATTCCTTCTTCGTCGATCTCTACCTCGCCGACGCGGAGACGGGGAGGGTGCTGCGCCGCCTGGTGAAGTCGACGCTCAACAACAACTACGAGAGCCTGCGCTTCATCAACTCGGCGGGCACCTACTCCCCCGACGGCCGCTACTTCGCGATCGCGGCGAAGCACAAGGACAAGGACGACCTGGTCATCCTCGACGCCAAGGGCGGCAAGGAGGTGCGGCGCATCAAGGTGCCCCTCAACGGGCTCACGACGCCCTCGTGGTCGCCCGACGGCCGGGAGCTCGTGTTCACGGGCTACGACGGCGGCCTCTCGGATCTCTTCGTCGTCCGCGCGGACGGCAGCGACCTGCGCCGCCTCACGCGGGACAAGTACGCCGATCTCCAGCCCGCCTGGTCGCCCGACGGCAAGACGATCGCCTTCACCACCGACCGCGGCCCCGAGACGGACTTCGGGGAGCTGCGGTTCGGCAACATGCGGATCGCCTTGTATCATCTCGCTGACGGGAAGATCGAGCTGCTGCCGCACATGGAGCGGGGCAAGAACATCGACCCGGTGTGGGCGCCCGACGGCAAGTCGCTCGCCTTCGTGTCCGACCGTACGACCATCAGTAACATCTTCCTCTACGACTTCGCGGACGCGAAGGTCTACCAGTTGACCGACCTGTTCACGGGCGCGTCGGGAATCACGCCGCTCTCGCCCGTGCTCTCGTGGGCGCGCGAGGCGGACCGGCTCGCGTTCGCCTACTACGAGGACGGCGAGTACAACGTCTACGCGGTGGACAACCCACGCTCGCTCAAGCGGCAGCCCTATCAGGAGCCGGCGACGCCGCCCGTCGCCTCGCTGCTCGCCGTCACGCGGCGGGACACCGCCCGGGTCGCGGCACCGGCCGTGTCACCGGCCCTGCAGCCGCGCGAGGCGGCGTCGGTGTACCGCTCGCCCACGGGCTTCCGCGCCTCCGCCGTGGCCCCTCAGGCGGGAGACACGGGCGCGGGCGCGCCGCTCTCGGTGCGCTCCCTGCTCGACTCGGCGACGCTCGCTCTCCCCGACACGACCGAGTTCACGATCCGGCCGTACCGCACGCGTTTCTCGGCCGACTACATCGCGCGGCCCACCGTCGGTTACGCCCGCGACAACTTCGGCAACGGGTTTTTCGGCGGGTCCGCGATCTCGCTGTCGGACATCCTCGGCAACCACACGCTGGTGTTCGCCGCGGCGGTGAACGGCCGCCTGGTCGAGGCCCAAGTGCTGGCCGCGTACGTCAACCAGACGCACCGGCTCAACTGGCTGACCGGGTTCTCGCAAGAGCCGTATTACTACTACCTGCCGACCGTGGTCGAGCCGAACCCGGACGGCAGCAACACCTTCATTCTCACGCCGCAGATCCAGCGCTTCGTCATCCGCGACGCGTTCGCCGACGCTTACTACCCGGTCAGCCGCTTCACGCGCGTGGAGTTCGGAGTGCACGCCACCAACATCGGCCAGGCGATCCTGCAGCAGCCCTATCTCGTGGACCAGTTCGGGAACGTCCTCGCCGTCGGGGACGCCGTGACGCAACATCTGCCGGGCATCAATTACGTGAGCCCGTCCCTCGGGCTCGTGCACGACAACTCGCTGTTCGGCTACACCGGCCCCTTCGCGGGCTCGCGCTCCCGCCTCGAGGTCTCGCCGAGCCTCGGGGACTGGCGGTTCATCAGCGGCCTCGCCGACTGGCGGCGCTATTTCTTCGCGCGGCCGTTCACGCTGGCCGTCCGCGGCCTGTTCTTCGGGCGCTCCGGCCGCGACGCGAACCAATTTCAGAGCTTCCTGGGAAGCACGGACTTGCTCCGCGGCTACACCGCGGGATCGCTCATCAACAACGAATGCGCCGAGGCCGCCACGTCCAGCGGGGTCACCGGGTGCCCGGATCTCGACCGGCTGATCGGGTCGAGGATCGCCGTGGCCAACGTCGAGCTGCGCTTCCCGCTGACCCGCAACCTCGTGCTTGGGTTCCTGCCGGTCGGCCTGCCCCCGATCGAGGCCGCCCTCTTCTATGACCTCGGCCTCGCATGGAACTCGGGGGACCAGGTCAAGTGGCAGCGCGACCCTGGGGACGACGTCGAGCACGTCCGGCAGCCCTTGAAGAGCTGGGGCGGCTCGATTCGGGCCAACGTGCTGGGCCTGCTGATCCTGCGCGTGGACTACACCAAGCCGCTCGACCGGACGCACGGCAACCCTTACTGGACGCTCAGCATCGGCCCGACGTTCTAACTCCGCGCTGCTAAAACACTTGTGCTGGCCTCGCCGGTCGTCTATTTTGTGCGGCGAGGCCCATTGGCTATCCGCTCATGGCTCTTCCTGGTTTCTGGCTTGACGCTCGGGGCCTGCCGGTCCCGAGCGGAGCCAGCAGTATCATCGCAACCACAAGCTAAACAAGTAGTTAGTAAGCCTGTCGTCACCGGCGCCCGCTCCCCGGGGTTGGCGATTCGCATTGCCGCCAAGGGGGGACCGCTGCGGGCCTACCGGCTGCCCGGCCTCGTTGAGGTACCGGGCGCCGTGCGGGGAAAGCTGCCCCCGGTGAGGCGCGTGGTGGGGCTCGACCCCGAAACGGACCTCCTGTTCGCGGTCACCCAGAAGCGCGAGGTGGTGGCGCTCGACGTCGCCGGAGGACGGCTCGACACGGTGGCCACCGCCGTCGAGCAAGCCGCGCTGGGACCGGACGGGACCCTCTACGCCGTGGACGACAAGCGACGCGTGGTCACGGTCGCACGGCGGGTGCGGCTCGCCTGGCCCCAACCGCTCGTCGGCGTGCCGCGGGAGCTGTTCGGCGCCGACCAGCGGCTGGTAGCCGTCCTCGCTCAGGATCCGCCCAAGATGATCGCTGCCGCTCCGGACCAGCCGCCGGCCACCCGCACGCTCCCGCCGGGCGGCGATCTCGCAGCGACGCGGTGGGGCGACCTGGTAGCCGTGGCGACGGACAGCGGCGTCCTGCTGATGGATCCCATCGACCGGCGCGAGCCCGCCTTCGTGCCGCTGGAGGACCATCCCCGCGCGGTCGTGTTCTCGCCCTCCGGCCACCGCATCTACGTCGCACGGCGCACCGGGCCGGGGCTCGCGGTGGTCGATCGTTACGAGCGCCGGGAGATCGACGGCGTGGCGCTGCCCACGCCCGCGGCGACGATCCGTATGGATCCCGCGGGGCGCTGGCTACTGGCGCGGCCGTCGGTGGGCGACTCCGCCTGGGTGGTGGACTTGCCGACCCGCACCCTGGTCGGGGCGGTCGCCACGAGCTGGAGCGTCGAGCTGCCGGCGATCGGCCCCGACGGCTCGCTGCTCGTGCGCCAGCGCAACGACCTCGTGGCCTACCGGCCGGACTCGCTCACGGAGATCGGGCGGGTTGCGAGCGGCGGCGGCGACCTGTGGACGCTGACCACCTGGCGGCCGCGGGGGGGGTACCGCCCGACGCTCGTCGCCGAGGCTCAGGCCGCTACGCCGGCCGTGGACAGCGTGGGCCCCGAGGGCCCGCTCTACGTCCAGGTGTCCACGTCGCAGAACGAGTCCTGGTCGAGCGGGCTGGCGCAGCAGCTAAGCCGCGCGGGTCTCGCGGCCAAGGTGCTGCCGCCGCAGACACCGGACGACGGCTATCGCGTCGTGCTCGGCCCCTACTCCACGCGCGCTCAGGCCGAAGAGATCGGCCGCAAGCTGGGCCGTCCCTTCTGGATCTACCAGCCGGGTCAGTGAGCGGTCGCGCCCTTCCGCGCTCGCGGCTCGACAACCTGATCCCCTCGCTGGTCGAGGCGCAGGCGCTCATCGCCCTCGTGCCGGCTACGGGCGACCTGCCGTGGGCGGCCGCGGCCGCGTGGGACGTGGCGCGCGCGGCAACCCGCGGCAGTAGGCGCGTGGCGCTCGTGGACCTGCTGCTCGAGACGCCCACGCTGCACGACGTCATCGGGGTCACGCCCACCGACGGGATCGTGGACGCGTTCGAGTTCGGGGTCTCGCTCAACAAGACGGCGCATCAGGTGGACGGTGTGTTCTTCATCGCCGCGGGCTCCAACCCCGCCCACACGGGCGACGTGTTCGCGAATCCGCGATGGCGGAAGCTGCAGGGCGGCTTTCGCGTCGAGGGGGCGCTGCTACTGATCTACGTCTCCGCCGGCGGGCTGGCGCGGCTCTCGGCGGTGCCCGATGGCCTGCTCGCTCTGTCGCCGGACGGGTACGAGCCCGAGTCCTCCATCGGCCAGGGGATCGCCGCGGCGATGGAGCGCGGCATACCGCTGCTCGGCGTGGTGCGGGAGCGGTGGACCCCGTCGCCCGCGGCGGCTCCGGCGGTCGAGCCGCCGCCGCGCGCATCGCGGGCCGTCCATCCTCCGTCGGCGCCCGGCGGAGAGGCCCCGAAGCGGCGCGCGCGGCCGGCCGTGGTGGCGATCACGCTCGCGGCGGGCGCCGCGGGCGGTTGGGTCCTGCTCGCGACCGCGGGAGAGTCGTTCCGGGCGCGGCTGGGCGACCTGACGCACGTCGCGCCAGCGTCACCGCGACCGCACCCTGCCACGGTCGCGCCGGTCCGCCCCGCTCCCCCTCCCCCTCCCGCGACCCTGCACGTCGACTCGCTCCCCTGGACCATACAGCTCGCGGCGTACGGCACGTTCGAGAAGGCGCTCGCGTTGGCCGATCGCCTGTCCGACGCGCGCCGTCCGGCGTTCATCGCCCCGATCGCGCTCGCCGGCCGTGCCCGCGGCACCGTGTGGTACCGCGTCCTCGTCGGCGCCTACCAGAGTCGCGATTCGGCGGCCGCGGGCCGCACCGCCCTGTGGCGGCGTGGCGGGGTGCCGCGCGGCCAGGGGAAGCTGTTGCGCGCGCCGTATTCCCTGGCGCTCGCCGGGCCCGCCCTGCCGGACAGCCTCCGCGCCCACGGCATCGCGCCCGTGCGGTGGCGGACCGGCGGCTTGCTCGTCGGCGCCTTCGAGACGCCTGAGCAGGCAGCGCTCGCCCAGACGCAGCTCAAGCGCGCTGGCCTCCAGGCGACCCTCGTCACCCGGGTGGGGAGCAGGCCATGAGATTGAGCCGGTTGGAGCTGTCGGGCTTCAAGTCCTTCGCGGGCCTGGCGGAGCTGCCCTTCGACGCGGGCGTGACGGCCATCGTGGGACCCAACGGCTGCGGCAAGTCGAACATCTCCGACGCCGTGCGGTGGGTCCTGGGGGAGCAGTCGCCGCGCCTGTTGCGCGGCGGGAAGATGGAGGACGTGATCTTCCAGGGCTCGACGGGCCGCCGCCCGGTCAACGTGGCCGAGGTCTCGCTCGTGTTCGACAACGCGGACGGCTCGCTGCCCCTGGCCTACCAGGAAGTGGTGGTCACGCGCCGGCTCTCGCGCTCGGGCCAGAGCGAGTATCTCCTCAACCGCCAACCGGTGCGGCTGCGCGACATCCAGGACCTGTTGCGAGGCACAGGGCTGGGCGCGGACGCCGCGGTCGTCATGGAAGCCAGGATGATCGACGCCCTGCTGTCGGAGAAGGCGGAGGAGCGGCGGTCGCTGTTCGAGGAGGCGGCGGGCATCGGCATCTACCGCGACCGCAAGCGGAGCACCGAGCGGCGGCTCGAGGAGACGGCGGCCGACCTCGCCCGGCTCGAGGACCTGATCGCCGAAGTGCAGACCCAGGTGCGCAGCCTGGCGCGGCAGCGCGGCAAGGCGGAACGCTACTCGAAGATGATCGAGGAGCGGTTCGGGATCGCGATCACGCTGGTCCGGCGCGAGCTCGAGGATCTGGACCTCGCGCTGGGCGCGCTGGGCGTGAAGTCGGCCGAGCTGGCGAGCGCGGGGCCGGCGGCGCGCGAGCGCCTGGCCGAGGCCGAGCGGGATCGGGAGGCGCGGGTGCAGGGACGGCACACGGCCGAGGCCCGGCGCACCGAGGTAGAGCGCCGTCTGGCGGACGGGAAGCTCGAAGTGAACCGGCTCGAAGGGGATCTGGCCCTGGCGGCCGAGCGCCTGCACAACGCGGGTCAGCGGCGCGCCAAGGCGTCGCAGGATCGCTCGCATGCGGAGGTGCGGGCCGTGCAGTCGGAGCGGGAGCACGCGGCCGCCGACGCTGAGCGCACGGCCGCCGAGCGGGATCTCGCAGCGGTACAGGCCGAGCTCGGAGGTCGGACGGCGCTGGAGGAGCAGGTGCGCGAGCGGCTGCTGGTGCAACGCACCGCGGTCCGCGAGCTGGAGGAGGACCTGCAGCGGCGCGCCGAGGCGCTGCGCGCGCTGGAAGGCGAGCGCGCCGCTTTGGAGCGCGAGCGGGCGGATCTGCGGCAGCAGCTCGGTCAGGCGGCGGGCGAGCGCGCGGCGCGTCAGTCGGGCGCGCTGGCCACCGCAGCCCAGGCGCGGACGCTGGCGGAGCGGGCGGCGCGCGAGGCCCGCACGGCGGCTCAGGCGGCGCAGGCCCTGGAGGACGTCCGGCGCCGAGTGGCCGAGCTCAAGGAGCAGGAGGCGCACGGCCGCAGCGCACGACGCCGCACCGAAGAGGCGCTCGCCCAGCTGACGGCGCGCCGCGACGCGCTGGCGGAGCTCGCCCGCGAGCGGGTGGGACTGGCGCCGGCGGCGCAGGCCCTGCTCAAGGCGAAGGCGCGTTTCGGCGACGCGGTCGTGGGCCCGCTCGCCGACTTCGTGCGCTCCAGCCGCCGCGACGCCGAGCTCGCCGAGCGGCTGCTCGGGGAGTGGCTGCACGCGGTGCTGGTGCGGGACGAGTCGGCGATCGCGGCGATCCGAGCCTGGTACGAGGAGGCGAAGCCGGGCCCCCTCGTGCTCCTGCCCTGCGTTCCGGGCCCGCGGCTCGCGGCCGACGGACACCCGCTGAAGGATGCGCTGCGGGTGGACGGCGCGGCCGCCGCGTGGGTGCAGGCGCTGCTCGCGGGGTACGAGGTACTGGACGGCGGCAAGGCGCTGCGCCGGGCGAACGGCGCCGTGTTCCTGGATGGCGGGGGCGGCGGCGGGCCGCTGCAGCGCCGGGCCGAGCTGGAGAGTCTCGAGCAGGAGGTGGACGACGCTCGGGCCAGCGAGACCAGCGCCGCGGAGGAGCTCGAGCGCACGCTGGCCGAGCTCGCGGCCGCGGAGGCCGCGTTCCTCGCCGCGGCGACGGGGGCCGAGCGGGCGCGCCAGGCGGAGCTCGAGGCGGGCTCGCAGAAGGGCGACGCGGAGCGCGGCGCCGCCCACGCGCAGCGCGAGGCCGCCGAGGCCGCCACCCTGGTGGAGCGGCTGTCCCAGCGGCTCGCCGAGGTGGAGGAGCGGCTCGGCGGATTGCACGCGGAGCTCGAGCGCTACGAGCTGGAGCGCGTCCGGCTGGACGAGCGCTTGGGGGCGGAGCGCGCCCAGCTGGTCGACGTGGAGGCACAGCAGGAGGCGGCCCGGGAGCAGCGGGTGCGCTGGCAGGTGGAGGCGGCGCAGGTGGAAGCGCGGCTGGGTGCGGCGCGGGAGCGGGCGGGGCGGGCAACCGCGGAAGCGGAGGCGGCGCGCACCCAGGCCGCCGAGCTACGCCAGGAGATCGCGGCGAGCGAGGACGACGCCGCCGCGCTCGACGCCCAGCGCGCGCAGTGGGAGGACCAGCTGAAAGAGCGCCGCCTCGCGCTCGCCGCGCTCGAGGCCGCGGCCGTCGACGCCGAGGAGCAGGTGCGCGGCGCCGAGGCCGAGCTCGTCCGCGCCGAGGGCGCGCGGGACACGGCCCGCGAGGCGCTGGAGGCGGTGGGGCAGGAGGAGCACCACCTCGAGCTCGAGCGCACCGGGATTGAGGGCCGCCGGCGGGCGCTCGCCGAGCGCGTCGCGGTGGAGTGGCGCAAGCCGCTCGACCGGCTGCTCGTCGAGGCGCCCGAGATCTCGGGCGACGTCGCATGGCTGCGGCAGGAGAACGAGCGGCTCCAGGCGGCGATCGAGGCGGTGGGCCCCGTCAACGCGCTGGCGGTGGAGGAGCACGCCGAGGAGACGCAGCGCCTCGAGTTCCTCATGACCCAGCGGGATGATCTCGTGGCGGCGCGCAACTCGCTGCAGCAGGCGGCGCGCGAGATCGATCAGACCGCGAAAGCCCTGTTCCTCGACGCGTTCGCGAAGGTGCGGGAGAACTTCCGCACCGTGTTCCAGACGCTGTTCGGCGGCGGCGAGTGCGACGTGCGGCTCGGCAATGAAGACGACCCGCTGGAAAGCGAGATCGAGATCCACGCGGCGCCGCGCGGCAAGCGGACCCAGCGCATCCACCTCCTGTCGTCCGGCGAGCGGACGCTCGTGGCCGTGTCGCTCTTGTTCGCGATCTTCCTGGCGCGGCCGAGCCCGTTCTGCCTGCTCGACGAGGTGGACGCGCCGCTCGACGACGCCAACGTGGGCCGCTACGTGCGCCTGCTCTCGGAGTTCAAGGACCAGACGCAATTCATCGTCATCACCCACAACCCGCGCACCATGCAGGCCGCCGACGCCGTGTACGGCGTCACCATGCAGGAGCCCGGCGTGTCCACGATCGTGGGCGTCCGCCTCGGTCAGATGGAACCGGTCTAAGCCCGGTGCGCCGGCGACCCCCGGGGCGCCCCGCGCCGCTGTTCCGGGCCGCCGCGCTGCTCGGGCTCGCCGTCCCGGCGGGCCTCGCGGCGCAGCGGCCGGCGCTTGCCGACGGCACGCTGCCCCCCACCACGCTCCTGTATCAGAACTTCCCCAACCCCTTCCCCGCCGGCGGCCGGGACTCCACCTGCATCTGGTTCGATTTGGCCGAAGGGGGGCCCGTGACGCTCGCGATCCTCGACCTGCGCGGGGGCCCGGTGCGACGGTTCATTCCGGGACCGGACTTCGGAGACGTGCTCGGGGCGGGCAGCTACGGGCGCGGCGGCACCGGCGGCCCGACGTGCGATCCGCGACTCATGTGGGACGGACGGGCCGACGACGGCCGCGTGGTGCCTGCCGGGGTCTACCTGTACAAGTTGACGGCACGGGGAGTAATTCAGTTCAGGCGAATCGTCTTCCGCGGAAGGAATCGCTAGCGCATGGAACTGGTCACCGTCGGCACCGGTACGGTCGCGCCCTCCGCGACCCGCACGTCGGCCTGCCACTGGGTGAGCCGCGCCCGGCTCAAGATCCTGCTCGACTGCGGCCCCGGCGCGCTGCACCGCCTGGCCCAGTTCGGGCTGCCGTGGTCCGAGGTCACCCACGTCGTCTTGTCCCACTTCCACCCGGACCACTGGGCCGAGCTGCCGATGCTCGTGTACGCGCTGAAGTACACGACGGTGCCGCCGCGGCAGGAGCCGCTCGTCATCCTCGGCCCGCCCGGCGTGGTCCGGCTCGTGAAGACGCTGGCGGAGGGGTACGGCGAGTGGCTGCTCGACCCCGGCTTCCCGATCGGCATCCTGGACGTCCGGGACCGCGAGCCCTTCCCGCTCGACGGCGACGTGAGCCTCGAGACGTGCCGCGTGCCGCACACCCCGGAGAGCGTGGCGATCGGCCTCACCGGGCCCGAAGGCCGGCTCGTCTACACCGGCGACACGGGGCCGAGCCCCGAGCTGGCCCGCTGGGCCGCAGGGTGCGACCTGCTGCTCGCGGAGTGCTCGCTCCCGGAGGCGATGGCGATCGACAGCCACCTCACGCCGCTCCGGGCGGGTGAGCTGGCCCGCGGGGCCGGGGCCAAGCAGCTCGTCTTGACCCACTTCTATCCGCCGGTAGAAACTTCGGACCCGGCGCGGGAGGCGGGGACCCGGTTCCAGGGGCCCGTGGCGGCCGCGAAGGACGGGGATCGGTTCAGGATCGGAGGACGCTAGCGTGCTGATCGTGATGCGGCACGGGGCGACGGACGCGGAGGTCCAGCGCGTCGTGGCCGTGATCCAGGAGATGGGATACCGGGCGCACCCGATGCCGGGCTCGCAGCGCACCGCGGTCGGGCTGGTGGGCAACGACGGCCGCGTGGACGCCTCGCGGCTCGAAGGGCTGCCCGGCGTCCAGGAAGTCATCCAGGTCACGAGACCCTACAAGCAGGTGAGCCGCGAGTGGCAGCCGGACTCCACGGTCGTGCAGCTCGGGAGCGGTGTCACGATCGGTGGCACGGACGTGGCGGTGATCGCGGGGCCGTGCTCGGTCGAGACGGAGCGGCAGATCCTCGAGGCGGCGCGCCAGGTCAAGGAGGCGGGCGCCGTGATCCTGCGCGGCGGCGCGTGGAAGCCGCGCACGTCTCCCTACGCGTTCCAAGGGCTCGGGCGCCCCGGCCTGAAACTGCTCGCCAAGGCGCGCGAGGAGACGGGGCTCCTCATCTGCACCGAAGCGATGGATCCGGAGGGCCTGGGTTACGTCGCGGAGGTGGCGGACATCATCCAGATCGGCGCGCGCAACATGCAGAACTTCTCGCTGCTCAAGGTGGCGGGCCGCGCCAAGAAGCCCGTGCTGTTGAAGCGCGGGATTGCGGCGACGATCGAGGAGCTGCTCCTCTCCGCGGAGTACGTGCTGTCCGAGGGAAACCGCGACGTGATCCTGTGCGAGCGGGGCATTCGCGGCTTCGATCCGTCCACGCGCAACGTGTTCGATCTCACCGCGATCCCGGTGGTGCACAAGCTTTCGCACCTCCCGATCATCGCCGACCCGTCGCACGGCACGGGGCTCAGGGACAAGGTGATCCCGATGGCGCGCGCCGCGGTCGCGGCGGGAGCGGACGGCATCATGGTGGAGGTGCATCCGAGCCCCGACAAGGCCCTCTCGGACGGCGCGCAGTCGCTGTTCCCGGACCAGTTCGCGCAGCTGATGCGCGAAGTGAAGGTCATCGCGGAGGTCATCGGGCGCCGGATCGAGGAGCCGGCGTCGGTGGGGGCGTGAACAAGTGCGGAGTTGCGGTCGCGTTGCTGGCCGGCTCCCAGGCCCCCGACCCCTGGCCCGTGCTCGACCGCGCGAGCCAGACCTACCAGTCGATCAGCACGCTGTCGGCCGATTTCGTCCAGATCGTGGAGAACCCGCTCGTCGGGGCACCCGACACGACCCGCGGCAAGCTCTACCAGATGCGCCCCAGCCGCTTCGCCATGCGGTTCGTCGTTCCCAAGGGCGACCGCATCGTGGCCGACGGGCGCTACCTGTGGCTGTACACACCGAGCACCACACCGGGCCAGGTGATCCGCGCCAAGATCCCGGCCGCCGGCACCACGGGCCCGAACCTGATCGGCCAGTTCGTGGAGCACCCGCACGAGCGCTACCGCGCGAGCTACCGGCATGCCGACTCGCTTCCCGACGGGATGGCGGACGTCGTCGCGCTCGTGCCCAAGCGGGACGACCAGCCCTACAGCGCGGCGGTGATTTGGGTGGGGCGCGCCGACGGCCTGGTGCGGCGGCTCGAGATCACGGAGACGTCCGGGCAGCTGCGCACCGTGATGCTGAGCCGCCTGAAGGTGAACGCCGGGGCGCCGGGGCGCGAGTTCACGTTTTCACCCCCGTCCGGAGTACAGGTGGTCGACTCAGATTCCCCTTGAGTCCAACTAACTCCGTTTGCTCACGAAGACGCCGCGTCGCACCCGGCTCCCGCTAGTTCCCCGCTCTTCAACGTCCGCTGAGTCTTAGCGCAAGATCGAATAGCATCGAGAGAGCAACAAGTGCGATGCCACCGATGGCCCAGGCGGCGTTCCGCTTCCGGTCTGTAACCGTTAACGCGCGATCAGCGGGGAGGAACCGGACCTTGGTTCCGAGGTTGACGAGAAATTCTTCCGACCACGATAGAACGCCACCAAAGGTCCCCTCGCCATATCGACCCTCGGCAAAGCCGGGCTCCTGAGCAAGGTTGGCAAAACTCTCGCGGAGGACGCCATACGAGGCCAAGAAGAATCCTACGAACTGGGAGGCCAGCCAAAGACCGAAGAGTAATTCATGCCGTACGGGCTGGCCCTCCACTGGGCGGACGGCAGGGCGAGGCCGAACTCGGCTAGGGCTGGCCCGACGCCTTGGAGTGCCCTGGGCAGCCATCATTTTCTTAACCGTCTCTCCGTTTGACCGCCATGCAATGTCCGCGAAGCGATAGCCTTGGGCGGTCAAACAGACAGGAGCGACTGTCAGCACGGTGCTTAGGAACAGAGCGGCAGTGTTGGGTCTCATCAGAGGATTCCGCCTTTCGAGACTCTGCTGAACGACTATCGCGATTCGTCCGCGTTCATGAAGCTATCAGCACCCGCGTGATGTTGACCGGCTATAGCCAACCCGCCGCGCCTCCTCTTCCATACGGAAGTAGATGAGGTTTGCAGGCGACGCAGACCTTGTTGGCCGCGAGGCACGTGTTGCCGCAGGGAAGGCCCTTGCGGCAGTTCCTCTGACCTTCCGCGTTGCCTACAACTAGCAGGCTAAGCCCGACGAACGTGAACAGTGCGTACCGCACGGCACACCTCCGGGGTGAGAGGGCCGTGGGAAGTATGCGTCATGGTGGGTTGGCGGGTTAGGGCGTTTTTGCGGCGACGACAGGCGGATTTGCGACACGGAGAGATCGATCTTGGTCTGCTCCCCGTCTTTCGGACCAGTGGATATGAGACATATGCTACAGGGGGCCCGAGAGGGGGCGTCCGATGCGGGTCAGTCGCTTTCACGAAGAGCAGATCGTCCGCCTGCTGCGGGAGCAGGAGTTGAGCGGGCAAACGGTCGCGAGCTTCATCCGGCGGAATGGGATCTCGCGCCACACGTTCTATCGGTGGCGCAAGAAGTACGGCGGCCTCACCGAGACCGAGGCCATCCGGCTCAAGCGCCTGGAGCGCGAGAATGCCCGCTTGAAGGGGCTGCTCGCCGATCGGGAGCTCGAGCTTGAGGTCCTGAAAGAGATCAACGCAAAAAAATGGAGCGCGTAGCGGTCCGCCGCGCCCAGGTGCGCTACGCGATGACCCGCCGGCTCTCGTGCCGGCGGGCGTGTGTGCTGCTGCGGGTGGCGCGCTCGGCCTTGAGCTACGCGGCGCGGCGGCCGGGCCGCGATGCGACGCTCGTCGCCGAGCTGCAGCGCTTGGCGGCCGCCCATCCCCGCTACGGCTACCGGCGCATGTGGGCGCTGCTGCGCCGGCGCGGGCTCGCGGTCAATGCGAAACGGGTCCACCGGCTGTGGCGGGGCACTGGCCTTACCCTGCCGCGCCGCCGGACGCGGCGGAAGATCCGGACGGGGGCGCGGGTGCGGCCGCTCGCCGATCGGCCCAACGCCGTGTGGACCTACGACCTCATCCACGATGCCTGTACCGACGGCACGCCCTTCAAGTGCTTGA
>WNGM01006834.1_pt1 | contig 19398 bp, 18 predicted proteins | sample 5400571 | NCBI WGS metagenome assembly WNGM01 (sample SAMN13153378, study PRJNA577476) | soil metagenome | isolation source: 100 cm soil or saprolite under Garry oak tree replicate 2 | place: USA:California | collected 2016-06-15 | reverse complement strand
CAAGGGGGGACCACGACCGACTTTTGCGTACGCGAGGCGAACGCCGTCGCGGGCCCGGCAGTAGCGAATCTCCTGCTGCAGGTTTGCCGGCCCGCCCTTGGGCGCCGCGGTCGCGGCGGCGCGGCCGACCGCGAAGGCTTCGACCGGCTTCGGGATATTCTTCAACTGCTGCGGCCCGAGCTCCCGGAATTCGAGCGGGAGCTTGCCGTCGACCTGGTCGTAGGCCTGGCGGGAAATGCAGATGCCGCCCGTCTCCGCCAGCGATTCCAGGCGCGCGGCGATGTTCACGCCGTCGCCGTAGATATCCTCGCCCTCGACAATGACGTCGCCCAGATGCACGCCGATGCGAAAACCCAGTCGGCGATCGTCGGCGACGCCGGCGTTCCGCGCCGCCATCTCGCGCTGGATTTCCGCCGCGCATTCGACCGCTTCGACCACGCTGCCGAACTCGGCCAGAATGCCGTCGCCCATGAGCTTGACGACGCGGCCATGATGCCTGGCAATGGCCGGAACGATCAGCTCGGAACGGTGGGCCTGCAGGCTGGCGAGCGTGCCGGATTCATCAAAACTCATCAGCCGGCTGTAGCCGGCAACGTCGGCAGCCAGGATTGCGGTCAGGCGACGTTCCACTAAAAAGCGCTCCGAAACGGCGACGTCATCTTAGACCGTAGCTGCCTCGCTCAGAAGCCTTTCTCATCTCGCGCATTGCTGGACCCCGGATCTGCGGCGCACCGCTTCAGCGCTGCGCCGCGTCCGGGGAACGCATTGATTTCCTCACCTTCCCAGAATCGCGCCGGTCATGGCGCGCGGGTCGCGGGTGGGCCAGCGGCCGGCCTCCACGGTCTGGAAGAAATCCGCCAGGTGCCGGTTGAACGCGGCGGGATCCTCCAAATTGATGGCATGGCCGGCGTTCGGCATCACGACGAGCGCCGCGGTCGCAATATTGCGCTTCATCAGCAGGCCGGGCTCGAGGCAGGGCCAATCCTCGTCCCCGGTCATGACCAGGGTGGGCACGCGCATCGCCCGCATCTTGTCGGTCAGATCGTAGAGCGAGGGCCGCGCCTTCTGCACGCCCCGCAAGGTGAGCGCCGCGCCTTGCGTCGAGTGTTCCGCGAGCTGGTCGGCGAACTCACGCCAGCCGCGCGGGTCCTTGTTCTGGAATTGCACGCGCGTCGGCCCCAGCGCATAGCCCTCGGCGGCCTTTGTCATGCTTTGCTGCTCGATGCGCTTGGCCGAGGCCTCGGCCTCCTCGGCGAACTGCTGGCGCGTGTCGGGCGCGGCACCATAGCCGCAGCCGGCGACCACGATCGAGCGCGCGCGCTCGGGATAGCCGAGGCCGAAATGCAGGCTGGCGAAGCCGCCCATGGAGAGGCCGACGACGTGCGCCTTGTCGATCTTGAGCGCATCGAGCACGGCGCGGATGTCGTCGCGCGCCCGGTCCTGCGAATAGAATTTGACCTCGCCCGGCACGTCGGAGGGCGGATAGCCGCGGGCATTGTACGCGATGCACCGATAGGTGCGGCCGAGCTCGCGGAGCTGCGGCTCCCAGGAGCGCACGTCGCCGGCAAATTCGTGCACGAACACCACCGGCGTGCCCGTCCCGGTTTCCTCGTAATACAGCTTGACCTTATCGTCCGTCGTCAGATGCGGCATGATGGTTTCCCTTACGAAGCGGCGCGCGCCGAGATGCCGGCGTCGATGGTGACCACCGAGCCGCTGGTGTAGCCGGAGCGGTCGGAAGCCAGGAACGCGATCATCGCGCCGATCTCCTCGGGCTTGGCCGGGCGTCCGAACGGCATGGATTTCGTCAGCTCCCGCCAGGTCTCGGGATCGCCGGTGCGATCCTGCGCGCGCTTGCGCAGCAGCGTGACCAGGCGATCGGTCGCCACGGGTCCGGGATGAATCGCCACGACGCGCACGCCGTCCTGTACGCTCGCGTGCCCGAGCGATTGCGAGAACGCGGCAAGCGCCGCATTGCCGGCGACGCCGCAGATATATCGCCCGCATCAGCGCGTAATAGGCGCGGCACATATTGACATAGCCGAACACTTTGAGGTCCCAGGCGGCGCGCCATTTCGCCTCGTCGATCTCGATGAGGTTGCCGCCCGGAATGGCGCCGGCGTTGTTCACCAGGATGTCGACGTCGGGAAATTCTCTGGCGAGCCGATCGACATTGCGGCTCTCGGAGAGATCCGCCGCGACGGTCTCGACCCTTGTGTTGAATTTCGCGAGCAGCGCCGCCTTGGCCGTGTCGAGATCCTTCTGCGTGCGCGCGACCAGGACGAGATTGCAGCCTTCGCCGGCCAAAACTTCGGCGGCGGCGCGGCCGATGCCCTTCGAGCCGCCGGTGATCAGCACGTTCTTGCCGTCGAGATGGAGATCCATGGAGGCGCTTTCGGGAATATCCGGCCCGAGGAGGCCGGGCGGCGGGAGGGCAATCTTACGCCGTCTTGGCCGGGCTTGTCCCGGCCATCCACGTATTGCCGGATTCAAGTCAGCTCATGGATCCCCGGGACGCGCCGCTTCGCGGCGGCCCGGGGATGACGAAGCCGCCATCTGCGCGCGCAGGGGCTCGTATTCCGCCCGCACCAAATCCTTGCCGTAGCTGCGCTCGAGCCGGCGCACGATGAAATGCCCGCGCGCGACATCCTGGAAATGCTCGATGAAGGCGTAATTGACCGCAGCGCCGCCGAGCGCGCCGATCACCGGGATGGCCTGGGCGCCGAGCTTCTGCGTCACCACGACGCCGAACCGCGACGCTACCTGGCCCAGAAAGCGCACCAGCACCGGCGCGCCCTCCTCGACGATGCCGCGCTCGGCGATGTAGCGGGCGGCCTCGGTCACCGATTTCGCCAGCATGCCGCGCACGGCGAAATAGCCGCCTTCGAGCTCCCCCGTACCGGTGCGCCCGCCGAGCGCAAACACCTGCACGCAGGACAGCGCGGCTTCCGGATCGGAGAGATTCTCGCCCTCGCTCCGCGCGATCTCGGCGATCGAGCGCAGCATGATGATGGTCGACACCGGGAGCTCGAGCGGCAAGGTGGCGAGCCCGAAGGTGCCGCCGGCGGCGCCGGACGCCATCGCCAGATATTTGTGCAGCAATTGCGAGCCGCCCGCGGGCGAGCGCCGGATCGTCAGCAGCGCCACCTTCAGGGCCGCCTGCAAGCCCTTGGCGGTCGCCGCCGCGATCGCCTGCGAGGCGCTCTCGGGGAGCGCGCGGCCGAGGAGCTCGATCGGGCGGCCGACCAGACCGGCGAGCCGCGCCGCAAGTCCGGGATGCTCCAGCGATTGCACGGCCCGCTCGAGGGCGGCCAGGTCGGATTCGGCGATGCGCATGCGCCGCAATGTAAGGCGCCCCATCGGAATCCGCACCGCGGGCGGCGCCCCGTTTACGGCGCCGGGGCGAGCAGGTACCCCATGCGCATGGTGCCTTTGTCCGTGCTCGACCTCTCGCCCGTGACGTCCGGCTCCTCCGGCACGCAAGCGCTGCGCAACAGCCTCGACCTCGCCGGGCTCGCCGACCGGCTCGGCTATACGCGCTATTGGCTCGCCGAGCACCACAACCTCGCCTCGATCGCCAGCGCCGCTCCCGAGATCATGATCGGGCAGATCGCGGCGAGAACCCGGCGGCTGCGGGTCGGATCGGGCGGCGTGATGCTGCCCAATCACGCGCCGCTGATGGTGGCCGAGCGCTTCAAGGTCTTGGAGGCGCTGTTTCCCGGCCGCATCGATCTCGGCATCGGCCGGGCGCCCGGAACCGACCCGGTGACCTCGCTCGCGCTGCGCATGCGCCAGCAAGGGAGCGCGGACGACGATTTTCTGGAGCGGCTCCAGGAGCTGCTGCTGCTGGAAACCCGGGGCTATCCCGAGGGCCATCCGTTCCGCAGCGTCCAGGCGATGCCTTCCGACGTCGAGCTGCCGCCGATCTGGCTGTTGGGCTCGAGCGATTACAGCTCGCAACTCGCCGCCGCGATCGGGGCGGGCTTTGCATTCGCCCATCATTTCGCCACCCACGACGCCGCGGCCGCGATGCTTTTCTACCGCGAGCATTTCCGGCCCTCGGCGCTACGCGATCGCCCCTACGCCATTCTCGGCGTCGCGGTGGTTTGCGCCGAGACGCAAGAGGAAGCCGAGCGGCTCGCCTCGACCCTGGATCTCAATGCGCTGCGCCGGTCCAAGGGCGAATATCTGCCGCTCGCGAGCCCGGAGGAAGCCGAGGAATATCCCTATACGGCGGCGGACCGCGAGAAGATTTTTCGCAACCGCGCCCGGCTGTTCGTCGGCACCAAGCACGCGGTGCTCGACCGCCTGGCGCCCCTGATCGAGACGACGGGCGCCGATGAGTTGATGATCACCAGCGGGATCTACGACCATTCCGCGCGAAAACGCTGCTACGAGCTCCTGGCCGAGGCATTCGGGCTTCCGGCGAGCGCCTGAGCGGGCGAAAACCAAATTGTCGCCATGGAGTTGTTGCTGGTGCGTCCACCTCGCCGTATAGGCGGGAAGGTTTGGAGCATCTTAATGCCGATTCGGGACGACGAGCGCGAGGACTCCGGGCATTCGGCGGCGCGCCGGCATGAACCGGTTCTCGTCGAGCCCGAGGCCGGAAGCGAGGCGTCGCTCGTCCCCGGCGCGCCGGAACGGGGGACCGATTTCCGGCGTTTTGCGCTGACTTGGGCCGTGCCGCTCGGGCTCGTGATCGTGGCGACGGCGAGCTCGGTCTATTTGCGCGGCAGCCCGAGCGCCGCCGTTCCGGCCTGCGCGGCGGCGGATTGGCGCACCGAGCTGACCCTCGACCGCTCCCGCCCCGAGCTTGCCACGACCACGCTGCGCTCGCGCAATGCCGTGGGTCCACAGGGCCGGGCGGCCTGCGCCGAAGTGAGCTTTGCCTGCCGTCCGGATGGCCCCTATTTCGAGCTGCGCTTGAGCTCCCCGGCGCCGCCGATGCGGCAGATCGGCCCGATCGAGGTCCGCAACCTCAACGACGACCTCGCTGCCCAGGTGTTTGCGCCGCCCGCCGGCGCGCAGACCGCGGTTCGCGTCGCGGAAAAAGAGGCGGTCGAGCTGATCGCCTATGCGATCGCCAACAGCCTCGCGTTCCGGATCCCGATCACCTTCGCGGACGGTGAAGCGGCCGTGGCCGAGTTCAAGTCGTATCATTTCTCCACCGCGGTGCGCCCGGTGCTGTTCGCCTGCAACATGCGCTCGCTGCAGACCGAGCCGCCGTCGGAGGGGGACGAGGAATAGGATCGCGATCGGCCTCCACCGCCCCGCCGTTCGCGAAAACTTGATGGAACCGCCGCCGCAACTTTTCCGCCGACCGCGCGTTACCTGTGGTTCATAATTTCACTTGCACCAGCGGCAGGTGCAGCAGGTGCACCCGAGGGAGGCGTCCATGTTCCGGCGGCTTGTCGTGGCATTCGCGGCCATGTTGGCGATCGCGGCTTCGTCGCTTGTCATCCAAGGTTCCGCCCAGGCTCGCGGCGGAGGCGGAGGCGGAGGCGGAGGCGGAGGAACCCACGGAGCTGTCAGCCATTCCGGCGGAGGCGGCGGAGGTAGTGGCCAGTCCTTCCACGCGAGCGGGGCGCATTTCGGTTCGTACTCCGGACGCTCGAGCACCTATTCGCGGGGCACTCACGGGCCGCGGCATTCCGCCGCTTCGTATCACGGGCCGAAGCATAGCGTGACCAACAAATCCTCGACCAACACCAAATCCACGACCAAGACCAAATCCACGACCAACACCAAATCCGCGACCAACACCAAATCCGCGACCAACACTAAATCTCCGACCAACACCAAATCTCCGACCAACACCAAATCCGCGACCGACAAATCCGCGACCAACAAATCCCTCACCAACAAATCCCTGAATCAGCAAACGAATTGGAAGCACAACAACAAATTCTTCGGGCGCCGCGTGTTTGCGGTGTGGTTCGGGCCGATCTTCTGGCCGTACGCCTTCTACGATCTGTTCGATTACGTGTTCTGGGTCTGCGACGGCTATTATTATTATTCCTACGGGTGCTACGACAATTACGGACCGTTCTGGGCCTACGGCTACGACGATCTGTTCGGCGGAATCTACTGGCCGTACGCTTACGGCGGCTACGGCGGCTACGGCGGCTACGGCGGCTACGGCGGCGATTACCGCGGCTACGGCTCGAGCGACCGCTACCGGCGCAGGCACCAGGTCGCGCGCAACGATCCGCGAAGCATCGGGCCGCGCGGCGAGCGCCCGGACGAGCTCGCACAATTGTGCGGCGGGGAAGCCGCGAGCCTGGTGCATTTCCCGTTCGACCGGATCGAGCAGAAGGTGCAGCCGACCGCGGCCCAGCGCGCGAGCTTCGAGGAGCTCAAGAACGCCGCCGCCAGAGCCGCCGACAAGCTGAAGGCCTCGTGTCCGAGCGAACCGGCGTCCGGCCCGCTCGGCCGGCTCGACACCGCCGAGCAGCGGCTCGATGCAATGCTCGACGCCGTGAGCGCGGTGCGCGCGCCGCTGACGAAGTTCTACGATTCGCTCAGCGATCAGCAGAAGGCCCGGCTCGACGCCATGGGGCTTTCGCCCGGCCGCGAAGCAGGCGCGGGCGGCGGCGGGGAGGCCCAGGCAGGGGTCGTCCCGCGCATCTGCAGCGAGCGCAGCAATGCGGTTGCGCAGCTCTCGATCGAGGACATCGACAAGAACGTGCATCCGACCGATGCCCAGCGTCGGAGCCTCGAGGACTTGCGCAACGCCTCGGCGCGCGCGGCCGATGCCATCAAGGCATCGTGTCCGAGCCAGACCCCGCTGACGGTCACGGCGCGGATGGAGGCGGTCGAGGGGCGGCTCGGTGCCATGCTCGACGCCCTCAAGACGGTGCGCGGCCCGCTGGAGAAATTCTACGATGCGCTGAGCGACGAGCAGCGGGCCCGGTTCAACCGGATGGGCCCACCCAACCGCCGGACCGGGTGAACGAAGCGTTGCCATGCGCAACGCGATCATCGGCGTAGCCGCAGTGCTGTCGGCCGCGGCGCCGGCGTCCGGAAATGCGCAGATCGGCGCCGATGTCGCCACCGGACCGGCAGCCGGCACGGTGAATGTCGTGTCGCCGGGCGCGCCGGTCGGCGGCATCGCCGGCCCCGCGATCGGATCCACGCGGCCATACTACCGCGACTACGCCTATCGCGACCGCGTGTGCTGGCACGACCGCGGCTACCGGCATTGCCGTTGGCGCTGAGCCGTCGGGGCGCCGGCCGCCGGCCGTTGCGTCCACAGCTATGCGGCTCGCCGGCGTCCGCCGCGCCTTCCAGGCAGAGCCGGAACCGCGTAATGTTCCCGCGCAGTCGGGGAAATCCACAGGACGAGGCGTCATGCCAGCCCAACCAAAAGGCCCGGGCGTCGGGCGGTGGTACATCTTGGCGTTGATCAGCCTGATGTACCTGATCACCTATCTGGATCGGGTGAACATATCGACGGTCGCGCCCGTCATCAGCAAGGAATTCAATTTCGACAAGGCCACGATGGGGATCATCTTCAGCGCGTTCGTCTGGAGCTATGCCCTGTTCCAGGTCCCCGGCGGCTGGATGGGCGACCGTTTCGGCCCGCGGCGGGTCTTGGCGGTGATCGTCAGCTATTGGTCGGTCATGACGGCGCTGACTTCGCTCGCTACCGGCGCCGTTTCCTTTTTTCTCGTTCGCTTCCTGTTCGGCGTCGGCGAAGCGGGAGCATTTCCGGTGGCGACCCGCGCCATGCAGCTGTGGTATCCGCGCCGGGAGCGCGGCCTTGCGCAGGGGGTCACCCATAGCGCCAGTCGCCTCGGAGCCGCCATCACGCCGCCGATCGTCTTGACGATCATGCTCGGCCTCGGCTGGCGCTGGGTGTTCTACATCTGCGGTGCGGTGGGAATCATCTGGGCCGTTGCCTGGTATTTGACCTACCGCAACATGCCGGAAGAGCACCCTTTGGTCGGCAGCGCCGAGCTCGGGCATATCCGGGGCGTCGATGAAAACGGCAACGTCAAGCAAGTGCAGATCGAGCTCAAGACCGTGGTTCCATGGGCAACCCTGCTCAAATCGCCGAACATGTGGGCGGTCATGTGCGCGTATTTCACCTACGTCTATTGTCTGTGGATCTTCCTGACCTGGTTGCCGACTTATCTGATCGAGTATCGGCAGTTCACCTTGCTCAAGGGCGGACTGCTGGCGTCGCTTCCGCTGTGGGCAGGCGTCGTCGGCGACACCGTCGGCGGCTTGGCCACCGACTGGCTGCTGGTGAAGACCGGCAACACCAAGCTGGCCCGCCGCCTGGTCGCCATCGTGGGCATGCTGGGCTGCGTGGTGTTCATCGTGCCGGCGGCACTGACCGACGATGCCTATGTGGCCGTGTATTGCCTGACCGCCGCCCTGTTTTTCCTGGAATGCACCATCGGGCCGTCCTGGTCGGTGCCGATGGACGTCGGCGGCAAGTATTCTGGGACCGTGTCCGGCATGATGAACATGGCGGGAAATTTCGGCGGCGCGCTCTCGCCGATGGTCTTCGGGTTTCTGGTCCAGGTCGGTTCCTGGGTCGCGCCGTTCATCGTGGCAGCGGTGCTGCTCGTCGTGGGCGCGGCGGTGTGGGCATTCTGGCTCGATCCGGAAAAATCGGTGCTCGAGAAAGAGGAGCTGCTGGCGGCGAAACCCGCCGGGGCCTGACCGCGGCTGCCGTTCGCTTCAGGCCCCGGGCGAGACCTCGCGTTGCAACGGCGCGCGCCAGAAGCGCCATACCATGGCGGCCATCAGCATGAGCACGGCGACCACCATGGCGACGCAGCCGGGCCATCCCGTTCGATTCCAGATCAATCCGGGCAACGCGCCGCCGACGCTGCCGCCGATGTAGTACCAGGTGACGTAGAGGCCGACCGCCGATGAATGTCCGCGCTCGGCGGCGAGCGCGACGAAGCTCGTCGACACGCTCTGGCACAGAAAGCCGCAGGTGGCGCTGATCGCCAGACCCACGACGATCGCCGGCAGCCAAGGCACGAGCGTGAGCAGCATGCCGCCGATCCACAAGCCGATGGCGGCCAGGACGAGCGGCCTGCGCCCGAAGCGCGCCACCGCCCGCCCGGTCAGCGGGGCGATCGCCGACCCGCCGAGATACACCACGAAGATCAGGCCGAGCGCCGTGGCGGACAGGCGGAAGGGCGGCGCCGCCAAATAGAAATTGACGTAGGTGAAGCTGGCGATGAAGGTGAACAGCACGCCGAAGCCGATCGCATAGGTGGCGGCCAGGCGCGGGTTGCGGAAATGCCGCAGCATCTGCCGCGCGGAGGCGGCCAGATTCTGCGAGCGCACGAACCGCCGCTCTTGTTCGAGCAGCGCCGCGACGCCGAGCGCGAGCAAGAGCGTGAGCGCCGCAAGCGCCAGAAACGCGATGCGCCAACCGGCCCAATCGGCCAGGATGCCGGTGATCAGCCGGCCGAAAAACCCGCCGAAGCTCGCCGCCGACGTGTAGAGGCCGGTGACGCCGATCGCCTCGCCCGCGGGCCATTCCTCGGCGATATAGGCGACCATCACCGCGAAAATCGGCGGCAGCGCCAGGCCCTGCACGAAACGCCAGAACACCAGGGCATGGATGCCGGGCGCGAGCGCCACCATAATGGTCGGCACGACCAGCGCAAACATGGCCGCGACGATGACGCGCCTGCGGCCGACGACGTCGGCAAACGTTCCGGCAAACGGCGCCATCAGCGCGACCGCCAAGGTCGAGGCGGTGATCGCCAGGCTCGCTTGGCCGGCTCCCACTGCGAACTCGCCGGCCAAGAGCGGCAGCACCGACTGCGGCGCATATAGATTCAGGAACACGCAGAAGCCGGCGAGGGCGACCGCGACACGCCGCCGGTCGGAGAGCATCGGGCGCGGCCGGGTCAGTGCGCCATCAGCACCGGCAGTTGCGCGCTGGCAAGAATATGCCGGGTGGTGCCGCCGAAAATCATCTGCCGCAGCCGGCTCTGCGTATAAGCGCCCTTGATCAACAGATCGCAGCCGAGCGCATCGGCTTTGACGAGCAGCGCCTCGCCGGTGCTGCGTTTCTCCGGAGCCGCGGTCACGGCCTCGGCCGGAATGCCGTTGCGCTGCAGATAGCGGGCGAGCTGCGCGCCGGTGGGACCCGGCACGGTTCCGCCCTCCACCGTGAGCACGGTCACGCGGCTCGCGCGCCCAAGCAGCGGCATCGCGAACGCGGTCGCGCGCGCCTGCTCGGTGCTGCCGTTCCAGGCGATGAGCACGTTTTCCCCGAGCCGCTGCGGCGGCGCGGGCGGCGCAATCAGCACCGGACGCCCGCTTTCGAACAGCGCCGCCTCGAGCGTCACCATGCGCGGGCTCTGCGGCTCGTCGCCGGGCCGGCCGAGCACGGTGAGGTCGAATACGCGCCCGTAGCTGCCGACGAAATTGTCGCCGTCGGGCGCGGCATCGAACCAGCCGAACGACAGCGAAGAATTGTTCTTGTCGCCGCGCGGGATCCCGCGCGACTCCATGAAGCCCTCGAACATGCCGCGAGCCTGTTTGGCCGCATCCTCGTCGTGCTGGCGCACAGTCGCCATTGCCATGCTGCTGACGGGATCCTGTCGAACTTGCGCGCGAGCAGCAGCGCGGTCTCCAACGTCGAGGTCATCAAGTCGTGCTGCTCGGTGGGGACGAGAAGGGCCCTCATGACCGCCTCCGGCCGAAGCTGGCCCGCAAACGATCGGGACAGCGGTTCGCATAGCCTAGCGCGGTTCGGCAAAATTCCAAATCGGAACACGGACGATGACAAGCAGGATGCGCCGCTCCTGCAAACGACAGCAGCGTTCCCGGCAACCGGTCGTGCGCGGGTGTTTGGGGCTTACCGGACGCTCGGCGGGCCCGGCGGCGGCGAAACGGGAGGCTGCGCGGAAGCCGACGGCCCCGGCGCGCTGCCGGGCCAGACCACGACCCGCGTGCCCAATGTCACGCGGCCGTACAGGTCTTCGATATCCTCATTGAGCAGGCGAATGCAGCCCGAGGACACGAATTGACCGATGGTCGAGGGCTGATTGGTACCGTGGATGCGATAGAGCGATTTGCCGAGGTAGAGCGCGCGCGCACCCAGCGGATTGCCGGGGCCGCCCGCCATCATCCGCGGCAGATAGGGCTGGCGATCGATCATCTCGTCGGGCGGATACCAATCCGGCCATTCGGTCATCTTGCTCACGCGCTCGACGCCGGCCCAAGTGAACCCCTGCCGGCCCACGCCGATGCCGTAGCGCATTGCCTTGCCGTGGCCCATCACGAGGTAGAGATAGGTATTCGGCGTGTCGATGATGATGGTTCCGGCGGGCTCCTTGGTCGCCAAGTCCGCCAGCTGCCGGCGCAACTGCGGCGGCAATTCCTTCGGCTGGGCTTCCGGCTGCTCCTCCGGCGGCAGTGCTGCGATCGCCTGGCGTTGGGCGGGATCGATCTCGACCGGCGGGCGCAGCACTCCATCGGGAGCGCCGTAGCGCGCATCGCCCGCGGCGGGAGGGCCGGACGGGGCGGGCGCGGGACCAGGCGGATACGCGGCGCTCGGCGCGGGTGGGGGCCCGGGCGGATAGGCCGCGCTCGGGGCGGCTCGATAGGGGGGCGGATATTCCGGGCCGGCGGCGGGAACCGAGCCGGTGTAGGGCGACGGCTCCGCCGGGCTGACCGGATAGGGACCGGACACCCGGGGCGAAGCACCGCCGGGAATCTCCTCCGGCGGCAGCTCGTCATCCGCGAGCTCCGGGGATGCCGGATACGGCGCAACGTGCCGGGGCGCGGCATAGACCGGCGGAGGCCCATAAGGGCCATAGGCTGGGGGCGGACCGTAGGCAGGCCCATAGGGCGGATAGGGCTGCGCGGTGGCGGGCCCGATCGCAAGCAGGCCCAGTACCAGCACGGCGGTCCCGCAGGCTGCAGCGCGAAGCTTCATCGAGCCCTCCTGGGCCAAATCCTGCCCGGTCTGGCGCTAGCGGCGCCCGCGCGGCAGGCCGAACCCGGTTCTATCCTGGTAAATCGCTCAAGATGAGGGCACATTCGTGACAACATCGCGAACGGATGCCTCCATCGGCCGTTGAATCTCCCGCGACGACGCGGCCCCGACGGCCCACGCAGGCCATATCGGCACATGACATGCTGGAATCCCTTAAACAATTCTTAGCCGACCTGGCCGGCGGCACCAAACCGCAGCACCATTTTCAGGACGGCGACTACCGGCTCGCCGCGGCGGCGCTGCTGATCCACGTCAGCACGATCGACGGCGAAGCCTCGCCGGCCGAGCGCAACAAGCTGCATTCGGTGTTGAAGAACGGCTTCAATCTCGATGACGAGGGGACCGTCGAGCTGATCGACGAAGCCAGCGCGGCCGATCGCGACGCCGTCGATCTCTACCATTTCACCAGCCTGATCAACCGCTCGCTCGACGAGGCCGGCCGGCGACGAATTGTCGAGATGATGTGGGAAATCATCTATGCTGACGGGCGGGTGAGCGAATTCGAGGAGAACGTGATCTGGCGCGCTTCCGACCTGTTGGGGATCTCTTCCCGCGAGCGCATCGAGATCGGCCGACGGATCGCCGCCGAGCGCGCTCCTTCCGGCAACGACCGATGAACGCTCGCGCAGGCACCGCGGGAGCGCGTCGCAGGCATTCAGGTGCGCTGGGAGCCCCGGCTCGATGTCGATCTTTCAACCCGTGACCTTGGTGACGGGCGGCTCGTCCGGGATCGGGGCGGCGCTCGCCCGGGTATTTGCCGAACACGGCCACGAGGTCGCGGTGGTGGCGCGGCGCGAGCCGCAACTTGCGGCGGTCGCCGATGCCATCGCGGCGTCGGGAGCCAAGAAGCCGCACGTGATCGCCATCGACCTTGCGCGCAGCGATTCGCCGGCGAGGATCGCGCACGAATTGCTCGCGCGCGGCCTCGAGCCCGGCATCGTCGTCAACAATGCCGGGTTCGGCCTGTTCGGTCCGGCGGCGGAACTCGATCGCGCCCAGCAGCTCGACATGATCGACGTCAACGTCCGCACGCTGACCGATCTTTCGCTGCGCTGGATCGACAGCCTGATCCGCCACAAGGGCGGCATTCTCAACGTCGCGTCGCTGGCCGGGTTTCTGCCCGGCCCGGGGATGGCGGTCTATTACGCCACCAAGGCCTATGTGCTGTCGTTCACCGAATCGCTGCACCGCGAGCTCAAGCCCCGGGGCGTCCGGGTCACGGCGCTGTGCCCGGGCCCGGTCAGGACCGAATTCCAGCGCCGGGCCGGCATGGGCGAAAGACTTCCGGGCCTGCTGGTCCGCCCTGCCGACAAGGTGGCCCGGGAAGGCTATGAAGCATTCATGCAGGGGCGTCCGCTCGTGGTTCCGGGATTGGGAAACAAGATCCTGGCCTCGCTGCCGCGACTGCTGCCGCGCAGAGTCACGGCCGGCCTCGTCGCGGCGAGCCAGCGCAATCGCCGCAAGGCGAAATCCAGCGCCTGGCCGCGCCGCCGGCAAGGCCCGACGGAATAGCTTCGAACTGGCAAGGAAACGGCTTAGGGCCTACATTGTCCTGGTCGATTCCGTTCCCGGATTGCGATGCCCGACCCCGTCCTGATCATCCTGCACCAGGAGCATTCGACGCCCGGCCGCGTCGGCCAGGCGCTGAAACACCGCGGCTACGCGCTCGACATTCGCCGCCCGCGCCTGGGCGAGCCGCTGCCCGAAACGATGGCGCACCATTCCGGCGCCGTGCTGTTCGGCGGCCCGATGAGCGCCAACGACCGGGAAGACTTCATCCGCCGCGAGATCGATTGGCTGGCGGTGCCGCTCGCGGAGCAGAAGCCCTTCCTCGGGATTTGCCTCGGCGCGCAGCTTCTGGTTCGCCAGCTCGGCGGCCGGGTGTATTTCCATCCCGAGGGCAAGGTCGAAGTCGGCTATTACCCGATCCGGCCGACGGAACTCGGCCGTGCAATGTGCGGCTTCTGGCCCGATCACGTCTATCAATGGCACCGCGAAGGCTTCGACCTGCCGAGCGGTGCGGCGCTGGTCGCGGAAGGCGAATTGTTCCCGGTCCAGGCGTTCCGCCACGGGGCTTGCGCCTACGCCATCCAGTTCCACCCGGAAGTGACCCACGCCATGATGTGCCGATGGACCACGCGGGGCCACGAGCGACTGGCGCTGCCGGGCGCCAAGGCGCGCGTCGCCCATTTCGAGGACCGCGCCGTGCACGATTTCGGCATCCGCGCCTGGCTGACGAGCTTCCTCGATCATTGGATGGGCCGGGATTTGTCCGGGCGCGCCGAGGCGGCGGAGTAGTCGCACAAGACCGTCGTCCCGGGGCCGAGCGGAGCGAGGAACCCGGGACCTATGACCACCGGATCGGGCCGGATTCGCAGTGTTCATGGGTTCCGGGTTCGCGCCTGTCGGCGCGCCCCGGAATGACGCCGCTCAGCTCGGTCTCGCCCCGACCTGGTCTCGCCCCGACCTTGGCCGGAACGATCACCGGAGCGAGATTGCCGTCGAGCTCGACGGCCCTGCTCATGAACTCGACGCCCATCGCCTCGAGTTTTCCCATGGTCTCGCGGTCCGTGATGGACCGCGCCAGCCGGAAGCACCGCTCCGCCTGCTCCAGAAAATAGTTCGCATCCCGCATGGGTACCCCCTACGCAACTCTGGTGCCCGAACCCCCGGCCCGCGTGCGGCGAGGCACCCAAAGCGCCGCGCCGCGGCCGATAGCCAACCAAGGCTTTGTGGAGACATTGCGACGGGGTACCGAACCCCGGTATGTCATCGCCCGGCCGGGCACCCCATCGCGCTCGCGCGATGGGGACCCCGTGTCCGGGCGACCCAGTAGCCTCGGAGCAAGCGGGATGCGCGTTGTCCATCGAGAACACAGTGGTTACTGGGTGGCCCGCATGCGCGGGCCATGACACGCCTCGTTATGTACCTACGCCGCCTTGGCGATCGCGGCCTTCTGCAGCACGAAATCGTAGTTCACCTCATAGAACGCGCTTTCGAGCGTTTCGCCGTTCGGCGCCTTGCCGCCGGGGACTTCTTTGAAATCGACGATGAGCGGTTCCTTCACGCCGTACACCACGTCGTTGTCGATATAGCGATCGCCGCGCCGGAACAGATGGGTGACGATGCGGTGGTAGCCGGGCGCCTCGACCACGAAATGGATGTGCGCCGGCCGGTAATGGCTGATGTTCGTGCGCTCGACCAGCTCGCCGACGGTGCCGTCCATCGGGATCGTGTAGGAAATCGGCACCACCGTGCGGATCGCGAACGATCCGTCCGCCCGGGTGCGAAACACGCCCCGCAGCCACGGCCCCTCGACGTCGCGCTGCGCCTCGTAGAGCCCCTCGCCGTCGGTCTGCCACACGTCGAGGCTCGCGCCCGCAACCGGCTTGCCGTCGAGATCGCGCACCGTGCCGGTGACGAAGCAGGGCACGCCCGGGGCGTTTTTCGCCATGTCGGCGCCGTCGGCGAATTCCGGTGAGGCGGGGACGTGGAACGGTCCCTCGACGGTGGTCGGCGTCGCGCCGTTGTCCAGGCGGTTGTTGATGGCGTCCATCAGCATGCTGACCCCGAGCACGTCGGAGAACAGGATGAACTCCTGGCGCTTGTCCGTGCACAGCCTGCCGGTGCGCGTGAGCCAATCGATCGCGGTCGCCCATTCCGCCTGGGTCGGCTCGATCTCGCGCACGAACGCGTGAACGTGCTTGACCAGCGCCGTCATGATCTCGCGCAGCCGCGGGTCGGGGATGTTGCTCCAGCGCTCGCGCGCGACGTCGGTCAGATTGCTCTCGGTCACATAGGGCATCTTCAACTCCCGAAGGTTAGACGCGATCGTTCCGGCTCGGCCGGTTCGTCTCGAGCTCGCGCCGGACGATTGCCGCGCCGGCGGCCATCGCCCGCATCTTACCAAAGGCGGTCTCCCGCGCGAGATACTTCAGCCCGCAGTCGGGTGCGACAATGATGCGTTCCGCGGGCACGAACGCGAGCGCCCGCCGGATGCGCTCCGCCACCGTCTCCGGGCGCTCCACCGCCGGATCGGAGAGATCGAGCACGCCCAGGATGATGGTCTTCGACGGCAGCGTTTTGAGCACGGAGCAATCGAGCGCGGGTTGCGCGGTCTCGATCGAGATCTGGCGGGCGGCCGATTGCTCGAGCTCGGCCAGGAACGAATAGCCGGAAGGTTTTTGCTGCACCATCGCCGCATAGCCGAAGCAGATGTGGACCGCCGTGGTGCCTTCGATGGCTTCGAGCGCCCGGTTGAGTGCCGCAACGCCATAGCGCCGCGCCCGGTCGGGACGCGCCTGCATCCACGGCTCGTCGATCTGCACGACGTCGACGCCGGCCGCGAACAGATCGCGGATTTCCTCGTTGACCGCCGCCGCATAGTCGAGCGCGAGGAGCTCTTCGTCGCGGTAGAAATCGTCCTGGCATTGCTGCGCCATGGTGAACGGGCCCGGCACCGTCATCTTGATGGTGCGATCGGTGTTGGCCCGCAGGAATTGCGCGTCGCGGACCTCGACCGGATGCCGGCGGCGGATTTTTGCCACCACGCGCGGCACCGCGATCGGCTCCCCGCTGCGGTTGATCGTGGTGCCGGGCTTTTCGAGATCGATGCCGTCGAGCGCGGTGGCGAAGCGGTTGGAATAGCTCTCGCGCCTTGTCTCGCCGTCGGTGACGATGTCGAGGCCGGCGCGCTCCTGGTCGCGGATCGCCAGGAGGGTGGCGTCGTCCTGCGCCTGCTCGAGGAATTCTGGCGCAACGCGCCATAATTCCTGCGCCCGCACCCGCGGCGGCATCTGCTTGGCGAGTTTTTGGCGGTCGATCAGCCAATCGGGCTGCGGGTAGGACCCGACCAGCGAGGTGGGGAGCAGCCGGTTCGGCAAGATGCTCATTCAGGCCGGAGCCACGACGAAGCCGGCGCGCGGGAAATGCACGTGCACGTCGCCGACTTGGTCGTCGGTGCGCTTGATCACGATCTCCTGCGCGTTCGAGCGCACGAGCTCGCCCGTAACCGGGTCCTTGCCGACGTCGTCGGGCGTCACCTTGACCTTTTGGCCCGGCTTGCGGCCGGCGGGATCCGAAACATCCGCCGCCGCTGGCGACGCGGCGGGAGTCGCGGCTTTGGCGATCTCGAGCGCGCGCTGCGAACTGAGCTCGCTGCGCCGGCCGTGACCGATCGCCGCCATGCGCTCGGCCCAGGCCAGCAGGCGAGAAAACTCGCCGAGCGGCGCCGCCGACTTTCCGGCGTTGCGCTGGACGAACCAGACGCAATGATAGGCGGCAAGGTCGGGCGTCCCCGCTTGCTCCCCGAGCAAAAATTTTCGCCCGTCGGCGAGCGCCCGGTCGAGCCAACCGAAATGCGCGCGCAGCTGGTCGAGCTGGTAGGGCAGCGCGGCCTTCATGGCAGCCGGATCGAAATTGCGCCCGGAGAACTTGGCGCGGTCCTGCTTGAAGTCCTCCGGCAGCTGATCGGCAATGTGGGCAAAGCCGACGATCACCGACGGCGTGAACATCGCCTTCTCGGCCCACCAGGCGAGCGCGTCGCCGACGCCCGGATGCGGATTGAGCGGCGGCTCGGGATCGAGCGCGTCGATCTCGCGCAGGATGCGCTGGGTGTCGCAAAAAATGTCGGCGCCGATCTGCAGCACCGGCGTTTTGCGATAGCCGCCGGTCAGCGGCATCAAGTCCGGCTTGGGCATGATGCGCGGGATCTCGACCGACGACCACGCCAGCCCCTTGATGCCGAACGCGACCCGGATCTTCTCCGCATAGGGCGAGGTTTCGTAATGGTGCAGGATGATGTCGACCATGCTGGTCTCCGGCGCCGCCTTGTATGCAGCAGCGGCCGCAGCCTAGCACGGCGCCCGGGCCGCATACGCTGTTCCCATCTCCCCTTGCGGGCCTTTGCGGGAGAGGGTGGCCGATCCGAGTAAAGCGAGGATCGGCCGGGTGAGGGGTCCGTGCTCGCATTTCGGGTTGCTCTGTGCCGCCATTGGCGGTGCGGTGCTATCATGTGCAACCCGAATGGCAGCGGAGGATTGCCTTGGCGAGCGAGCGCGTGGAGCGGCGGCTCACGGCCATTCTGGCGGCCGACGTCGCCGGCTATAGCCGGCTCACCGGCATCGACGAGGAGGGGACGCACGTCCAGCTCAAGGACTGCCTGCGCGCCGTGTTCCATCCCAGCATCGCCGAGCACCGCGGCCGAATCGTCAAGACCACCGGCGACGGGATGCTGGCCGAGTTCGGCAGCGTGGTGGACGCGGTGCGCTGCGCGCTCGCGGTTCAGCTCGGCATGGCGGAGCGCAACACGGACCTGCCGCAGGAGCAGCGCATCGAGTTCCGCATCGGCATCAACGTCGGCGACATCATCCTCGACGGCGGGGACATTTTCGGCGACGGCGTGAACGTCGCGGCGCGGCTCGAAGGACTGGCGGAGCCCGGCGGCATTTGCCTCTCCGATGACGCGCAGCGGCAGGTGCGGGGCAAGCTCGACGTCGCGTTCGAGGACGCCGGCGAGCAGCGGCTGAAGAACATCGCGCGGCCGGTGCGGGTTTTTCGCGTGCGGCCCGGTGGCGCGGCCGCAAATGCACGGCCGGTCTTGGCGCTGCCGGACAAGCCGTCGATCGCCGTCCTGCCGTTCCAGAATCTCAGCGGCGATCCGGAGCAGGAGTATTTCGCCGACGGCATGGTGGAGGACATCATCACGGCGCTGTCGCGCTTCCGCAACCTGTTCGTGATCTCGCGGAATTCGAGCTTCACCTACAAGGGCCATGCGGTCGACGTGAAGCAGGTCGGCCGCGAGCTTGGCGTGCGCTACGTGCTCGAAGGCAGCGTGCGCAAGGCGGCGAACCGGGTGCGCATCACGGCGCAGCTCATCGATGCCGCGAGCGGCACGCACCTGTGGGCGGACCGCTTCGACGGCGCGCTCGAGGACATTTTCGAGCTGCAGGACCAGGTGACCGAGAGCGTGGTCGGCGCGATTGCGCCGAAGCTTGAGCAGGCGGAGATCGAGCGTGCCAGGCGCAAGCCGACCGAGAGCCTCGACGCCTACGATTATTATCTCCGCGCGCACGCCAGCATTCACCCGTGGACCCGGGAGGGCAACGAGGAGGCGCTGAAACTGTTCTACCGGGCGATCGAGCTCGATCCCGGCTTCGCGTCGGCGTACGGCATGGCGGCGTGGTGCTGCTTCCAGCGCAAGGTGAGCGGCTGGATGCAGGATCGAGGGCGCGAGATCGCCGAAAGCGAACGGCTGGCGCGCCGGGCGGCGGAGCTGGGCAAGGACGACGCGGTTGCGCTCAGCGCGGCCGGGTTCGTGCTCGCCTATGTGGTTCGCGATATGGCGGCCGGGGTGGCCTCCATCGACCGGGCGGTCGCGCTCAATCCGAACCTGGCGTGGGCCTGGCTCTACAGCG
>WNGM01004633.1_pt1 | contig 19402 bp, 12 predicted proteins | sample 5400571 | NCBI WGS metagenome assembly WNGM01 (sample SAMN13153378, study PRJNA577476) | soil metagenome | isolation source: 100 cm soil or saprolite under Garry oak tree replicate 2 | place: USA:California | collected 2016-06-15 | reverse complement strand
CATGCTCGCCTGTATCCCGACTGAGGGTGGGACCCAGCTTTACGCGATCGACATCAGCATCTTCAACAACAATCCACCGACCGGTGGCACGCCCATTCCGGACGGCACGACGACGTTTCTCCGCAACGGCCCCGCAAATTCGACGTGCGCCGGGATCGCGTGGGACCCGACCGACAAGGCGATCTTCCAGGCCTCGACCGGCGCCAACATTTTCCGCATCGTCCAGGCGACCGGCGCCACGACGTCCATCCCGTCGGGTTGCACGAACGGCTTGGCCGGTCTGGCGTTCGCCGGCCCCAGCCTTTTCGTGGGGTGCCTCCCTCCGGCTCCGGCTCCGGCTCCCATCGGGAGCGCGACTCCCGAGACGCGGCTGGCGCTGAGGGACTTCGGGGACACGATCGTCTCGTCCGAGTTCACGGACTTCCTCAAGGCCATCGGCGTTGTATTGGTGGGTACATCGCCGCCTCCGGCCCAGATCTTCCAGATCAACAAGTTCACCGGCGTTGATGCGACTCATCCAGCGCTGAGAACACTCACTGCCCCGACCGACACTCTCACCGACCTCGAGTGCGACGCCGCGAGCTTCGGGGCCTCCTTCAAGGACGCGGTCTGGGTCAACGACCCGAGCTTCCGGGAGGCGCACGCCGTTGAGATTCCGGCGGGGACCTGCTCGCTGTCCGGGACCATCCCGTTGCTGGGGTCTCCCGGCGCCTGCCCGAACATCCACCCAGTGACCGGAGCCGTGATCCCGAGCACCACCTACTACAATGCCGACGGAATAACTCCGAAGGACACGGACGGCGATGGGCTGTACGACTGCTGGGAGGACGGCTCGCTCTGGCCAGACGGGAAGCCCGGGATCAGCTTCACCTTCAACGCCAATGGCACCAGCAGCCGCGACATCAAGCTCTGTATCGGCGACGAGAGCCCCGCCAACTGCGCGGACAAGAACGTGAAGGACATCTTCGTCGAGTTCGACTCCATGACCGGGCATTCCCCCAAGGACCCGCGAAACCCCGATGAGCTCGGCCACGTCGTCACGGCCTTCGCCAATGCGCCGGTGGCGAGTTCGGGGCCCGGCTCCTGCGTGTCCGGTACGCCCGGCTGCGGCATCCGGCTGCACATCCAGGTCGACGACCAGAACATCCCGCACTCATTGAGCCCGGTCGTCAATCTCAATACGGCCATGCCGCCCTGCACGCCCCCACCAGGTCAGAACGACGCAAACTTTGACACCCTCAAGAAGGCCTGGTTTGGCACTTCCACCGAGCGCACCATCGCCAACCTCACCCAGAGGGAGCGAACCCTGTCCGCGAAGAAGTTGGCGTTTCGGTACGGGATCGGCGTTCACACGTTGACTCGCGACCCGGCCACCTCGGCCAGCCCGTCCGGATGCGCCGAGGTCCCGGGTAACGACTTCGTCGTGGCCCTCGGCAGCTTGGGGTCGGGGACGCACAAGAACGGGATCAGCACAGCAACAGAATTCTGGGGCGGAGCCCTTATGCACGAGCTGGGGCACACGCTCGGGCTCCGCCACGGCGGCGGCGACAACACCAACTGTAAGCCGAACTACCTGAGCATCATGTCCTACCCGCTCCAGTTCAAGAATCTGGTCACCGGCCGACCGCTCGATTACTCCCGCCAAGAGCTACCGGCGCTCGATAAAACGCAGCTCAGAGAGGGAGGCGGCATCCGTGACCTCCTCGGCTCGCCGGTCACATTGCAGCAAGCGCCGGGGGCACCGACGCCACAGACCGTCTACGGTGGCGGCACAGGGTCGACGGCGAGGTTATCGGACGCCACCCTCGCGGTCAACTGGAACACCCCGTCCAACACCACCATCGACCTGTCTGCCGTGAGCGTCGAGATCAACCAGATCGGCAACGTGTCTGGCTGCGACGGCAGCGGCGGCGCGACGCTGCTCGGATACAACGACTGGAGCCACCTCGTGTACAACTTCCGGGCCACCGTCGACTTCGCCGACGGTTCGTACGGGAGCTCGGACGAGGTCAAGGAGATCACGGACACCCAGGTGGCGGAGCTCACCAGTCTCGCTGACGCCGACGCCGACGGCGCCGCGGACACGAATTCGTGCGGAGGTGCGGCCTGCGCAATCGATATCGTGCCGGGGCTCGCCAGCAACAAGGTGCTGCTGTTCAGCAAGGACGGCGTGCCGACGGCCATCGTGCCGGTGGCCATCCTGAGCAGCGCGGTGTTCGACGCCACGATGGTGGATGTGTACACCCTCAAGTTCGCGGCCACGCCCGTCTTGACCCTGCATGGCGTGCCGCTGTGCGCCAGGCTGGACGTGAACGGCGATGGACGGCGTGATCTCGTCTGCGCCTTTGAGTTGCATGGACTGTCGCTTGGCGAGCAGGCGGCGATCCTGGAAGGTGGGACGTTGGCCGGTGTGGCGATCCGCGCCGAGGGCACGATGGTCGTCGTGAAACTTTTCTAGGGTCGGCGCCGCCGGGGCCGGCATGGTCAGGGGCACCGCGAACTTCTCCGGTGCCCCTGACGTGTCGTACCTCGAGGGCGGTCGCATGGAAGAACGTCTCAGTCGCCGTGACTTCCTGAGAACCGCGGCCGGCTCGGCCGCGGCATTTACGGGCCTCGGCGGCCGGCCGGCCGACACGTCGGCCGGGGATGTCTCCCGCCGGCTCGAGCAGGTGCCACCGCTCGACGGCGCGCTGGTCCAGGACCGAGAATCGCTTCAGATGGCCGCCACGGACCACGGCGGCATAGTCAGGCGTCAGCCGTGTGCCGTCCTCAAGCCCGGCTCCGTCCGCGACATCGTCCGCATCGTTGAGTATGCGAACAAGCACAAGCTGCCAGTCGCGATGCGCGGGCGTGGCCACGCCCGCTACGGCCAGGCGCTCGTGGACAATGGCATCGTCATCGACAGCCGATCCCTGGATGCCATCTCCGGCGTGTCGGGTGCCACCATCGACGTTCAGGCCGGGGCGTCTCTCGCGGCCACCGTCCGGGCGGCGCTGGATGCCGGATTCACGCTGCCCGTCACGACCCACTGCTCCATGCTATCGGTGGGAGGCTTCTTGAGCGCTGGCGGCGAAGCACGTGGGAGCCACCGGTTCGGCGCCTTCGTCGACCAGGTCGCCGAGCTCGACGTCGTCACCGGGGACGGGCGGCTCGTCACCTGCTCGGAGGCACAGGAGCGCGAGCTCTTCGAGATGGTGCTGGGCGGGATGGGCCAGTGCGGCATCATCGTCGGCGCCAGGCTGCGCCTCGTACCGGCGCCTGCGCGCGTGATGCTGCGGACGCTGGCCTACCACTCTCTCCACCCGTTCCTTCGGGACCAGGAGCGCCTGAGCGGCGAGGCCGTGGATGGCCGCTTCGACGTGGTGCAGGCCGCCCTCGCACCGACTGCCGACGCTCGATGGAGTTACCGCATCACCGTCGGCGTGTACGGATCGGGCGAGGCGGACATTGATCCGGCGCCGCGACTCGGGAACGTCTCCAACAGCCGCATGTCGGGTCCCGCCCGACAGGCGTACACGGCCTATCAGGGCGTTTCCGGGCAGGCGCCTGTCGCCGGCCAGCGTACGCGATCCAGGCAGTCCGGTGCGCAACCCCTCACACGGTCGGCGCCCCCGCACACTCCGGCACGGCGACCCGTCAGCGACCCCTCGCTCGCTCTCTGGGTGCCCGCCGCCGGCGCCGGCGAGTTTCTCACGAATCTCCTTGCCTCTCAGGCGGACAACGGCGGAATCCTCACGATCGACTTCGCCTCGTACGACACGCACTACTTCCACCGCCCGCTGCTCCGTGTCCCGGCCGAACGGCGTGTGGTCGCGATGTGGCTCTCTCGGATGGCCGACGTGAACTCCGGCCCGAGTCTCGAGGCGCAGCTCGAGGCGAACGCGAGGCTGCTCGAGCGCGCGATCGCAATGGGTGGCAAGCGCTACCCGCCATACGGCGGCATCACGACGCCGCCAGAATGGCGGCGCCACTACGGTGAAGAACTCTACGCTCGCTTCGCCGCCGCGAAGCGGCGCTACGACCCGCGCCAGGTGCTGACGCCGGGGCCAGGTATGTTCGCGTAGCGTCACTGCTGAGTGTCGGGTCTACGGGGTCCCGAGCGCAGTGATGGCGGCCTGCACCCGGCGCGGTTCCTCCAGCGTCCCGAGCGCCTCGAAGACAGCCAAGGCCTCCTCGAGGAGGCGCCGCGCCTCAGCCGAGTGGCCCTCGGCTCGCCGCAGCTCCGCCTGCGCCACGAGCGCTTTGGCGTACTCGTTGCGGGCTCCAACTTCCTCGAGTATCCGTATGGCGGTCTCCAGATGACGGGTGGCGGGGCCAGACTCCTCTGCCCTCAACGATTGGCCCAGCAGCCGATGGGCGATTCCCTCAAGGTGGCGATATCCGAGATCGCGGCTCGTGGTGAGGACCGCCTCGAGAATCGTGCGCGCCCGCTCCCGTTCGCCCTGGAGCAAGTAGCTGTCCCCCAACCAGACGCCGAACGAGGAGCGAGTCAGGTGGAGGTTCGACTGCTCGAACCACGCGACCGCCTCCGCCAGCTGCGCGGTCCCAGCCTGAACCTGGCCAAGCCGGATCAGACCGTACCCCTGGGCCGCCTTCGCCATGGCGGCGTCGACGGGGCTCGGAGAGAGATCGAGGGCTTCCTGACAGCAGCGGACCCCAGCCTCTGGATCGCCTCGATGGATCTGCGTCCATCCTGTCCGCCACCAGCTCACCACCTTGATCCGGCGGTCGTTCACCGCCTCCCCGTGCTCGAGAGCCCGGCGGCAGTAGCCGAGGCTCCTCTCCCACTCGCCCAGGTAGATGAGGGCGATGCTGAGCCCCCACAGCGTCCGGCAGGCCCACCACACGTTGCCTTGCCGCTCGAACGCGTAGAGCGCGCGCTCGCCGGGCTCGACCGCGGCCCGAAGGTCGCCCGCCATCGCGTAGACGTGCGTGAGGCAGCACTCGGCGAAGGCTTTGATCTCGTCCAGGCGGGCCGCTTCCGCGATCGCCAATGCCTCACGGCAATAGGCGATGGGGGCCTCCGGGCGCGAGCCGGTGATACTGTGGAGGAAGCCCGTCCAGTAGTACCACCCCGCGCGGCGGGGCGGGTCCGCCGTCGCATCGACCAGCGACCGGATCTCCTCGAGCGCTCGCACCTGCTCCGCATGCCGACCGAGCGCAAACTTGATCTCCGACTGCTTGACGACAACGTCGATTCGACGGAGGCGGTTCGCCTCCGTGTCGGGCATCGCCTCGAGACGCTTGAGCGCATCCTCAAAAAAGGCCAGGGCTTCTGTGTTGGCCCAGCGCCGCTGCGCCTTTGCGGCGGCGAGGACATCGTAATCGACGGCCTTCTCGGCCTCCGCGCTCCGCCCGAAGTGGTATGCGAGAAACTCCACCACGTCGTCGATCCGCCCGGCGTGGAGCTCCTCGAGGCCGCGCCCCGCGGCCGCGTGGTGCTGGCGTCGGCGGCGCTCCAGCACGCCTGCATACACCACGTCCTGGGTCAGCGCGTGCTTGAAGCTGTACATCAACTCGGGTTCCTGTGCGCTCGGAAAGACGAAGTCGAGGCTATGGAGCTCCCGGAGATGCCCGGCGACTCGATCCGGGACGACCTCGAGGATGCGAGAGAGCAGAGACATTCCAAAGCGTCGCCCCACGACTGCCGCCCCCTGGAGCGTGTGCTTGAGCGGTTCCGCGAGGCGGTCAACGCGGGCCGCGATGATGTCGTGGATGGTCGCCGGGACCGTCACGTCAGGGCTCCCGAGCCGCGCCTCGCCGTCCTCGACGAGGATCCCGCCCGTCTCCTGAAGCTGGCGGAGGATCTCCTCCACGTAAAGGGGATTCCCCGCGCTCCTCTCAGCGAGGATCTTGAAGAGCTGCTCGGAGACGTCCTCGGCGGTGAGCAGGGTTCGGACCATGCCCCGGACGTCGCCAGCCCCGAGGCCTTCGAGGGTGATCGTCTCCGCCAGCGGAGGGGCGAGCCATGGCGCCGCATAGCCCGGCCGCGCCGTCAACACCAGCAGGACGCGCTGACCGGGCAAGCCTCCCGCCAGATGCGCGAGGAATTCCTCGGAGGCCGTATCGATCCAGTGGAGATTTTCGACAATCAGGATGAGGGGGGCTGTCTCGCTCGCACGTAGAAACACCTCGCGAAGCGCGCCGAAGGTGCGCTCCTTGAGCTGGGGACCGGACAGACGATTGAGAAATTCCTGCGGGGCCGACACGCCCAAGAAGTGGGCGAGCAAGACAGACCGCTCCGCTCCCTCCAGGCCCAGGAACTGAAGCTGTTCGGCTACGCGCCCGAGGAGTGCCTCGCGAGTGATCCCATCGGAGAGACCGAGGTATCGGCGCAGTAGCTCTAAGATGGGGCGGTACGCCATGGAGCGGCTATAAGACACGCAGGTCGCTTCCAGCTCAAGGGCTCCAGCCGAATCGAGCCGGCGCAGGAACTCGTAGAGCAGGCGTGATTTGCCGACGCCAGGGTCGCCTACGACCAATGCGATAGCGCCCTGGCGGCCGGCTGCCCGGCGGTGCATGGCCGTAAGGGACTCCAGCTCGCGATCGCGCCCGATCAGCGGGGTGAGCCCGCGCTCCTTCGACACCTCCAGCCTGGTTCGGCCGCTGATCTCGCTCGTCAGGGCATACGCGCGCACCGGTTCTGCCTTCCCCTTGACCTGAAACTCACCAAGATCGTCGAAGACGAAGAACCCATCTCTCAGGTGCTGAGTGCGCCGGCTCACAACGATCTGCCCCGGCTTCGCGAGCCCGAGGAGCCGCGCCGCGAGGTTCGTCGTGTCACCCACCGCGGTGTAGTCCATCCGCAAATCTTTGCCGATGGCGCCGACCACGACGAGGCCCGTGTTGATGCCCACGCGCATTCGAAACTCGATGGCGTGCGACCGTCGCACGTCGGCGGCGAGCGGCTCCAGCTCCCGTTGGATCGCGAGCGCCGCACACAGCGCGCGATGGGCGTGGTCCTCGTGAGCGATCGGCGCCCCGAACAGCGCCATCACGCCGTCGCCGAGGAACTGGTTGATCGTGCCCTCGTAGCGATGCACCTGGTTCAGGATCACCTCGAAGGCGCGGTCCATGATCGCGTGGACTTCCTCGGGGTCGAGGCGCTCTGACATCGCCGTAAACCCGGACACATCCGAAAACATTACGGTGACGCTCTTGCGTTCCCCCTCCAGGGCGCCCTTGGAGGTGAGGATCTTCTCGGCGAGGTGCTTCGGCGTGTAACCGGCGGGCGACGCGAACCTGTCGGAGACGGCAGGCGGGCCCGGCGGGGTCGCAGGAGCCGACGAAATAGGCGTCGACGGCGCGCCGGGCGCGGCCGCAGACAGCCGCGCACCGCACTCACCGCAGAACTTCTGCCCTTCGGGGTTGTCGTGCCGGCACGTTGGGCACTGCATCCCAGAGCCAATCTAGGGAATGTCTGGGACACGAGTCAAGCTGAGTGACGTCGGCACACCGGACTTTCCGAAAATCGGAGATGGCGCCGTAGCGACGAGCGGTGCCTGTGACGTTTGCCAGGAAACGATCTCGGGGTGGTCGGGCGCAACGCCTCAACGCCGCCTCCACAGGGCAGAAGACCCGGGTGAGGATTTCTGCAAATCCCTTGCTTTTCGGCTCGTTGGCTCTGGCATAGGCATTGCGACCTGCACGAGAGCGAGAGGGGCGGCGTGCTCACGCGTCGCTCCGAAGGGGGAGACGACATGGCGGTGGGACTGCTCGCGCCACAGCGTCCGGGCACCTCGTTCGACCCCAGCACGGACACCCGGTCGCGCTGTCCGCGCTGCTCCTACCAGAACCCCTCGAGCGGTCGGTTCTGTGGGGAGTGCGGCGCATCGCTTCGCGCGCGGTGCGAGCGACGGCAGGTCAGCGTTCTCCTCGTGGACGTTTCGGGCTTTACGGCGATGTCCGAGCGTCTGGACCCGGAGGAGGTCCGCGCGATCATGGACCCGGCCTTCGAGGTCATCGAGGACGCGGTCCACACCCACGACGGCACGGTCAACCAGTTCCTCGGCGACGGGGTCATGGCTCTCTTCGGCGTGGTGGCAGGGCTGGAGGATCACGCGTGTCGTGCGCTCCGAGCTGCCCTGACGATCCAGGAGGAGCTCGAGCCACTCCGTGAGGCGGTGCGCCGTGAGCACGGATTCGAGTTCCGCGTCCGCATGGGCGTTCACACCGGTTCCGTCGTGCTGGGGGTCATCGGCGGAGACCTCCGGAGCGACTACACGGCGGCGGGGCAGACGACGAGCGTAGCCGCCCGGCTCTTGAGCCTCGCCCGAGCGGATGAGATCGTCGTGAGCGACAGCACCCGCACTCTCGCGGACCGCTCGTTCGCCTTCGCTGAGCTGAGCAGGCTGGACGTTGCGAACGGGAAGCAGAGCCCGCTCCGGGCCCACGCGGTGCTCAGCCAGCCCCTCGAGTGCGGCGGTGGGCGGAGGTGTTAACATAGGTGTCATGCGCGCCCTCCTCGTCGTTCTGCTGGCCTTCCTGGCCATCATCCTTCCCGGTCAACCCGGCTTTCCGCAGTCCGACGATCTAAAAGCGCTGAAGAAAGAGATCGATGCGCTAGTCCGACGATCTAAAAGCGCTGAAGAAAGAGATCGATGCGCTCAAGGAAGAGCAGCGTGCCCTGCGTAAGGAGCTTCAGGAGCTCGTGACCTCCCTGCGCGAACGGGGCGGGCCCACCACCCGCGACGTGCGGGACCTGACGATCGGCGTCGGCCACAGCCCCTCCCAGGGGAGCGACACCGCCGTGCTCACCCTGATCGAGTTCTCGGACTACCAGTGCCCCTTCTGCGGCCGATACGCACGAGAAACATCCCCGCAGATCCGGCGAGACTACATCGAGACCGGCAAGGTGAAGTACGTCTTTCGCGACTTTCCCCTCGAGTCTCTGCATCCGGATGCGTTCAAGGCCGCCGAGGCGGCCCACTGTGCGGGTGAGCAGGGAAAGTACTGGGAGATGCACGATCGCCTGTTCGCGAATCAACGCGCCCTCGGAGTGGCCCAGCTGGCGCTCCACGCCCAGGCGCTCGGCTTGGATTCTCAGAAGTTCGGTCAGTGCCTCGAGAGCGGGAAGTACACCGCGGGGATCCGCAAAGATCTCGAGGACGGGCAACAAGCCGGCGTTCGGGGCACGCCGACGTTCTTCCTGGGCGTCAGCGACGCGAAGACCGGTCAGATCAGGGCCGCGAAGATGCTCGTCGGGTCCCAGCCGTACGCCCGCTTCAAGGAAGCGATCGAGGCTCTTCTCGCGGCTCCGAAGTAGCGCTCAGCCCTCCAGCCCGCCGGGGTCGATCCCGTGCTCGATGAGCTTCTTCCGGAGCGTGTTCCGGTTGATGCCGAGGATCTGCGCGGCGCGCACCTGGTTGCCGCCCGTCTCGCGGAGCACGGCGCGCAGGAGCGGCTTCTCCACGAGGCCCAGCATCAGCTCGTAGAGGTTTGCGCTCGCGTGCTCGCGGAGCCCGCGGACGCACTCGACGAGCTTCTTCTCGACGATCTCCTCGAGCGTCGCGTCCACGGCGACCGACGCCGCGGCGGAGACGGGGCCGATGGGCAGATGCTCGGGCAGGATCACGCCGCCGGTCGCCATGACCATCGCGCGCTGGATGACGTTCTCGAGCTCGCGGACGTTGCCGGGCCAGTCGTGGCCGACCAGGCGGTCGAGCGCCTCGGAGGCGACGCCACGCTCGCCGAGCTCGCCCGCGTTCTTGGCCAGGAAGTGCTCGACGAGGAGCGGGATGTCGCGCCGCCGATCGCGGAGCGGCGGGAGCTGGACCGTCACGACGTTCAGGCGATAGTAGAGGTCCTCGCGGAAGCGCCCCTCCTTCATGAGCGCCTCGAGATCTCGGTTGGTCGCCGCGAGCACGCGCACGTCGATGCGGATCGTGTCGGTCCCGCCCACGCGCTCGATCGTGCGCTCCTGGAGCACGCGCAGGAGCTTCGTCTGGAGCTCGACCGGCATGTCGCCGATCTCGTCGAGGTAGAGCGTCCCCCCGTGGGCGAGCTCGAGCTTGCCGAGCTTCCGCTCCTTCGCGTCCGTGAACGCGCCGCGCTCGTGGCCGAACATCTCCGACTCGAGGAGCGTCGCCGGGATCGCGGCGCCGGACACCGCCACGAACGGGCGTCCGGCCCGGCGGCTGTAGTGGTGGACCGCGCGCGCGACCAGCTCCTTGCCCGTGCCCGACTCCCCGCGGAGGAGCACGGTGACGTCGCTCGAGGCGATGCGCCCGATCGTCTTGTAGACCTCCTGCATGCGCGGGTGTCGGCCGATGATCGCGCCGAACTCCCACACCTCCTGGAGCCCGCGCTTGAGCTGGCGCACCTCCTGCGTGAGCCGGCGCGCGGCGAGCGCCCGCTCGGCGAGGAGCACGAACTCGTCGAGGTCGAAGGGCTTCGCCAGGTAGTCGTAGGCCCCACGCTGCATCGCCTGGATCGCGGTGTCCATCGTCCCGTGGGCCGTCATCACGACCACGGTGGCGTCGGGGCGCAGCTCGCGGAGCCGCGCCAGCACGGCGAGGCCGTCCACGCCCGGCATCCGCACGTCGAGAAAGACGAGGTCGAACGGCTCGGCCTCGAAGGCCTGGAGCGCGCCGGGGCCGTCCTTGACCGACGTGACCTCGTACCCCGCCTGCCGGAGCCCCTTCTCGAGGACCCAGCGCAGGCTGTCTTCGTCGTCGGCGAGCAGGACTCTTGGGTTCACGGCGTCATTTTGGCGATCGGGAGGAAGCACGTCACGACGGTTCCGCGCCCTTCGGCGCTGTCCACCTGGATCGCGCCGCGGTGCTCCTCGAGGATCCGATGGCAGATGGCGAGCCCGAGCCCGAGGCCCTTGTCCTTGGTGGTGAAGAACGGGTCGAAGATCCGCGCCCGCGCCGCCGCGGGGATCCCGCCGCCCTCGTCCGCCACCTTGGCCTCGACCATGTTGCGCTGCCCTGCGCCGAGGTCCATCTTGCCGAAGAGGGGGTTGAGGCTCACGCGGGTCGTGAGCGTCAGGCGCCCGCCGGATGGCATCGCGTCGAACGCGTTGCGCAGGAGGTTGTGGAACACCTGCACGAGCCGGTCCTCGTCGCCGAGGATCGGCGGCAGGCTCGGGTCGTAGCTTCTCACGAGCCCGATCTTCAGCTCGCGGCACGCCTCCTCGTGGAGCGTCGCGACGCGCTCGAGAAGCTGGTGGAGGTTGAGCGGCACCAGTCGGAGCTGGACGGGCCGCGCCAGGTCGAGCAGCATCTCGATGATGCGGTTGACGCGGTCGACCTCGGTGAGGAGCACGTCCGTGTACTCGCTCCACCGCGAGTCGGTCCCGAGCTCGCGCTTCAAGAGCTGGACGGCGCCCCGGATGGCGCCGAGCGGGTTCCGGACCTCGTGGGCGAGGCCGACCGCCATCCGACCGGCAGCGGCGAGCGTCTCGCCCCGCCGCACCTCCGCCTCGAGTTGGCGGATCCGCGACAGATCGCGCAGCACGGCGACGGCGCCCTCGACGCTCCCGTTGCGCGCGAAGAGCGGCGCCGTGACGAGGCTCACGGGCACCCGCCGGCTCTCGCCGCGGTCCACGAATCCCTCCGGCTCCGAGCGGCTCTCTCCGGTCGAGACCGTCTCGCCGAGGCGGCGCACGACGGAGGCGTCGGGGGGGAAAACCTCCTTGAGGTAGCGCCCCTCCGCGCGGCGCGCCGAGCGCTCGGTGAGCACCTCGGCGGCGGAGTTCCAGAAGACGATCCTGAGGCTCGCGTCGACCGCGATCACCGCGTCGGGCAGGCCGGCGAGGACCGCCTCGTAATTCATGCCAGCTCCATGTCCGGCCGCGCGTTCATGCTGAGCGGGGCGCGCTCGCCCGCCCGGAGCCGCACCGTGCCCGCGGCGGTGATCATCGCGGCGTTGTCGGTGCAGAGCCGGGGCGGCGGGACGTGGAGCCTGATGCCGTGTAAGGTCGCCTCGGCGGCGAGCCCGGCCCTGAGCGGCCCGTTCGCCGCGACGCCCCCCGTGAGGACCACGCGCTTGACCCCCGTGCGGAGCGCGGCCCGCACGGTCTTGCGCACGAGCATCTTGACGACTGCGGCCTGGAAAGACGCGGCGATGTCGGCGACCTGCCCCTCGCCGAGCGGCGCGTGGCGCTTCACGTAGAACGACACCGATGTCTTGATGCCGCTGAACGAGAAGTCGGCGGCGCCGTCGGTCATCTGCGCGAGCGGGAACGTGATCGCCTTCGGGTCGCCCGTCGTCGCCGTGCGCTCGATGACGGGCCCGCCGGGGAATCCGAGTCCGAGCAGCTTGGCGACCTTGTCGAAGGCCTCCCCCGCGGCGTCGTCGCGGGTCTGGCCGACGAGCGCGTAGGCGAGCGGGGCGCGGGCGTGGTAGAGGGCGGTGTGCCCCCCGGAGACGACGAGGGCGAGGAACGGGTGGACCGGCGGATCGTCGGTGAGGAACGCGGCGTAGATGTGACCCTCGAGGTGGTTGACGCCGACGAGGGGCTTGTCGTGTGCGTAGGCGAGGGCCTTGGCCAGTGAGCACCCGACGAGCAGCGAGCCGACGAGCCCCGGGCCCTGGGTGACCGCGATCCCGTCGAGGTCCGCGAGCCCCACGCCCGCGTCGGCGAGCGCCTTCTCGACGACCGGCACGATCACCTCGAGGTGTCGCCGCGAGGCGAGCTCGGGGACGACGCCGCCGTACGGGGCATGGACCGCGTCCTGCGAGGCGACCACGTTCGACAGAATTCGAAAGTCGTCGGCGACCACCGCGGCCGCCGTCTCGTCGCACGAGGTCTCGATCCCCAGTACTCGCATCGCATCCCTTCGGTTGGAGCCGGCCTCGCGGACCCCACTATAAAAGCCAAGGGCGATGAGGCCGAGTCCCCCGCCCCCGGCTCGCATCGCCCTCGAGACCGTGCCGAACGCTACTGCGGCCGGACCTGACCCTGGAGGTTCTGGGGCGGACGCTGCTGCTCGATGATCCGCATGGTCTTGATCACGTCAATGGCCCGCTGGACCTGGAGGTCTTTCTTCAGATCCTCCATCGGGTCGAGGGACGGCTGCCGGTCTTTCTGCGTGTCCTTGGGGAGCTCGACCACGATGTCCGGCGTGATGCCCTTGCCGTGGATCGAGCGGCCGTTCGGCGTGAAGTACTTCGCGGTCGTCAGCCGGAGCCCCGAGCCGTCCGAGAGCGGGATGATCGTCTGGACGGAGCCCTTGCCGAAGGTCTGCGTGCCGAGAACGATCGCGCGCTTCCAGTCCTGGAGCGCCCCCGCCACGATCTCCGACGCCGACGCGCTCCCCTGGTTGACGAGCACCACCATCGGCAGGGTCGGATAGGACTTCTTGGCGTGCGCGGTGAAGCGCATGTTCTGGTTGCGCACCCGACCCTCGGTGTAGACGACGAGCTTACCGTCGTCGATGAACTCCTCCGTCACCTCGACCGCGGCCGTCAGCAGTCCGCCGGGGTTGTTCCGCAGGTCGAGGAGGAGCGCCTTCATGCCGCTCTTGGCAGCCTTCTCGAGCGTGCCGGACAGGTCGCCCGGGGTCTGTTCCTGGAACTGGCGGAGCTTCACGTAGGCGATGCCGCCGCCGAGATCCGCGGAGCGTACCGACTGCACCCGGATCTGCTCGCGCGTGATGTCGAAGTCCTTGGACTCGGTCCAGCCCTCACGGACCACGGTGATCGTCACCTTGGTACCGGGCTTGCCGCGCATCCGCTTGACGGCGTCCGGGAGCTGCATGTCCTTGGTCGAGAGGCCGTCGATCTTGATGATCCGGTCGCCCGTCTGGAGCCCCGCGCGGTACGCGGGCGTCCCCTCGATCGGCGAGACGACCGTGAGGATGTCGTCCTTCAGCGTGATCTCGATGCCGAGGCCGCCGAAGCTCCCCGACGTTTCCACCTGCATCTCGCGGTAGCTCTCGGGGTCGAGGAAGGAGCTGTGCGGGTCGAGGCCGCGCAGCGTGCCCTTGATCGCGCTGTAGATGAGGTCCTTCGGCGGGACCTCGTCGACGTACTGGTTCTGGACGATCGAGAGCACCTCCGTGAACAGCCGGAGCTGCTCGTAGGTCGCGCCGTTGTCGGTGCCCTTGCTGGCCACGGACCCGCCGAGCGACAGGGTGAGCACGACGAGGAGCGCACCAATCACAAATGCCTTCTTCATGGATTCCCCCTCAAATCCCTCGCTAGCCCCGCTGCCGGAGCCACTCCGCCGGGTCCTGCGGCTTTCCCTGATAGCGCACCTCGAAGTATAGCCGAGGCCCCGCCAGGGAGGCCGTGTCCCCCACCGTACCAATCCGCTGCCCCTGCCGCACGTCCTCGCCCTCCTTCACCTCGATCTCGGCGATGTGGGCGTAGAGCGTGTAGTACTCGCTGCCGTGATCCACGATGATCAGATTGCCATACCCCTTGAACCAGCCCGTGTAAATCACGTGGCCGGCGTAGACTGTCGTGACGTCCGTGCCCTCGGCCGCCTCGATGTCTACCCCGTTCCGGAAAGTCCGCGTGCCGAACCGCGGGTGCACCTGGGCGCCGAACGGCACGACGATCCGCCCCTCGGCCGGCCACGGGAGCCGCCCGCGAAGGTTGCCGAACCCGACACCGGGAGGCTCGATCCCACCCTTTGGCGGCGGCACCTTGGCCAGCCTTCGCTGCCTGGCCTGCAGCTCGCTGATAAAGGCTTCGAGTCGGCGGGAAGCTTCGGTGAGCTCGCCCACCATGCGCTCGTGGTAGGCACGCTCGTCGCGCACCCTCGCGAGCAGGGTCCGCCGCTTCGCGGCCTCGCGGTCGACCTCCGCCTGCTCGGTCTGGGCTTCGGCGTGCAGAGCCGCCAACTCCTGCTGGCGCCCCTCTTCGCGACCCTTGCGATCGGCGAGCCGTTCCGATGTCCCACGATACTCTCGAATCAAACGAGCGTCCAGCACCGCCAGGCTCGCGAGGTGGCGCACCGCCATCGCGCGCGTCACTGGGTCGTCTCCACTCAGGATGAGCGGCAGCGCGCCGCCCTGCGCGTGCACCCGGTACATGACCCGGAGGCGTCGGGCGAGCGCCTCCTCCTGGCCTCCGCGCTGCCCCTCGAGCCGCATGATCTCGCCGCGGAGTGTGGCGATGTCGGCCTGCGTCCGTTTGATCCTGGCCGCGAGCCGCCCGACCTCCGCCTGCTTCTCCCCCAGGCGTTGCTCGATCTGCTCGAGCTCGGCGAGCAGCGACGTCTCGCGGGCCCGCGCGGCCGCGGCCTTCTCGCGCTCCTCCTTCAGGCGCTTTTGCGTCTGCTGGAGCTTCTTCTGCTCGCTCTGCAACGTCTCGTCGCGCTTTTGCTGCCCCTCGGCCGCCCCGGCCGGCGCGATGAGTACGACGAGCAGCAGGAGGATGCAGGGGCGGGGGCCGGCGCCCCTCCGAGACCCGTAGCTTCTGGGGGTTGTCCGCACGCGAGGCGCACTCACAGGATGATGCGGGTCGACTGCTAGCGTGGTCGAGGAGAGGTGCCGGCCCCCGCCCCGTGCGCCGCCCTCCTGCTCGCCGCCGCTCATGGCTCGCGGCCGGGACGGACGAGCCACCCGCCCATGCCCCCGAGGAGCGCGCCCGTGAGCACCAGCGCGAGGACGCTGACCGGCGGCAGGAACGCGAGGTCGGGGAGGCCGAGGGTGAGGTTGACGAGCGGCTCGAGGCGCGGCGCCACCACGGAGTGCGTCGCGACGAGCGCGGCGAGCGCCAGGACGGCGCCGATCAAGCCCTGCATCGTGCCCTGCAGCAGCAGCGGGAGCCAGATCGTCGTCTCGGTCGCGCCCACGAGGCGCATGATCTCCGTCTCCGCTCGGCGCGCGTGGAGGATCAGCGTCGTCGCCGTCGTCACGGTGAGGAACGCCGCGGCCGCCAGGACGACGCCGATCCCGAGCCCGATCGTCGTCAGGAGCCGCTGCCACTGCGAGAGCCGCTCGACCCAGTCCCCGCTCCCGGCGACCTCGTCCGCCTCGGGGAGCGTGGAGAGGCGCTCGAGCAGGGCGCCCGCGCCCTCCGGCGTGGCGGCCGCCGCCGCGGGAGTCACCTCGAGCGAGGCCGGTAGCGGATTGGTCGGGAGCTGTGCGACGACGCTCGCGTCCTTGCCGAGGAGCTGTTTCAGGGACGCGAGCGCCTCGGCCTTGCCGATGTAGAGGACGCCGGCGACGCCCGGGACCGCCTGGACGCGCTCGACGAGCGCCTTGGCCTCGGCGGCCGCGGGCTCGCGCTTGAGGTAGACGATGATGCGCACGCGCTCGCGCCACCGCGCCACCGCGCGCTCCAGGTTCACCGAGAGCAGCCAGAACCCGCCGAGCGCCGCGAGTGACAGGGTGATCAGCACGATCGCGCTGACGGCGACGCGCCCGGCCCGACGGAGGTCGCGCACCGCCTCGCCGATCAGGAACCCGAGCACGCGTCAGCCCTCGTCCTTCACGAGCCGCCCGCTCTGGAGCGTGAGCGTCCGGCGCCGGAGCGCCCGCGCGAGGTAGGCCTGGTGGGTCGCGAGCACGACCGTCGTGCCTCCCGCCCAGATGTCGCGCAGCACGCCCAGGATCTCGTCTTCCATCGCCTCGTCGAGGTTGCCCGTCGGCTCGTCGGCGAGGAGGAGGGGCGGCTTACGGACGATCGCGCGCGCCAGTGACGCGCGCTGAGCCTCGCCCTGGGAGAGCTGCGCGGGGTAGGCCTGCGCGCGGGACGAGAGGCCGACGACGCGGAGCGCGTCGAAGACGCGCTGGGTGATCTCCCGCTTGGGCGTCCCCAGCACGCGCAGGACGAAGGCGACGTTCTCGTAGACGGTGCGGACCGGGAGGAGCTTCGCGTCCTGGAAGACCACGCCGATCGAGCGCCGGAGCGCCGCCACGTCGCGATGCTTCAGCCTCCCGAGCTCGTAGCCGAACACCTCGATGTCGCCGTCGGACGGGAGATCGTCGCGGTAGAGGAGCCGCAGCAGCGTCGTCTTCCCCGCCCCGGAAGCTCCGGTGAGGACGACGAACTCGCCCTTGTTGATCCGAAGCGACACGTCGCTCAGCGCAGGGACCTTCACGGGCCCGACCGAGTAGACCTTCGAGACGCGGTGAAGCTCAATCATCGCGGGCACTTTCGATTATAGCGGCCCGCCTCAGATTTTAGAGAGCTTCTCCTCCAGGAGACGGTTGACGATGCCGGGATTGGCCTTGCCCCCCGTGGCCTTCATGACCTGGCCGACCAGGGCCTTGGCCGCGGCGGTCTTGCCACGCTTGTAGTCCTCGATCGCCCTGGGGCTCCGGGCCAGGACCTGGTCGATGACACGGCCGAGCGCCGCCTCGTCGGCGACCTGCGTGAGCCCCTCGCGGCCGACGATCGCGCGCGCGTCCTCGCCCCCGCGGCGCATCTTCTCGAAGACCTCCTTCGCGATCTTGCCGCTGATCGTCCCGTCCTCGATGAGGACCAACAGGCCGGCCAGGCGCGCGGGCGTCACCGGCGAGCTCCGGATGGCCTGCTCGTCGTCGGCCCCGAGCTCCCGCAGAAGCTCTGACATGATCCAGTTGGAGACGACCTTCGGCTGTGGGAACTCGCGCACCGCGGCCTCGAAATACTCGGCGAGCGCCCGGCTCTGGGTGAGGATCTCCGCATCGTAGGGCGGCAGGCCGTACTGGGTGACGAAGCGCGCGCGCCGCTGGCGCGGCAGCTCCGGCAGTCCCGCGCGGATCTCCTCGATCCACGCGCGGTCGATCGTGAGCGGGACGAGGTCCGGCTCGGGGAAGTAGCGGTAGTCGTGCGCGTACTCCTTCGAGCGCATCGCGCGCGTGTAACCCCGGTCGGCGTCCCAGAGACGTGTCTCCTGCACGATGCGCTCGCCGGCCGCGAGGGCCTCGGCCTGGCGCCTCACCTCGAACTCGAGCGCCTGCTTCACGCTCCGGAACGAGTTCATGTTCTTGATCTCGACTTTCGTGCCGAGCTCGCGGGAGCCGCGCGGCCGAAGCGACACGTTCGCGTCGCAGCGCAGCGACCCCTCCTCCATGTTGCCGTTCGAGACGTCGAGGAACACCAGCACCGCGCGGAACGCCTTCAGGTACGCCGCGGCCTCCTCCGCCGAGCGCAGGTCGGGCCTGGAGACGGTCTCCATGAGCGGAACGCCCGAGCGGTTGTAATCGACGAGGCTCGCCTGGGCCGTCTCGAGCGTCCCCTCGTGGAGGAGCTTGCCGACGTCCTCTTCCAGATGGAGTCGCTGGATGCCGATGATGCGCGACGCGCCGTCGACCTCGATTTCGAGACGGCCGTCTTCGGCCAGCGGCTCCTCGTACTGGGTGATCTGGTAGTTCTTCGGCATGTCCGGGTAGTAGTAGTGTTTGCGCGCGAAGCGGCACGCCGCGTTCACGCGACACTCGAACGCGAGCGCGGCGCGGATGCCGAGCTCGACCGCGCGGCGGTTGACGACGGGAAGCACGCCGGGCATTCCCTGGCAGACCGGGCACGTCTGGCTGTTCGGCGGCGCCCCGAAGGTCGTCGGACAGCCGCAGAACATCTTCGACCGCGTGAGGAGCTGCGCGTGGACCTCGAGGCCGATGACGGTCTCCATTGGAGCGGGGGCCGTGAGACCGGCTTTCACCGTAGGTGGCCTGCCGGAGGTGCGGTGTGGCACCGCGGGTGGCCTGCCGTAGGCGCGGTGTGGCTTCGTCCGCTCATGCGGAGCTCGGTCTCCGCGCACGCCACGGCGTCGCTTGCTCGTACGCGTACGCAGCGCGCAGGACGCTGGCCTCATCGAGCGCCTTGCCAATGAACTGGAGACCGATCGGGAGCCCCTCGGCGCTGAACCCGCACGGCACCGAGATTGCGGGGAGCCCCGTCATGTCCGCCGGGACGGCGAAGACATCGTTCAGGTACATCGAGAGCGGGTCTTCCTTCTCCCCGTGCTTGAAGGCGACGTTCGGCGTCATGGGCGCGACGATCAGGTCCACGCGACCGAACGCGGCGTCGAAGTCGCGGCGCACGAGGGTCCGCGCCTTCTGGGCGCGCCCGTAGTAGGCCTCGTAGTACCCGGCCGAGAGCACATAGGTGCCGAGCATGATCCGGCGCTTGACCTCGGCGCCGAAGCCCACAGCGCGCGTGCGGCTCGACATCTCGACGAGGTCCTTCGCGCCGGCGACGCGCAGGCCGTACTTCACGCCGTCGTAGCGCGCGAGGTTCGACGAGGCCTCCGCGGGGGCGATGACATAGTAGGTCGCGAGCGCGTGCGGCGTCGCCGGGAGCGAGATGCGCTCGACCGTGGCGCCGAGCCCCCGCAGCACGTCGACCGCGGTGCGGACGGTGTGCTCGACCTCGGCGTCCATGCCCTCGATGAAGTACTCGTCGGGGAGGCCGAGCCGGAGCCCCTGCACGCCCGGCGCGAGCGCGGCGGCATAGTCGGGCACCGGCGCCGTGAGGCACGTCGCGTCGCGCGGGTCCGCGCCGGCGATCGCCTGGA
>WNGM01007867.1_pt1 | contig 19403 bp, 25 predicted proteins | sample 5400571 | NCBI WGS metagenome assembly WNGM01 (sample SAMN13153378, study PRJNA577476) | soil metagenome | isolation source: 100 cm soil or saprolite under Garry oak tree replicate 2 | place: USA:California | collected 2016-06-15 | reverse complement strand
CCTGCAATAACGGAAGTGCCTGAAGGTCAACTGTCCAGAGGTTAGGCTGAAGGTTACTTATCTTTGCAAGAAGCAGGTTGGCTTCCATACGGGCATCACTAAGATGCGTCTGTAGGATATCCGGTCGCCTTACTCCGATCCGGGCATAGGCATTCAGCACAACTTCTCCGAGCGACGGGGCGAAAAGAAACGTACCACTAGTAATTTGTGGACTCATGGCGTGATAATCCTCAAATCGCCTTGGGCCTGAGTATTAGTGCTGCCGCTGGCTGTGATATTCCATGTTGCATTGCCTAAATCAGACACGCTGGAAGACCAAGTGGCCGTAAAGAAGCTGTTCTGCTGGGCCATGGTGATCGACGTAGAAGCCGTTGTAAGGCCCGTGGGATAGGTAATATTCAGCACCCCTCCCGGGGGCACCGTAATGGCTCCGTTGGCGTCCAAGAACTCGGCAACGAACTGAGCGGTGTTGCCTTGCACTACATTGGTTGTCACAGCGGAACCGCCTCTCTCTAGGAGACAATGATCGCCACGCGAGCCCCGGCAACCGTTGGGACTGGCGTTCCTCCAGTTGCCGAGGCTGATTGTGGCACAATCGAGGCGATTATACTCGGTTCAGCGGCGGGTTCAATGATACCCAAATTGCCCCTATGTCTCGGGTCTTTCTCGATAATATCGACATAGGCCCGGAGTGGAGGGCTGAACTGATACAGAACGGCAAAGAAGAAATCTCGCTGTTCTGTAGTATTCAGGGCCGCCAGATAGAAGAATGGCGGAGTAAACTCAGGTACGACACCAAATATCTGCCGTAGAGCTTTCGGCCTGACCCGAACTGGTTCAGTCAGGCTGCCATACCAACCAAAAGATAACTGGATTGGGTTTGGTGAGAAGCTGAAATAAGGCGGGGCAATAACCCTCTTTTTAGGCAGCGTCGGTTCGTCCAGACCCTTGAACCAGCTAAATGGAACAATCGGGAACTGGAACGATATATGATCGGTCCAAGCAACTTTTGGTTTCTTCCGGACAGGCTCACTTAGACCGCCAAACCAGCTAAAAGAGACTATCGGTAATGGTGAGAAATCCTGATCCCAAGAAATCGATATAGGTTTTCGCCGAGGTGGCTCAGTGAGAGCCCCAAACCAACCGAATGAGATTTCTGCTTGGGTTATCTGGAAGACAAAATTCTGCGGATCGAATGAAGTAACTCTAAGCTTCCGTATTGGATCGGACAGTCCTCCATACCAGCCAAAGGATGGGATGATTGGCTGATATTGAGTAAACTGCTGATCAGTTGGCGTAGGTCTAATGCGCCTAGTTGGATCAGCAAATCCTTCAAACCAGCCGAATGAAACAGTCGGCAGTGGCACTGAAGATTGTGAATCGAACGAAGCTGTTGTCCGTATTCTTCGGGTCGGATCAGTAAATCCATCGAACCAACCAAAGGAGGGTGTGATCGGCTGATATGGAACAAATTGTTGGTCGGTCGGCGTTGGTCTGATCCTGCGAACAGGATCACTTAAGGACTCAAACCAGCCGAAGGAAATAAAAGTTGGCTCGACAAAAAGCGACCAAGATGGTTGCTCATAGCGCGTCGGTGTCGGTATCTTTCGAACAGGATCGGATAGATTATTGAACCAGCCGAATGATGCGGTAATTGGGAATGGAGAGAATTGGAAATAGGGCTGAAGAGAAGATTTTAGACCTACAGGAATTCGTGCTGGATCAGAGAGATTATTAAACCAGCTAAATGATACTATCGGCGGAATGCCAATGAAGTTGTCTGGCGGCGTAATTAATGGCCTAAATTTGCGTGTTGGCTCGCTTAGGCTGCCAAACCATCCAAAGGAGACAGCAGTTGGTTCTTGGAATAGAGACCAAGATGGTTGATCGGATGGAGTAGCCGCTCGTATTCTTCTAATAGGATCAGAAAGATTACCAAACCATCCGAACGATACAGTTGGTAATGGAACTGATGATTGAGGATCAAACGAGGCTGAAATTCGTGTTCTTCGAACTGGGCCGCTAAGATCGTTATACCAATCGAAGGACGGAATAATCGGTTGGTATGGAATGAATTGCTGATCAGTAGGCGTCGGTCTAATCCGGCGCACAACATCGGCAAAATTATAATACCAATCTAGTGATGGAGTTTGTGGTGAAACTGGTAAAAACTGTTGATCTGTCGGTGTCGGCCTGATCCTACGGATAGGATCGGATAGATTGTTAAACCATCCAATATCGACGGTGATTGGTGGGAATGGGAATGGATAAAAAGCTGCCGCTTGCTGATTAGCTGCACTAAGTCCCTGCTTGATTCTAACCGGATCAGGAAATCTTCCAATCCAAGCCGCCGATAGATCATCCGCAGGATCGGGCCGTGGAGTAAAAAACAAACTGGGATTTAACCCGGCCTGTAATCTTGCCCGTATTCGCACGGGATCGGTAAATTGAGCGATCCAAGCAGCAGAAAGATCATCCGCTGGATCAGGTTGCGGTGTAAGGAATAGACTTGGGTTTAACCCTGTCTGTAATCTTGCGCGAACACGAACAGGCTCAGACCATGGCTGATGCCAGCGGTCCTCTGTTACAGACTCTTGCTGTGTAAGCGAGAATGGTTCCGCAAAATAATCCTGCCGAAGAGCCGCGTTAGTTCTGATGCGAACTGGATCGGATAGGCTATTAAACCATCCTACGGTGATTTGTACCGGCGCAACAGGAAATGGATTAAATGCAAATGCCTGTTGACTAGCCGCAATCAACCCGCCTTTGGCTCTAGGAACAGGTTCGGATAGAGGAGCGAACCAGCCTATATGGACGGCACTGGCGACAAAGGGATAGCGATCAATAATACGGCTTGGCTTGACTCTGACTGGATCAGATAACGGCTGTTGCCAGCCGGTATTTAGAGTTGGGGCCGCAATTGGTTGTGGGTCCCAGCCCAAGCCAGAGGCAATCAGTGCAATAGCTAATGCTGGCTTTATCTTAGGTCTGACGGGTTCAGACCACGGCTGGTGCCAGCGATCTTCTGTGACAGTCTCAGGCCGAGTTGAAACAGGCTCAGTATGTTGCTGATATTGAGTTGTTATGGTAAATATAGGGCCGTGGGACATTCATTTATCCTGTCCCTAACCTGATTGAATCACCAGCTTCTCGTGTTCCAATCATATATTTCTTTTGGCCAACAGAGGACCATGGTTGATGATATTGATCTTCAGATGTGGCAGTAACGGTAGGTCCAGCAATATCTACCGCAGCAGCAGCATAAGGATTTGAAACGCCACCATCGCTACAAGTGAACGTAACTGTAGCGGCTCCACTCGATCTTGCGCCAGCACTAGCGTTATGGGAATTGTCCAACCAGAGTTGCGTTCCAGTAATAGAGACAATATTGGTGGTACCAGAACAAAATCCAGCAACGGCAATATCAGAGGTTTTGCTAGTGACAGTAACGCTGTAGTTTGCAGCATTACTGGATTTGGTAGCAGTATTCGGGAAACAGTTTGCAAGAGTATCTGTAGCTGTGTTGAAAAATGATACTCCAATCAAATTAGATGCTTTGGCAGCGGTCCACGTTGCATTTAAAATTAGATTTCCGGCATGCGGGGCAAGTAATCCATAAATTGATGTACTATGAGCACTATCCGTAGAATTTATAGTAGCCAATTGTGTCATTGTTTGTGTTGATGTATCCCAAGTGACTGACGTAATAATGCTTGAACCTGCCGCAAGTCCAAATATCGCTACTAATACGGTAGCAGAGGAACTAACCGTTAGGGTTGTGCTTTTTATTGTAGTGGAACCAGCACTACTGCCCTGAGTGGCTACTGTGCCAGTGCCATCAACGGTAACAGCCATTTCACCACCTCATTTTCAGCGGGAACAATACTCTAGCCACCGACCCCCATCAAAGTTACGCAATCTTGGCTTACCACCACCGCGCCAGCCGAAGCTACAATTTGGCATGTACTAATCGTCCAGTTCCCGGTGCTGGTGATTACACCAGCGGTTAGATTGATATGTGAGTTAGAGCCAGCAATCCTAGCGCCGCACCCTTTTGCTGTCTGCGTATTATCAAGAAAAACCTGAATGCCCTCTGTGACAGAAGTAAAATTTTGCGATGCTCCCATTATGGCGACATTGGCGTTCCCTAATGCGGTATCACCGAACGCGGGGTCCAGACCTTTGGTAGCAGATGTACTACCGCCGTTGGCGATCGAGCCTGTTATAAAGGCATTTGCTGCGCCACTTTGTTCAACGCCGGTATAGGTGACAGCAGCGACATAAAAATCCTTAGAACCAGTCCATGATCCAGCAAACGTCTTGGTGCCGGAGTTGGGATTAACAAGACCGTAAATTGCCGTATTGCCCGCAGAACCATGATTTGAAGCCGCGCCGGAAACCGAAGAAAAGGCTACCCCGTCCCAAGTAATCGAGACGCCAGTTGGGGCGGTGCTAGAACTCCATGCGAGCAGGGCCACCAGAGCGCGGTTGGTTCCGGAACCAACCGTTAGATTGGTGCTATCGCTGAAAGAGACTGCGGCTGCTCCGGTCGTGTCAGCATTTGATTGGGCATCAAAGGCTACGGCCATGATCGTCTCACATTCTTATGCGGAGACGATTGGCCTTCTCGTATCTATCCAATTTTTTCTCAAAGGGATCGCAGGAGCCGATATCGACACATTTAGGGCATATCATCTTTGTGCAAAGACGACAGAAGCCACCAAGATCATCTGGATTACATTTTGGCTTAACGATAACAATCCTACCGCAGTGATTACAAGTAAAACTGTCTGCCTCTTGCCGAATGCCACCCAGATCAAAGCTATAGAGATAGCCCTGAGATCGATGCACTTTTATTGCTCTTCGAAATTAAACGTACCAGTGCAAGTGCCAGTATAGGCCGCTGAACGGGCACGAAGCTGGAATCCATTCGAAGAAGTCGCCGGGGCTACCAATTCTCCGCCCGGTGCTGCTACCCAACGATAGGAAGCGCGCTGGTTAACACCAATATAAAAGACGTTAGAGCCGGTAGTAATGGTTCCGAATTGGGAGCTATTTACCGTAGCGACAGTCAGAGCGGTCGCATCAGCACTGTCTAATGCTGTTGCCGCCAGAACTGTGGTTGTCGAGGAAGCGGTAATACGGCTGATATCCCATTCCACGAAGTTATCGGCTGGGGTACCGTTGGTACCAATCAGCACATCGTAAATCTTGAAGCGCCGGGCTGTGGTTGTTGAAGAGGACAACCCGAGAATCGCCCCTGTATAGGCCGCAGCAGTGGGCTGTTGGGTGCCACCACTTGAGGAGCTACCATTGGTGATTGCATATTTGGCCATATCTAGGTCTCCGTTCCGGCTCTATTTAGCCATAATAGCTGAAGAAACTGTTAAAAACAAATCAGGTCTGGATGCCGCTCCATATGGACCTCCAATAATCCATATCCTCAAGTGCACCCTGCAAGAATGTGATGCCGTGGGTTAGCTTGTCGCGCTCTGCCACCATTCCGGCAATCCGGTCCTTTAGCTCTTTCTCCCGGACATAAGCCTTGCGTCCAAAAGGAGTGGAATCATCATAGGCATATAGCGCCGGTGGTTGAGCCAGATCGCTTTCAAAGGGAACGCTGACCTTGATTCCCCGTTTGGCCGCCTCCTGCATGAAATAATGGCCTCCCGGACGCTGAAGGATATATTCATCCTTCGAAGCCATATCGATGCCAAATAGGGCTATTTCGCTGGCACCGGCCTTGATCGCCATGGCAATCATGTAGGCGAATGAGGAGGTAAAGAAGTATTTGCCGAACTCATTGACCAATTCTTGGATCGGCAATGAGATGGCATTTGGGACCAAACGCTGGTCCTGCATGTAAACCGGGAAAGTCTGCTGCTTAAGCCACTCGATATATGGCTTCCCGTAAGTCTCGCATTCCGGCCATAATAGATTGCTGTGGATTTCAAACCAAGCATCTACTCTTGGAATAACGCCCTGATTGCCCGGGGAACAGGCCCAAATAGTCCATTCTGGATCATTAAAGGGGGCCAAATTACGCGAAGATGGAGCAGTTCCAATTAAGGCAATCTTTAGAGGCTTTTTAGGAGCCTCTTGGATGGTGGGATTAATCGTAGCCTGAACCTGCACCGCAGGGATTTCTGTCAAGTTTGGAATATGGCCATTGCCTTTTTCCTTAAGTCCTTTTGGAGACTTACCTTCCTTGATCAAATCAGTGTTTCTGGGAGTTAATTTCGCATGACTTTCCAAGTGCTTATACTCCGGTTATGGTGCCGTGTGTGAGCGATATTAAGCGCCCGACAAGAACATTACTGATCGGCATAACGATATCTGAGGCAGAAGACTGGCCCACAGTCAGGCCGGAGATTACTACCAAGCCGGTGGAATCCTCTACATCTGCTGCCACAATATTCGTACTAAGAAGTGTTGCATCTGAGATTAAAGGTGTTCCAGAGAATGTCAAAATACCGCCAGCTACGGTTCCGGATGGCTTTTGAAGCGGAATCAGGGCCACGGTCTGGAGTGGAGCGTTTAGAAGCCTGATCTGGCCAACCCCGGGGCCTGCATCGATATTGCTAACCACGACATTCAGGCGGGCATTTATAGTGGTCTGGTTGTAATTTATCATTCACTACGGCTCTCCCTGTATCACCTTCATGGTAAGAGGGCCGCTGCTAAGCGCTGTAGAACTGAGCCTAAGAGCCGCAATAGGCGTCAAGAATTGATAAAAAAGGCCATCCGTGGTGATCGTGCTTGATGTAAAGATAGTTCCGCTTGAGCCAATGGCACTTGAGACACTAGCCCATTGAGCCAGCGAAGAGCCACCAACAAGCTGAACATCATCCATCGTATATTGAATATTGAAGGCGCTGGTCTGGCCGCCCGTGGTCGAGGCATAAACGGCAACCGTGGTGGGCCGACCTGCTCGCCAATTTAGCGCCGCAACACCAGACTGGCCGGGGACATTAGCCGATGAAAGCGTGACCGTCTGATAGGGCATTACTTACCACGCATCTTACCAAGAGTGAGCGCAAGTCTCGCGCGCCTGCCCAAAGTTCCAGAGGCATGTTTCTTTAATTCAGCGAATTCATGGACAGACTTGCCAGCCTTATTGGCCGACTTGGTAAATGAACCCGGATGCTTAATAGCGCCCTTGATCCAATTTTTCTTCTCAGCCACAGGCATCCCCGCTGGTCTTAACCTTGGCAGCAGAGAATGGAGAGCCGCCAGTGCGACCACCACGGGCGAACTTGTCCATTCGGCCCTTGGACTTCTTGCCCATGATCTTGCCGCCGCGCTTAAACCCATCGGAGGTTTTCTTGGCAGCCTTGGCCGTGCTGCTGCTTCCGCCAGCATATGCTGGAGCCTGTGCCCCACTCTTGCCAGCAGCCTGAGATTTATGACGATTAGCCATTTGTTACTCCTTAACCAGTAACAGACTGGAGGGCTTTGAGGGTAACGGTTCCTGCAACGGTTTGGGTAGAACCAATCAGAGAATACCGCACACCACCGACAGGCGATAGCATGGTGTAAATAACCCCCACGCCATCACTGGCCGAAGAACTGATGGCAGAACTGACGTTTGCCCAAGTAATCGTTGGAGAGGGCGTACTCGTTGGGTCATCCAAAGTGACTTGGACAAAGCCCTGCGATCCAGTGGCACCCGTGCTGACCGTGACCGTCATGGTTGTGGTCTTCAGCTTTGGATCGAGGATGATCGCCACCGAGTTCGCGCACGAAGTGAGAGTGGTAAATTGCGCCATAACTATTAGTCCTTTTTAGCTATCTGCCTCTACTACCCAGCTTACTTCGTTGGTGATCTCCGCAGCAGCCGTAGCCGCTCTGGAAGTCAGAGGATTTATCGTCGCGCTGCCCACTCCAGACCGGATCGGGCAGTTATTAAACACCAAGATCATAACCGCTCCTATGAAAGCGGGATAGTTCTAGATCAGGCCATCCACGTTGGTCATCATAAACCAAGCAAAGGAACTGGTCAGATAGTCATTGATGACAAAACCTTCCTTCAGGGAATCGTTCATTCCCATAACGGCGTTCACATCATTGGTTGAGGTGCCGGGACGCAATTCGCTCCGGAACAGGCGAAGCGCAATTGGCTCCAACTGAGTCGGGATTACGATCTTACGGCCACGGGCATAAACCTTGAGACCGGCGTTATCTCGCCAAGTGCTCCTGATGGCAATCGCAGCATTCAGAAGTGAAGTCTCGTTAAGGTCCACGTCCTGAGTTGGACGGTTGCCAATCGTGGTGCCATCGATGGGATGGGCCGTGTCAATCAGGGATTTGCCGTCACCACCCACGTTGGCGTTAAAGGTGCTGGCTGTATTCAGCACGTTAGCGCCGTAGATTTCCTCTGTCTGCTGGAAAGAAGCCATCAGACCATCGTTGGATGGTCCAAATTCAGCCTTGTATAAATTGTCATCGATGGCCTTGCGGGTAATCGCATAACCAAGACCAATTTCGTTGTGTTCTTGGTTGTAAACAAACCGCTCGCCAGCCGCATTGTCGAAAGCAGTAACACCGCCTTCTTGCTTAAGCTGAGCCAAACCAAGATAGCGCATCGAAGCTCTGCGCTCCAAAGCCATCTTGGAATCGGTCTGCTTGAAAATCTTTGGCCACTGCCGCTCGATTTGGTCGTACTTGCCGCTGATGCCCCAAAGCCCGGGCAGCAGTAGGTCGCGGATTTGTGCGAGTGCGACGGGCATTAGGTTACTCCTTTAGATGCCGGTGGCGTTAGTTCGGTCAAAGTTATTCGGAGCCACAATCACGATGTTACCGGCTGATGTGTTGTCGGTTCCGTTCACGCCGGGAGGTGCGGAATTGGAATAGAAGTCCATCAAGCGCCACGGCAGTGTATTGGTGGTAGCAAATGAAGTGGAAGCCAATGTCATGCCGGAAACGCCGGTTGTGGTGTTCGCCGCGCCGAACGTGCCAGACGACACACCGAAGTTGAGTCCGATCTGTGAGGATAGGACCGTGGCATTAGTCGAGCATTGGACAGTGTAAAGCATCTCAGGATCAGTGCAGACCCATGCCTGAGCATCGTTGGTGCCAGAAGTCGTGGCCACAGAACCGGGGAAAAATGGGGACCATACTTTGCGGCCTACAGTCGGACTGTAGAATTCGCAACCCATGAAAACGCCACGAACTTGGCTCAGGCCAGACGAGAGTACGGTGACATACGGACCAGTGGCGCTGGTTGCTACTACATCGCCCGTTCCGATTACATTCGCATCGCTGGATGCAATGGTGAGGGTATCGAAACCCGCAGTGGGAGCGCCGCCATCAAAGCGGCGGAATTGGCGGAAACCAAAGGGGGCAGAGATGTTGGCCATGATAGCTCCTAATCTACCGCGAACTATTCGCAGTTTGATTTGAGCCATCACGGCGCGTGATGGAGGGTGAAGGACCAGCGCGGTCCGAATTATGTTAAATATACGGCAGAAATAGGTTTTATGTCAAATCAGTAGATAGAAACCGGGAATAAACGGTCCATTTCTTATAATTTTGGTCTGATTTATCGATAGCACCGAATTGTCCCAATTCTGGCCTAATTCTCCAATATAGCTTCTTCTTTCTGGAGAATGGCTTTACTGCCGAGAGCCATGACTGGATCGCCTGCTCTGGGGTATCGAAATATTCTAATTCCTCTCCTTCTCCTCTTCTTCCTCCGGAAGCAACCTCGATATATTTCTCGCCGTTCTGGGCCATAGGGCCAGCTAGACCGTCAATTACTTCCGAGAAGGTGGCCTCAAATTCCTTAACAGCGGCTTCCAGCGTCATATATTCACTCCTCGGGAATATCTATTCTCTCATATTGTTTGGATATTTTAGTCGCCCTGCGGGCAGATTGATGCTGGGTATCGAATTTGCTTCCGATATCGCCGCCACGAAGTTGCTGTTCTTTAGCCTGAACCTGCTGGCGAGCCTTTTGGAATTCTCGCGCCTCTGTCTGCCTGCAAAGCTCTTCAGGCTTTTCCATCAGGATTAACCCATCATATTCGATATCGCCCTCATAACCCTTGGGCGTGAATAACCCGGGATGACGTGAGGCTGGAACTGGCTCCCAGCCAGTAGCCTGATATCGGCCATATCGCCGGGCCTGTTGCTGGCCATATACAGAATATGTCTTCCAATTATAGCGCATGCCATCCGGCACAAGTTCCGGAGGAATATGAAGCATATCGCTTTCTTCCTCTAAGGCTGCCTGACGGTCATAATCTATCCTGACCGGCTTAGCCTTTCTCGGAGACGCCTCATTAGTCGCCGCCATTGGCGCGGCGTCAGTGGACTTCGATTTGTTCTTGGCTCCGGGAGTTCGTCCCATCGTATTATCCTTCAGTTAATCAAGCCCTGAGCCTTCATATCATTCATTTTCTGAAGGTTCTTGGCATAAGTTATCTCGTCAACCCCAGATAATCTGGCAATCTCGCGTTGCTCCGGCGTAAGCGTAATTCTGGTGCTAGTAGATCGTCCCGTACCGGGATTTGTTGCATTGCGGGATGGAGGGGCCGAGACGCTGGGTTTGGGTTCATCCTCATTATTCACGTCATCATCCTCTTCTGCCGGTTCCTTATATCCAAGGCGCTCCTCCAGAAACGTAAAATATTTCTGAGTGCCGGGACGTAAGCCCTGATCCTCAGCATCAACATGCGCGCCCTGAAGTTTGAGATTCTTGCGCTGGTCAGTAAGCGAATCAGGATGTGCCCTTAACCAATCTCTCTGGCTTGGCAGCAAGTTGGGTAGCTGATCGATGTATTGATCGACAGTGGGCCTTTGTTGAGTTGGTTGATCCTGTTGTTCTTTGGCTCTCGCTGCGGCAGTCGTTTTAACCCGCTCAATGGCCAATTTGCCATCTTCAAGCTGGGCTAATCGGCCTTCGGCTCTCGCTAGTCGGCGGCTCGCTTCCCCAACCGCCTTGGCGTCGGAGGCCTCGGTAGCAAGCGAGATATCACGTTGAGCAGCTTCAGCCTCAGATTCGGCGGCCCCGATTGCATTAAGGATAGCATCATATTCAGCGTCTTCCGCCCTGATCTGGGACTTGGCGGCATCTTTTTCCCTTTCGCGGACGCGGGCCTCCGCCGCTTGGCGGGCCGTAATTTCCTCTTGGACGCGCCTTTGGCTTTCTCCATGGGCTTTCCGCAAATCCTCAAGCTGCTTCTTTAAATCATCCGCAGCGTCGTCTTCAGGAGGTTTAATTTGGGCCTTGGCCTTAGTTTCCGCCTCTTCTCTAGCCTTAATGGCGGCTGCATCGGCATCCTTATCCAGAATAACGGTGCCTTCCGGTTCCAAGGCTATCGTTACGCTTTCATCCTGCGGAACAGCCGCAATCTCTTCTTTTGTCCGAAGTGGCCTTATGCGGGGCATATTACGCCTCCTGTTTGAATAATTTCGCTCTTACAAAGCAATCCTTGGCCTCCAGAAGTTTCCGCAATCCAGCGGATAACTCCGGATTTAAAGGAAGAATATTAGTCATTTCGTTAGCAAGATCACCAAATGGCTTGCTGATCTCCTGTAGGTTCTCAGGAAGATGCTCATAACCAAAAAACTGTAAAATTGGGCTTTTCAAAAAATATCTCCCGGGTTCTTGATCCGCATCCTGATGGTTCTGTCGCTCAAGATACGGCAGGCAGTATCCCGAATGGTCAGTTGCCAGCCATCGCCAACACGAAAAACCACCCAATCGCCTACTTCTACGTTCTGACCTTGGAAGTCCTCTTCCTCTGTATTCAGAAAAGCGGTCGGACCTTTCTTTACCACTAATCCTACTTTTCCTTGATATTCATCTTCTCCTACATTTCCTTCTGGTCTTATAATACCGCCAGAGGTTTTCTCGGGACGGACATATATCGCCACCAATATCTGGTTATGGAAAATATCAAAACCGCTTAAATCCCCCACCGCGTCCATCAAGGCCTGCTTGGGATCAGTGGCTAAGCTCAATTGAGTGGTTTTACGGGCAGAAGCAACTCCCATTTAATCTTTCCTTATATCTGATTGGACTTCTTCTATAGCACCAAGAATCTGCCTTAGCGCCTCAATATAACCCAGATTGTACTGGTATTCTTCGTAGCTCAAACCACGATTAAGCGTAGCCTCAGCCCTTATATCGTTCATAAGAGCGATCCTTTCCTTCAATAGCCGCTCAAACTGGCTTTCCATCGTTATTTTTGCCGATGTGCCTGTTCTAGTCTGCCAACGCCGCTGTCAGACCCACCCTTCGTTCTGCCACCGCGCTTAAATCCACTAACTTTTCCACTCGGACTAATACTTTCTTTCCCAGTCCTGCCAAATGGACGAACGGAATCCTTTGGAGGCGTCGGCGGTGGCGGCGGCGGAGGAGTATCAACCGCTCCACCATCAGCATATTTACGGCCACCGCGCTTCATTGGCGGCATCGGCGGCTGTGTAGGCGCTGGAGCGGGGGAGGAGACCGCCCCAGCAGCAGCCAAAGCGGGATCGGGCGGGGAAGGATTCACCGGATCAGCGGGGGCTGCTATTACAAGTTTTGGTTTGGAATGCTTCGGCTTGCCGACATGGCCGCCACGCTTATAGCCGGACGCCGCGCTCTGATCCTTGTGCTGCATGCTTCCAGACGAAGAAGAATAAAGCTTTTTGGAACTATTCTCGCCAACCGCCCGCATTACAGGGATATCCAGATTATTGGCCTTGCCTATACTGCTGGTCTTGGCCTTGTGGGTAGATTTGGCCTGACTGAGAAATGGATGTGCCATCTTCGATCCTTAAAAGGAGTGGATGCTCTTCCGTACCCTCAGAGGCTTTAGCGCCCCTATTGGATAAATCTTCTGCTTCGCCTCTTGACCCTCAAACCACTGAACCTCTGCATGATGTTCATGGATGGCCGTTATGGTCAAAAGAGGACTGCCAGATTTAAGCCGAACTATAGTACCAATTGGATATAGAGGCAAAAAGTCCTTTAGAAGAACTATTTTTGGGGCGGCTTCACTCATTTTTTCTTCGCCGCAGGTTTAGGCTTTGTCGCCTTAGCGACCCTTATTTTTGCATCGGCGTCGATCTTGGCCAACTTCTCTTTATGTTCAAGCTCACGTTCGGCCATTGCGTGTTTGTGCCGCAACTCCTGATCTGCAAGCTCTTCTTTCTGTCTAAGCTCACGCTCATGCTTATCGCGCTGTAATTCCATATCATGTTCATGCTTCTGATGGTCTTGGATGGCATCTATAACCATTCCGCCAGTCTTCATATGCATATCGGCAGCATGTTCCTGTTGCTTCATTTGCATATCGGCAGCGCTTTGATGCCGCTGAAGCGCAATATCATTCTGACTTTCGGCAGAAGCTCGATGGTGATCCAGAAGCGCCTTTAGTGCTTCATTGTGGGCATCCTGTTGGACTTGCTGACCATGGATGATATTCTCTTCCTGAATCTTAAGACGTTCCAGAATAATCTTCAGCGCCTCCACTTTCTCGCGAGAGGCGCGGTCAGCCTGCTTATCTTGAGACTGCAATTCCTGAATCTTCATTTTCAGCATCATTTGAAGCTGAAGGCTCTGTTGCTGTTGCTGATTAGCTTGCTGTTTAGCCTGAGCCGCAATGAGAGATGGATTTGGAGGCGGAGGCGCGGGCGATTGCCGGAATAACCCCTCTGGATCGATACCCGTAATTCTCATGATTCGCGTATCAACTGCGATAGGATCATAGAGATCAGGCGCTCCTTGCTGTAAAGTCTTAATCACAACGGCCTTGGCAATGCGATGCATGCTGGTGGGATTATTCGGATCGGAAACTGGAACTAGATTATTGTTATCCAGAGCTTCCAAAAATTGATCCTTCTTCCAGCGTGCAGCAGCTTTCTTGTCATGACGCCAGAATGCTTCCGGGTCTTCCTTGAAACGATCCTTTAGTAGCTGGAATTCCTTACCTTGCGCTGCCGTCAATCTCTTATGAACGGCATCCATTGTTTTGGTTGCTTGCTCGATTAGCGCCAGAGTGGTTCCAACAGGCGCATCCTGTTTTCCCTCTCCAATGCTCATTTCAGCCGTGCCACCGACACGTTGGCCTAATTCGGTTATATTCTGCGTTAGCTGCATAAAGGCAGCGCCCGGTTCTTTATATGGAAGAGGCATAACTGCTTGGTTGATCGGCATGCCGCCAGTATCAATCGGCACACCTCCACCGGGAGGAATGCGGAATTGATTAGTTAGTTGTCGCCCGAATTGCTTAGCGTAGATAAAGCCGGGGAAAGATGAAAACATCCCGGCATCAAGTTGAATGCGCCAAGCCGCCGTCAATGCGCTAGTAGTATTGCCCAGAATATGTATGAGACCAATGCCATAAAAGCCCAGAATATGTATGAGACCAATGCCATAAAAGCCAAGAGCGCGTACAAAAGCAAAATCCACAAAATACTCTTTCGCAAGGCACATTTTATCTTCCTTGCGCCAATTGCGTCTAAGCGCCAGAACTTGCCTGCTCTCTTTGTGAATAGTGACAACATATGGAAGTTGGAGTCCCGTTTCCTTCCCGCTTTCTTTATGTTCAAATCCGGCGATATCTAGTTCACAATAGCATTCATAGATTTCATGGTCCGAATCTTTCGGACGTTGCATGACAGGGCTGATACCCTGAATTTCCTGTTTCTTCTCTTTGACGGGATCAGGAAGCTGAACCTGATTTTCTGGAATATCGATATCGAGATAAGCGCCTACCAATTGCATGCGCTTTAAGACGGATGGACGCATTTTAATGCGGTGTGTAATCCTGCCGCAATTTTCCAGATTTGTTTCTGCGTTGGAAACAATCAAATCTTCCGCATCGATACTTTCAGAAACCGGCCTACGCCTAAGTGGACAATTATAGACTTTCTTGATGCCTTGGCCACCGCAACCGATCCAGAAGAGCATGCGGTCTGTATCCGGATAATATTCTGTCGCCACGGCAGTCAGCCAGTGGTTCATGTCGGTTTCGAGGGCTTCGGCCAATTCGTCAGATTCAGCATTCATGCCGTCTGGCATGACGGGCTTGGGCGGAGCCATCAGTCCGGTTGGTGGCGGCATAGGAAGAGCGGGAGGTCCATTGGGGGCTATCGGAGGCGCTGGACCTCCCGCAGGCATTCCGGCTGGGGGTGCCGGAATTGGAGAATTAATGTGCGGGCCAGAAGGCGCACTATTGACAGGCTGTTGTCCAAATGGGGACGGCCCGGGAGGTGGTCCCCCTCCCATATCAAAAGGCGGAGGCACGGCTGGCCCGCCATTCATCGGTGGACCGCCATTATGGCCCATTTGAGGCGGCATCATCGGCATTGGGGGAGGGGCGGGCAGTTTTGGCGCTACTGGCGCGTCGTTTCGAATCTTTATAGGTCCAGACGCAGGTAAAAGCTCTCCACGTGCATTGGCCTGAAATCTTAAGGTGGCTTCCAGTAATAGAGGGTGCTGAACCGTAGAAACGCCTTCAGAGGTGGCTTCCCCCTTTGGTTCATTGAGTTTTAGGCCAAGGAGCCCAATTCCTCTAGCGCGCGTATCCAGCCAGTCCTTTCGGGACATGTCATCGTTCTGGATGCCTTCCAGAAGTTCACTAGCAATCCGGGAAAGCTCACCGCTATCGATCCGGTCGGCTAGATTGGCGAACCAGTCTCCCTTGGTCTGATTTACGGATTTAGGAGAGAAATCAATGGTTAGAGAACCGTCCGAATTTTCGGTCTTGGAAGCCCCGTTTTCAATGGTTGTATTGCCACTAAGGGTATCTGGAGAGCCAATATCGATGGTTGAGGGCACCGAAAATGGATTCGGAGTTTCCGGATCAAATAGACGTATGGAGCCGGTATTTACAGATCGGACCAATCTAACCCCCTAACCCCTCTAGGCTGGGTATATCGCAGGCAGTCTAGGTCTATACTTTAATTCCTCTTCCGCGTCGAACTCGTATTCCTCCCGACGCAGAGCAAACCCGTGATCTCTCAGATGCCTAAGCGCCATAGTGGTCGAATCCACTAAGTCATCGTGGGAGCCCTTGGGAAAAACAGCGGCCTGATCCACGACCTGATCTGACCAGTCCTTAACTGGTCTATAGACCATACCATCCGAGAAAAGATGCAGGATGCTGTGGGCACGGGCTACCTTATCACCCTGTTTGGTCGGATTAATTAGTTCGATACCAAATTTACCGTTGAAGCCAATTATTCTGCGTATTTCCTGACTTACTGATAAGCCAGAAGCTTTGGCCTCTATCAGTAACTTATCTACTTGAAATCTGGCATGCGTAACGGGCCGTTTATCGTCCGTGCAGCTATCTATAACCCTTTGAACCAGCTTATGAATTTCCAACCTTTCCTGCCATGCGTGAAGCAGCATAATTTTGGGATTATTATTGGCGTCCCGAAACATGCCCCAAATCGTGAGGGCGCTGGCGTCGTTTTCCTGCTTTTCTGTATAGGCAGTATCTAAAGAGGCTAAAATATACTCTAGGTCCGGGTATTTATCCTCTTCCCAAGCATTCCAGTAATCGCGCCGGATAATGGAGCCACCGCGTACCTCGGGCGTCTGCTGGTACTGGCCAGCCCAAGCATATTCTTTTTTGGCATGCCTTAGTTCGTCACAGACATTCTGTGGGAACCGTTCCGGCCATGCCAGTTCACCATCTTCGGTGCGAGGGTCCTGCCAGAATAGCTTTACTGGCCTTTCGGCCTCTGGATCGGTATCCCAATTATCATATGTCTTGATTTTGCCTGTATCATCGTACCCATTAACAAAGCCATGTGGAACATAGGTCATTGGTATGCAGAGATGGCAATATCCAAGCTCTCGATCTAGTGCGACCCCGGAAACATCTTCCTCGTGAAGCCTTTGTTGTATAACGACAATTGCGCTTCCTCCGGGATCATTGAGACGATCTGGGACGATTTCCGTAAACCACATATTTGTATTGGCTCGAACCGCTTCCGATTCCATCAGCATGGTATTATTGGCGTCGTCTATTATGAACCTATCGCCGCGTTCCCCTACACCAATACCTCCAACAGAGGTTGCCAGCTTCCAGCCGGTCTGATCATTGGCAAACTTAACCTTGGTGAATTGCTCGTTGGATATCTTGAATCTGTTGCCCCAAAGCCGCTGGTAACGCTCATTCATAACCACGTTCCGGCAGCGCATATTATCGCGCTCCGTCAGATGCGAGGCATAACTGGCGCAGATATACCGATAGGATGGATGATTCTGAGGTCCCCATTCCCATGCTGGCCAAAACACGTCTGTTAACAAGCTCTTAGAGAAACCGGGGGGAACATTGATCAAAAGTCGTCTGATTTCCCCGCGAGTGACGGCCTGAAGATGATCGGCGATTGCGGACAGGGACCAACCTTCGATAAACGGAATGGCTGGCTCGACAACCGGCCAGACATACTTGACGAAATCGATCAGATTTCCTTCATATGCCTTGGCCTCCAGCTTTTCCTTAAGCTTGCGAGTAGCCAATGAAACGCGCTGGATTTGCTCTGATCTTAGAAGGGCTTCAGCCATGCATAGAATATATCTCAATTGCCTTAATTTTGCCAACCTGAGAAGACAAATTGGGTATCTTGGCCCGCTCAAGGGGTCGCGCCCCGGAACGAGTTGATGATGGCGTAACGAACCATTCGGGCCAAGGCAGAGACAGTTTGGGTCCTGTGAAATTTTTTGTAGTAGGGGGAGGGGGTGTCTAATTTCTCGATCTTCCCATCCGGCTATCGTGTTGAGATCAACAGGCTACGACAGCAACTTGATGAAGCACATTTCGCATGGTGGAAAGAATGGAAGTCACAGCAACCAGAGTTCAAAATCGAGAATATCCGGTTCAAACATATCGATGGTTGGAACAGAAAAGCATTCAGTATTCAATCGGCCCATGACGCTAATCATTGGATATGGAAGGCTACTCGCGTAATTTGGGTGGGAATGGGAGGCTCAATATGAATAAGCAACAACTCCTTATTTTAAAAGAAGGCGTGGAGAGCGCCATCAGCGAACGCCGGTCGGTCGGTGAATATAATGCGGACAGCAAGCATATGTTGTTTTTACTCTCCAATATGCTGGCTTTGATCGACCATGCCATCTCACAGGCAAAACCTGAAAAGAAATGACAGACACTCAAATAAATCTTCTTTTGGTGACTATCGCTCTTCTGACATTATTAGCTATATGGTTGATCCTATCAAATGGTAACTCCAACTCTTAAGACTTCGCGACTGACGCTCTCTCCGCCATTGATCCACGATCAAATGAATGTAGATCATTATCTAAAGTGGCTTCACACTGGATTCGTAACCCAATTCTCAGAACAGCGACATAAAAAACATACTATAGATAGCCAGCGCGAATATCTGAAATCATTTGGCGGCGATGATCAAATCTGGGAAATCAAACGCAATGCTATTCCAATTGGAAGCATTACATCCTACCGTAATCTACCAAACAGTACCTCCACTCTCGGGATCATGATTGGAGAAATACAGGTCTGGGGACAAGGATATGCCTCAGAGGCATGGTCCGCTGTTTGCGACTATCTATTTGAGGACGGTATCCGCAAGATTGACGCCGGATGCATGGCCAGCAATACAGCCATGGTCAGCGTTCTTATAAAATGTGGCTTCAAGTTAGAGGCCGTATTGCCCAATTACTTTTTGCTTAATGGAAAACCAGAGGATATGGAATATCATGGCAAGTACCGCAAAGCGAAAATCTTCCCAATCCAAGGTGCCCCAAAATGAGGGGGACGTTAAGGCTTTCTGGGATGATCAGGCCAAGCAGCACGGTTCTTCTGATTTAGCCACCAATCCAGATACCCATTATCGTTCGCTGGAGATCGAGAGCATCTTGCGGGTGATCTCTGCCCTGAAGCATGAGACCATCTTGGATGTGGGATGCGGCAATGGATATACCACAAGGACCATTGCCAAAAAGTTCCCAGAGGCCGAAGTTAGTGGCGTGGACTTTTCAGAAAGTATGATCAATGAGGCTACTCGTTTGGTTACTCCCAATACCGATTTTCATATTGCTGATATTCTGTCTTTATCTCGTAGCAAGGGCCTGCGAGAACGGCGGTACGATATTGTGCTTTCTACACGTTGTCTGATCAATCTGGCCAATTGGGAGGAACAGAAAGTCGGTATCTTGGAGATGCGAAAGATGCTGGTGCCGGACGGCAGACTGATACTGGTTGAGAATGTTCAGGATGGATTGGATAATCTGAACGATCTTCGCGGCAAACTGGGTCTAGGGCCGATTAAGGCACCATGGCACAACAAATATCTATCTCAAGACGAAGTACGAAAGTTTTTCGAGGAAATAAAGGGGCATTTGCTGACCATTGAATATGTAGAAAACATCGGTAACTTTTATTATCTGGCCTCTCGTGTTCTTTATGCCAAGC
>WNGM01002988.1_pt1 | contig 19436 bp, 18 predicted proteins | sample 5400571 | NCBI WGS metagenome assembly WNGM01 (sample SAMN13153378, study PRJNA577476) | soil metagenome | isolation source: 100 cm soil or saprolite under Garry oak tree replicate 2 | place: USA:California | collected 2016-06-15 | reverse complement strand
CTGCCCAGGTCGAATCAAACAGGAGCCCGCTGAGATAATCGAAGCAATTCTCTGGTGAGCGCCCCACAAAGCATAACTCGGAATCCTGAGAGAAGGCGACGATACGCGCACAACAGAGCGTGAGCTCATGGAGAAAGACTGGATCTAACGGCGAAAAAGGCCCGTCAATCAACGTTCCCAGGCTGGTCCTGTTCTCCAGGCTCCAGCGAAATGGCAAATCATACATACTGATATTGTAGTGAGTATCACGATCTTTGCCTAGCCCTTTTTTGTTAGGACCGAGCGATGTAAAAGTTACCCTGGTATATTGGCTATACGTGCAATATTTAAACTGGACACAACTAAGAGCGCCAGGTAGCCCCCATCCTTCCTTCTTTGAGGCAGGGGTGGCAGGAAACGCTTGATGCGTAGTACGAAATAGTATACAATGTAATACATGGACAAGAAAACAAAGCCAACCAGCATTCGCCTCAGCGAAGAAGGCAAGCAACTACGCAAGCTCCTTGCCAAGAAGCTTGGCTTGAGTGAAAGCGCCGTCGTGGAACTGGCTCTGAGGAGATTAGCCGAACTGGAAGGGCTGACAACAATGTGAAGAGCAAAACGCCGACCTTCCTGTTGGAACTGCCTTTGCAGATCACTAGTCAGCAAGCTAAGCATCTGCGATCCCATTTTGAGGCGGCCCGTTGCCTCTATAATGCCCTGCTTGGCGAAGCCATGAAGCGGCTCAAACGCATGCGTGGCCAGCTGGCCAGCCGAAGAAGCGCAAAGCAATGACGAAACGGTCGATGAACTTGAGAGTGAAGGGGCAACATGATTAACGGAGCACATGTCATTCTCTACAGCACCGACGCGGAGGCCGACCGGGTCTTCATCCGCGACGTGCTCGGATTTGCCGGGGTCGACGCCGGTGACGGTTGGCTGATCTTCAAGCTGCCGCCAGCCGAGATCGCCGTCCACCCCACTGACGGGCTGGGGAAGCACGAGTTCTACTTGATGTGCGAAGATATCGAGAAGACGCTGGCAGACCTGACCTCCAGGGGCGTCAAGATCTCCCGCCCGGTCAGCGACCAAGGCTGGGGGCTCCTCGCCTCGATCAAGCTGCCGAGCGGCTCTGATCTGTCGCTCTACCAGCCACGGCACCCCACAGCCTACGACTTGGCGGGCTAATCCGCTGCGCATTCATCCCAACGTGGAAGCGCACCTCTCTGCGGGAACAGACCCCCGTGAGGAGCTGTATGGAAACCCATGACGTAGTGTAGCTCTGCCAATCTGACAAGAGCAGGGAGACCATGATTCCTATACGGAATAATCCCTCTTCTTTGTGCGAAAGCCGGGGTTGACGTGAGAGATGCGAGGGGGGAAATTACGGGGCATCGCGGTCGCAGTACACGCCTGACGCTTCTGCGCAGTAATGGGGTGAGCCTCGAAGATCTCGTTCTTTACGCGGGCCATTCGGATACCAAGACCATTAGACGCTACGTCAGGGAGAATCCCATCCAGCTTCACCGGTGAATCCGACGAGCCGATGATGTGAGCCGCATCATTGAGGGAGTTGTCGATCTGCAAGCTGCGGCATGGTTGCCAGCGCTTCGATGGTTCATTGGCTACGACACCGATGGCGAGCCAATGTTCTGTGGCAATCAGAGTTATGCAACCTGTCCTCATCGGCTCGTTTCCTTGATTTGTTTTTTAAACACTTGTAGTACTCCCTACCATGCTCAAATATGTACATCGCATCTACAGGCTAGTAGCCTGTAGATGATCTTTTCATCGTCATCCATGGAACCTCCAACGAATGGCGCCATCCTTCTGGAGAAAGAGGTTGATCAACCCAACATCTCCAATCTTGAGTGGATTCCATTCATCCAGATCGGTGTATCTCGGTACATTCAGAAATGGGAAAGGCCAGCTAGGCTCATGATCGAGCGATCTCAGACTACAAAGATAGTCCCTGTGTTCCTCCTCGGTATAGGAGACCCAATCATAGTCTGACCAGGGACAAATACCGCCGATCTTCGTCGCGTTGATCACCGGGGGAATACTCTCTGCGAGATCGGGGTAGGCATACCCATCCACCTGAACATAATCCCAGGAGCGATGAATCGTTCCGTAGCAAGGCGTGATATGCAGCCCTGTCTCAGGAACGTGCTGGCGCAAGACCAGAGGGAGATCATGAAACGAGACCCACTCGAACAGGAGATAGGAGTCATCCTCGGCCTCCCCCATAAAGTCATACAGCGGCTCCTCTGCGCTGCCCCAGTTTCCGGCTTCAGTAAAGATGAGTAAGATATCTCCAGGCAGTTCGGGGGAGAGATCGTGCGAGTCGGCAAAACTGATCTGGGCCACAAAGGTCAGAGGGATACCAGAGGGAGAGCGTGGCCAGGGTTTGTTTGCCGCTCTGTAGGGAAGACCTCCAATGTTCGTCACCATCCGCTGGTCGGTCTCTCCAAAAGACCAGATAAAGATATCTGTTGGGACACGCTTGATATCAGGAAGGTGAGCATAACTGAGGTCACGGAGCTGTTCGAGAGCGGCAATATCACATGGTCCAGTAATAGCACCTCCAGACGGGCTTTTACCCCCAGATGCGTCTCGCAAGCGTTGTAGTGAGCAAATATGCTTCCAATGCTGAAGATCAAGCTGCTCATGGATCATGGTGTATGTTCCTCCTTCCGTTGTGCAGGTCTTTTTGTCTCTGCCACTCCTGCTCTCCTGAGGTATTCTTTCTGTTGGGACAGTGAACGGTACTGTGGTGCTGTTACGTTGGCCGTTTGGCTTGGATGTGTTTTCATTAGGGTAAAATATGATACTTTCTTAACAGAGGAATATGACAAAAGTCCTTGCTACAGACCTCTTGTATTACTCGAAAAAAACTGACCATTTGTTCAAGAATCTTGCAGGGGAAGAAGAAACTCCTGCTCCAACGGAGTCGCCCAAACGGTCCCCGCGCGCGTCCCCTCGGCCTTCGTGAGAATCTCCTCGTCAGCCTGTCCAACGCCTGCCGCAGCCCGCACCGCGTCCCCGACTCCCGGTGCAGGTTATCGCCTCCACGACCATACTGTGTCAAGTCAGAGTCTGCAGGGCCTGCAGGGCGTCAGAAACGATCATCACCGGGTTTTGACTCATTCGTGCTTGCATGATTCCTCTCCTCCAGGGTCTTCAGGTGTTTGTGCTGAAGGCCCGTACGGTGTTTTTTGATGGGAGGATACCACTGAACCGGGACGGCTCTTCTCGTGTGAGAAAAACGCCGATTGCTGCCGGCTCACGCTGGATCGTGCCGGAAAGGCGCGCGGATATCACCCGATTTGCCGTGTCCTCTCGTGGTGCTGGAGCCAGGCTTCCCAGCTGATGGTGCCGGTCGCCTGTTGTGGGCAGGTATTGCCACCCTGGCGCAACCTGCTGGCCATTTGGCCAGGCAGGAAGATCGGGATGATGGCACGGTGGATTCCCCGCTGCCTGAGCCAGATCCGCGCCAGTTCTCCCGAGCTGTAGACCTGTGGGCCGCCCATATCCGGCAGGCGACCAGATGGGCCAGCCTGGACGATCTCCACCAGGCGTTGAGCCACTTCCTCCTCGGCAATGGGTTGGAGCAGCAGGTCCGTCGGCACCAGCGCCACCAGGGGGAGCCTGGTCAGCAGGTGCAGCAAGAAATCGATGCCGTAATGAAACTGGGTCGCCCGGAGGATGGACCAGGGCAGACCGCTGTGCTCAATCAGGTCTTCGCTGGCGAGCTTGGCTTTTCCGCCGGCCCACGGGACTATATCAATGCCCACAATCGAAATGAAGACCACATGCGAGACACGCGCCTCGCGGGCAGCGTCCAGCAGGCGGCTCGTGCCTTCGACATCGACCTGCCAGGTCCCTTTGCCGGCGAGATGGACCACCACATCCATGCCCTGGACGGCCTCGGCCAGGCCCGCGCCGGTCTCCAGATCAGCCTGCTTCCACTCCGCGCCCGGCCAATCCTCTCCCGGGTTGGCCCGTCGACTCATCCCACGCACGGGATAGCCGGCCTCACTCAAGTGCTTCACCACCAGGCGGCCCAGTCTTCCCGCGCCGCCGGTCACCAGAATATGTTGCATGTTACTATCCTTTCTTGTTTCTCTGTGCTTTGCATGCCTCTCTCAGAGGCTCGTACAGGAGACAAGAGAGCACGAGCAGATGTGACACTCCTCTGGTTGTCTCTGTCCTGCTATGGGCTTACAATAAGAGAGAAGGAGAAAGGTGAGCAATGGACGAATCCAGGCGAAAGGGGAACCAGGGAGAAGCGTTCGAGCACTATCGCGTGCTGCTCTTTTCCATTGCCTATCGGATGACTGGGAGCGCCAGTGACGCGGAGGATCTGGTGCAGGAGACCTATCTGCGCTATCAGGCGAGCGAAAGCTCGGAGATTGTCTCTTTGAAAGCCTATCTGACCACGATTATTACCCGTCTGGCGCTGAATTATCTGAAATCGGCTCGTGTCGCCCGCGAACAGTATATGGGAACCTGGTTGCCCGAACCGATCCTCACCTCGGAGGGCGGCGGGTTCCCTCTGGCAGACCTTGAGCAACAAGAAGCGCTTTCGCTGGCCTTTTTACGCCTGCTCGAGGCTCTCAGCCCGCCGGAGCGCGCCGTTTTTCTCCTGCATGAAATCTTTGAGTACCCGTTTAGCGAAATCGGGGTGATGCTCTCGAAAAGCCCTGCCAATTGCCGCCAGATCTTTCACCGGGCCAGGCAGGCGTTGCAGGACAAGCGCGCGCGTTTCGAGCCGGAGCCGCAGCGCCAGCGCCAGCTTCTGCTCAGTTTTCTTTCCGCCAGCCAGGCCGGGGACATGGCGGCTCTAACCAGCCTTCTGGTGAAGTCAGCCGTCTCCTGGTCAGATGGTGGTGGCAAAGTGCAGACGAACCTCAAGCCTATCTACGGAAAGCTCGCCGTGGCGCGTTTCTGGCTGAGCGTGACGCGCAAAAATCAGCGGCATCTGACCGAGACCCTGGCCGAGATCAATGGCAGCTCGGCCATCTTGTTCTGGGACGAGGGCAGGCTGGCCGGAGTCATCAGCCTGACCTTGAGCGCCGTGGGCATTCAGGAGATCTATGCTCTGCTGAATCCTGAGAAACTGGCCTATCTGCAAAAACAGCTCTCCAGAAGACGCGCGCAACTTTGAGTCCTCAACCAGGTACGAAAAAATGGTATGACCCCAGCGCCCGCGGCTTCCCGGTTTCTCTCTCCTCAAAGCGAGTCGGAAGGCTCGGGAGTAGAAAGATTTGCAAAACCGACCGTTTTCTGACACACATGGTTCTACTTCCTCTGGAAAGACTGCATCATTTCCGCACGCGAAGTGCCTCCGCGTGCGGAATCTCAAAACTTCTGTCAAAAGCAAATTTGCAAAACCCTCGACCTTTCCTGAGTAATTGACACAAAAGGCAGAGCTTCTTGCGGGCGGGGAAAAATGCACGAAAATAGGTGATGACCCCGACTCGTGGCAAGCCCACTTCTCAAAAGACAAACGAAAAGGTTATGGGTTCATACACAACATTGACACTGTTGGGAAACTCTTCTGCTTTCAGACGCTCTTTTGTATGGTAGGATGAGAAACAAAAGCAGGAAACCAAAGAGAGTCAGAAAGCAGGAGAAGACCCATGACATTACACTCGCAAATTTTCGATTCCAGAGGAAACCGTCCGCATAGCTCGTGCAGCCTATCCCAAAGGCAATCCCTATCTGAAACTACGTGATGCCTTGGGCACTATTTACCAGGATCAAGCGTTTGCCCATTTATTTCCTGACAATGGACGGCCTGCTCAAGCTCCCTGGCGGCTGGCCTTAATTACCGTGCTGCAGTTCCTGGAAGAATTGCCAGATCGACAAGCGGCCGATGCAGTGCGTGGGCGCATTGATTGGAAGTGATTTTCGGGCACGCTTGGTGCAAGGGGAAGCAGAGCAGATCTTGTTGGACGCTCTGTTGGCGCTCTTCAAAGAGCAGGGGTGGCTCAAAGAGCGGGAGCGACAACGGACAGACTCCACGCATATCCTGGCCAAAGTGCGAGCCATCAACCGCCTCCTGTGCGTCGGGGAAACGATGCGTTTCGCCTTGAACAGTCTAGCGGTCGTTGCCGGCGACTGGCTACTGGAGTACAGTGATGCGGCCTGGCTGTATCGCTATGGGCATCGCATCGAAGAGAGGCGGTTGCCCCAAAGCCAGGCGGGTCGTCTGGCAGCGGCAGAAACCATTGGACAAGATGGCTGGAAACTGCTCAGCGACCTGTTTGCTGAAGCCACGCCGGCGTTTCTGCGGGAAATTCCTGCGGTCAAAATCCTGCGTCAAGTCTGGGTGCAGAACTATCGCTATGATGACGGTCAACTGCATTGGCGAGAGTCCTCCGACATTCCTCCGGCAGCCCTTGCGCATCAATTCGCCTTACGATCAAGAAGCCCGCTATGGCAAGAAATACAGCACGCGCTGGACCGGGGACATCGGTGCATCTGACGGAAACCTGTGAAGCAGACCAACCTCACCTGCTGATCCATGTGGCCACGACCCCGGCTCCCGAGAGTGATGTGAGCATGACAGAAGTCATTCAAGCCGATCTGCAAGAAGCCCAGATGCTGCCCAGTCAGCATTTGCTGGATACCGGCTACATCAACGCCGATGTATTGGCCAGCAGCCAGCACCGCTTTGGGATTGAAGTCGTGAGTCCTGCACATCCCGATGTCAAATGGCAGGCCAATACGAATCAGGGGATCGACGCCAGTCAGTTTGTCATCGATTGGGAACACAAGCAGGCGACATGTCCACAAGGGAAAACGAGTGTGAGTTGGACCCCGACTTTTGATCCCCGCCACCATGAAGTGATTAAAATTCGTTTTTCCACCAAAGATTGCCAAGTCTGCCCGGTAGTGAGCTTGTGTACCTCATCAAAATCTCGTGCCCCTCGTCGCTTGGTGTCGGTACGACCACAGCACCAATATGAAGCCTTGCAAGCAGCTCGGAAGCTTCAAGCGACCAAAGAGTTCTCCGAGCAGTATGCTCTGCGTCAAGGGATCGAAGCCACGATTTCTCAAGGAGTGCGCGCCTTTGGCTTGCGTCGCTCTCGCTATATTGGCCTGGACAAGACCCATCTCCAGCATCTTGGCATAGCTGCAGCTATCAACATGGTTCGCGTGGTTGCATGGTTAGATGGCGACGAACTCGCTCCCACACGTGTTTCGGCTTTCCAGAGGCTCTACGCTGCCGCTTAGCAGGGTTTCCCAACAGTGTCAAATCTGGCTATGAGCCAAGATAATTGACCGTTAACAACGCGTAGTACTCAACGGGCAAGTTCTATCAATTCCTCATTGAGCAAAGGGAGAAACACATGGAAGAACGAGACGCGCCAGAGGTCGGTGAATGTTCCTTTATCGGTAAGCAGGCCGTGGGCGGGAAACCCGCCCACACGGAATCGAAGGAGGGCAGGGGAACCGGGTCGGAATCGACACCGCGCCTCCAACTTTCCATACCAGACCTTCAGTTGGTCCGCCTCGACCACGCGCCAGCCCTGTTTGCGTTCGAGCGGGAGAATCGGGCCTACTTCGCGGCGTCGGTGCCGGATCGGGGGGACGAGTTCTTCGCCGAGTTCGATACGCGGTATGCGCAACTGCTCGCGTGGCAGGCCGCCGGGACGGATTACTTCCACCTGCTGGTGGCCGAGGGCGGCGAGGTGGTGGGGCGGGTGAACCTGACCGAAGTGGCAGACGGGTCGGCGGAGCTGGGATACCGGATCGCGCAGAAGGCCGCAGGGCAGGGACTGGCCACAGCGGCGGTGCGCAAGGTGCGCGAGCTCGCCGCCACAGAGTACGGACTCAGCAGGCTGCGCGCGAGGGTCACGCTGGACAATCCAGCCTCGCGCAAGGTGCTTGAACACAACGGATTCGTCGCCGTCGGTGAGCTCACGCTCAACGGCAAGCTAGCCATGTCCTACATCTGCGAGCTCCGGTGACGCAACGCACTCGCCGCATGACCAACCGTCAGATCACGAACGAGAAATGGAGTACTTGGCCGCGGAAACCTTCTGATCCGTAGGTGTCCGGGGGGACGTTCCGGCCCGTTCAGATTGGTCCAGGTAAGTTCAAGCTGAGAGCAAGCGTCGTTTTTGACTTCGCCACCGCTGGTGGTCTTGTGCTCACCTGAAACGAAAAGTTATGCGAGAAAAAAACAGTCATACGGTGCCGTTTGCCAAAAAACAAAATGCCAAACACAGCATGGAAAAGTTATGCGAGAAACAGAAACAGCACCATTCATCAATGATGTCGCTTCTTAGGCTGCTTGAAGAAATCCTCCAGAAAAGTATTCTGAGAAACGTCAGTGAATGGAGGTGTCGGAGATGCCCAGTTCGCGGGCCACCTGCACGATGGACTTGCCTGACGTTTGGGCGAGCCGCACGGCTTCCTCTTTGAATTCTTTCGTGTAGACTTTTTGGATCTTTCCCATCGATGATCCCCTTTCTGATCTGGTGAGAGTATATCTCAGCTTTGGGGACTCTATCAAAGTGGGGGAGGCTCAGCGCACATTGACGCGCTTGATGAAGAGATCGAGCGTCTGAGCACTGACATTGCCCAACGGCTGCGCCCGTATGAAGCGCAACTGAAGCGACTGGAGACGATACCCGGCATCAAACGACGCCTGGCGGAAGTGATCCTGGCGGAAATTGGCCCCGATATGCGGCGCTTCCCCAGTGCCCGACACCTTGCCCGCCTTCGCGGGGATGTGCCCTGGCAACCGGGAAAGCGCCGGGAAACGGCTCAGTGGCAAAACGCGCAAAGGCGACCCCTGGTTACGAACGGCCCTGGTAGAAGCGGCACATGCGGCTACGCATTGTAAGGACTCCTACCTTGCTGCTCAGTACCACCGCCTCGTGCTCCGGCGGGGAGGAAAGAAGGCGACCATTGCGGTCGGACACACCTTATTGGTGATAGTCTATCATGTGTTAGCAGATGAGAAAGCCTATCAGGAACTGGGAGGCAACTACTTCGACAACTATGACCGGCAAGCGGTCCAGAAGCGGCTCGTTCACCGTTTAGAGAAGCTTGGCTATGAGGTCACTTTAACGCCAACCTCTCCAACCGCTTGACCCTTCTGTGAGCTAGAGATCTGAACCAGAATAAACTGACAGCACTCTGCTTCTCAGTTCAGGACTTTTATACCCTCTGCGATCCTTTGCATAGCTTCCTTTTTCAGGGGAATATCAATGTTGACAGCAAACTATGGCTTGGCCACCACGATTTGAGCAATTCAAGGATTCCTGTGACAATAACCTGCACGTTGTCGTCACACGTTCTCTTCCTATTGGGGTCGTAGCCGTATTGAACGCGCACTCCGGCGCTTCTCACGCTGCCTGGCGACACGGATCTCCTCTCTCTGGGTCGCTCCAACCGCTCTGCACTCCTCCGAGCAATATTTGAGCCGCCCGCTCGGATAGTGGAGTTGCGTCACGGTTTGCCCACAGATCATACAGGTAAAGGTGACTTCGCGCATCCTCACTGTGCGAGTGTAGGCGAGCTGCTCTGTTGCTCCTCGCACCGCGACGCTCATGGTGTGCCTGGTTGGTTGCTCGTGTTTCTTGCGCATGTGCGGGTCAGCCTCTGGCGAAGGTACTGGTGGAGCCTGTTCCTGGATAAGCCGGGCGTAGAGCGTTTGGAGAGCGGTCGTCTGAGGGTGGGCGTCTCCTAGCGCCTGGGAGCAGATCAGCAGGGCACGTTCGGCCAGGGAAATCGCCTCGCTCAACTTGCCCTGCCTCTGCTCCAAGATGGCCAGGTCACGGAGTGGTTCCGCTATCTTAGGATGATTCGGACCCAGGGAACGTTCGCGTGTCTGCAAGGCACGCAGCAATAACGGCCTGGCCTGCTCGTCCTGTCCCTGCGCCAGGAAGAGATTTGCCTGTCCTTGCAGAGCTTCGGCTACCCGAGGATGTTCCGGCCCCAATGTCTGTTCCCAAATCTGTAAGACTCGTTGAAAGAGGGACTGGGCTTCCTCATACCTGCCCTGCTCCTTGGCGATTTCTGCCAATCCCTCGAGGGGATGGGCTACCCGAGGATGTTCCGGCCCCAATGTCTGTTCCCAAATCTGGAGGACGCGTTGAAAGAGGGACTGGGCTTCCTCATACCTGCCCTGCTCACTGTAGTCTACCGCCAAGTTGTGGAGCACCGCAGCGACCTGAGGGTGTTCAGCGCCCAGAGCCCGCTCTCGGATATGGAGCGCTCTCTGATGGAGTGGCTCCGCCTCTGCATATTTCCCTTGTTCAGCATAGAGTATCGCGAGCCCGTGGAGTGCAGTGGCTACCTGGGGATGATCAACGCCCAGCATCTGCTCTCCCAGGTGGATCGCCCGCTGGAAAAGCGGCTCCGCCTCCCCGTACTTCCCCCGATCTCTGTAGAGACTGGCCAGTTTGTAAAGGGCTTCGCCTACCTGGGGATGATCAACGCCCAGCGCCTGCTCTCCCAGGTGGATCGCCCGCTGGAAAAGCGGCTCCGCCTCCCCGTACTTCCCCTGCCGCCAAGAGAGAGTGGCCAGTCCGCAGATCGCTTCGCCTACCTGGGGATGATCAACACCCAGGACTTGCTCTCCTCGACGGATTGCCCGCTGGAAAAGAGCTTCCGCCTCAGCGTAGCGAGAACAGTCCGAGAGATAGGTCGCCACATGGCTTAACAAGGGGATGGACAGGACTTCCTCCCCAACTTCCTGTTCACTCTGCGCCAGGCACGCCAGAGCGTGGGGTAACAGTCGCTCACAACTCTGCCAGTAATTGGCCTGTGTCTTCTCATCAGAGGGAAAGAGCTGGCTGAGCGTACGGAGCATGCGCCTGACCCACAGGCGCCGGATCGCCTCTGGCATGTGTTCCTTGAGCACCACCTGCACCAGGCGATGGAGAGAAAGCGTGCGAGTTTCCGGCTGGCGCTGTACCAGCGACAGGTTTTCCAGGAAAGCGATGGTCTGGTCGAATTGGAAGGAATCGGCTGCCAGGGCTGCAAGCTCCGATCCCAGATACGCACCTCCTGCCATAAACAATTCCTCAGGAATGGCTTCTGCGTGCAGCAAGGCACACATACGCAATACATCCACTGCTCCATGCTGTTCGCGCTCCACCTGTTCTATGGCCAGAAGGAAGGTGGCAGTCACGGAGTTAGGGTGATCACTGCTCGGGCCGCCGCGACGTTCTAGCAAGCGCATACGCTGCTGCTCATAGCGCAGCAGGTAGCCAGAAAGACCGCATTTCGTTTCTTCGATATAGGCTCCTGCCTGATCGAGGGCTAAGGGTAACCCGCCAAGGGCTGTGACCATATCCACCGCTGCCGCATACTGGGACGGCATCTTCATAGCAAGCTGATGCACTTGCTCCCCCGTGGCTTCTGTGTCCAGCACCCTGGCTCGACGCAGGAGGAAGAGCATCCCTTCCTCCAACTCCATGGGTAACAGGTCGGTGCTTCGTGCAAGTGTGCCGAGCGCCTGGTAGCGTGTGGTGATGAGAAGTGCTCCCGTACGGGTTGGCGGCAAGAAGCGATTCAAGAGGTCCAGATCCTCCACGTTATCCCAGATGAAGAGCCACTGACTATGGGTGGTTAGCCAGCGTTGCACTGCCGCGATCACACGCTGCTGGTCCTTATTGTCTCGCCCAGGCAATTGAAGCACCTCTGCGACAGCTAACAGGCCGGAGATAATACTCTCGCTCGTTTCTGCTTCGATCCAGAAGACGGCGTTATACTCGAAGGCATGCCGGTAGGCATACTCCAGGGCGATCTGCGTCTTGCCGACGCCGCCCAGGCCATGCAGGGCAGTGGATTGAGTGAGAGCAACTGTCCGGTCAACACCAAGCTGCGTGTGCAGCGCTTCCAGGATCTCTTCACGTCCAGTAAAGAACGGATTGCGTGGAAAGGGAACATGCCAATACGGGGAGAGCACGGTCAAACTGGCTTCCAGGAGCCAGCGGGTTTCCTGCTCATCCAGGCACAAGTGTTTAGCGAGTTCGAGAACCATCGTTTTGCTCGCGGGGAGAACGTCTCCCTGCTCCCATCGGCCAATGGCATGCCGCTGCATCCCGATGGCCTCGGCCAGCTGCTGCTGGGTAAGGTGCCTGCGCTTGCGAAAGGTTTTGAGCAGCGCTCCAAAGGAGGGCAACTCGTTGCTGTTGGTGGTCAACTTTTTCCTCCTCCTGGCAAACTCTTCATTTGTTCCAAAATGTGCCCCTGTATGGAACATTTTCTATAGTATACTTGAAAACGGGGATCAAGGGAATCATTTGACATTTTCTTACTTCTCAAGAGAAAGGCTAAACTCTTCGGTATGTCAGGATGAAGCGCTTCTTTCTACAGGAAAAAGGAGGGTCCTTCTCCCAGTGCACGACGCCTCTCTTTCCAGGAAAATTAACGCTCCCGCCTTGCCACAGATCATGCTTCATCGCCAGGCGCTGGTAGAACGCCTGCAAGAAGCGATCGTGAATGAACCCCGAGGAAATGGGAACAGCCACCATTACAAGCTGGTGCTGTGCTGCGCCCCGGCAGGTTATGGCAAAACGACTCTGCTGGCCGACTTTGCGCGCTCAACTTCTCTCGCCTGCTGCTGGTATTTTTTAGATCGAGCCGATACCGATCCGGTGGTCTTTCTCCAGACTCTTCTGGCGAGCCTGCGCCGTGTTTTTCCTTCCTTCGGCCAGCATCTCGATCTCGTCTTTGGCAACCTGTTCAGCAAACAGGGTCTCCCCACCTCTGGGGTTTGCTTCTCTGCTCTTGACGCGCTCTGTGCGGCTCTTGCCACAGAAATCTTCGAGCCTTTCGTCCTCTTCCTCTGCAATTATGAGGAGATTAACGAGAGCGAGCGCCTGACCGAGCTTGTCAACGCCTTGCTGAAGCAACTGCCGTCCCAGGCGACGCTGGTTCTCGAGAGTCGGATCATGCCCGATCTCGCTTTTGCTCAGTTGCTCGTGCGCGATGAAATGGGCGGCCTCAATCGCGCGGCCCTGCGCTTTTCGGCCAAGGATATTGCCGAACTGGCCAGGCTACACGGCCTGACGACGCTGTCCGACGAGGAAGCCGAGCAGCTGGCTACCTCCTTCGATGGCTGGATCACCGGTATCTTGCTTGGCACTCGCCTGGCGGATATGCGCTTCCTGCTGCCTGAGAAGCTATCTGCTGAGAAGGAGGGCTCCTCCCTGCCACGCGGCGAGTCTTCCACACTCCCCCTGCGCAAAAACCTCGTGGCGTATCTCGCCAAGGAAGTCTTTGGACGAGATCCCGCGATCGCTGGCTTTCTCCAGGCCGCTTCGATTTTGCAAGAGATGGAGCCAGGCATGTGCAACACCCTGCTTGAGAGAACGGATGCGGCAGAACATCTGGCTCACCTGGAGCGACACGGGCTCTTTGTTACTTCCCACCAGAGCGCTTCCCACGTCGTCTATACCTGTCATCCCGTCATCCGCGACCTGCTCAGCGAGCAATTGCGGCAGGCTGAGCCCGCGCGCTTTTGCGCCTTACATCGCCGGGCGGCAGAACTCTGGTGCGCCGACCAGCAGTATGAGCAGGCCATGTATCACGCCGGACAGGTGGACGCCACCGATCTGCAGGTGCAACTCCTGCTCGACGCCTCCAGGCAGTTCTTGCAGCAGGGGAAGCTCGAAACGCTGGCCCGCTGGCTGCGCCTGCTTCCCTACGCAGCACGTGAGAGCCATCCCCTGCTTCTGCTGATCCAGGCTACCATTGCGCTTGCCCATGGTCAGCAGAGCTCTGTCCTGCCACTCTTAGAGAAAGCCACAACGCTTATCCCTTCTCTAGACACGCCTGAGAAGAGCGTCCTACGCGCTGAAATAGATATCCTGCGCGCCAAAGCACTCTGCCAAGCGGGAGCATATCTCCAGGCCCAGGATCTTTGTGAGCACGCGTTGGGGCACCTGCCGGACGAGCGGAAGGACTTGCGAGCGGCAGCCGAAATGCGCCTGGGCATTTGCTGCAATCTGCAAGGCCAGTTCTCCGCTGGCATTACCCACCTGCAGCAGGCCCTGCATATCTGGGCCAGCCAGCCGCCCCCCAGCCAGGCCATCGACATCCACAGCGCGCTGGCCAATACCTACTACCTGATCGGGAACTTTGCGCTGGCAGAACATCACCTCACCCATGCCTTGCATCTCTGTGAGCAGGTGCACGATCACGAGGGGCAGCTGCATAATCTCATTCTCCAGGGCATCCTCGCCCAGAACCAGGGAGCCTATGCCGAGGCAGAAGAGGCGTTCTCGCGTGCGCTTGCTCTGGCGCGGGCTGTGCCCCATTCGCAACGCGGCGAAGCCTACGCGCTGGTCAATCTGGGGTCGCTCTCTTTGGAACAGGGATCGTATATGCAGGCGTTTCGCTTCTCCGAAGAGGGGCTGGGGCTGGCCCATCAGTGGGGCAATCGCAGCCTGGTCAGCGCCGCGCTCTCGAATCTGGCCCTGATCCACCTGTTTCTGGGAGATCCTCCAAGCGCCCTGCACTATGTCGAAAAAATCGAGGGTCAGGCGAGCAGCGAACAGACCGTTGGCTATGAATGGGCCTGGCGCGAACTGACCTATGGTATGATCCTCCTTGCTCAAGGGCGTTACCAACAAGCCCGTGCCCGCCTAGCGGAGATCGAAGCGCAGCTTCGCACGACAGACTTGAAACGTGGGATCTTCCAGGCAAAGCTCCGCCTGGCAGCCTGCCACCTTACGCTCGACCAGCCGGAGGAGAGTGTGCGTCTGCTGGAAGAGGCGGCTCTCCTGCTTGCTTCCTCGGGCAATTATACGCATCTCGTGCTCCTCGAATTGCAGTGGCTGCCGGCGCTGCTGCCTATTGTAGAGCAGCACCCGCAACTTGCGAGCTTGCGAAATCTCCTGGGGCTGGAAGAACCTCTTCAGTCACAGGCTAAAAACGATCAACCATCCTCCAACCTTGCCTTGACAGAGACTGGCTCTCCCAAACTCACTATCCTGGCCTTCGGCGAGCCGGCCGTCTTACTCGATGAGCAGCCGATCACGCGCTGGCGCATGGCCAGGACCATGGAACTCTTCTTCTTCCTGCTCGAGCGCGACCAGCCCACCAGCAAAGAGTCTATTCTGACGGCGCTGTGGCCGGAATTCGACGAGCAGACCAACCAGACCTTCCACTCCACGCTGCACCACCTGCGCAAAGTGCTGGGAGAAGCCTGCATCGTCTTTCGCGCGGGTGGATATAGCCTCGACCTGGCCGCCTGTTATGGAGACCAGGTCTTCTACGACGTCAGAGCGTTTCAACGCTATCGTCTTGAGGCTGAGCAAGCCTTAGCCCGGCAAGATGAGACGGGTGCCAGAGAAGCCTTTCTCAACTTGGTCGCGCTCTACCGGGGCGATTACGGGCGGCCCTTCTATAACAACTGGTGCACTCTCCGGCGCGATGAACTGCGAGCCACCTACCTGGAGGCGCGCCGCCAGCTTGCAAAACTTGCCTGGCACGCTGAAGCCTGGAGCGAGAGCGCCGAGCACTGGCGCCATATGCTGCTCCTCGATAACTGCCTGGAAGAAGCCCACTATGGGCTCATACGCTGCTATCTGCACCAGGGCAAACGCGGAGCGGCGCTGCGCCAGTATCAGTCCTGCCAGAAGATTCTCCAGCAGGAGCTAGGTATTCAGCCCGGTCCAGCCCTGCAACACCTCTACGAACGCCTGACGGCAAAGTGATCTGCAAAGCGACTGCAAAGTGATCTGCAAAGCGACTGCAAAGCAGGCATGCCGTACACTCTTCTCAGACAAAACAGAGCACCGCCCTCTGGCGGGAAGCACCCGCTTCTCGCCAGAGAGATGCGCAAGCTCTCTTCTGCACGTGGAGGAATAGCAGCATGTTGCAAGAACGCTCGCGTCCCTGGTGGGCAAAGCAGAGAGATGCCCCGCTCTCTGTTTGGTGGCGCACCTCTTGTGTGTCCGCACTCGCCTGTGCCCTTCTCGCCCGCGCGCTTATCGTGACGGGAGCTTTGGGCGTAAGCAGGCAAACCAACGAGCCGGTCTGGCCCGCACTGGGTGCTCCACACGTCGTGCTGGCTCAACCGCTCTAAGGGGCAGCAGTATGTCCTGGCAAACGATCAACCGTATCCTCGGCCAAGCAGCCATCGATCCGGTCTTTCGCCAGCGCCTGCAAGAGGACCCGCTTGACGCGCTGGTGGCAGAAGGCTTTGAACTCACGCCAGAGGAGCAGGAGGCGTTTACCAGGCTGGCCGCGCTGCCTTTCCGTGAGTTCTGCCAGCGCCTGCTGGACGAACTGGGAAAAGACGCAGACAACTAAAAGGCGCAGGGAAGCGAGTCCATTCAGAAAGGAGGAAAGACACAGCAAGAGAGCAGATTCGATATGATGGCGAGCCTGCTCTTGATCTCACCGATCAAGAGCATTGAACCGGTCATTTCCGCACGGTTCGATCAAAACGTCTCAGGTGCAGTTCATCTGTCTGCCTGAGTTCTCAGTGGATTGCTCAAGAAAGGAAGTACTCGAAAGATGGCGAACGTTAGACACTGGATCGCTCGAAGCGTACTGCGGCTCAGCCTGCTTGCGCTGGTCACAGTCGCGATGCTGGCCATGCTCGCGCAGCCAGCAAGCGCCGCTGTGGTGCACCATGCCACTCCTGCGACGCAGATCGGCGCGCAGACATTGAGCACCGATCGCTATGGCGACAAAATCTACACGGTATCGACGGCCATAGGGCCTGTGACCGTCATCATTGGCAGGCGTACCAGTCCCGCCCTTGGTCCACAAAGTGCTAGTGGCTGTGTGGGGACCCTGCCATGGAACAACATTCGAACGTGCTTCGGCATCGTGGGAAGCGGCAGGTATGTCCAGTTTATGTGGGTTCAAGCCTACGTCAGAAATACAGCGGTCACCGCCTTGGTTCAGATATATGGCCCTCCAGGCAACCTTGGAAACACTCCGTTTATTTACCTTCGCCCTGGGGAGACATTAACCCTGACAGTTAGTCTCTATCGAAATATGCCCACGGGTAAGTACTGCGGCCAGACCGTCGCGCTTGGCCCCGGTTCTGGAACCGCCTGTGAAAGCGTCATAGCCTGAAGTAGCGCCGAGACTTGAGGACGACGCTGGCCCGGGACTGGCACTCATCCCAGTCCCGGGTAAGCGTCGCTCTCGTTCGGCAAGCAAGCACTCAGTTCGCGCTGCGGATCTACCGTTGACTCCGAGAGAAGAGGAGGATCTATGATGAACCGACGAGTCTTTGAGCGTATGGCTCATCTGCTCAAACAAAGCGCTCGTGTCGCGTTGCTGGCCATCCTGCTTGGGGCCATCGGGGCTTTCCTGCTCGGCTCATTCGCTTCGCCCGCGCACGCGGCGGCATCCGCCAGCCCTGCTGCTGTCCCAGGAAGGGCGACGGTCGAGGTCAGAACATTTCTCGCGAACTCGTTGCGGGTAACAGAATGGACTGCCAGCGGCAGCCTCACGGCCTGTTACAGCACCCCGACCCATCAGCCGGTCGTGATCACCCTTCCCGAAGGGAGAGCCGAGTTCGTTGGATACTCCCGTTTGGCCTGCACGGGGACGATTCTGTGCGAAAAAGTCGTCACTATTCCCCTCAGTGGGTTCTTGATCATCACCTTGTGTTGATGAGCAAAGGGCTCCTGTCTGGGGAGCAAGTGAGTGGATGGTGGGCAGCAGAGCCGCCCACCATCCACTCTCACCGTCAGGATCACATCTGAGCGACGCATAGACGATCGGCACCGCCGCAGGATGGCGGGCAGCTGCTTGCTGGCGCCCACAGGCGCCTGGTCTTCCGTCCCCAAGGGTGGATCTCTGCGGTCGTCCTGGTCAACGGTTCCATGGAAGCGCGTCTGGCAACTGACCACCCGGCGCTCCCAAACGGTCGTCAAGGTTCAGCTGTTCGGCTCACCCACCGCCGTGATCCACACAGGTGGTAATTGACCCGAAAACGGCTGTTGCCCACTTTGGGGGAATGAAGAGCTTCTAGAATGGCCCTGTTTCAGAAATGTGCTTGGTGGGTTGACTGGGAAAGCCCTTCAATTATCCGCTTCCCCCAAATTGCACATGTGCCGCTTAAAATTGGTATCTACACATAAACAAGTTGAGGCTATAAACTCTGCTGTAGCCTCAACTTGTTGACCGCTACGTGTTAAACTCTTTGTTCCACTTCTCTACAACTTCATCTAGCATCGAAGGGAACACATGCCCATAGAGGTTCATGGTTATCAGGAACGAACTATGCCCCAAAAGCTCCTGCACTACTTTGGGGTGAATACCCATTGCTAACAAGATGGTTGCTGCACTGTGCCTCAAATCGTGAAAGCGCATATGAGACAAGCCAGCATCAACCAGCACCTTCTTAAACAGCCTCAACAGGTAGTTAGGGTTGAAATAGTTGCCAGTCAGCCCACAAAACACGAGGTCTTTCTCAATCCATTTTGACCCAGCCTTAGCTTTTAAGCCTTGCTGCCTCTCTCTGTGTATTTTCAATACCTCAACTACAAATGCTGCAAGTTTAATAGTGCGGCGACCCGCCTTGGTCTTTGCTCCATTCTCGACATACCCATAGTGGGGGATATAATCGACAGTCTTATTCACAACCAACGTGCCTTTTTCCAGGTTCACATCTGCCCACCGTAACGCCAATAGTTCACCGCGTCTCATACCTGTCGTTAAAACTACCAGGAGAAGCACACCAAAGCGGTGCTGTTTTACCGACTCCAATAAGGTAAGCGCCTGGTTCTTATCTAATACAGGCGTTTCTTTCTTCTCAACGCGTGGACGATCTACCAGATCACAAACGTTACGACCTACTAACCCCCACTTCACAGCATCATCTAGCGCCTTATGCAACAAACCATGTATCTCTACCACCATTTTCGGTGAAAGGCCCCGTCTCAGTTGAGTATTGCAGAGTCGCTTGATGTGTAGCGGTTCAAGCCTCTGCAATGGAATGCGCCCAATGGCAGGGATGATATACGTATTGATGGTTTTCTTGTATTTCACGTATGTGCTTACACGCAAGTTCGGCGGCATGCACACCTCCTCTAGCCAATGCTCTAAGTAGTCCTTTAATGGCTCATTGGGCGCAGTTATAAGTGTTCCCTTTTGTTGCTGATAGAGAGCCTCGTTTACTTTATCCTGTACTTCTTTTTGCGTCTTGCCGTAAAACACCTTACGTTTACCGTTCTCCAATGTGTAAATCCCAGCATTAAACGGCTCATGGCCACTCTTGACACTGCTGGCAAACTCCCCAGAACGGCATTGCTTGAGCTTGATAGGATAGAAAGAATCACATGATGCGTATGAAGCCAGATTTCGAGAAGAGGAACCGACAGATGACTTTGCATTGTACTGGCTACTTGAGTTATCTGTTCTAAAATCCGAGAGGAAACAGTCATCGAGGAACCCTTCTCATCACCCGCTTGGTGTGTGGATGGCAATAAAAGGAAATAAGAGAGCCACGGTGA
>WNGM01004702.1_pt1 | contig 19488 bp, 19 predicted proteins | sample 5400571 | NCBI WGS metagenome assembly WNGM01 (sample SAMN13153378, study PRJNA577476) | soil metagenome | isolation source: 100 cm soil or saprolite under Garry oak tree replicate 2 | place: USA:California | collected 2016-06-15 | reverse complement strand
TCCGGGTGCACCACCATGCCGGAGACGATCCGGGTGAACCGGTCGATCATGTAGTCGAGGACGATGGTGGCGTCGGGCAGGATGACGCGCTCGGCCGACGAGTGCGAGATGTCGCGCTCGTGCCACAGCGGCACGTTCTCCAGGGCCGTCACGAGATAGCCGCGCAGCAGCCGGGCGAGCCCGCTCATCTGCTCGCAGCCGACCGGGTTCTTCTTGTGCGGCATCGCCGAAGAACCCTTCTGCTCCTTCCCGAACGGCTCCTCCACCTCCCCCACCTCGCTGCGCTGCAGGTGGCGGATCTCGCTGGCGAGCTTCTCGATCGACGTGCCGGCCAGGGCGACGGCGGCCATGAGCTCGGCGTGGCGGTCCCGCTGGATCACCTGCGAGGCGATCGCCGCCGGCTCGAGCCCCAGCCTCTCGAGGGCCGCCGCCTCGATCTCCGGGTCGAGGTGGGCGAAGGTCCCGACCGGACCCGACAGCTTGCCGACCGCCACCCTGCGCCGCGCCGCCGCCAGGCGCTCGACGGCGCGCCGCGTCTCGGCATGCCAGAGCGCCAGCTTCAGGCCGAACGTGGTCGGCTCGGCGTGCATGCCGTGCGTGCGGCCGACCATCACCGTGTCCTTGTGCTCGAAGGCGCGTCTCTCGATGGCGGCCGCCAGTCCCTCGAGGCCCTGGATCAGGAGGCCGGCCGCCTCGGCCATCTGCAGCGCCTGGGCCGTGTCGACGACGTCGTTCGACGTCGGTGAGGAAGGCGATCATGTCGTGCTGCACCGTCGCCTCGATCTCGCGCACGCGCGCCGCGTCGAAGCGCGCCCTGGCCCGGATCGTCGCCGCGGCCTGCTTCGGGATCCTCCCGGCCGCCGCCAGGGCGTCGCACACCGCCAGCTCCACCTCGAGCCATCTCCTCAGCCTCCCCTCCTCGTCCCAGATGCGGCTCATCCCGGGTCGGGCGTAGCGGGGGATCATCGAACGGCCCCGTGCGGCGCGCGCGGTGCCATCGCCTCAGACCTCGAACCAGGGGGAGGGCACCCACTGGTCCGCCGGGTGCAGCCGCGGCGGCCGCCGGCCGGCGCGCTCGAAACCCCGGCGCGCGGCCTCGAGGGCCAGCTCCGGGCGGTTGTTCGTCCGGCTCAGGTGGGCGAGCACGATGCGCGCCGTCCGCCCGCGTGCCACGTCGCAGGCCAGGTCGGCCGCGGCCTCGTTGTCGAGGTGTCCGTGGCGCCCGAGGACGCGCCTTTTGACCGTCTCGGGGTACGGCCCGGCGCGCAGCATGTCGACGTCGTGATTCGCCTCGAGCATCAGGAGGTCGCAGTCGCGCAGGCTCTCGCGCACCTCCTCGGGGGGATGGCCGAGATCGGTCGCGTACCCGACCCGCTCGTCCCCGGACTCCACGAGGTAGCCGACCGTCTCGGCGGCGTCGTGCGGGACGGCGAACGGGGTCAGGATCATCCCGCCGATCGAGAAGGCCGCCCCCGCCTCGACCGCGGCGTGGGCGTGCACCCCCTGCCGGTCGAGGGCGGCGGCGCGGAAGGTCGCGGCGGTGCAGTAGACCGGCACCGCGAAGGTGCGCGAGAACAGGGAGGCGCCGCGGACATGATCGGCGTGCTCGTGGGTGATCACCAGGGCGTCGAGCCGGTGCGGCTCGACCCCGGCGGCGCGCAGCCGACCGGCGATCTCGCGGCACGAGAAGCCGGCGTCGAGAAGGATCCGCGCTCCGTCCCCCTCGATGCAGGTCGCGTTCCCCGCGCTGCCGCTCCCCAGGACCGCCAGCCGCATGCTCAGGACCGGCCCCTCCGCGTCCGCGATCGAGCCGCCATTCTACACTACGAGATCCCGGTGTGGCCGAAGCCCCCCTCGCCGCGCCGGCTGGCGGGCAGGGTGTCCGTCGGGACGAGCCGGGCGCGGGCCGTGCCGACCGGCGCGATGACGAGCTGGGCGATCCGGTCGCCGCGCCTGATCGTCACCGGCTCCTGCCCAAGGTTGATGGCGATGACGGCGATCTCGCCGCGATAGTCGGAGTCGATCGTCCCCGGGGAGTTCAGGAGCGTCAGCCCCTCGCGCAGCGCCAGGCCGCTGCGCGGCCGGACCTGTCCCTCGAGGCCTTCGGGGAGGGCGATCGCGAAGCCGGTCGGGATCGGGGCGCGGCGCCCCGGGGCGAGGACGAGAGGCTCGGGGAGGCAGGCACGCAGGTCGAGACCGGCGCTGCCCGCGGTCGCGGGCTCCGGGAGCGGCAGATCGGCGTTCCCCGGCATCCGGGTGATCGGGATGGCGATCCGGTCGTCCCGGCCGCTGCCGGCGCCGTCCGGGGCGTCGCTCCCATGCCGCTCGCGACTCACGCCCGCCTCCGCCGGGGCCTCAGAAGGAGAGGTCGATCACGTCGACGCGCATCCCGGCGGTCTTTCCGAGGATCGCCAGGGTGCAGCCGGCCGGGTCGAAGAAGTCGATCGCCAGGTGGAGGAGATCCTGGCGCGTGACCCGGTCGATCCCGGACAGGATCTCGTTCAGGGTGAACTGCCGGCCGAAGTAGACCTCCTGCCGCGCCAGGTTCGACATCCGGCTGCTGCTGCTCTCGAGCGACAGCATCAGGCTCCCTTTCAGGTGGTCCTTGGCCATCTGCAGCTCGCTCTCGCCGACCGGCTCCTCCTTCAGCTTGCGGAGCTCCTCGACGATCAGGTCGATCACCTCCCGCCCGGTCTCGGGGGAGGTGGCGGCGTAGATGATGAAGTTCCCCGTGTCGAGGAACGAGCTGACGGAGGAGAAGACCGAGTAGGCCAGTCCGCGCTCCTCCCGGATGTGCTGGAAGAGGCGCGACGACATCGTCCCCCCGAGGAGCGTGTTCAGGACGTACCCCTGGTAGCGCCGCTCGTCCGGCATCGGCATCGCCGGGACTCCGAGACAGAGGTGCATCTGGCCCAGCTCGCCTTTCTCCCGCACCACGACCTCGGCGTGGCTCCGCGGCGGGCTGGCGACCGGCGGTTGCGCGCCGTTCCCGAGCGGCTCGAACGTCGCCCGGAGGGATCCGGCCAGCCGGTCGTGCTCGAGGTTGCCGGCCGCCGTGATCAGGAGGTTCCCCGGCTGGTAGGAGTCGCGGAAGAAACGGATGAGCTGGTCCGGCTGCATGCGCGACACCGATTCGATCGTTCCCTGAATCGGGCGGCCGAGCGGGTGGCCTCTGTAGAACGACTCGCTCCAGATGTCGTAGACGAGCTCGTCCGGGGTGTCGTCGACCATCTTGATCTCTTCGTAGATGACCTTGCGCTCCTTCTCGATCTCCTCCGGGATGAACTTGGGCCGGCGGACGATCTCGGACAGCAGGTCGACGGCGACGTCCAGATGATCGTCGAGCACCTTGAAGTAGAAGCAGGTGTACTCCTTGGTGGTGAACGCGTCCATCTGGCCGCCGACCGAGTCGATGATGAGCGCGATGTCCTTCGCCGATCGCGTCTCGGTCCCCTTGAACAGCAGGTGCTCGATGAAGTGCGAGATGCCGTTCTCGGACGCCGACTCGTGCCGGGACCCCTTCTTGAGCCAGACCCCGAGCGCCACCGACCGGATGTTCGGCATCCGCTCGGTGACCAGCACCAGCTTGTTGGCGAAGACTTCCTTGCGGATATCGTCGGTGATGATCAGCATGGTTCGCAGGTGTCCCTGAGGACGGGTTCCGCGGGCCGCATGGCCCCCGCGGCGGGCCGTGGAGTATAGCACCCGGCCAGGGCGCCGCGCAAAGCGGGCCGCGCCTTCGGGGGAGGGTGCCGCGGGGTCAGCGCTTCTTGATCTCGGAGAAGGCCTTGCCGTCCCAGCGATAGACGGTGGTGTCGTAGGACGGAGGCTGCCCGGCCTTCTCCTCGTAGGTGCGGCTGGTGATCCAGAACTCGACCGCCCCGCCGGGGCCGTACCGTCTCTCGATCTCCTGTCCGGCGTTCTGGAAGAGGGTCGCGTAGGTCCCGTCCGCGGCGCGGGCGGTCACCTCCAGGATCTCGAGGTGGCCGCCGGTCCAGGTCGAGACGATCTCGTCCTGTCCGTCGCCCGTCACGTCCTCGAGGGCCAGGTTGTGGAAGAGCTCCCCCCGCTGGACCGTGTGCACCAGAGCGTCGCCGTTGCCCCGGCGCTCGTAGATCCGGAGCTCGGGCTTCGCTCCGCCGGGCCGCACCACCGCCGCCACCCGATCGCCGACGTCCGGATCGAGGACCCGCGCCAGGATCAGGCGATCCCCCGGATGGAGGGCGCGCGCCAGGGCGAGGAGGGCCGGGTCGTCCGGCCGCCCGCGCGCGCAGCCCGCGGCCAGCGCCAGCAGGAGCACCGCCGGGTGCGTGGCGCGGCGGGTCACGTCGGGATCGTCCCGTCGAGGATCGCACGGCAGAGATCCATCGAAGAGACCAGGCCGGTCACCTTCCCCTCCCGCAGGATCGGCAATCGGTGAATCCGCAGGTTCCACATGATGCGGCAGAGATCGGCGAGCGGGGTCTCCTCGTCGGCCGAGATGGCGGGGCTGGTCATGATGGCGCTGACCGGCATCTCCATCGGGTCGGGCGGCCGGTGCTGATCGGACCAGAACGGCTTCTCCCCCGCTCGCGGCGACGGGATGGGAGCCTCCTTCAAGGCGCGCTGCCGCAGGATCGCCACCACCCTCTTCCCGCGGCGCTTCCCCTCCGCGCGCGGCGCGCGCGCGGCGTCGCCGGCGGCGTACTTCGGGTGGCCCATGGCGCCGTAGATGATGTCCTCCTGCGTCACCACGCCCACCAGCCGCCCGTGGCGGTCGACCACCGGGGCGCCGTTGATGTTCTTCTCCTGCAGGAGGTCGCACAGCTGGCCGACCGTCGTCTGCTCGGAGACGGTGACCGGTGTCGCGGTCATCAGATCCCGGGCCAGCAGGGCCCCCGTGTCGGGACGATGCCCCGGGGCGGCCGCCGCGGGCTGCCCCGGGCCGGGTCTCCGGCGCGTCCCTCCGGACGGCCGGGGCCCGCCGCGCCCGGTCGTGCGGACGCTCTTGCGGCTCACGGGAGAAGGCGTTCCATGGCGCCCACCTCGGCCTCCACCTCCACGATACGGTTGGCCTGCCGGGGGGAGACCCCCGGCAGGCGCCCTCCATGGTAATCGATCGTGGCCTGGCTGAACTTGCAACCGTGCGCCGTGGCGATGACCACCACGCGATCGTCGCGGCCGATGGTCCCGGCCGCCCGTGCCTTCAGGAAGGCGGCGACGGCGGTGGCGGAGTTGGGGCAGATGTACACCCCGGCCGCGTCGACCAGCGCCTTGGCGTCCATGATCTCCTGCTCGGTCGCCGACTCGAAGTGGCCGCCCGACTCCCGGACCACCCGCACGGCCTTGTCGTACGAGACCGGGTCGCCGATCCGGATCGCCGAGGCGGCGGTGTCGGCCGCGGTCACCCTGATCCGGCGCGCGTACCCTTCCCGGCTGGCCTGTGCGAGCGGCGCGGCGCCCGCGGCCTGCGCCCCCAGGAGACGCGGCACGCGGTCGAGGATCCCCAGGGTCCGGAGCTCGAAGAGCCCCTTGCCTATCGCCGAGATGTTCCCGGCGTTGCCGACCGGGACGACGATCCATTCGGGCGGCGCCCATCCGAGCTGCTGCACGGTCTCGAAGCCGATCGACTTCTGCCCCTCGATCCGGACGGGGTTCACGGAGTTGAGGAGATAGAGCGGTCTCCTGCGGCAGATGTCGCGCAGGAGCCGGATGCAGGTGTCGAAGTCGGCCGGCAGCGACAGCGTCAGGCAGCCCGAGGCGATCGGCTGCGAGAGCTGCTCCAGGCTCACCTTGCCGCGGGGCAGGACGACGACGCCGCGCAGACCGTCCACCTGGGCGGCGTAGGCCGCCATGGCGGCCGAGGTGTCGCCGGTCGAGGCGCACGCCACCGCGCGCACGCCGAGGTGACGCGCGAACGAGACGCCGGCGGTCATGCCTCGGTCCTTGAAGGAGAGGGTCGGGTTCTCCCCTTCGTGCTTGACGTAGACCTCCGCGGTGCCGGAGATCTCCTCGAGGCGCGGCACGCGGTAGAGGTTGGTGTTCCCCTCGGGCTTGGTGACGATCCGGTCGAGCGGCAGGTCGGGGAGGACCAGCTCGTGGTAGCGCCAGACGCCGCTGCCGTGCGGCCCGCCGCGCGCCCCCAGGCGGCCGTCGAACAGCTCCCGCCACGCGGCCGCCGGCCGCTCCCGCCGCAGACGCTCGAGGTCGTGCGCCACCTCCAGGAGGCTCCCGCAGGCGTCGCACTCGTAGCGGATCTCCGCGAGGGGATAGTCCCGCCCGCAGGCGATGCAGCGCGTCCGGGAAATCGGGGGCGGCGTCATCGCCTCGCCTCAGTCGAGCCGGCGCGCGCCGCGATTGTCGGCGGCGCAGATGAAGTGCCGGCTGCCGAGCCCGTGGCGCTGGAAGGCGGCGTGCATGGCGAGGGCGACCCTCTCGGCGGTCTCGGGCGTGGCGACGGCGAACATCGCCGGACCCGATCCGCTGATCGAGCAGCCGTGCGCCCCCGCCTCGAAGGCGGCGCGCTTGACGTCGATGAATCCCGGGATCAGCTTCGCGCGGATCGGCTCGATCACGTGGTCGATGAGGGCGCGGCCGATGTCTGGGACGTCGCCGCGGGCGATCGCCGCCACCAGGGCGCCGACGTGCGCCCAGTTGCTCACCGCGTCCTTGAGCGGGATCATCTCCGGCAGGACCGAGCGGGCGTCGCGGGTCCTGATCTCCATCGCGGGCAGGACGACGACGAAGCGGATGGCGGAGGGGGCGTCCAGCCGGACCACCTCGAGCGGCTGGTGACTCTTGACGATGGTGAAGCCGCCGAGCAGGGACGGCGCCAGGTTGTCGGCGTGCCGCGCCCCGCTCGCCAGCATCTCCCCCTCGAGGGCCGCCTCCAGGAGGCTGTTGCTGCCGAGCGGCGAGCCGCACAGGAGGTGCGCCGCGACCGCTCCGCCGACGGCGCTGGCGGCGCTGCTTCCCAGGCCGCTGCCCGGCGGCAGCCCCTTGTGGATCCGGAGCTCCAGGCCGCCGGTCTCCTTCGCGGCCCGCCCCTTGAGCTGCTTCAGGACCGCCTCGGCGGCGCGGCCGGCGCAATTCGTCGACGCGTCGAGCGGGAGGCCGGCGGCGTCCCCGGTGATGTCGCGGATGACGACGCCGCGCTCCGCCCCCTCGATCCGCCGCGCCTCGATCGTGTCGCCCAGCCCCTCGAGCGCGACGCCGAGGGCGTCGAACCCGGGGCCCAGGTTGGCGATCGAGGCGGGGGCGAAGACCTTGACGAAGCCCTGGCTCGCCGGCGCGTCCATCTCTACAGGAGGCCCTTCGCCTTGAGAAGCTCCGCGTTCAGGATCGCGGCGCCCGCCGCGCCGCGGATCGTATTGTGCACCAGCGCCTCGTACTTGAGGCTCAGGACCTTGCAGCGCCGCACCCGGCCGACGGTGACCGTCATCCCGCCCCCCTCCATCCTGTCGAAGCGCGGCTGCGGCCGGTCCGGCTCGTCGCGCACCACGATCGTCCGCTCCGGCAGGCTCGGCAGCCCGAGGGGGGCGAGGCTCGAGCGGAAGTCGCGCAGGATCCGGGTCGCCTCGTCGGGGGTGGCACGCTCCTGGGTCTCGACCGAAATCGCCAGCGTGTGCCCGTCCGAGACGTGCACGCGGTGGCAGTGGGCGCTCACCGGGAAGGTGGCGGCGGCGCGCGCCGCTCCGAGAATCTTCTGGGTCTCCGATTCCATCTTCTCCTCCTCGCCGCCGATGTACGGGATGACGTTGTCGATGATGTCGACGGACGGGACCCCCGGGTAGCCGGCGCCCGAGACCGCCTGCAGCGTCGCGACGACGAGCCGCGTCACGCCGAGCGCCCGGTGGATCGGGGCGACCGCCATGACCAGCCCGACCGTCGAGCAGTTCGGATTGGTGACGATGAATCCGCCGTGCGGCCGGCGGCGCTTCTGGTCCTCGAGGAGGGCGAGGTGGTCGGCGTTCACCTCGGGGACGAGGAGAGGAACGTCCGGAGCCATCCGGTGGTTCCGCGAGTTGCTGACCACGGCGTGCCCGGCGGCCGCGAACTCCTCCTCGATCGAGCCGGCGACCGAGGCGTCGAGCCCGGAGAACGCGAGGCGGGCGCCGGGCCCCGGCCGGCACGGCAGCACCTCCATGCCGCGCGCCCATCCGGGCATCGGCCGGTCGAGGAACCAGCGGACCGCCTCGCCGTAGGTCTTGCCGGCCGAGCGCTCCGAGGCGGCGAGGACCGCGACCCGGAACCAGGGATGGCCGTCCAGGAGCGACACGAAGCGCTGCCCGACCGCGCCGGTCGCTCCGAGGATCGCCACCGCGATCCTGCCGTCCTCCTGCGGCGTCGACTTCGTCGTCATTCCGTCCCTCGTCCGCCGCGCGCCAGGGCGCGGGCCACACTCAGGATGTCGCCGAAGGCTCCGGCGGCGGTCACCGACGGCCCCGCCCCCGGCCCCGCGACCACGAGCGGATGATCGGCGTACCGCTCGGTCCGGAAGGCGAAGACGTTCTCCGGGCCGGCGAGGCGGCCGAGGGGGCCGTCCGCCGGCACCTCGCGCGGCCCCGCGCTGCACCCGTCCTCCACGGCGGCGACGTAGCGGCGGCGCAGGCCCCGCGCCGCGGCCTCGTCCCACAGGCGGGAGAGCGGCGCGTCGAGCGTCGCGACCGACGCCAGGAACGCCGCGGCGTCGCCCGTGCCCGCCAGTCGGCAGAACGGCTCGAGGCGGACCTGCTCCGGCTCGACCGCCAGTCCCGCCTCGCGTCCTCGCGCGTGTCCGGCTCGGTGTAGCCGCGCTCCTTCGCCCGCCGCAGCACCTCGGAGAAGCGGCCGCCGCGGTCGAGGCCGGCGCACAGGAAGTTGAGCGTCCCCGAGAAGCACCCTTCGATCGAGCGGACCCGATCGCCGCCGTCGAGCAGATCCCTGAGCGTGCCGAGGATCGGCAGCCCGGCGCCGACCGTCACCTCGTACAGGAGGAACCGCCCGGCCGCGCGCGCGGCCTGCTGCGTCCGGCGGTAGTCCGCGAGCGGCCCGGCGAGCGGTTTCTTGTTGCACGTCACGACGTGGAACCCCGAGGCGAAGGCCTCGCAGTACAGATCGGCCATCCCCTCGTCGGCCGTCGCGTCGACCAGGACCTTGGGTCCGGGGATCGCCCGCGCCGCCTCCCGCACCAGGCGCCGCGCGGGGCCATCCGCCTCCGGGCGCACCGCCTGCCGCCAGCCGGCGGGATCGATCCCCCGCGCGTCGAAGGCGGCCGCGGCGCGTCCCGCGATCCCGGCGTGCACCAGATCGACCCCCAGCCTCTCCCGGATCGCCGGACGCTGCGCCGCCACCTGCTCCACGAGGGTCGCGCCGACCGTCCCCTTGCCGATCTGGACGATCGAGAGGCGGAGCGCCATCAACGGACCCGGCCCTCGACCAGCCGCAGGGCGGGCCGCCGGCCGCGCCTCCAGGAGACGCCGCGCGCGACGTTGAGGCGATCGTGGATGGCGCGCACCGCCGTCTTCATGTCACGCTCCTTGACGATCACGGTGATGTTGTACTCGGACGATCCCTGGGCGATCGCCACCACGTTGACCGCCTCGTCGCCGAGGGCGCTGAAGACGCGGCCGGCGATGCCGTGCTGCCCCTTCATCCCGGCGCCGACCACGGCGACGGCGCACATGCCCCGCTCGACCGTGATGCGCGCCACCTGCTCGCCGAGGAGCCCCCGGTCGCGGAAGTCCTTCTCGAGCGCCTTCATCGTCCTCTCGACGTCCCGCTCGCGGATGGCGAAGGAGACGTTGTACTCGGAGGACGACATCGAGATCATGTAGATGTTCGTGCCGGCCAGGGCCACCGGCGTCAGGAGCCTCAGGATCATCCCGGGCTGCCCGAAGATGCCGGTCCCCTCCACGGTGACCAGCGCCATGCCGTCGATGCTGCTGACCATCAGCGGACCGCCCCGCCCGATGGAGCGGGCGGTCACGAGCGTGCCCGCGGCCGCCGGCTTGAAGGTGTTCTTGATCCGGATCGGGATGCCGCCGCGCCGCGCCGGCTGCATCGTCTTCGGATGGATCACCTCCGCGCCGAAATGCGCCATCTCGGCCGCCTCCTGGTAGGAGATGCGCGGCACGACCCGGGCGCTCGGCACCAGGGCCGGATCGGCGGTGCAAACCCCGTCGACCTCCTTCCAGATCCAGACTTCCCTGGCCCGCAGCGCCAGGCCGAGGATCGAAGCGGTGTAGTCGGAGCCGCTCCGCCCGAGGGTCGTCGTCGCCCCGCTGCGGGTGCGGCCGATGAAGCCGGTGACGATCGGGAGGCCGCCCTTGCGCAGGAGAGGCAGGAGGGCCCGGCGCAGGTTCCTCTGCGTGACGTCGAAGTCGACGACGGCCTCCCCGTGGCTGTCGTCCGTCACGATGTGCTCGCGGGCGTCGATGCTCTGCGCGCGCAGCCCGAGCAGGCGCAGGTGCGCGGCGACGATCTGCGCCGACAGCCGCTCGCCGAAGGACGCGATCAGATCGAGCGAGCGCCGGCTCAGGTCGCGCAGCAGCAGCACTCCGTGGCAGACCCCCTCGAGCTCGGAGAAGAGCGCCTCGAAGTCGCGCGCCAGCCGATTCTCGACGCCGTCGCTGACGCCGAGCGCCCGCGCCGCCTTGCGATGGCGCGCCTGCAGGCGGTCGAGGCGGCGGCTCACCTCGCCCGGCCGGCCGGCGACCGCCTGGTCGGCGAGGGCGATCAGATCGTCGGTGATCCCCGCCATCGCCGAGACGACGACGGCCGGCCGGCGGCCGGCGAAGCGCCGCACGATCTGCCCGACCTGCCGGATCTGGGGGGCCCCCGCGAGGGAGGTCCCTCCGAACTTCATGACGATCATCCTCGACCTCGTCCGGCCTCGACGGCGGAAGCGATCCCGCGGCGCCGCGGCGGGCCAAAAAGAGTCGAGGGGAGGATCGCTCCTCCCCTCAGCGACATGCCATGGCCTGGAGCTTCTGTGGCGGCTGGTCCGGGGCCGCGCCGCCTGCGCGGCCCGCGACTTCCGCCGTGCCGGCGTTTAATACCGTGATCGCCCCCGCTTGTCAACGTCCCGCGCGCCGATGTCCCGGCGCCTGAAACGTTCGGCAGCGATCGTCTCTACTGCTGGCCCCCCTGATTCGGATCTTGGGGATTCCGCTGCCTCTGCCCCTGGCCCCCTCCGTCCTGCCCGCCGGAGTTGTTCCATCCGCCAAAGGGCGGCCGGCCACGCTGTCCCCAGGGCTGCGCCCCCGGGCCGAGCCCCATGATCGTCGGCTTCCCGCCGTACCCCGGCCCGACCCCCATCATCTGCGGGAACATCGGCGTGGGGGTGCCGGGGACCTGCGGCTGATCCCCGGTCTGGTCGAAGGCGAGGAACTGCCACTCGTCGACCTTGGTGTGCCCCTTGTAGACCCGCAGCGTCACGTCGCTCGCCTTGCCGGTCGCCCGGCTGATCACGCCGACGATCGGCCAGCCCAGGGGCGGCTCGCTGACGCGCTCCTCGTCGTCGGCGCCACCCTCCGGCGCGGGCGGCACGGGAGGGGACATCATCGGGATCGAGCCCTGCGGCGCCCCCGCCAGCGGTCCCGCCCCCGAGGGGACGCCGGCGCCGGTCGACATTCCCCGGATCGGCGTGTAGCCGGCAGGGAGCGCGCCCGCCTGCGGAAGACCACCCTGTTGCGCCGTGCCCCCGCCCGCGGACGTGTCGTCCTGGTCCCACCCGTCGTCGTGGGCCTTCTTCAGCGCCTGTTGCGCCGCCTTCGGGTCGTAGACCGACTGCCCGCCCGGCGCGAGGTAGAGGAGCCCCCACTTGTGGTCCCGGGCGATCGGCTCCTTGAACAGCTTGCGGATGTAGCGCAGCCGGCGCGGCCCCGGCTTGTTGAGCTCCTCGAGGTTGAGCGGGTACTGGCCGCCGTGCTCCTTCTGGTAGGCCAGGATGGCGTTGGCGTACTGCTGGCCTCGGAAGATCAGCTCCTCCTCGCTGTCACGCCGCCAGGTCGTGCTCCAGGCCTGGGCCGCGACCGTCAGGGCGATCGACGCCACCGCCACCCCGACCATGAGGATGATCAGGAGGCCTCCTTCTTCCCCGTTCCGCCGACGCCGAACGCCCATCGCCGTGCTCTCCTCAGGGGATATTGATCGTCACCCTGAAGGGGAAGCTCTGGAAGGCTCCCCCCGAGGTCTGCGCGACGACATCCGCCTGGCTGCATTTGTTGCCGCTGCACTGTGTTCCGCAGTCGCTCCCGGGCGTCATCACGGTGTGGACCTCCCCATCGGCCGGGGTCGTAGGCTGGCTGGTGACGAATGTCGCGTTGAAGGTGCTCGAACCGGTCGTGTTGTTCTGGAGCTTGAATACGATCGTGACCCCTTGCACCGGGTTCCCGCTGGTGTCCTTGGCCGTGGCAACGAAGCAGACCTCCTGGCTGCAGCTCGTGATGATCGGATCGTTGTTCGTCCCGCAGGGGCTGTTCGGGTCCTGGTCGAGGTCGAGCAGAATCTGACTCAGGTTTCCCGTGACGGTATTCAGGTTCAGCGTACCCGAGGTCACCCCCGAGCGGGCCGTCACGGTGGAGTTCGTGGTCGTCACGAGACTCACCTGGGCGTTACCCAGGCTGTCGGTCTGGATCGGCAGATTGGAAGCGTTGACCAAGTTCGTCAGGTCGAAGAAGAGGGCGCCTGCGGTCGTACTGAACCGGACGTCCTGATCGGGAAGAGGGACTCCCAGCTCGTTGCTGACGGTCGCGACGACCTGCGACGTTCCGCAGGTCGTGACCTGCAGGGCGGTCTGGCAAATGGCGCTCGACCCCAGCGGGATCGTCGTCGGGTTTGCCGCCAGCGTGATGGTCGCACCCTTGGGAGGGATCCGATCGCCTTTCTGGCAGCCTGCCAGGACGAGGGCCGCCAGGCAGGCCGCGGCCGGCAAGAGATTCCGGGTCCAGCGCGTCGTCATGAGCCAGGCTCCTCTTCTTTGAAATATACCTCGGTCGGGCGCGGCCGGCCACGAGTCTTCCGGCCGGCCCCGCGTCATTCCGCTGACCCGGCCGACGGCGTCCTGCCGCGGCCGAGGGTCCTCACCACTCACTGTACTTGCTCCCGTCGATCGCGGCGGAGTCGGAGCCGCTGTGCACGTCGATCACCCCGGCCGATGCGTCGGGATCCGCGTCGGAGGCCTCCGCGTGCTCGACCGTCCAGGTCTGATCCGTTCCGGTGAACGGATCGACCGGGATCCTGCGGATGTAGCCGTCCTCCACCAGCGTCTGCAGAGTGTCGGGGTACTTCCCCTTGTCGGCGAAGTACTGATCGATGACGTCGCGCAGCATGAAGAGGTCCTCCTTGAGGGCCGCCTCCTTCGCCTTCTGCGGCGTCTGCCGGAGCTGCAGCGCGGCGATCCCGGCGATGATGCCGATGATCGCGACGACGACCAGGAGCTCGATCAGGGTGAAGCCGCGCTCCGAGCGCGCCACCCCGCGACGCGCCGCCCCGCGACGCAAGGTCCCGGGCCGGGCCGTGGTGCCGCATCGCGCCGTTCCCGCCTGGTTCATCACCAGTCCTTGTAGTTCGTGCCGTCGAGCGCCTTGCCGCCGGCCCGGGTGTAGACGTCGTAGACGTTCTGCCGCCCCCAGGAGTCGGAGTCGGCCTCGTCCTGGTACGATCGGAGGCCCCATTCGTAGCCGCGGGTCATCGGGTCGTACGGGATGCGCCGCAGGAACTTGATCTTCTGCCCCAGCCCTCCCATCCGCTCGACCCCCTTGACCAGCGTGTCGAGCTCGGGCGGGTAGCACTCCGAGTCGACCCCCTCCTTCTGGAACACACCGGCGTCGCACAGCTTCTTGTAGTCGTCGATCCCCCGGCGCATGGTGCGCAGGGCGCGGCGGAGCTCGAGCTCCCGCTGCCGTTTCACCGCGAACTTCACCGTCGGCACGATCACGCCGGTGAGCACCAGCATGACGGCGATCGCCACCAGGAGCTCGATGAGCGTGACCCCCCGGGCTCCGTCGGGCCTGTCGCCGCGCCGCGTCAGCAGCATCCGCCCACCCTACTGCACCACCACGGTGCTCCCCAGCCTTTCCACCGGCATCGGCTGGGCACGCGGGTCGAGCACCGACAGGTCGGTGAAGTTCAGCGACGACGTCCCCGCCTGAAGCGCCTTGAACGTCAGATCGACCAGCGTTCCCTGGCCGTCCACGCCCGGACGGGTCCCCTCCCGCGACAGCCCCACGACCACCTCACGGCCCCCTCCGCCGGAGGTGGCCAGGACGAAGACGTTCGTGCCGTCCTTGCTCAGGAACGGCGACGAGCTCGAGGAGGCGACGAACTTCAGCAACGCCGGGTCGAAGGCCAGGTGGAACGGCACGCTCGCCACCCCCTTCGCCCCGTTGATCCAGACGCTGACGGTGAAGGTGTCGCCCACCTTGGCGGTCAGATACGACGGGTTCAGGGTGACGACGGCCGGGCCGGTCGTCTCCCCGGTCGATGGCGTCTTCTGCGTCGAGGACGAAGGTGGCGGGTTCGGCGTCGGGGTCGGCGTCGGCCGCGGCTCGGGCGGGGCCTGCTCCTCCGCCGGCGGGGCTCCCGGCACGAGCGCCCCCTGCGGCGTCGCCTCCTCGACCTGCGGCTCCTGGTTCGGCGGCGTCTCCTCTTCCTCACCGAGCGCCTCGAACGGCGATGGGCCGAAGGCGCTCTGCTTGCTCGCTCCCTTGAGGCCGATGTCCTGCTCGGTGCCGACCCAGAGTGGCCGCAGATCCTCCGCTGTGATGTCGGGGATGCGGATGATGTGCGGCGTCAGAGTCAGCACGATGTCGGTCTGCTGGATGTTCGTCTCGGTGTTGCCGAAGATGCGGCGCAGGATCGGGATGTCGGAGAGGCCGGGGACGCCCGAGAGCGACTTGCGCTCCTCCTCGCGGATGAGGCCCGCCAGCAGGTTCGTCTCGTTGTCCTTGAGCCGAATCGTCGACTCGATCTCGCGCGTGCCGATGATCGGCTGAGAGATGCCGCTCCCGGCCGAGACCTGCCCGGCCAGCGAGGAGACCTCCGCCTTCAGCTTGAGCGTGATCTCCTTGTTGTGGTGGACCCGCGGCTCGATGTCGAGGTTGATGCCGACGTTCTGGTAGGTGAACGAGGTGATCGGCACGCCGACCGTCCCCCCGACCGTCGGCGCGGCGTTGAAGGTGGTGGTCGGGATCGGGATCCGGTCGCCGATCCGCACCGTCGCCTTGGCTCCCTCGCTGACCCTCACCTGAGGCTTGGCGATCACCTGCGCATCGGCGTCGGTCTTCAGGAAGTTCACCACCACGCCGGGGACCGGCCCGAGCAGCCAGGACCCCGACTGCTTGAGGATGTTCAGGTTGTTGAGCGGCACGCCACCCGTGCCGCCGTAGGTCAAACTGATCGTCTTGCCGCTGGCGCCGCCCGTCCCGGTCAGGTCGATGCCCAGGCTCTGCAGCATGGTGCGGTTGATCTCCAGCAGCTCGATGTCGACCACCAGCTCCGATTTCGCCTTGTCGTTCGACTCGATGATCTTCTCCGCCACCAGGACCCGGTCGGGCGTGTCGCGGATGGTGATCGAGTTGAGCCGATCGTTCTGCGCCAGCTGGCGCGCGTCGAGGAGGGTGCGCAGCAGGACCTGCACGTCCTTCACGTCGGCGTTGCTCAGGTAGAAGGTCTGGATGACGAGATCGTCCAGCTCCTTGTGCTTCTGCTGGTTGTCGTCGGCGATCATGATGGTGTTCTCGTCCCAGATCTTGAAGAAGTGCTTGTTCATCGCCATGAGCGTGTCGAGCGCCCGCTCGAAGGTGACGTCCGAGAGATCGATCGAGATCTTCTTGTTGAGGTCGAGCCGGTCGTCGTAGATGAAGTTGATCCCCGACGCCTTGGAGAGCGCGTCGTAGATCTTCCGGATCGTCTCGTCCTTGAAGCGCAGGACGATCGGGATGTTCGAGGCGGGGTTCAAGCGCGGCGCCGCGCGCCCCGGCTCGGCCTTGGCCTTCTTCTTCGCCTTCTCGAACTCCGAGAGCTCCTGCTTCTGCAGCTTCTGCCAGGCGGCCAGCGCCTTCTGGAGCTCGGCGGCGGCGTACTGGTGGGACGGATCGAGGTAGACGGTCTGCTGGAACTCGGCGATGGCGGGCTCGAGCTGGCCGGCCTTCACGTAGGCCTGCCCTTTGAGGAAGTGGTCCTGCGACGCCTTCATCTTGGCGCGCGCCAGGGCGACCTTGTAGCGCGTGCTCTCGGGCCGGGAGCTCACGGCGCGCGAGAACATCAGGACGGCGCGGTCGTAGTTCTCCCCCTTCATCTCCCGCTCGCCGACGCGGTACGCGGTCGTGGCGCACGACCCGGCGGGCACCGCCAGCGCCAGGGCGAGCGCGAGCGCCGCGACGCGCGAGCGCCGCGACCGCGTTCCGCCGATCTCACGTCCGTCCCTTGCCTCCATCGCCTCGTCACCTCCCCTCAATAGGAGCTGCTCATCGGGATCGTCTGGGATTGTCCCTTGAACTGCGGATCGGTGAAGCCGAACTTGATCGACTCGTAGCCGATCTCCAGGATCTTGAAGCTGCCCCCGACCACGTCCCCCTGGTGGGCGAAGACCATGTCGGTGCCGTCGTGCAGCACGGCGAGCTTGTGCTCGGGGGGACCGATGTATCCGATGAACTTGTACGAGATCGCCGGCGGCTGCGGCCTCGGAGGCGGCAGGGCGGCCTGCGCCGCCTGCTGGGCCACCTGCTGCGCCGTCTGCTGGGCCGCCTGCTGCGCGGCCTGCTGGGCGGCCAGCAGCGCCGCCTGCTGGGCCGCCTGCTGAGCGGCCTGCTGGGCCGCGCGGATCGCCGCCAGCTCCTCGGGGGTGGGCGGCGGCGGGGTCGGCACCGGGATCGCGCCGAACTGGAAGATGTTCCGCCCGGTCGGATCGATGGCCGGCCGCGGCGCGTCGAGCGCCGCCCAGTCGACCGGGAAGACCTTGAGGGACGCGAGGTCGGCCTTGGACGCGGCGCCGGGCCGCCGGGAGCCGACCGGCCCCGCCGACGGCGTGGAGGCGATCTGCCGCCAGACGACGGCGGCGATGGCGACGAGGAGCGCCCCCAGCATGACCTCCTTCCATTTCTCCTTCAGCGCGGGCACTCCGATCTCCTCCTCAGGCCGGCCGCTGCGCCTTCGGCTTCGGACGGCCGATCTCGGCGTCGGGGGAGCGGAAGTAGGTCGAGACCCTGATCGTCAGGCTGAGCATCGCCCCTCCCTCCCGCGAGCCGGCGAGCTCCATGCTGTCGACGGTGAACAGGTGCTCCGAGGCCTCGACCCGGCTCAGGAACTGCCGCAGATTGAGATAGCCCCCGACCAGCGGGACGGTGATCTGGAACTGCGTCAGGTCGGTCCCCTCGACCGCCGCCGGGCTGTAGTCGATCGACTCCGGGTCGATCTTGAACTCCGTCGCGATCGCGCGGATCTCCTTCTGGATCGAGGTCATGCGCTCGGCCTGCGTCCCCAGGCGCCGCGTGAAGAAGTCGTCCAGCCGGACCACCTCCCCGTCGTAGCGGCGGATCAGGTCGCGCATCGCCTCGCGCCGCTGGGACGCCGTGCGCAGCATCCGGCGCACCTCCTCCCGCCGCTCGCGCAGCACCGCCAGGGCGCGCAGCCGCGGCAGGTTGAGGAAGAGGTAGAAGCCGAGGTTCAGCGCCAGGAGCGCTCCCAGGACCAGCGCGATCCGCCACAGGTCCTGGCGCAGGTCGAACCACCTCCGCTTCGCCGGGGCGCTCACGGGGTCCCCCCGGGCGGCGGCAGGCTCTCCTCGCGGATCGGCCGGTCGGCGATCGGCTCGCCCCCGGCCGGCAGGACGACCCTGTAGACGCCTTGGGCCTGACGCGTCACCTTGTGGCCGGCCGCCCGCGCCACGATCTCGATCGCGTCGGCCAGCTTCTGGCCCGACAGATTGACCGTCACCCTCGCGTGGGGATCGACGCCGGGGTCGATCTGGAAGCGGACACCATGGGCGCGGGCGAGGGCGTCGTAGATCTCGCCGACGGGGCGTCGCATGAAGTCGAGCGGCACATCGAGTCGGACCGCGGGGACCGCCCTGGACTCCTCCGGCAGCCGCCAGCGCGGGCGCCCGCTTCCGGGCGCGGGCGGCATTCCCGGCTCGCGCATGATCGGCACCTGCCCTGCCCGGGTCGGGGGCGCGACGGGCGGGCCGTCGCCGCGCGCGCCAGACCGGCTTGGCGTCGAGGCTGCCTCGCCCGACGCGGGAGGCGTGGCTCCAGCCGAACGGCCCCGACCCGCCGGCGGGGAGGGCGGCGCGGCCGACGCGGGCTTCCCTTTGTGCTTCGCCGTGGCATCCTTGCCGGTTCCACCGCGATCCTCTTTCGCCGCCCCCGGCGGCACGTAGACGCCTCCGGGCGCCGCCACCAGGCGCGCCAGGACCGCCGCGGTCCGCGGCCGGCCGTCCCGGCCCACCGTCCCGATCGGCGGCGTGGCCGGCCGCGCCGCCGGAATTACCGCGGCGGGAGGCAGAGACGCGGCGGCGGCCGCGGGAGACGGGGGCGTGACGGCCGCGGGCTGCGTGGGCGCCGCGGGCGCCGTCCGGGCGGGATGAGCCGCGGCCTGCGCGATCGTCCCGGCGGGGCTCCGATCGCCGCCCGCCGCGGCGGCGACCACCGCCGCGGCCGCCGACGCCGCCTTCGACATGTAGCCGAAGTTGAGGGCGAAGGTGGTCTCCGGCCGGCTCGGGTTGAGACGGCGCTCGCTCACCGGGTAGACTCGGGCGAAGGCGGGGTGCGCCTGCAGCTTCTCCTGAAGGGCGATGAACGCCCCCTGGTTCTTCGCCACGCCCTCGATGCGGATGGCGATCGCGTCCGTCGTGATGCTCGGACGGATGGCGGTCATCATCACCTCGGGGGGAACGACCGTCTCCAGCCGGTTGAACAGGAGGGTCCAGGAGAAGGAGCGCCTCAGGATCAGGTCGCTCGCGAAGCGGCCCCGATCGTAGAGGCGCTTGAAGTCCCGTCCCTGGATCTCCTGCGCGAGCCTGGCCTCCTCGGCCTCGAACGTCTCGAGGCGCGCGCGATCGGCCACCTCGTCGCGCTGCAGCTGCGCGTAGTTCCCGCCGTAGTGCAGGAAGAAGTAGAGGTTGTAGGCGGTCGCCAGGACCAGCGCGACGATGATCGCCGCCAGCGCCGAGCCCACGACCGTGTTGTTGCGGAACGGGCGCGTCGCCAGGTTCAGCGTGATCGGCCTCATCGCCTCCTCCCGAGGACCGCCCCGGCCGCCGGCGCCGCGCCCGCCGCCCCCTCGGCGTCGAGCGCGACCGTCGAGCCGAGCGGCACCACCTGGAGCAGGTCGAGGGCCTCCGCCTCGCAGCCGGCCTCCCCCCGCACCGCCTCCGCCAGGGGCGCGCCCGGCATCCCCGTGGATCGCAGGAAGGCGCGTCCGATGCCGCGCCCCAGGAGCTTCTCCTGGTAGAAGGCGAGCGAGGTGTACAGCTCCCGCCGCAGTCCCACGAGCGTCTCCTCCGCGCCGGCCCCGGCCGGGTGGGGC
>WNGM01006448.1_pt1 | contig 19494 bp, 15 predicted proteins | sample 5400571 | NCBI WGS metagenome assembly WNGM01 (sample SAMN13153378, study PRJNA577476) | soil metagenome | isolation source: 100 cm soil or saprolite under Garry oak tree replicate 2 | place: USA:California | collected 2016-06-15 | reverse complement strand
AGGTTTCACGCATCAAAGATGTCGGCAACCCGTGGCTGGATGCAGGCATTGTCCCGTTTTCGACGCTTCACTATCGCACAAATCGTAAGTACTGGGAACCATGGTTCCCCGCCGACTTTGTAACCGAGTCATTCCCAGGCCAGTTTAAAAACTGGTTCTACTCACTACTGGTTATGAGCACCGTCTTAGAGGATACGACGCCATTTAAAACGCTCTTTGGCTACGGCACACTTATGGGTGAAGATGGCACACCTATGCACAAGTCAAAAGGCAACCTCGTCATCTTTGACGAGGCGGCTGAACGGGTCGGTTCAGATACGATGCGCTGGCTCTTTGCCACCCACGTCCCCGAGCAGAACCTCAACTTCCCCCGTATCCCTACGGATGAGGATATTGAGAGGTCTGAAGAGACAGGCCTTCCCGTACGATTAAGCGAAAAATGGATACTGGTGCGCAGGGCACTGGACAAGCTCTGGAACGTATATGGTTTCTTTGTGTCCTATGCAAACATCGATGCATTCGATCCTACGCAACACCAGTTGCCTGCATCAAGGCGTAGTGAGCTGGATCGCTGGATTCTCTCTGAGTTGCAGCAAACATCTCGGGAAGTCACCAATGGTCTGGACCAATACGATACCTCGAAGCCAACAGCAGCACTACAGGAATTCCTGGAGGACTTATCAAACTGGTACCTGCGCCGCAGCCGCGAACGTTTCTGGAAGACCAGTATGGACAACGACAAAGTGGCAGCATATCTTACATTGTATGAATGCTTGACCACCTTAGTCATGCTGCTAGCCCCTTTCATGCCATTTACGATGGAAGAGATGTATCAGAACCTGGTGCGCAGCGTCAACGGGGAAGCTGCTTTCAGCGTTCACCTCAGCGATTGGCCAAAGGTGATTGAGGAACTGCTCGACGAAAAGTTGACCAACGAGACGCATCTTGTGATGCGCATTGTTGGTCTTGGTCGTGCCGCCCGCGAGAAGGCGCAGATCAAAGTACGTCAGCCATTGAACGCAGTGTTTGTGCGTGTTGCGGATCGAGATGAAGAAGAGGCCCTGCTTCGTCTCTCCTGGCAGGTACTTGAAGAGTTGAATATCAAGCAACTCCACCTCATGAGTGATGACAGTAATATGCTGGCTTTCACGCTGAAGCCACAAGTGAAGGTGCTCGGCCCCAAATATGGCCCATTGGTACAGAAAATACTGGCGACATTCAAAGCCCTGGATGCTCATGGAGCACAAGAAGCAGCAAGGGCGCTGAACGAGACGGGCAAGCTAAATTTCACTCTCGATGGTCATCAAATCGAGCTTACGCCTGACGAAATAGAGGTGGTAGCAACCGCTCGCCCTGGCTTCGTTGCTGCTGAGGATCGCGGCTATGTCGTAGCCCTGGAAACGACGATTACACCTGAATTGCGCGAAGAAGGCCTGGTACGCGACCTGACCCACTATGTGCAGGACATGCGTAGGAGGGCTGGATTCAATATCGAGGACCACATCGCGCTGGCGCTGTATACAGGTGAAGATTTGGCCTCGATACTTCGTCGCCATAAAGAGACGCTGCAGTCAGAGACGCTAGCTGGCAACCTGTCTATTGTTGTAAATCAACCGGCGGCGTCTCTACCTGATGAAGTATACCGCGAGAAAATCTCACCGCAGGAACTCAAGAAGTTAGAAAACTACACCGTTGAGGTGGCACTGGGCAGATTATAGGCGTTTGGGCTTGAGAGTTGCCACCTGACTGGCAAAGCGCGCCAATTGTTCGTCTTGTGACGTCAGGAAGATTTTAGAGAAGACGGGATTACAACAGGCTGCTCTTGACCATTATTCGGCGGTCACTCCGTAAAATCGAAGAGCTGTTACATTGCATCGAGGTACGCTACAATCAGCTCTTTCACATTCTCAGCCGAAGCTTTGCCCTTGAGCTTTCTCATACTCGCTCCGACCAGGAACATCACCGCGTTCGTTTTTCCCCTTTTATAATCCTCGACCGCTTTCGGATTACTCGCGATGACTTCTTGAATAATCGACTGTAGCTCAGTCTCGTCAATGGCATCGATTCTCCGGGAAGCTACGATGTCCTTGATCAACTCGGCAGGAACAGTCGTATCAATGTCTATCTTTTTATTAATCACAACATTGGCAATAGTTTTCGGATCTATGCCATGCTCCTGGCCAACTTTTACAGCTTCCTCAAAGAAGTCGGCGAGGCGTCTTTCACGAGTCAGTAGTTCCGCATTGTACTCAATGATGTGGTAGCTTTGTATAAAACGCGCTTTTTTCTCATCGGGCAATTCTGGAAGCGTCTTCCGAAATTCATCGATCTCACCCGGTTGCCAGCGGAAAGGTGGAATATCAGGTTCAGGAAAGTACCTGTAGTCCATGGCTTCCTCTTTTGAGCGTTGTCCAAGGGTGATATGTCTTTTTTCGTCCCAACCCCTAGTCTCCTGGATAGGTGTCTCTCCTCGTTCCAGAATACTGCTTTGTCTTTTCAGTTCGTAGTTGATATGGCCTCATCGGCTGCCACACTTACCTATGGCCTCATCGGCTGCCACACTTACCGCCGCTCCACCGGATGAGCCTCCTGGTAATCTCTCAATGTTCCAGGGGTTGTGGCTGGCACCAAAATCGGATGTCTCGGTTGAGGACCCATGCGCAAATGCATCCATATTGGTCTTTCCCAAGCTGATTGCTCCCGCTTCAGTGATCAGGCGGACTACAGTGGCATCATATGGAGGCACAAAATTTCTTAAGACATTGCTAGAGGCAGTAGTTCTTATCCCGTTTGTGCAGAAGTTGTCTTTGATCGAAATGGGAATCCCCAGTAAAGGTCGAACTTCGCCACTTCCTAACAAGAAGTCGGCTTTTTGGGCCTGTTCCAAAGCCTGTTCCTCGGTTAAGGTAACAAATGCGTGAAGCTTTGGCTCAACTGCTTTAATTCTCTCAAGACAGGCGCTTGTCAGTTCGCTTGAGGAAAACTTCTTTTCTTGTAGACCCTTTCTGGCTTCTGAGATGGTAAGTTCATACAGTTTCATTGTTATTCCTCAAAAATTGCGTTTACGACGATATATCCGTTGTGTGTTTCTGGAGCGTTCCCCACAGCAGCCTCCTGGGGAAGTGAAGCTGATACAGTATCATCTCGCGTAACATTGGTAAGACCGGTTACCTGGCTTGTAGGTTCAACTTTTTCTGTAGGTATTTCATTCAGCCTATCGATGTACAAAAGTGTTTCGGTAAGTTGTTTCCCGAGTATTTCCAGGTGCTTTTCATCTAGTGGCAGGTTCGCAAGCTTAGCCACGTGTTCAATGTCGATTTCCAAACTTCCCTCTCCTCATGTCTGGCAATGTATTGTTTTCTCTGGCTTTATGCCTTCTCTGGCGTGATTCATGGAGAGATATCGATGGAGGGAGCTAAAGTTGGCCAATCAGTCGCATAAGCTGTGTCTGTTCACTTTCTGCGTTTGCTACCGGCCAATTCCTCTATGAACTGGATGATGATGGAAAAATCCTCGTCCATCCCTTTGGCCATGGCGGCGGTATACATTTGCTGGGCAACCGCGGTGGCCGACATGGACACGGACACATCGTAGGCCTGGCTCAACACCAGGCTAAAATCTTTGTGCATGAGCGAGAGGCTAAAGGTGGTGGAATACTGCTCTCGCCTGACATTTTTAAGCTTGGACTTTTGACCGGGGGTGAGCACGGCAGTCTGCCCCAGGACGTCGAGCAGCAAGCCCTCTCTAACCCCGCCTTTTCACCCAGAGCAAGCGCTTCTGCCAGGGCCTGCATCTCGTCCTCTCTGGTCCTAGTATGACGGGGAAGCGTCATGAAAGTGTCATGAACATCGTCACGTGTATGAAGTACCAACATCATGGCTCACCCCAACTTTTGATGAAAAGCTGAACAAGACAGGAGATGGTAGCATGAAAAGACGCAAACATCATTCTGTGCAGATCGGAGAAGCCACGGGTTGCGCAACGAGGTCACCTGGGCCCAGACTAAATCTTTTTCCTTCATCCTTCATTTATGGTATAATGCTGCCGAGAATAGAAATGGTGAAGACGCGAGACACGTCCTTTCTTTGCTGTTTGTAGAGAAGAGTCGCCATTGGCTGAAAGCGCTCTAAGCCGGGCAGGAAATGGATACCCCTTGCTCAGCCTGCACAGAGTCAGTAATGTGTACGTCCCGGCCTCGTTACCGGCCGCTTGAGTGCATTGTTCCGGTGTATAGTCACTCCTATGTCTACATGCTGGACATGCGGCAATTGGGTGGAACCACGGAGAGCATCATGGCCTTTTCGTCCCAGAGAGGGATGGAAAGGTTTTTTTTATTGTCCTGTTATTAAGGAGGAGCAAACGATGTCTGTCGAAGTGGAGCTTGAGGAGTCGGTGAGCTACACGCCGCTTCAACGTATGCGACATTCCGCGGCACATGTGATGGCCGAGGCGGTCCTGGAGATCTTTCCAGACGCAAAATTAGCCATTGGCCCGGCCATCGAAGACGGTTTTTATTACGATTTTGATCTGCCGCGAGCACTCACCCCTGATGATTTACCTGAGATCGAACGGCGCATGACTCGCATCATTGCCGGGAAGTACCCGTTTCTGCAAGAGCGCTGGCCTCGTGAAAAAGCGCTGCAGTACTTCCGTGACAGGGGGCAGATCTATAAGGTCGAGCTGATCGAGAACTTGCCGGACGAAGAGGTGGGGATCTACCGGCAGCACAACTTCCTGGACCTGTGCCGGGGGCCGCACGTAGAACACACAGGGGAGATCGGTCCCTTCAAGCTGATGAAAATAGCTGGCGCTTACTGGCGCGGCGATGAGCACCGGCCGATGTTGCAGCGCATCTATGGCACGGCGTGGTTCACCCAGGAGGAACTTGATCACTACCTCTGGCGGTTGGATGAGGCCAGGAAGCGCGATCACCGCACGCTGGGAAAATCGCTCGACCTATACAGCACCTCAGAGGCGGTGGGGCCAGGCTTGATTTTATGGCATCCCCGCGGGGCGACGGTGCGCTTTCTCGCCGAGCGCTTCAGCCAGGAAGCGCTGGTACGCCGCAAGATATCCAAGAGCCAGAGGCGGCCCAGCCGAAAGAGGCTCTTGCCGCGCCGGTCCTGCCGATCAAAGCAGTCGCGCTGCCCGTGATGGTGCCACTGAGTCTTCCAGAAGTGCGTCGGCTCTACTGGTACCTGGTCAGTGCACGCTCACTTGCTCCGCTGCACCGTTTGGCCTGGTCGCCGTGGCGACGCAGCCATCACGCTCTGGCCAAACTCTGTCATTACAAACGTCACATGGCTCACCTTCACTATCTACAACTGTAGTCATAGTGAGGGCTGCCACCTAATATCCTTGCCTTTCTGCAAGGCTGGAAACCTCCTCAACCGGATCTATGACCGGATGTCTGTCAAACTATCGACGGTACTGCCTGCCGCAGTTGCACCAACCCCTATACTGGCAACGGCGGGTGCCGCTGCCAGTCGGGCAGTTGCTCGCTGTTGACGAGCTTGCAGTTCTCGCCTTCGTTGAACAAAGCCCGACCCTGCCGGGATCAGCTTGCCAATGATGACATTCTCTTTGAGACCCACCAGGTGATCCGTCTGAGCCTCTATCGCTGCCTCTGTCAGGACACGCGTGGTCTCCTGGAAGGACGCTGCCGCCAGGAAGCTATCCGTATTGAGCGACGCCTTGGTGACACCTAATAGCACTGTTTGTGCGGTCGCGGGCTCACCACCTTCTGCCAGGACTCGCGCATTGGTATCCGCATAGACAAAACGATCAACCAGGTCATTGGGCAACATCTCGGTATCACCAGGTTCGTCCACCTTCACGCGACGGAGCATCTGCCGGATAATAACTTCGATGTGCTTATCATTGATGTACACACCTGTGTTACGGTAGACGCGTTGCACCTCTTTGACCAGGTACATCTGCACAGCATCGCGTCCCTGGATGCGTAAGACATCCTGTGGATCGCGCTGGCCCGACGTGATCGGTGTCCCCGCCTGGATCTTCTGGCCATTGCTTACCGCGATGTTCCGTGCGGCAGGGATAGAGTATGAACGCTCCTCGCGCTCCTCGAAGCGAATGCTCAACAGACCATCGGCGTTGATGAGCACTTCACCTTCGGTGCGCGCCCTTACAGGTATAGGGTCTCCTCCATCTTCCGCAGGCATGAGCGCGATAACCTGATCTTTGCTTACCCGTTCCTGATTTTCGACCAGCACCTGACTGCCTTCAGGCAGTGGGTACTCGTCAAAGAAGATGTTGGTGGAGACAACGCGTACTGTGCGGGCACCTGTGTTCTCGTCTTTCACGATCTCTACCACACCATCGATCTCACTAATCTCGGCTTTGTCTTTCGGCACACGCGCCTCGAAGAGTTCCTCTACACGCGGCAAGCCTTGCGTGATGTCTCCTTGCGCTCCTGCAATACCACCCGTATGGAAAGTACGCATCGTCAACTGCGTGCCAGGCTCACCGATTGATTGCGCTGCGATGATACCCACGGCTGTGCCCAGTCGCACCATCGCATTGGCAGCCAGGTCGCGTCCGTAGCACTTGCGACAGACACCACGGTGGGCCAGGCAGCCAAGCACAGAGCGGACGCGCACCGCCTTGACCTCCGCATTGACGATCTGGTCAACCAGGTCATCGGTCAGTTCGTCGCCGACCTCAATATGCTCAAAGCCGGGAATAGTCTCTGCCAGCACGCGACCGACCAGGCGAACGCGCATATCCGGCAGCATCATCTCTTTGCTATCTTCTTCAGTGATCAGGATACCCTCCGTGGTACCGCAATCCTCCTCCGTCACAATCGCATCCTGGGAAACGTCGATCAGTCGGCGCGTCAGGTAGCCAGATTCAGCCGTACGCAGGGCTGTATCAGCCAATCCTTTACGAGCGCCGTGGCTACTGATGAAGTACTCCAGCACCGAGAGACCTTCGCGGAAGTTGCCGCGAATCGGGATGTCGATGATCTTTCCTGACGGACTTGCCATCAAACCACGCATACCCGACAATTGACGAATCTGCTGGAACTTCGCTTTCGTCGCGCCCGATTTTGCGATAGTGTAGATCGATCCATACGGATCGAGCGACGCCTCAACCATCTTGGTCACGTTGTCGGTCGCTTCGTTCCAGGCATCAACAGTCTGCTGATACTTCTCGTTTTCCGTAATCAACCCTTCGCGATATTGCTCGTCCAGTTCGGTGATCTTGGCGTCTGCTTTTGCCAGTTCTTCTTGCTTGCCAGATGGCACCTTTGCATCGCTAATGGCGATGGTGACACCAGCTTTGGTAGCATAGGCAAAACCGAGACGCTTAATCTCATCGGCTAATTCAACCGTCTTGGCGCGACCATACTCCTTGAAGCAATCTGTGATAACCTGCCTGAGGTTCTCCTTCTTCATTGGATAGTTCTTGAAGCGCAACCGCTCTGGCAGAGCCTCGTTGAAGATGATACGCCCGACGGTTGTCTCGACCAGTTTACCGTCGGCCTGGAATGTCGGCGGAATCGGTGGTGGAGCATCATAAACATTCACTTCGGGTGGAGGCAAGCTCCCCATCCCTTCCCCTGCTCCACTCCTACCCCTACGACCGCCAAGGCGAACCTTGATGAGCGCCTGCAAATCAATCACACCATGCTCATAAGCCAACAACGCCTCGGTGATGTCAGTAAAGACCCGTCCTTGTCCTTTCTTCGCTGGCCGATCCTGCGTCAGGTAGAAGCAGCCGAGCACCATCTCGCCGCTTGCACCAATGGATGGCTCACCCTTGGCCGGATCAAGCAGATTGCGTGTCGACATCATGAACTGGCGTGCCTCATCCTGAGCTTTCTCAGAGAGCGGCACATGCACCGCCATCTGGTCGCCGTCGAAGTCAGCATTGAAGGCCGAGCAGACCAGGGGATGGAGTTGAATGGCGCTTCCTTCAACCAGCACCGCTTCAAAAGCTTGAATACCCAGGCGGTGTAAGGTAGGAGCACGGTTCAACAGGACCGGGTGATCCTTGATGACCTCTTCGAGCACATCCCACACCTCCGGCTTCACCTGCTCTATAAAGCGTTTCGCGCTCTTGATATTGTGCGCGAAGTTCTGCTCCACCAGCTTGCGCATCACGAACGGCTTGAACAGTTCCAAAGCCATACGCTTGGGCAGACCACACTGGTGTAGCTTCAGGTCTGGCCCCACCACAATTACGGAGCGGCCAGAGTAGTCCACACGCTTACCGAGCAGGTTCTGGCGGAAGCGACCCTGCTTGCCCTTGAGCATATCCGACAGGCTCTTGAGTTTGTGGTTGCCTGAACCGGCGACGGCCCGGCCACGACGTCCGTTGTCAATCAACGCATCGCATGCTTCCTGCAGCATGCGCTTCTCATTACGAATGATTATCTCCGGCGCACCTAGCTCCAACAGGCGCTTGAGCCGGTTATTACGGTTAATCACACGCCGATAGAGGTCATTCAAATCAGAGGTGGCAAAGCGACCGCCATCCAGTTGTACCATCGGCCGCAGGTCGGGTGGCAACACTGGCAACACCGTCAAAATCATCCATTCTGGCGAAGTTCCTGACTTCCGGAAAGCCTCCACCACCTTCAAGCGTTTTGTGGCTTTCTTGCGCCGTTGGCTCGCAGTTGAGCTAATCTCATGGCGCAGGTCGGCAGCCAATTTATCCATGTCCAGGCTAGCAATCAACTCGCGCACCGTCTCTGCGCCCATCCCTGCACGGAAAACGCTACCAAAGGCATCCTTCAGTTCGCGGAAGCGGCTCTCCTGCAGCAGATCCATTTTCTTCAACCCCTCCAGGTCACGCCGCAGTTGCTCCAAACGGCGGAGTTCGCTGACCCGGCCATCCAGGCTCTGTTCGAGATTGGCCGACTCTTCGTCGAGTCGCATCAATTCGCGTTGGCGAGCGTCCTCATCGATATTGGTCACAACGTAGAGGGCAAAGTAGAGGATGCGCTCCAGGTTGCGCGGGGAAAGGTCCAGCAGGAGACCAATACGACTGGGGGTCCCCTTGAAGTACCAGATGTGGCTCACTGGCGAAGCCAGTTCGATATGCCCCATGCGTTCACGACGCACCTTTGAACGCGCTACCTCGACACCACACTTGTCACAAACAATACCCTTAAAGCGAACACCTTTATATTTACCGCAGTAGCATTCCCAGTCCTTTATTGGGCCGAAGATGCGCTCACAAAACAGACCATCCTTCTCAGGTTTGAGCGTGCGGTAGTTGATCGTCTCCGGCTTCGTGACCTCACCGTAGCTCCAGCCACGAACCTGCTCTGGGCTGGCAAGACTAATACGAATAGCGTTAAAATCGTTTACTTCGAGCATTATTGATCTCCTTCGAAACCGGAAAAATTGATACCCAGCTCTGGCATGACATCATTTGAGTTATCCTCGACGAACTGGATCTTCTGTTCATCCTCGTTAGGTACCTCAACGTTAATGCCCAGGCTCTGCAACTCTTTCACTAACACCTTGAAAGACTCAGGCACGCCTGGCTCCATGATGTTCTCGCCCTTGACAATGGCCTCATACGTTTTCACACGACCCACCACATCATCGGACTTCACCGTCAGGATCTCCTGCAGGATATTCGATGCACCATAGGCTTCAAGTGCCCAGACCTCCATCTCGCCGAAGCGCTGCCCACCGAATTGGGCCTTACCACCCAGGGGCTGCTGGGTAATCAGATTGTACGGGCCAGTTGAACGGGCATGAACTTTGTCTTCGACCAGGTGTGCCAGCTTCAACATATAGGTGTAGCCAACCGTGATTGGCTGATCAAAAGGCTCTCCTGTGCGACCGTCGAACAGCTGAACCTTGCCTGTCTCAGGCAGACCAGCGCGGCCCAGGTATCCTTCGATATCCTCTTCCGTGGCGCCATCGAAGACTGGAGTAGCAATCTTAATCCCTAATGCATCGGCGGCCCAGCCCAGGTGTGTTTCCATGATCTGCCCGATGTTCATACGGTGTGGCACACCAAGTGGGTTCAGAATGATGTCGACCGGCGTGCCGTCTGGGAGGAATGGCATATCCTCGATCGGCAGCACACGGGAGATGACTCCTTTGTTGCCGTGCCGTCCGGCCATCTTGTCACCGGCACCGATCTTGCGTTTCTGGGCAATACTGACACGTACCAGTTGGTTGACCCCTGGCGGCAACTCATCGCCAGCCTCACGTGAGAACACCTTGACCTCGACAACCTTGCCGCGCTCACCGTGTGGCACGCGCAATGAGGTATCTTTTACCTCGCGGGCCTTCTCACCGAAGATGGCACGTAACAACTTTTCCTCAGCCGTCAGTTCCGTCTCGCCCTTGGGAGTAATTTTGCCCACAAGGATTTCTTGCGGCCCTACCTCGGCACCTACATAGATGATGCCGTGCTCATCGAGGTTGCGCAATCCTTCCTCGCCGACGTTGGGAATATCTCGCGTGATCTCTTCGGGTCCGAGCTTCGTGTCATGAGCATCAATCTCGTACTTCTCAATATGTATAGATGTGAACAGGTCCTCGCGCACAATACGCTCACTGATGAGGATAGCATCTTCGTAGTTGCCACCCTCCCAGCTCATGAAGGCCACCAGAATATTTTGACCAAGTGCGAGTTCACCGTTCTCGGTCGATGAGCCGTCAGCAATGACCTGCCCAGCGCTTACCCGGTCACCCTTGCGCACAATCGGTCGCTGATTGATACAGGTACCAGCGTTTGAGCGTACGAACTTGCGCAGGCGGTATGTATGGACTTCACCCTGCCCGTCTATGATTTGAATCTGACGGGCGAAGGAACTGACAACCTCGCCGTCGACCTGACTCACAAGCACCTGGCCAGAGTCGATGGCCACCTGGCGCTCAATGCCTGTACCGCAGATTGGTGATTGCGGGCGCAGAAGTGGCACTGCCTGGCGTTGCATGTTCGCCCCCATCAATGCACGGTTCACATCATCATGCTCCAGGAAAGGGATGAGCGCCGTAGCCACACTCACAGTCTGGCGCGGCGACACGTCCATATAGTCCATGACGTCCGCACTTTCCATTACGAAATCGCCCTGATAGCGGGCCAGGACACGCTCCTCTGCAAATTCGCTATTCTCCGCTAACTTCGCGTTGGCCTGGGCGATGTAGAAGTTTTCCTCGTCGTCGGCGGTGCGGTACTCCACTTCATTGGTGACAAACGGCTTTATTCTCACCTCTGAGTCGCCCAACACCTGGGATAAACGTGCGAATAGGACCTCATCGACACGCACGCGTGTACGTGCAGGGACCAGCACCTGACCGTCAGCATCCTTCACATCCTCTCGTTCTCGCCCATAGATGCCGCGGAACTCACGGCCTATCAGGTTCGTGTCATTTGCGCGCAGCCTTTTGTACACCTTACGGTATGGCGTCTCGATGAATCCATAAGGATTGACCTGTGCATACGTTGCCAGGTTAATAGTGCGAGCGATGCACGTCACGCACATCGAAACCCGCTCGTTCACGCGATAGACCGCCAGGGCCAAGTGCCGAGAGACGACGTTTATGGCCAATCTCCGCCAGGGCATTCGTCTGATCCATAAACTGGGAGAGCTGGCTACCACCGAAAAACTCCTTCATTGCCGCTACGACTGGGCGAATATTGATGAGTACATTGGGGCTTGCCTGTCCAGGCTCCTGGATGCTCATACGCTCCTTCACGACTCGCTCCATACGCAGCAGACCTACACGGAACTGTGTCTGGATCAGCTCGCCTACACAGCGCACGCGCCGATTGCCCAGATGATCAATATCGTCTTTGCGTCCATGACCGTTGTTCAACTGAATCAGGCGGCGAATAATGCACACCAGGTCATCCAGCGTCAAGGTGAGGTGACTCCGTGGAATCGACAGGTCCAATTTCCTATTCAATTTGTAACGACCCACACTCCCCAGATCGTAGCGTCGAGCGTTGAAGAACAGGCTCTTGACGAGCGAGCGGGCGTTGTCAATAGTGGCCGGATCACCTGGGCGCATCTTCTTATAGAGCTCTAGCAGCGCCTCTCCTTCTCGCTTGACCGGGTCATGGTCCAACGTCGTCTGGACGTAGCGCGCATTCGGATCATCATCCACATCACGGAATGCATCCAGGATACCCTGGTCCGTAGCCAAATCATATGTCCCAGATTTATCCAACGACATCATTTGCCCATACGTCTGATCTTTCGCCAGGCTGGCGAGAGCACGCAGCAGTGTTGTGACGGGCAGTTTACGCTTGCGGTCAATTTTGACCGTGAGCAGGTTCTTGTTACTGGTCTCAAATTCCAACCAGGCGCCCCGGTTAGGAATAAGTTTGGCGGCGAAGAGCTTGCGGCCTGTGGTGGCATCCTCATCAGCAGTGAAGTAGACACCTGGTGAACGCACAAGCTGGCTCACTACAACACGCTCGGCACCGTTGATGATAAAGGTGCCCTCCTTAGTCATCAGGGGAAAATCACCCATGAAGATTTCCTTCTCGATGATCTCACCCGTTTCCTTGTTGGTCAGCCGCGCATTGACGTGCAGAGGTGCAGCATAGGTGGCATCGCGATCACGGCACTCATCCTCGCTATACTTCGGTTTGCCAAAGGGATCAGGGGGCACGATAAATTCCAGACTCAGGTTTTTGCCAGTAAAGTCTTCAATAGGTGAGATTTCTGCAAAAAGTTCGCGCAGACCTTCATTCTTAAACCATTCAAAAGAATCAAGTTGAATTTGGATCAAGCCCGGCATGGGCCGTATGTCGGGAATACGTGCAAAAGAGACGCGCTCATGGAGAGCAACGGCCTTTGTGCTTACTGCCATGTTCAATGTTCTCCTCTCACTATTTACAGAGGAAACCAAGAGAGATACGTCAGATCGCATCCCTCTTTTACAGTTAGGAACGGAAAAAATAGATAATGGCTGTTTCTCTACATTACCAGATGCCTGGGGCCATTGGCATCAGCACTACGGAAGGAATCAAAACACATCAATGTAGTATGTGCCAATATCTCATTTGTGAAACAACAATGAATGTGAGGGAAGGAGGAGCAACTCCTCTGGTCACTCTCCTCTCTACAACAACAGGTAGTTCGTATTTATTCCAAAAGTTATATATTTCATCTAACATATTTTGTCAGGTAACTTAACGCTGACTTCCACTCATAAACTCAGGACGAGCTGAAACGTAATAGAAGAAAGAGACCTCCAGGCCGATCTGGGTCGCTGCCACAATGAATGAGAGTGAGGTCGCTTGCAGGAGTCCCGCGATAACGGAACGGCGACCACGGGATGCGCAACGAGATTATTAGCTGAGCGGTAAGAGGGAAGACTGGCGAAAGATCGAAGAAAGGTGTCTCGCTTCCGAGAGAGAATATGTCATGAGATCTATTCTGAGACAAGGAGGACACTTTGGTAGTATGACGCGTTCTTCGGTAACAATCCAGATTACGCCGGAATCCAAGCCAACCCAAACGCTGACCCCCCCATGTGTGAGAACGCGCCTGGTAGTATCCTCCCGGAAGGGAGAGAGCAGAGTAGACGACGTTTGTGCAACTAAAACTGTAAAAATAAAGAAAAAATACATTTATGCTCATATAAATAATAGATGAGCTTACTACTAATACTTGACAAAGGAGTCTCTACATCATATACTTTGTACGGTGAATAGTCACTCTATCCAGGTAGAGTCCTATGTAGGTCATGCAGATTGCAAGCAGGTACATACTCATCTCCAACTAACTCCAGGCCGAGGCAACAGATCCACCAACAGGGGCACCGACACCTCAAAGGGATCACAGTCTGCTGTCAGGGCAATGCGTTCACGCAGGGCATACACCAGGTGCGAGAGGATGAGCACGACTCAGATCTGCACCAGGATCAGTTCCTGCTTACTGCTCCTCCAGTGCGACATTCCTAAAATACTGCTTTGAGCAGGCGAAAAGCCAGTTCAATGTTCCACCTCCTGCGTTGCTTACGTCACCATATCTGATTGTGCAAACCCCGGAGGATGGCTGGATGGTAATTGCGCATCGTGCAGCGCGTTGAACCACAGGAAGGAGGCGATTTGGAAGAAAGGCAGTCCATATGAAGTGGATAGTGAGAAAGGAGTGAGTGGAATGCCCTTACCAAGAGAGGTCAAACGAAGTGAGATAACACAACAATTTCGATTCTATATATTACCAGATATATTGCCAGAAGGACATGTATTAGTGTTGAATACACGTCCATATAGCCTGTCCACCTTTGTCCTTACCCAGTTGTCAGGAGAGGTGCATAGGTTGGTGGCGCAAGAAGTGCTGACGGAACTCGAGATGTACGTGCTAATTGCCCTTTTGGATTCCTATCCCCATTATTGCCCCTATGAGGTGTTGCGAGCTGCCATTACCGATGAAGTGGTCAGTCATGCGCGCGTAACGGTGCACGAGGCAGTCGAGCACAGGACACTTAATCGCTCGATGAAGCCCATTAGAAATATTCTCTCGCGCTGCCGGGCAAAATTGCAGGCATTCGGTATAGATATTCGCTCAATACATGGTGAGGGATATTTCCTTACAGCCTTGAGATCTCCATCTTGAGAAAAAGCTGAAAGGAAGATCGTTTTGAGGCAAGCGGCAACGGATCTGTCACCTGTCAAGTACTCGTTTGTATCGTTCTCCCGCGCTTTGCGTGATCAGGTCTCCACTAAAGAGATCGGGCAAAAGTTCGTCTGGCTCCACAAGCACACGGTGACAAGAGCATGCTTGTGATGCACTCATCTTTTACACACAGGGCGTAAGAGCCATGGAATGCCAAAATTTATACCCATGACGCAGCATATGACGCTTTCATGACACTTCCTCCTTATCGTAGGACTAGCAAGATAGTAGGACCAGCAAGGAGATCTTATGAAGAGGTTAGGAGATGTTATGAAGGCGTTGTTCAGTCTCGCCGAGCGCCTCGCGGGGCCGTTCTTGCGCATTAGTTTAGGCCTGGTCCTGCTCTGGATTGGGTGCATACATCTTATCACTCCCCAACCTGTGGTGAGATTGCTCTCTCTATCACTGCCTTTCCTGGCAGAGAGCGCCTTCGTCTATGTGCTCGGCGCCCTTGAAGTCATTGCTGGCATCCTGCTCATCGCTGGGCTTTGGGTGCACTATGCCGCTCTGCTCTCCCTGGTGCTATTTGCCGGGACGTTGACCATTTTCGTGATTGCTCCAGGGGTGACAGGCTTCCCCTTGCTCACCCTGATGGGACAGTTCTTGCTGAAGGACGTGGTGCTGGCTTCCGCTGCCATCGCGGTGATGGCAAGGGATGCGGCCACCCATGAGGCGAAACGCGCTCAGCGTCCCCAGCTTTCTAGCCGTTCAGGAGATCCTATCAAATCCCAATGATCACTGCATGCTTCTTATACGCAATCGCCTTGAGAAGCCAGCTTACGGTTATGCAAAGATAGAGTGTTTAACAGGATTTGGTATCACACTCTCTCTCCTGTGTGCTGGGACGCGGTGCAGAGCGAGACCGGGTCGTGCGCTGGCTGAAGACAGCGGCGAGCGTTCCCGGGTTCATCGGGTTTGCGGTAGGGCGAACGAGTTTCTGGCAGCCCCTTCTCGATGTTGAGGCCAAACGCATCTCCCAAGAGGAGGCCGCCACACTCATTGCACACAATTTTGAAGCATGGATCCGCCTCTTTGAGGAAGCCCGAAGTCCATAAGCGCCTACGCTTAAAAAAGGCACACAGGAGATGGCTCGCATGGGTGAGAGGCACCAACCTCGATCCTCAGGCGGTAGCGCGTGCTATTGAGCTTTCCGCCACCCGCTCTGTAATCGAGTAGGAAAAGATTGCGGTCCAGAGGAGCGATACATTGGTGTCGCTCTTCAATAGAAAAGAGAAGGTGGCTTACACATGAACGAAGAAAAAATGCAACGAAAAGAAAAGATTGCGGTCCTCCTCCATCAAACAGCAGAGGATCATCATGGAGCGTTTAAGGAAACCGACGGCGTTGATCCCGACTGGTCGATCTGGTATGCAGGTCATCTGCTCGAACAGGGTTTCAACACATTGCTTGATGCCAAGATGCTGAAGAGCGATTTGATCTACCTGCTGGTCCTGGTGGATAAGCAGCAGATGAGCGAGGCCCCAGGGGCGCACTGGGAAAATTATTATGCCGATTTCTTTGTCAACCGCTATCTGAAGTAGACGTTTCAGCCAGGCGGGAAGCATGCATGAGTAGCTTTGAACAGAAGCAGCAAGTGCTGACGACAGATCACGCCGTCCCGTATGACTATCTGGTACTGGCGACGGGGACCTCCAGCAACTACTTTGGTCATGATGCGTGGCGCCGTGGCATCTACCAAGTTAGAACAAGTGTATCACCAACAGCGGTCACTGTAAAGCTTAGGGAAGCAACCCTCGGTTGCTCCACCACCCAAGCCCCAAACAAGGAACGGCTTTTCATCCTCCGGATGGAATCGCGGGGGCTTTCAAGACCGACTATATGTATGGAGTAAGACTATCATGCTGGATCTCGCCTTTATTCGCAACCATCCAGACATCGTAAAAGAAGCAGCGCGGGTCAAATACAACCCCATTGACATCGACTACCTGCTGGAAGTCGATCGACAGGTGCTTGAGCTCCAGCGCCAGGTAGAAGAAGCCCGCGCCGAGCAGAACAGAATCTCGAAACGCATCCCGGAGGCAGGCAAAGACAAGGCACAGCGTAACGCGCTCATCGCTGAAGGCAAACTACTCGCCGAGCAGATCAAGGCCATGGAACCCTTACTGCACGAGTTGGAAGAAACACGCCAGCAATTGCTCTATCTCGTACCCAATATCCCTGATCCCAGCGCCCCCATCGGTAAAGACGAAAACGACAACGTACCAATCAGGTTCTGGGGCGAGAAACCCACCTGCGACTTCCAGCCACTCGACCACTATGCCCTGATGCAAAAACTTGACGTGGTAGACATCGAGCGAGCTGTCAAGATCGCAGGCGCTCGCAGCTATGCCCTCAAAGGTGATGCTGCACGTCTCGAACTGGCCTTAATCAACTTTGCCATGGACCGCATCGCCCGCAAAGGTTTCACGCCCCTGACCGTTCCGGCGATGGCACGCGAGTTCTGCTTTATCGGCAGCGGCCAATTTCCCAGGGGACGCGACCAGGTCTACGCTATCGAGGATGAAGACACCTTTCTGGTCGGCACCGCCGAAGTCTCGCTCACCGGCATGTACAAGGATGAAATTCTCAGGTACGAAGATCTGCCCTTGACCTTCGTCGGCTATTGCCCCTGCTTCCGCAAAGAGGCGGGCACCTACGGCAAAGACACACGCGGCGTCTTCCGTATCCACCAGTTCAATAAAGTCGAGCAATACATGATCAGCAAAGCCGATCATGAAGATTCGGTGCGCTGGCACGAACAGTTGATCAGGAATGCAGAAGAGCTGGTGCAGGCCCTGGAGCTGCCCTACCGCGTGGTGAACGTCAGTACCGGCGACATGGGCGACGGCAAAGTCGGTATGTACGACCTGGAGTGCTGGATACCCAGCGAAGGCAGGTACCGCGAGACCCATTCGTGTTCGTACTTCCACGACTGGCAGGCCCGCCGCGTCAATATCCGCTACCGTGACGAGGACGGCAAATTAAAATTCGTCTACACGCTCAACAACACAGCCCTGGCCTCGCCGCGCATCCTGCTGCCCCTGTTCGAAGTTCACCAGCAGCCCGGTGGCAGCGTGCGCATCCCGGCAGCCGTGCGCCCCTATACCTGGCCTCGCCGCGCATCCTGCTGCCCCTGTTCGAAGTTCACCAGCAGCCCGGTGGCAGCGTGCGCATCCCGGCAGCCGTGCGCCCCTATATGGGAGGACAGGAGTACATCAGGCCACCTGAGAAAGCAAGGTAGAGCGATAATTGCTCCTTATCCTCACTACAGCCGCACTTCCTCATCACAGCTATGTAAAGTAAACTGTTCTACCTGTCTTCAACTTGCTTCGAGCACATTGTCGAGATGTCACGTCTCTTGATCGGCAGCGTCTCCATGGGTCCCAACCACGTGTTCCCCATTGTGTGTCGAAATCGGGCATGGTCTGGGCACTGAACTTGATAATCCCTTGGTGAGTCCTCTCACTTCCTTCTTCTGTGACCAACGGAAATAGTGCCCTCTTTCGTTTCGTCCACCACACGCAGGACAATCTTGCCTCGCGTGTGCCCTCTGACTCCTTGCTCGTATGCCTGGCGTGCTTGAGAAAGCGGGAACACGGTGTCGATGATGGGCCGAAGGTGTCCCGCATCAATCAAGGTGCCAATCTGGATCAGTTCATCACGGTGGGGTTCCACCACAAACCAGAAAGGGCGTATGCCATGCGCCTTCGCGTTCTCAAAAGAGGGTGGAGGACTGACCATGGAGACAAGCACCCCTCCTGATTTGATCACCTGCCAGGAGCGCTGCAAGGTGTCGCCACCAACCAGATCGAAGACCAGATCGACACCATGAACCACCTCCTCGAAGCGCGTGGTGGTATAGTCGATGACCTCGTTGGCCCCCAGTTCGTGAAGGAAGTCGCGATTGCGTGCGGAGGCGGTTGCGATGACCTGCGCCCCCGCCCAATGAGCCAGTTGGACGGCAAAGACGCCAACGCCCCCTGCAGCTCCGTGGATCAAGACGCTTTGCCCCACAGCGATGTGCGCGTGGTCAAAGAGGGCCTGCCAGGCTGTCAACGCTGAGAGCGGAACGGCTGCTGCCTGCACATAGTCGAGCGTGCGTGGTTTGGGAACCAGCTCGTCGGGCAGGGCAATGGTAGAGTCCGCCTCGGCGCCGTCGCGACCATAGCCGAGCATAGCATAGACCTCCGAGCCTTTGACGAGCGTCGTGACTCCAGGACCGACCTCCTCCACCACTCCTGAGAGGTCGCGTCCGGGAATGGGCAGGGCACGCGGGCTTCCCGCCGTGGTCTGATAGGTCTCGTCCCATTTCAGCTCGTTGGCGATGATCCCCGCCGCGTAGACACGCACCAGCACTTCTCCCTGGCCAGGATGTGGTTGTGGCGCGTCTTCATAGACCAGGTGATCTGGACCGCCACGGCCATGGATACGGATGGCTTTCATTTCCTTGTCTCCTTTCTGCATATTGCGAGAGGTGAGTCATGATGCTACGAGGTGCGCTCACATGAGCCATCGTGCATGTTGCGAGTCCAGCTCTCCGTCCTCCTTCATCAGCATGGACCCGGCTGGAGCATACCCACCATCGGTAAGTATACTGGGAGGGAGTGAGCACGGAAGTCACCATCTCGTCCCATGTCACGTCCTCTCCTGCCCCATACTGCGCTCCGGTGGGTCATGCAGAAGCGAACATGCTCATTGCAAGCAGGAGCGCATTTAAGGTCACATGTGTGCCATCTGCCGACAGGATTGGGCACAGCGCCGACACTGATCAGCGCAGGCTCTCAGCTGGGCATCGGTACCTCTGCCTACCTGATCACAGGAAACTGCGCACTGGTCGCACACATCAGCGCAAACAGTGCAGACGG
>WNGM01001717.1_pt1 | contig 19510 bp, 14 predicted proteins | sample 5400571 | NCBI WGS metagenome assembly WNGM01 (sample SAMN13153378, study PRJNA577476) | soil metagenome | isolation source: 100 cm soil or saprolite under Garry oak tree replicate 2 | place: USA:California | collected 2016-06-15 | reverse complement strand
GAAGGCAGCGAGCAACGCGAGAACAGCAAGCGCATCGCCAACACGATCACGATCGTGGCGCGTGCGGGAAAACTGTGGTCGACGGAAACGAAAATTGAACATTAAGCTCTCCTGCGCGGTCTGGTTCGGAAGACCGCTCGTCCGGCCCTTCCGGACGGGAGCCTCAAGGTGTGCACGAAATCGTCTCGGGACTCCCCGGGGGGCGCTTTGATTATACGCGGCCGCCGTGCCCTTCACCTATTGCCTCGGCAGCCTGGCCCGGCGATCCGGTCACGCCAGTTTTGCAGGAACAGGAGGTGGCTCGACGTTGGAGCCCCAGCCCACTCGCCAGCGAGACCGACTCGGTCCGCGACGCCGGCACTCCGGACAGGCTGGTCGCCACCGCGACTCTGGACCGGCTGCGGGATCGACCCCGTCCCGGAGATCCGCCACCAGAGGGTGCGATGGAGCGGGGCGACGTCGGCCTGCTCGAGGTGCGCCATGACCCGGCCCGGATCCCCCGGTAGTTCGGTCAACAGGTCCCCGAGCCCCATGCCGCCCGGCGAGGCCAGCGCCAGTGCCAGCAGCACGCCGCCGGCCACCCCGCCCCCCTCCAGCGCGCGCAGCATGCGGCCGAGGTCGTGCTCGAACACGCTGGCCACCAACAGCAGCACTGCTACCAGCCCGAGCGTCGGGTAGGTGATGCGGTCTGGCAGCAGGTTGCTGTCCAGATCGATCACCACCAGCGCCACGCAGGCGAGCCCCAGGGCCAGGTAGGCGGGCAGCGCGGCCGGGTGCGACGGCCAGACCCGCAGCGCCAGCAGGGCCCACAGCAGGGCGGTCGCCACCTCCGGCAGGGGCCGCGCCGGCAGCGGACGCTGGCAGTGGCGGCGGGCCAGCGCGAGCGCGGCCGCGCCGGCCGGGAGGCCCAGCAGCCCGGCGATCAGCACCGCCAGAAGGGTGCTCACCAGCGGAGACGCCGGTCCGGCAGCGGCCGCCTGGCCAACGGCAATCGCCGGTGGGGCGGCTCAACGCAAGACCCGGGCGAGGTTGCGGTCATAGGCCGGAGGATATCGCCCAAGCGGGCGGATTGGTGCAGGAACCCGGGCGAGTGGAACGGAAAGTGCCGGACCGACGGTTTTGCCTATTGCGTCAGGGACGTGACAAGGTCTCATCAATCCGGTAACGATTCACCCGTCACCGCACTGCGGAGCGCTCCCCCCCAAGCGCTTCCCCGCCGCCCTGCCGGTCGGACCGGCAGGCCCGCTCAGGAGGGTGATCCTCTGGACGCTTCATGGAGTCCGTTGCGCATCGGCATCGTCGCGCCGCCCTGGTACCCGATCCCCCCCACGGGGTACGGCGGCATCGAGTGGATGATCCACTGGCTGACCGAGGGCCTGGTCGCCCGGGGTCACGACGTGACCGTGATCGGGGCAGGTGGCTCCCAATCCAGCGCGAACTTCATCGCCACCTACGAAGACCCCCCGTTCCCGCGCATCGGCGAGAGCCTGCCCGAGGTGCTGCACGCGCTCGCCGCCGCCGAGGCGCTGGACGACCTCCGTGTGGACGTCGTCCACGACCACTGCCTGGCCGGCCCGCTGATGGCCGCGCGCCGCCGTGTCCCCACCGTGCTGACCGCCCACGGTCCCCTCGAAGGCGAGGTGCGCAGCTACTACGAGCTGGTCGCCGACAGCGTCTCGCTGGTGGCGATCTCCGAGTGCCAGCGGCAGATGGCCGAGCAGCTTCGCTGGGCCGGCATGGTCCACAACTGCATCCCCGTGAACGAGTACCCCTACAATGCCCGCAAGGAGGACTTCTGCCTGTTCCTCGGGCGCATGAACCCGGAGAAGGCCCCTGACCTGGCGATCAAGGCGGCGCGCGAGGCCGGCTACCCGATCGTGGTCGCCGCCAAGTGCAACGAGCCCGCCCCCCGAGAAGCGCTACTTCGAAGAGCGCGTGCGACCGCTGCTGGGCCCCGACGCCGAATGGTTCGGCGAGGCCAACACCGAGCAGAAGAAGGACCTGCTGGCACGCGCCCGCTGCCTGGTCTTCCCGATCCAGTGGAACGAGCCGTTCGGGATCGTGATGGTCGAGGCGATGGCCTGCGGCACGCCCGTGGTCGCCCTGCGCGGCGGCTCGGTGCCGGAGGTGGTCGAGGATGGGGTGACCGGCTTCATCTGCGACCAGATCGAGGAGCTGCCCTGGGCGATCGTCAAGGTCGACGAGCTGGAGCCCAAGCTCTGCCGCCAGCGGGTGGCCGACCATTTCGACGTCGCCAACATGGTCGACGGCTACGAGGCGATCTACCGGAGCGTCGCGCGCACGCCGAGCCACGACCGCTGGAGGATCCCGCCCGGCGTCTCCACAGCAGCGCAAGACCTCGTGAGCTGATCCGGCCCCCGATCCACAGGGACCCGCTCGGGTTCCCCGGACCCTCTGGATCATCGGGGCCACCTCGGCGGCGCGTGGCCGACCCCGTCCCCCCGGATCGACCGCGCGCCGCTTCACTTTGCCCGCCTCCGCGCCCGTTTGCCCAGCTCTGCGGGGTCCTCGGTTTGTCATCAGGCCAAGCCTTCGGTAGGGTTGCGCCCTCCATCCCCCAATCCCCCAGTCCTGTATATCGTCCAGAACTACCCCTGCAGTACCCGCTGTCCTCCTCCGGAGCAAATCCCCCAACCGGAAAGGAGGCCGGAGTTGCACGTTGTGCGACGGCCCCCCCACCGCCGCGATGGGCGCCTCGGCGCCCGTTCGATCGTCCGAGGGCGCCTCGACGCCCGTGCCATGCTCGGTCTGCTGCTGGTTGCCGGCGTCGCCTTGGCGGGCGTCGGCGTCAACGTCGCCAGCGCCGAGACCCCAGCGCAGAAGATCGCCCGCCTGCGCAGCCAGGCGGCTGATGTCCAGGCCGCGATCGACCACATGAACAACCAGGTCGAGACCGTGGTCGAGCAGTTCAACGCCAACCACGAGGCGCTCCAGGCCACCCTGGACCGCCAGCGCGACACCACCCGCCGGCTGCAGCAGGCCCGCAAGCGCCTCAGCGCCGTCGAGGACCTGCTGGGAGACCGCATCCGCGCCATCTACATGGGCGGCCCGGTCACCGGCCTGGAGCAGATGCTCGAGGTGCGCAGCGTCGCCGACGCGGTCACGTTGGCCCGCTTCCAGGAGTCCGCCAGCGACTCCGACGTCCAGGCGATCGCCGCGGTGCAGCAGAGCCGGCAGCAGCTGGCGGCGATCTCGGCCACCGTGGACTCCCAGCGGCACGACCAGGAGCAGCTCCAGAGCAAGCTGAACAGCCAGCGCCACGACATCGAGGCCAGGCTCGCCCAGCAGCGGGACTACCTGGCGCGCCTGGGCGCCGACGTCAAGCGCGCGGTCGCCGAGGAGCAGCAGCGCCAGGAGGAGCTGCAACGCCAGGCGCTGGCCCGCGAGCAGGCGGCCGAGAAGGCCGCGCGCGACAAGGCGGCCAGGGAGGCGGCATTGCGGGCCCAGCGTGACAAGGCCGCCAGAGCGGCGGCGGCGCGAAGCAGCAACAGCGGCAGCCACAGCTCAAGCTCGGCCAACTCGGGCGGCTCGGGCGGCTCGGGCTCGGCACCGACCTCGAGCGGCTCGGGGTCCAGCGGCTCGACCTCCAGCTCACGGCACAGCTCCACGAGCGGCTCCACGAGCGTGTCGTCGTCGTCCACGGCGTCGACGTCGGCCGGCGGGCGGGCGGTCGCCTACGCGAGGGCCCAGCTCGGCAAGCCGTACGTCTGGAGCACCGAGGGCCCCAACAGCTTCGACTGCTCGGGGCTGACGATGATGGCCTGGCGCAGCGCCGGGGTGTCCATCCCACGCGTGTCAGGTGCCCAGTACGGCATCGGCAGGCACATCAGCAAGTCCGCCCTGGAGCCCGGGGACCTGGTGTTCTTCGGCAGCCCGATCCACCACGTCGGGATCTACGTGGGCGGCGGGATGATGATCGAGGCGCCCTACACCGGCCAGGTTGTCCGGTACCACACGATCGACCGCTCCGACTACGCGGGCGCCACGCGGCCGACCGGATGACGAGGTAGCTCCAGGCCGACGGCGGCCGCCATGGCGGTCACGTCGGCCTGGATGCCCGCGATCAGGGTGACCGCCGCGGCGGCCTGGGCGCAGAGCATGCCGAGCCCGTCCGCGGCCGCCGCCGCCCCGGCCCGCCGGGCCGCGCGGACCAGACCCTGCGCGGCCGGGCCGTAGTTCAGCTCCAGCACCCGGACCCCGCGGCGCAGGCGGTCCTGGCCGGGGACGGACCCGCCGGTGGCCGTCAGCGTGGTCGCCTGGATCAGCACCTCGGCCTCGCCGACGGCGGCGGCCGCCCGGTCCCAGCCGATCGTGGTCGCACCCGGACCGGCCTGCGCGGCCACGGCCGCGGCACGGTCGGGGCTGCGGCCGGCGACCGTCAGCGGGCCGGTGGCCAGGCCGTGGCGGCCCCGAGCCTCGGTCAGCCGCGCCCAGGCGAGCGCGGCCGCCAGCGCCACCCCGCCGCTGCCAAGCAGCAGCGCCGGGCCCTGCCCGCTCCAGCCGGCCCCGCCCAGCCCGAGCTGGCGCTCCAGCGCCCACAGCGCGCCGTCCACGTCGGTGTTGCCGCCCACCAGCCGGGCCGGCGCCGCGGCCGCCGCTCCGCCGGCCCGCCACACGGTGTTGACCGCGCCGAGCTCACCGGAGGGCGGCTCCAGCTCGTCCAGCAGCGGCACGACCGCGCGCTTGTGGGGCGTGGTCAGGTTGACGCCGGCGAGCTCGCCGGCGCGGACCTCCTCCAGCACCGCCGCCAGCTCCTCGGGCCTGGTGGGCCGGGCGAGGTAGCGCCAGCCCTCGAGACCGGCGGCGCGGTAGGCCGCCTGGTGCAGCGCGGGCGAGCGGGTGTGCTCCAGCGGCCAGCCGAGTACGGCGGCGGCGGGCATTACAGCAGCCCCTTGCGCTTGGCCTCGTCCTTCAGCCGCGCGAACTCCGCCGCCGAGGCGGTGAAGGCGTGATGGCCGTCCCCGTCGATCAGCACGTAGAACAGCCAGGGCCCGTCGGCCGGCTGCATCGCCGCCTTGATGGAGGCCTGACCCGGCGAGGCGATCGGCGTGGGCGGCAGCCCGGTGTGCAGGTAGGTGTTGTAGGGCGAGGCGACCTTCAGGTCCTGGCTGGACAGCCGTTGCTTGGCGGTGCCCAGCGCGAATTGCACGGTCGCGTCGATCTGCAGTGGCTGGCCCCTGGCGAGGCGGTTGTAGATGACCCTGGCGATCTTCGGGCGGTCCTCCGGGACCTTGGCCTCGCGCTCGACCATGCTGGCGATCGTCAGGATCTGGTAGGGGCTCAGGTGCCGCGGGGTGGCCGACAGGTCGAACTGGTTCATCACCGAGCCGGTCTGGTCGAGCATCCGCTGGAGGACCGTGGTCGGGGTGGCGTCCTTGTCGATCCGGTAGGTCTGCGGGAACAGCAGGCCCTCCAGCGACTTGACGCCCTTGGACCGGAAGGGGACCTCGAGGTCGGGCGAGGTCAGCGCCTTCTGCAGCGACGCCTTGGAGAAGCGCTTGGTGGCGGCGATCTTGGCCAGTACCTGGTCGACCGTGAAGCCCTCCGGGATGGTGAAGGGCGTGCCGAGGTTGGGGCCGCGCACCAGGATGTCGATCACCGAGTCCACGTCCATGACGGTCTCGAGCTGGTAGTCGCCCGGCTTGAGCGCGCCGTCCAGGCCGCGCGAGCTGGCGACCGCGCGGAAGCGGCCGGCGCTGTCGATCACCCCGGCCTCCTCCAGCGCCTTGGCGATCTGCCGGCTGCCCTCGCCGGGCCGGATGGTGAGGTTGACGGGCTGGCCGGGCTGGACCTTCGGCGGCCGCCGGCTGGTCAGCCGGAAGGCCTCGTAGGCGCCGCCGGTGATCAGGCCGATGAGCACCAGGAAGACGATGACGCCCCGGGTCCGCCGCCGACGGTTGCGGCGCCGCTGCAGCTTGGACGCCCGCCGCAGCTCGGCCCGGCCGACCACCGGCCCCTCGTCCGGCTCGCCGTCGGCATAGGGGTCGTCGTCGCCGCGATCGCGCGGGTGACCGGGGGAGGGACGACGCTCGTCGACCCGCGGGCGCTCACCGATCAGCTCGTCGAGCCAGAAGCCCCCGTCGTCGGGCTCTGGGTGGCGGTCCTGCCATCGCCCCATGCCGATCAGCGCTCCACCTGGGAGTCCGCGCTGGACGACCGCCGCCGGGCGTCCAGCCACGCCTGGAGGAACACGCTGGCGGCCACCTGGTCGACCACGTCGCGCCGCGCCCGCCGGCCGACGCCCCCGGCGACCAGCGCCCGCTCGGCCTCCACGGTCGACAGCCGCTCGTCGACCAGCTCGAAGACCAGCCCAGGGAGCAGCTCCCTGAGCTGGTCCACGTAGCCACGGACGGCGCGCGCGGCCGGCCCCTCGCGCCCGGAGAGGCTGACCGGGAGGCCGGCGACCACGGTGCCGGCCTCCTGCTCGGCCGCGAGCCTGGCGATCGCGCTCGCGTCGGCCTCCGCGCTCCGTCGCGGCAACGTGGCCAGGGGGGTCGCCACGGTGCCGGTCGGATCGGACACGGCGACGCCGAGCCGGCGGCTGCCGACGTCGAGCGCGAGCACGCGGGCCGTCACGGCGTCATGTGCCTCCCTCCCGACCCACCGGGGCACCCCCTTGGGGTTCCCCGGACCCCTCCCGACCCACCGGGGCACCCCCTTGGGGTTCCCCGGACCCCTCCAGGACCCGGCGCGCCTCGATCCCGGCGGTGGCCAGCGCCTCGCCCAGCTTGGCGGCGTCGGAGCCGCCGCCGGTGGCCAGGTCGCCCTTGCCGCCGGCGCCGCCGCCGACCAGCCTGGCCGCCGGCATGACCACCTCGCGGGCGGTGATGCCCCTGCCGACCAGGTCGGCGGTGAGCAGCGCCACCAGGTTCCCGCGGCCGCCCTGGTCGGAGCCGAGCACCACCACGCCCGGCCCGTCGCCGCGGCGCTCGCGCACCGTGTTGGCGAGCTGCCGCAGCTCGTCCGCACTCGCGCCGGGCACGCGCTCGACCACCATCCAGCCGCCGCCGACCGTGGTCGCGTGGCCCGCCAGCTCGGCCGCGCGGCCCGCCAGCTCCGACTGCCGCAGCCGCTCCAGCTCGCGGGTCGCATCGGCCAGGGCCTCGAGCCTGCGACGGAGCTGCTCGGGCGCGTCCTCGGGGCGCGTGCGCAGCAGGCTGGCGACCTCCGCCAGGAGCTGCCGCTCCCTGTCGAAGTAGCGCAGCGCGTCCAGGCCGGTGAGCGCCTCGATGCGGCGCAGGTTCGCGCCCACCGAGGACTCGCCGAGGATCACCACCGGGCCGACCTGGCTGCCGTGGCCGACGTGGGTGCCGCCGCACAGCTCGCGGGAGAAGTCGCCGATGTCGACCACCCGCACGACCGCGCCGTACTTCTCGCCGAACAGCCCGATCGCGCCGGACGCCTCCGCCTCGGCCAGGCTGGTGTGCCAGACCTTGACCTCGGGGTCCTCGACCAGGTGACGGTTCACGTTGTCCTGGACGCCGCTCAGGTGCTCGGCGGGGACCGACGAGAAGTGCGCGAAGTCGAAGCGCAGCCGGCCGGCATCGACCAGCGAGCCCTGCTGCTTGGCGTGGTCGCCGAGCTTCTGGCGAAGCGCCCAGTGGAGCGTGTGCGTGGCGGTGTGGCTGCGCGCCGTCGCGGCCCGCCGCTGCGGGTCGACCTCGGCAAGCACCGGCTGGTCCCCGTGCAGCTCGCCCTCCACGACCTTGCCGGTGTGGACGTGGAAGCCCTCGAGCCCGAACCGCGTGTCGGCGACCTCCATCACGGCGCCGTCGGCCGTCCGCACGATGCCCTTGTCGCCGACCTGGCCGCCGCTTTCGGCGTAGAAGGGCGTGCGGTCCAGCACCAGTTCGACGTCCTGGCCGCGGCTGGCGCTCGACAGCTCCTCGCCATCGGGTCCCAGCAGCCCGAGCACCCGGCCCTCCGCGCTGGTCTGCTCGTAGCCGACGAAGCTGGTCCGCCCGAAGCGCTGCGACAGCTCGCGGTAGGCCTCGACCTTGCGCTGGGCGCCGACCATCTCCCTGCGCGCCTCCTTGGCGCGGCGCCGCTGCTCCTCCATCAGCTCGCCGAAGCGCTCGCGGTCGACCTGGAGGCCCGCGTCGGTGGCGACCTCGACGGTCAGCTCGAAGGGGAACCCGTAGGTGTCGTGGAGCTGGAAGGCGGTGTCGCCCGGCAGGGTGTCCTCGCCGCGCTCGCGGGTCCTGGTGATCACCGACTGGAGCAGCGTCGAGCCCTGCCGCAGGGTGCGCGAGAACGACTCCTCCTCGCTGGCGACCACCTGCTCGATGAGCGAGCGCTGGGCGACCAGCTCGGGCCAGACATCGCCGAGCGTGTCGACCACGCTGCCCGAGATCGAGGACATCACCGGGTCCTCGACGCCGAGCCGCCGGCTGTGGTCGACGGCCCGCCGCAGCAGCCGCCGCAGCACGTAGCCGCGGCCCTCGTTGGAGGGCAGCACGCCGTCGGCGATCAGGAAGCTGGACGCGCGGGCGTGCTCGGCGACCACCCGCAGCGACAGGTCGGCACCTGCGTCGCGCCCGTAGACACGGCCGGTGGCCGACTGCGTCCGCTCCAGGATCGGCGCCAGCAGGTCGGTCTCGAAGACGTTGTCGACGCCCTGGAGCAGGAAGGCGACGCGCTCCAGGCCCATGCCAGTGTCGATGTTCTTCTTGGGCAGCTCGCCCACGATGTTGAAGTCCGCGTCACGCAGGTTCTGCATGAACACGAGGTTCCAGATCTCGAGGTAGCGCTCCTCGTCGGCGATCGGGCCGCCCTCGGGGCCGTACTGGGGGCCGCGGTCGTAGTAGATCTCCGAGCAGGGGCCGCACGGGCCGGCAACGCCCATCGACCAGTAGTTGTCCTCCTTGCCGCGGCGCTGGATGCGCTCGGCGGGAACGCCGACCTCGCGCCACAGCTCCATCGCCTCGTCGTCGTCGAGGTAGACGGTCGCCCAGAGCCGGTCGGCCTCGAAGCCGAGCCGTTCGGTGACCAGCTCGTAGGCGTAGGCGATCGCGCCGGCCTTGAAGTAGTCGCCGAAGGAGAAGTTGCCGAGCATCTCGAAGAAGGTCAGGTGCCTGGTGGTGTGGCCCACGTTCTCGATGTCGGACGTGCGGAAGCACTTCTGAACGCTGGTCGCCCTGGTGAAGTCCGGGACCACCTCGCCCAGGAAGTACGGCTTGAACTGGTTCATGCCCGCGTTGGCGAGCAGCAGCGTCGGATCGTTGGGGATCAGCGAGCTGGAGGGCACCAGACGGTGATCCCGCTCGACGAAGTAGTCGAGGAACCGGCGTCGGATCTCTGTGGAATTCATGTGCAAGGACCTCGTGCGCACTCGATCGGAGCTCGTCTGCCGCCGAGCCGGGCCTAGGCTAGCGTGCCTCGTCCCCCGGCTCGACGAGCTGAGCTCGCAGCTCGGCCTCGCGCTCGGCCATGGCGGCTCGCCCCTCCTGGAGGGCGTCGCCGAGACGCTCGCGCCAGTCACGGGCGAAGTCGAGCGCGCGCTCGCTCACCGAGCCGGGCGTGAGGCGCTCGGCCGTGCGGCGGGTCCAGCGCATGACCCCGATGCCGACGGCGGCGCCCAGGCCGATGCCGAACACCGTCCAGAAGGCCCGCTTCATCGCGGCGCTCCCTTCATCGGCGCCTCCGCCCACGCCGTCTCCTGCTGGCGGTTCCCTCGTCCTCCTCGGCCGCCTTGGCGACCGCACGGCGCAGGCCCCAGGCGAACGCGCTCAACCGCACCAGCGGGCTGGTGAGCGTGCTGGAGACCACGGTCACGACGTTGCCGACCGCGGTCGTGGCCGTCTCGGCGGTCGCCAGGATGCCGTCGACCCGGCCGATCTCCTGGTTGACCAGGGTGACGGTGGTGCCGACCTCGCCGAGCAGCGGCACGGTCTGCTTGGTGACGCCGTCGATCAGGTCCCTGGTCGAGGTGATCACGCGGAACAGGTTGGCCATGACGACGCAGAGGACCACCACCAGCGCGCCCACCAGGAAGGCGACGATGGTCCATGCGATGGCCAACAGGCTCACGTGGATGACTCCTCAGGATCGGTCGACTCAGTTCGGCTCGGGCGGCTGCGGTCTGGCGTTGGCTCTGGCTTGCGGGGGGCGCCGGAGCCTCGCGGCGTGTCCGAGTCAGCGGGGAGTCTACCTCGTGTGAGCCACTGCTCGGCCAGTGCGGGCTCACGCCCCTGGTCGCTGGGGCGATAGTAACCGCCTTGCAGCCCTTCTGGCAGGTAGTTTTGCGCCACCCAATGGCCTGGCTGGTCGTGCGGGTAGACGTAGCCGACGCCGATGCCGAGCGCCCGCTCGCCGCGGAAGGTCGCGCTCTGGAGGTGAGGTGGCACCTTCCCGGGCCGCGCTGCCTGCAATTCCGCGGTGGCGTTGCCGAGAGCCTTGTAGGCGCTGTTGGACTTGGGCGCAAGCGCCAGGTACACGGTGGCCTCCGCCAGGTTGAGGCGCGCCTCGGGCAGGCCGACGAACTCCAGCGCCTGGAAGGCCGCGACCGCCAGCGGCAGCGCCTGCGGATCGGCGAGGCCGACGTCCTCGCTGGCGGAGATCACCAGCCGGCGCGCGATGAAGCGCGGGTCCTCGCCAGCCTCCAGCATCCGGGCAAGGTAGTGCACGGCCGCGTCGGGGTCGGATCCGCGGATCGACTTGATGAAGGCGCTGGCCACGTCGTAGTGCTGGTCGCCGGCGCGGTCGTAGGTCACCCGCGGCCGCTGCAACGCGTCCTCCACGTCCGCCAGCGTGATCCGGCGGTCGTCCGCGCGCTCGCGGTGGGCGGTGGGCGGCTCGGGCTCCTCGTGGTCGCCGGCCCGGCCGGCCGCGGGCTCTTCGTGGTCGCCGGCCCGGCCGGCCGCGGGCTTCTCGCGGGCGCCGGGCGCGGCGGCCCCGGGGCCGGCGGGGGCGCGGTTGGTGACCACCAGCGCGGCGGCCTCCAGGGCGTTCAGCGCGTGCCGGGCATCACCGTCGGCCCGCTGGACCAGGTGGTCGAGCGCGTCCGGGTCCAGGCTCAGGCCCTGACCGCCGAGGCCGCGGTCGCGGTCGGTCAGCGCCCGCAGCACGATCGTCTTCAGCTCGTCGGGTTCCAGCGGCTCCAGCCGGAACAGCAGGGAGCGGCTCATCAGCGGGGTGTTGAGCGCGAAGAACGGGTTCTCGGTGGTCGCGCCGATCAGCACCACGGTCCGGTCCTCGACGCCGGGCAGCAGCGCGTCCTGCTGGCCCTTGTTGAAGCGGTGGATCTCGTCGATGAACAGGATCGTGCGCCGGCCGCTGGCGCCCAGACGCTGGCGGGCAGCGTCCAGCACCGCGCGAACGTCCTTGACGCCCGCGCTGGTGGCCGACAGCTCCTCGAAGTGCGAGCGGGTCGCGCGGGCGACGATCTGCGCCAGCGAGGTCTTGCCGGTGCCCGCGGGCCCCCACAGGATCACCGAGCGCAGTTCGTCCGCCTCGATCAACGCCCGCAGCGCGCTACCCGGGCCGAGAACGTGGGCCTGGCCCACGAACTCGTCGAGGTTGCGGGGGCGCATCCTGGCGGCGAGCGGCGCGGTCTCGGCGCCGATCTCCGCGGCCCTGGCCGAGAAAAGATCCATGATCCGGCCATGCTAGAGCGTGCGCCCCCTGGGTGCCCGGACGGCGTGGCGCGTGGCGCACGCGCCGCCCGGGCGGAGACGCTTCGGCAGCGCTCCACGAGTGCCGTGGCTGGTCGACGTTTGCACCTGCTCGCTAAAGGAACAGGCGGGGTCCACCCCGACCGCTTCCGGTACCCGTCACGCGGGTGCCTTCCCTGATCGCACGCATAGACCCCTACGTCGAAGTGTTGGCGCAAACGAAAAGCCAGCCACCAACAACGTCGGGCGCTGCCGACCCGCATTGAACACCAGCCCTGGCCACACGGCAAGTCAATCTAGCTCGATCGAGCTAGTTACTCTGCGTAATGCCCCGGGGCGTCGACGCACGCTTCCGCCCAAGCCAGCCCATGCGCGAGGATACGGGCCCAGACCAACTCCCCAGGAGACGGGGGCGACCTAAAATTAGCCGGCCGGAGGCTTGGGCGGGCCGGAGGGCTTGGGCGGGGGGAGGCGGCGCAGGCCGACCTCGGCGAGCTGGTCGTCGGGGACCTCGGCGGGGGCGCCGGTGAGGGGGTCGGCGCCCGACTGCGTCTTGGGGAAGGCGATCACCTCGCGGATCGAGCCGACGCCGGCGAGCAGCGTCACCACCCTGTCGAGCCCGAACGCGAAGCCGCCGTGCGGCGGCGCCCCGTACTCCAGGCCGCGCAGGAAGAACCCGAACCGCTCGCGAGCCTCCTCCTGGCTGATCCCGAGCTTCTCGAACACCTTGCGCTGCATGTCCGCCCGGTGGATACGGATGCTGCCACTCCCGAGCTCGACCCCGTTGAGGACCATGTCGTAGGCCCGTGCGGTCGCCTCCTCCGGCACCTCGGCGAAGGTGTCGACCCACTTGGCCGACGGCTGGGTGAACGGGTGGTGGGCAGCCTCCCAGCGCTGCTCGTCCTGGTTCCACTCGAACATCGGGAACTCGGTGACCCACAGGAAGTCCCACCTGCCCTCGGGGATCAGGCGCCGCTCCGCGGCCAGGCGTGTTCGCAGCTCGCCGAGCACCGTCCGCGCCACCGCGGTGCGGTCGGCGGCGATCAGCAGCAGGTCCCCGGGCTGGGCGCCGCTGACCCTGCGCAGCCCCGCGCGCTCCTCGTCGGAGAAGAACCTGTCGAGAGGCGAGCGGAGCCCATCGGCCTCGACCACCACCCACGCCAGCCCCCTGGCCCCTCTGGACTTGGCCGCCTCGGCGAGCGCGTCGAGCTGCCTGCGCGACAGGTCACCGCCGCCGTCGACCTTGAGGCTGAGCACCGAGCCCCCGGAGGACAGCGCCGAGGCGAACACGCCGACCTCGCTGGTGGCGAACACCTCGCCGAGGTCGATCAGCTCCATGCCGTAGCGCAGGTCGGGCTTGTCGCTGCCGAAGCGGCGCATCGCCTCGGCGTAGGTCAGCCGCGGGAACGGCAGCGGCAGCTCGACCCCGAGCACCTCGCGCCACACGGTCGCCATCAGCGCCTCGCCGATCCGGTAGACGTCCTCTTCGTCGAGGAAGGACAGCTCCAGGTCGACCTGGGTGAACTCCGGCTGGCGGTCGGCCCGCAGCGCCTCGTCCCTGAAGCAGCGCACGATCTGGTAGTAGCGCTCCAGCCCGCTGACCATCAGCAGCTGCTTGAAGAGCTGCGGCGACTGCGGCAGCGCGTACATCTCCCCGGGCTGGAGGTGGGTGGTGACCAGGAAGTCGCGGGCGCCCTCGGGTGTGGACCGGGTCAGGTAGGGGGTCTCGACGTCGAGGAACCCGTGCTCCTCGAGGACGCGGCGGATCGCCGAGGTCGCCCCGGCCCGGAGCCGCAGCATGCGCTGCGCCGACGGGCGTCGAAGGTCCAGGTAGCGGTACTGGAGGCGCAGCACCTCGTCGACCTCGGTACGGTCCTCGACCGGGAAGGGCGGGGTGGCCGACGGCGACAGCACCTCGAGGTCGCCGGCGATGACCTCGATCGCACCGGTGGGCAGGTCGGGGTTCTCGTTGCCCGGGGGCCGGGCCGCGACCGTCCCCGTCACGCGCAGGCAGTCCTCGAGGCGGACGGCGTGGGCCGCCGTCGCCGCCTCGGGCGCCTGGTCGGGATGGACGACCACCTGGACGGTGCCGGAGGCGTCCCGCAGGTCCAGGAAGACCACCCCGCCGTGGTCGCGCCGGCGGGCGGCCCAGCCGGCCAGCCGGACCTCGGCGCCCGCGTCGGACGCGCGCAGCGTGCCGCAACCGTGCGAGCGCATCGAGCCGAGCACGGGGCGGGTCACGGGGCAGCTCCTTGGTCGTCGGTTTCCGAAGGGTCGATGCCCGCGGCGGCGCCCTCGGGGCCGGAGCGCCCCGGCTCCCCCGCCGCGGCGGCGATGCGCGCGACCGCGGGGACCACGGAGTCCAGCGGGACGCGGACCTGGTCCCTGGCGGCCATGTCGCGCACGCTCGCCTCACCCGCCGCCAGCTCCTCGTCGCCGAGCAGCACGACCGCGCGGGCGCCCGCCTTGGCGGCGGCCTTCATGTGGCCCCGCAGGGTGCGCTCGGCGTAGGGCTGGTCGGCGGCGACGCCGGCGCGGCGCAGGTCGCGGACGAGCGTCAGCGCCCTGCCGCGCGCCACCGGGGTGAGCGGCAGCACCAGCGCCTGGAGCTGCGTGGGCGGCTCGGGCAACCGGCCGGCGCGCTCCAGCGCCAGCACGGTGCGGTCCAGCCCCAGCGCCCAGCCGACGCCCGGGGCCCGCGGCCCGCCGACCAGCTCGGACAGGCCGTCGTAGCGACCGCCGCCGCCGAGCGCGTTCTGCGCGGCCTCCAGCGTGTCCGCCTGCCACTCGAAGGTGGTCCGCATGTAGTAGTCGAGCCCGCGGACCAGCCGCGGCGCCTCGACCCAGGCCACGCCGGCGTCGGCGAGCAGGCTCCGCACGGTGTCGTCGTGGCCCTTGCAGTCGGTGCAGAGCGAGTCCCGCACGAGCGGCGCGTCCGCGGTCAGCTCCTGCACGTAGGGGTCCTTCATGTCGAGCACCCGCAACGGGTTCTGCTCGGCCCGGGCGCGGACCTCGCTCGGCAGCTTGTCGCCGAGGCCGCGCAGGAACTCCAGCAGCCGCTCGCGGTAGACCGGGCGGCACTCGCCGTTGCCGAGGCTGGTGAGCAGCAGCGTCACCTCGATCCCGAGCGCCCGGAAGACCTCGTGCCCGACCAGGACCACGTCGGCGTCCACCGCCGGGTCGGCGCTGCCGATCGCCTCGATGTCGACCTGGTGGAACTGCCGCTGGCGGCCCGCCTGGGGCCGTTCGTAGCGGAAGCTCGGCCCGCTGAAGGCGACCTTCACCAGGCCGCCGCCGAGCCGCCCGTGCTCGATCAGCGCCCGCACCGCGCCGGCGGTCAGCTCGGGACGCAGGGTGACCGATCGTCCGCCCTTGTCGGTGAAGGTGTACATCTCCTTCTGGACGACGTCGGTGGACTGGCCGACGCCGCGGGCGAACAGCCCCGTCTCCTCGAAGATCGGCGTCTCCATCCGCTGGTAGCCGGCCAGGCGGGCCTGCTCCAGCATGGTCAGCTCCACGCTGGCGCGGACGTCTGCCAGCGGCGGCAGGTAGTCGAAGGTCCCCTTGATCCCCTCGAAGCGGTCAGTCATCGCCGGTCACCCGCGACCAGGTCCGCGAGGAACGGATTGGTGGCACGCTCGCGCCCGACGGTGGTGTGGCCGCCGTGGCCGGGCAGCACCTCGGTCTCGTCGGGCAGGGTCAGGAACCGGTTCGCCAGCGAGGCGAGCATCCGCGACATGGAGCCGCCGGGCAGGTCCACCCGCCCGATGGAGCCGGCGAACACCAGGTCGCCGGCCAGCAGTGTGCCCGGCGTGCGGAAGGTGACGTGCCCGGGCGTGTGGCCGGGGGTGTGGTCGACGGTCAGCTCGAGGCCGGCCAGCTCGATGACCTGGCCGTCGGCCAGCTCGCGGACGTCGTCGGGCTCCTGGAACCGCAGCGAGCCAAAGACGGCGTCCAGGCCCGGCCCCAGCGCGGCCAGCGGGTCGGTGAGCAGGTGCCGGTCCGCCGGGTGCACGTACGCGGGGATGCCGTGGGCGCCGGCCAGCGGCGCCACGGTCCACATGTGGTCCAGGTGGCCGTGGGTCAGCAGCGCGGCCACCGGCTTGAGGCGGTGGCGGGCGCAGAGCTCGTCGATCCCGGGCAGGGCGTCCTGGCCGGGGTCGACGACCAGCGCCTCGGAGCCGGGTTCGGTGGCCAGCAGGTAGCAGTTGGTCTGAAAGCTGCCGGCGGGAAATTCGGCGATCAGCATGGGGCTATCGGTTCCGGAGAGGATACGGCTGTTGAGCGCGAGTCTAGCGGAACCGCCTCGAGGGCCCACTTGGTTTTCCACAGCCCCCCGGGTGCGCCGGAAGGCCCGGCCAGCGGGTCAACCGGCCCTTTCCGCCGGGCCAAACGGGCGCCTGTCCAATTTTGCGCGCAAGGCTTTAGACTCCAACCACACGGATCAGCGCGCTCCTGCCGTGGGCTGCGCGATCCACCACCGTACGTCCGCCCGGAGGGACCACCGATGCCGAGCAAGACACGCCAACGGGAGCTGGCCAGGCTCAAGGCCAGGCGCGAACAGGAACGCCGCCAGATCCGGCGTCGCCGCGCCATGCTCACCTATGGGACGCTCGGGATCGTCATCGTCGTCGCGGCGGTCGGCGGCGGGCTCCTGCTCGCCAACCGGCCGAGCTCCAAGCCCTCGGCGTCTCCGGCGACCACCACGCCCACCGCGACGACCGTGGCGCCGACCGGCGCGCGCATCGACGCGCCGACCGCTCCGGCGACGGTGGCCTGCGGCGGCAAGCTGCCGGCCAGGCACGCGCACCCGATGGCCAAGTCCGCGCCCACCACGCGGCTGAACCCCGCGCGCACCTACACGGCCACCTTCCAGACCTCGTGCGGCTCGTTCAGCGTCCGGATGGACCCCTCCAGCGCGCCGATCGCCGCCGCCAACTTCGTCTCGCTGGCGCGGAAGGGCTTTTACGACTCCACCTGGTTCCACCGGATCCTGCCGGGCGGCAACAACATCGGCGTGATCCAGGGCGGCGACCCGCAGGGCAACAGCCAGGGCGGTCCCGGCTACACCATCAAGGACGAGCCGGCCAAGGGGAAGGCCTACCCCAAGTACACGATCGCCATGGCCAAGGCCTCGACCCCGAACTCGGCGGGCAGCCAGTTCTTCATCAACACCACCGACAACAACAACGCGGGCTGGAAGGGGGCCTACGCGGTCTTCGGCAAGGTCGTCTCCGGCCAGTCGGTGATCGACAAGATCGGCCAGGTGCCGGTCGGCGGCCAGAACGGCGACTCCCCCACCCAGGCGGTGTGGATCGAGAAGCTGACCGTCAAGGTCTCCTAGTACTCCAGCCGTAGATCGTGATCTTCATGGTTGCCAGGCGGCCTGTCGTCGGTAGTGGCAGGTGCGGGCGCGTGCCTGATGTCGGCGTCGCCACACCGACCAGCGCAGCCGGTGGCCCAGATCACTGGAGGGCCGAGCAAGCAGTGCCGCGAACAGGTGCTGGAGCTCGTTGCGGGTCATCGGGACCAGTCCCGACGGGTCAGGGTGGCAAGTGCGTTCGGTAACGGCCGCCACGACCAGGAAGGCGTGTGCGAGCATGGCAAGGGTGGCCCAGCGGTACCAGGACCGCCAGCGGCGGACCTGGTGCTGGTCCAGGCCGCACAGGCCCTTGCCGGTCTGGAAGCGCTCTTCGATGGTCTAATCACAAACGGCAAGTTCTGCTGCACGCGGCGAGTGCGGCTGGGATTGACCTGGTGGCACCGGCCGCTGCGTTTGCGACGATCTGGGCTCCAGACCGATGCCGTCCTGGTAGGAGAGCCCGATGAGCCCGACCTGGACCGTCTGCCGCCAGTTCAGCCCCCGCCGCGACGGCGACCGTCGTTGGGATCAGGCCTACCAGCTGCTGGTGCGCTGGACAGCCGCGCAAGACGACGACACCCGGCCGGTGGGGCCGAGGGCACAGGAGGTGCCTGATGCGTGTCGCGGTGTACGCGCGGGTCTCGACTACCCGCCAAGCCCAGGCCCAGACCATCGAGCAGCAGCTTGACCGGCTGGTCGCGGCGGTCACCGAGCGAGGCTGGACGCTGGATGAGCGGCATGTGTATCGCGACGACGGCTACAGCGGCGCCGGCTTGAGCCGGCCGGGCTTGGACTGCCTGCGGGATCACGCGGCGCTGGCCGAGGTTGACCTGGTCGTGGTCACCGCGCCCGACCGGCTGGCCCGCAACTACGTCCACCAGGTGCTGCTCATCGACGAGCTGGGCCGGCACGGCTGCCAAGTCGAGTTCTTGGACCGGCCCATGAGCCAAGATCCCCACGATCAGCTGCTGTTGCAGATCCGCGGGGCGGTGGCTGAGTACGAGCGCACGCTGATCGCCGAGCGGATGCGCCGCGGGCGCCAGGCCAAGTTGCGGGCTGGCACGCTGCTGCCGTGGACCACGCCGCCGTTCGGCTACCGGCTGGACCCCGAGCGGCCCCGGGATGTGGCCGGGGTCCGGGTAGAGCCGAGCGAGGCGGCGTTGGTGGCACAGCTGTTCGACTGGTATCTGGAGCCGCAGGCGACCGTGTACCAGCTCGCCAAACGCCTGACCGACCTGGGCGTTCCGACCCCGACGGGCAAGCCGCGCTGGAACGCCGCCAGCGTGCGCGGCATCTTGCGCAACCCGGCCTATGCGGGCCGGGCGCAGACCAACCGCACCCGGGTGGTCCCGGCCCGCCGGCGCAAGTCGGCGCTGCTACCGGTCGGGCCCGGCGACAGCCACGCCCCACGCCCTCAAGAGGACTGGATCGCGGTGCCGGTCCCCCAGATCGTCTCCGAGGAGACCTTCGCTCGAGTGCAGGCCAAGCTGGACACCAACCAGCAGAGTGCCGCGCGCAACACCCGCCACGAGTACTTGCTGCGAGCGCTGGTCAGCTGCGGGGTGTGCCGGCTGTCGTGCACCGTACGCCGGACCCAGGCCGGCTACCGCTACTACCTGTGCCGCGGGCGCACCGACGCGCTCCGGGTGGCCAGGGGGCAGCGCTGCGGCGCCCGCTACACCCCGACCGGGCAGCTGGACGAGCTGGTCTGGGCGGACCTGTGCGCGCTGCTAGCCGATCCCGTGCAGGTCGCCTGTGCGCTGGAGCGGGCGCGGGGTGGGGCGTGGCTGCCCCAAGAGCTCCAAGCCCGCCAGGCGACCCTCCGCCAGGCCCTGGGCCAGCTGGAGCGTCAGCAGCAGCGGCTGCTGGACGCCTACCTGGCCGAGGTGCTCGCGCTCGCCGAGTTCGACCACAAGCGGCAGGAGCTGGACCGCCGCCGGGCCACGCTGCTGGCCCAGCGGCGCCAGCTGGACGCCATCGCCGAGCAGCGGCTGGAGCTGCGCACCGTCGCCGACGGGATCGAGGCGTTCTGCCAGACCGTCCGGTCGGGGCTGGCAACAGCGACGTTCGCCCAGCGGCGGCTGCTGGTCGAGCTGCTCATCGACCGGGTGGTCGTGACCGACGGCGAGGTGGAGATCCGCTATGTGCTGCCCACCTCACCCGACGGCCCACATCCGCCCTATTGCCAGTTGCGGAAAGACCATCTCCACCGTCCAGCGCCGCCCGGCGACCCGGACCAGGACGGCCAGCGGGGTGGGGCGGGGCGTGGAGCAGCGGTAGGAGGCCAGCTCGCCGGTCTTGTGGTTGCGGCGGATCATGAGCCAGTGCTGGCCTGCCTGCTCACAAGGCGCAGGGCCGTCGTGGTCGAGGCGCAGGAATGCCCAGTCGTAGTCGCGGTGGCCTTTGGCGCCCTTGCCGCACGACACCTGCTGCCATGCCCGCGCCGGGACCTGCCCGAGCAGGGCGTCGGCACGGCGGGAGACGCCGCCGAAGCCCACATGGTCATCGCAGGCGA
>WNGM01003431.1_pt1 | contig 19516 bp, 12 predicted proteins | sample 5400571 | NCBI WGS metagenome assembly WNGM01 (sample SAMN13153378, study PRJNA577476) | soil metagenome | isolation source: 100 cm soil or saprolite under Garry oak tree replicate 2 | place: USA:California | collected 2016-06-15 | reverse complement strand
CTTCGCAGCCTGCTGATGATTGAGGCCCGCCAGAACGGCTAGCGCCTTCTCCGCTTGCTCGAGATCTCCGCGCCGCCGGTACGCCGCCGCAAGGTGGGAATACACGGCAGGATTGTCGGGAGCGAGTTGGCGCGCTTTGCTCAGATGCTTCACAGCCTCGTCGATCCGTCCAGCCATCAATTCGAGTTGCCCGAGAGCGAGCTGCGAAACGGAGTATTCGGGCCGCTCCGCAATGGATTTCTCGAGAGCAGTTCGCGCTTCGGCAAACTCCGGCTGGCCGGGAGTGACCCCCTGGCGCATTAACGCTTGCGCGAGAATTGTCAGCAGAATGTAATTGCCTGGCTCCTTTTGCAGGCCTTCGCGAGCCGCGCTGACGGCCTCAGCCATGTCCGCGTTCAGCAGCCCTTCCTGGGCCTGAGCAAGAAAGGAAAGCGCCGTGCCCGGCGCCAGTTCGCTCGCCGCTTGAAGGTCCTTCCTTGCGGCATCGGGCTGGTCCAGAAAGGAAAGCAGAATGCTTCGTTCATAATGCAAACGCGCGGACTTCGGCAAATGCTGGAGGCCCGTAGACGCCACCTTGAGACCGAAGTCGTACGATCCATGGTCCATGCAGGAATCGGCCACAAGCAGATAGAGTTTTTCGTTTTTGGGGTCGAGGGCTACGGCATGCTCGAAAGCCGTGGTTGCCTCCTCAATCCGCGACGCGCCGATCAACGCCTGCGTCAGCAGGTTGTCAACGGCAGCAGTCGCGCGCCCCGAGTTTACAAGGCTCTGTAATATAGCAATGGCCGCCTGATTCTGCCCCGTTGCCACATAGCACAGAGCCAGGTTGAAGTCCGCGGCGAATCCATTCGAGACGTGGCCCTGCGCTGCCAGAAGATGGGGAATCGCGTCGTGGAACCGGCCCTGCCGCGTGAGTCTTATTCCCTCTCTGAGCTCGGCTTCGGCCCCCGCGTCATGGAGTTGTGCGGCCTGCGCTTCCGTTGTAGGGATTCGGACCGGACTCTGCGTTTGCGCGGAAGAAATGGGCAGGAATAGGAGCGCAGAAAAAATCAGGGCGTAGATGACTCGAATATCGGTGCTTCGTGGCGGCACGACTAAATTCCTGGCTCCGGATGATTATAGCAACCTCAAGGACGCAAAAACTCCCGCTTGTGCCCCGAGCCAGAAACTCGTTGCGCGGTTTTCAAGAAGCGGAAGGCCTCAGCTCCGCGTTTAGCGCCGTGTTTGCTGCGGGCTTTGCTCCTGAAGCTGGCGTATTTCCGCAAGGACCTATAAGTCAGGACCCTAGACATGTGCCCCGACAAAACGCATTCGCTGGCCTATGAGCGAGCCAGCGAATGCGCCACTAACCGGGGTGTGGGGTCAGTCAACCCTAGAATTCAAGATTGGCGCGAAACCCGATCTGGCGTTCACCTTGTCTCAACAATCCATTCTGAAAGGTTCGAATCACGCTAATATGTCCGAAGCTCGAGCTTCGGACATTGGTGTTGGGGCTGACCAGGCTGCCCCAAACCGGGTGATTCCACACGTTTTCAAATTCTGATTGGAAAGTGAAACGCAGGTTTTCTCGGATGCGGAATGCCTTAGTAATGGCAAGGTCTTGAAAAAATTCATGCGGGCCAAAGATATACGGGTTCCCAGTCGATACTCCGGCAGTCGTGTTGGCCGAAAGCAGAGACCTCTTCGTCGGATCAAATCCGAACGCATAAGTATGCCCTGGGGCGGAGTATACGCCCACCGAATTTTGCAGTTGCGAAACCGTGATGCCATTGAGGACAACGCCGCCGTCGCCCAGCGCATCACCAAAGGGAGTGGAGCTGGGACCATTGGTCGTGCGGAATCCGCCGATCAATTGGGAAGGCAGGCCCGTCTGATACGTTACGATGGTTCCAATGTTCCAGCCTCCCACGATCTTGTCGACGACTCCTCCGCGGTTGGCCATAGCCTGACCCTTGCCGAATGGCAAGTCGTACGTGCCATTGGCATGGAAGGTATGCCGAACGTCGAAGAGTGTTGGCCCGTAGCTCAACCGCAGGTCGCGCATGGAGAACAGCCTGAATGCACCTGTCCAGGTATTCCCGGGCTCAACGCCCAAAGTATGGCTCCAAGTGTAGTTGACGTCGAACTGCATGCCATGCCACGGTCTCTGACGCCAATCCACCTGAAGGGCGTGATAGTCGCCAAAGCCGGGATCCGTCAGGTAGCCAGTCGCCTTGCCCGCATTGTACGGGTTGGCTTGGAAGAAGTTAATCGGGTAGCCGTGCCCTGGATTCGCTACTCCGTTTAGGGCGCAAGGAGAAAAATTCGCACTTCCGATCAGATTACAGAGATAAGTAGAAGACGCTGCCAGGTCGCTTGCGAAGTCCCCCGCACGACCGTTCATTAGGTAATTGACAAACGTCCCGTTGGTGAACCCTGCCGGGTCCAAACCGCCCGGGTTCGTAAAGGCGGCAGTCAGAATCGGCAAGGCAGACTGCCCGGCCAACCCGCTGTATGCGAAGGTATTCCCGTTCCCGTTCGCCTGGTTAATTGCCAAGTTCTGTTGCGCCAGCTTGAATTCAGCCAGGAATCCATTCTCGAAAATGTTCACCTCATTCGGATTCAACTTGACCCACTGGTGAACGCTGCGGTTCCCTTGGTAGCGGATTTCGATGACGCTATTCTGGCTGATTTCACGCTGAATGCCCAGGTTCCAGGACTCCACGTAGGGCTGGTGAATGTTGGGATTGATGCCGTTCACCCCGGTCCAATAACCGAAAAAGGTTTCATTGGATTCAGGAATGACATTTTGGTAGGTCGCAGGGCTCAGCGTGTAGGGTGCTGGTTGCGGCATGCCCAACTCATAACTGCCCGCATAGTACCCTCCCTGCGCTGGAAGCGGTGCGCCGGGCGTGACCGGACTTAGGTTAAAGGCTTGATAGAATGCATACCCCGAGTTCGACGCCGAGTTCCAGAAGAACTGGTAGGGTTCAGTAAAGCGGCGCAGTGCAAAGCCAGCGCGAACCACCGTCTTGCCCCCGCTGAACATCTTTCCCATCAACCCGTCGGTATATCTTGGGTTCCAGGCAAGGCCGATGGAGGGTTGTGGGCTGACATTCCAGGGTTTGTACACATGTACTCTGCCTACGTAGGATGGGTTTAGGCCAGCCGGGTCGCTGGTCAGAACCCCGGGCTTGAAAATATTGTTCACCCCCGAGGGCCCCCAGATTCCAACCGGGTCGGCACTGTGATATGCGCCCGTGAGGTCGTGGTCGTCACCCGTGAAATCCCAGCGAAGTCCCAAATTCACGGTGAGATCCGGCCGCACTCGCCAAGCATCTTGACCAAACAGCCCCCAAGCCGATTGCAGCTCGTTAAGGTTGTAACCGCTCACCGTCGTGCTGTATTTTCCCGACTTAACATCATACGGAAAGCCTGCGCCGCCCGGGCTAACGCCGCTGATCCTGCCCCGCAAGACCGCGTACAGGTCTTCCGCGTTGGATCGGTCTGTCGCCGTGGCATTCGGGAAGTTGGTCGCAAAGTAGTTCTCAATCGCCGTCGTTGCCGGATCGTCGGTGACCAAGCCGATAGCGTCAAAGGGGAATCCCGCCGGCGCGTTGTTGTAGTGGTCTTGCTCGCGATAGTAGGAGAATCCAAAGTTCAGAAGGTGCTTGCTGAGCTGCCACGAAACATCGTCCGCAGCGTTCACAAGCGGATAATAGGTCTGGATTGGAAGGTTGCTGAAGACTTGGCCGGAAGTACCCACCGAACTTGGCCAGTCGACCTCCGGTAGTTTGAGATATCCATTGCTCGCGTCGTAACTGTACTTCGCGAGATTGAACAGGTACCCGCCTCGGAACTGGTTAACGATCGTCGGCTTGATCGTCCAGTCAAAGCCGAGCGCAGCGGTAAAGTACTCAAATTGATTCGAAGCTCCATAGCTCTTGAAAGCAGCTCCCGGAAATGGCGGTGCCCCTGCACCGGGCTGCTTCCACTTCGTCATGTTCCATGAAACATACATCCGTAGGTTGTCGTTGATGTTGTAATCGACGCGCACGGTCGGGAGCCAATACGTGACCGGAGACTGCACAGGGAAAACGATGTTGTCGATATATGGCAGGGCCGTCGGTGTGACTGTCCCCGCGCTTAGTGAGCCATTGATGGCGTTGAACAGACCCGTGGTCACTGCATTTGGCGTGGAAGGCAGACCCGCGGGTGCCGCAACGTCCGTATACAGATTGATTGTATGCGCTGTGCATACCTTTGTGACCGGATCACAATCGGTCCACGGGAAGTTACCGGCCTGGGCCGCCTGAGTCGGAAAATTTGTCCCGCCTGTGGGATTGTAAGTTGTCGACGTACTCGTACTATAAGAGCCAGGCTGCTTGGACATGGCATACGAGCCGAAAAAGAACAACTTGTTCTTTATGGCCGCTCCGCCGATGCTTCCCCCAAAGTCGTTCAAGTGGTATTTGGGCTTCGCCGCGCCACTGGCGTCGTTCACCCAGCTATTCGCGTTCAACGCGGAACTTCGATGGTCTTCGAAAAGGCGCCCGTGGAACGTGTTGCTCCCGCGGCGAGTCACGAAATTAACCTGGAAATTCGACTGTCCAAACCCCGTGTTGGTGTTGAGTTGGTCGGTTTGGACGGTCATCTCTTGCATGTCCTCGATGCGCGCCTCGACAAGAGGCTCCGAAGCGCCGCCGAACTTCATTCGGCTGGTTGTCGCAATAACGCCGTCAATGTTGTTACCCGTGGCGGCCAGCGGCATCCCATTCCATGTCGTATAGCCCCCGTTACTAACGGCGCCAGGAACGATCCGGGACAATTGCGAGATGTCGCGGCCGATAACTGGCAGATCTTCGACCTGCCCTAAATCAATCGAGCCAGTGATTGCGTTAGACGTTTTCTCAACCACCGGCGCTTGCCCGCTTACAGTGACCTGCGTAGACTGCGTACCCACAGTCAGACTCACTGTAACATCCGTCGTGCGCGTCGCTTGCACGGCGACTGATTCCAATACCTGACTTTGAAACCCAGACTTTGCCACCGTCAACCTGTAGGTTCCAACAGGCAGTGCTACAAACGAGTATGAGCCGGAAGACTCGGCCACGGCGGTGCGGACTCGGCTTGTAGCCAAGTCTTCCAGAGTCAATTTCGCATCGGGCACAGTCGCACCGCTCGGATCCAAGACTTTGACGGCTATGGTCCCCTGACCTGTGATCTGCCCCCAGGTTTGGGGCGCGCACAATCCAACCAACACGAGCGCCAAGACAAGGGCTCTCCTGAGAAAAGGGTGAGCCAAGTTCCTCGTCATACTTTCCTCCTGTTTCTTTCGCTGCCTAGAATTGCGTTTTGTTCAGCGACCAAGCGGTTCGGATGCCTCCAGGCAGAGCACGGGCCGAACCTTCGCGGCTCTGCAAGCGCTTGCAATAGGGCCAACAACCATTGCCGATCTCGAAAACGTGGAATCGTCAACTTCGGAAAGCACTGCGGACCCCATCCCGCGACTTCTAGAACCCACTTCCCTTTGTCACCTGGTGACTCACAAATGGCGACTCAAACCAACGGCCACCGTGCTGAATCGCTTTCGGAGTCTCCTTTGGTATACGTTATCGTACACAGAATGCGCGCAACCTACCACGCCACATTCCCCCTGTCAACTGTTTTGTCGATTTTGTCGATTTTGTGCCGTCAGGCCTGGCTCTACCATCGGGAACGAATCCCGCCTGAGCAAAACTTGCGGTAGTCCGCCGCCGCTTGCAGGTTTCCCTGATAACCTCAAAGAGACTGCCTCAGAGCGCCGGCACTCGGGGGAAAGCACGTACGATAAGGCCCTCGCGTTCCTTGATGGTGACAATCTGATCCGCTTTTATGTTGGCGACCCTCGTCTGCCCGCCACTTGGCCACAAAACTTCCACAGCGTCAACTTGGGTGCGGTTGCCTAGGCCAAAATGAAGCCGCGGGTCCTGTGCGGATTCGTAGCTCATTCCCCCCTTTTTCTCATGATGAAGAACAAGGTCTCCGGCCGTGACTTTCACACGAGCACCCACTCCGTCGCGGTTCGATTTCGTTCCGATCAAAAGAGTCTGCAGCCAGTGATTCGCATTTGTTGCTCACCAGAATGTCCAAGTCGCCGTCGTTGTCGAAATCCCCGACTGCGGCGCCGCGGCCCACGGTCGGCAGCTGAAAATCTGGCCCGAGTTGATCGCTCACATTCTCGAAAATGCCATGCCCCGTGTTGCGAAACATCAGCTTCGGCTCGGCGTAGTAAACATCGCTCTTGTACCGGTGGACGTTGTCCAGCACATGTCCGCACGCCATGAACAGGTCCAGCGCCCCATCGTTGTCATAATCCATAAACCGCGTGCCAAACTCGCTCATGTGATACGTGGCGTAACCGATTCTCGAGCTGAGCGTGACGTCATCGAAATACTTGGCATCGGTATTTCGATAAAACCGCGCCAGTTGCGAGTCCAAATGCGTCACCGCCAGATCGAATCGGCCGCTCCCCGTGACGTCGCCCGCATCGACGCCCATTCCAGCTTCCGGCTGCCCATCCAGACTAACAGCAACGCCGGCCATATAGCCTACTTCCGTGAATGTGCCGTCATGATTGTTGCGAAACAGCAGGTTCGGCAGCGAATCGTTCGCGATGAAAATGTCCTGCCATCCGTCGCCGTCGTAGTCGAAAGTAACCACCCCAAGTCCGTTCGCGGGCTTCAGCCCGATTCCCGATGATTTGCTCACGTCCGTGAACGTCCCGTCGCCGTTGTTGTGAAACAGTGTCGGAGCCACGGGGTCGAAATCGTTGGGATGGCAGTAGCTCCGCATCCCCAGAGCGTGATCGCCGCACCAGAAGTCGTGGCGGCGCTCGAACCCCACCGCCCTACATTTTCCATTCCCGAACGCGCCGTCACATCCGTGAACGTGCCGTCGCCGTTGTTGTGATACAGAATGCATCGGCCGTATCCCAGCACCAACAAGTCCGGAAAACCGTCGTTGTCGTAGTCGCCCACCGCCACCCCCATTCCGAACAGCCCTTGCGCGCCAACTCCCGCTTTTTCCGTGACGTCCGTGAAGGTTCCGTCTCCATTGTTGCGGTACAGAGCGCTCCGCAGCGGCTTCTTCGGCTGATACGCCTTTGTTGCAGCGCTATTGACCAGGTACAAGTCCAGCAAGCCGTTCTGGTCATAATCGATCCAGCCGCATCCCGCGCCCATTGTTTCGATCAGGTATTTCTGCGCTGAGGCTGCATTGTCGTGCAGGAAGGAAATGCCCGCGCGTTCCGCGACATCAGCAAACTTCACGGAATTCGCACGGGATGGCGCTTTCCAGCCCGTCGCGCCAATCGCCAGCGCTGCTCCTGTCATTCGCAGCAATTCCCGCCGGGAAAATTCTCTAGACCGTCTCATTCGAAAGGTGTTCACCGTCCAAAAACGAAGAACGCCAAACCACGTACCGTATAGCACGCGCCCCGCAGCGCGTAAAGCGTCGTCGCTGGTGTTCGCGAAAATTGTTTTGCAAATCCTGGCAACCACTTGCGCGCTTTGCGCTGGCTGCTATGATTCGGAAGCTAGAGACTTCTCGTCGAAATTGCACAGATGCCTCGCTTTCGCAATCTTGAGCAAAATTTCCTTTCGCGCCGGCGTTTCCTCAAGATGCTCGGCGCCGGAACCGCCTGCGCCACGATCGAGAACACTGCGCCACTCGCGCCCGCCGCGAAAATTCCGGCGCAGTCCGAGCCGGCGCCCGACTTCGAAGAAATCCCTCCATCCGCCAGCGGAATTTCCTGGGTTCACACCGCCGGCCTTTCTTCTTCAATGTATCTGCCCGAAACGGACGGCGCAGGCTGCGCCTTCGTCGACTACGATAACGACGGCTGGATGGACATCTACCTCGTCAACAGCGGTAAGTGTGACTTCTACACACCGCCTCATACGCTGAGGAACGCGCTCTACCGCAACAACCGCGATGGCACTTTCACCGACGTCACCGAAAAAGCCTGCGTCCCGGGGAATGCCTACGGCATGGGTGTAGCCGTCGGCGATTACGACAACGATGGCTTTCCTGACCTTTACGTCACGCAATACGCTCAGGGTATTCTCTACCACAACAATGGTGATGGCACTTTCACCGATGTCACCGCCAAAGCCGGAGTCGCCACTCCCGGCTGGAGCACGAGCGCCGTCTGGTTCGATTACGACAACGACGGCCGCCTCGATCTTTTCGTTCTGCAATTCGCAAAGCTCGACAAATCCATTTGGTGTGGCAATAAGCTCACCGGCGAGCGTTGGTATTGCCGCCCCACCGTCTACGAGCCCATGCCCAACTGGCTCTTTCATAACAACGGTGACGGCACCTTCACCGACCTCAGCCGCGAATCGGGCATCACCCGCTGGCCCGGGAAAGGATGGGGCGTGGTTGCCGCCGACATCAACAACGATGGGTGGGTGGACCTCTTTATCGGCAACGACACCGTTCCGAATTTCCTTTTCGCCAATCGCGGCAAAGGCAAGTTTGAGGAAATCGGGGCGCTTGCCGCCGTCGGCTACAATCCGTTCGGACTCGCTCGTTCAGGCATGGGAGTTGACGCCTGCGACTACGACCAGGATGGCTGGATCGATCTCTTCGTTGCCAACATCGACCACGAAATGTTTTCGCTGTACCACAACAATCGCGACGAAACCTTTACCGACGTCGCTCCCGGGCTCGGCATCGCCTCCAGCACCATGATGCTCAGCGGTATGGGACAAAAATTCTTCGACTACGATAACGACGGCAACCTCGACCTGCTTCTTTGCAACGGCCACCCCGAACTGAACGTCGCCAAAATGGTTCCCGGCGTGACCTACGCCGAGCCCATGATGCTCTATCGCAATACCGGCCGCGGCTTTGAAAACATCAGCAAGCGCTGCGGGCCCATTTTTTCAAAGCTCATCGCCGGTCGCGGTCTCGCCATCGGGGATTTCGATAACGACGGCTCCGTCGACGTCCTCGTCTCGGTCAATGACAGTCCGCCCATTCTCCTGCGCAATAACGCAGGCCGCCGCAATCACTGGCTCGGTGTTCGCCTGGTCGGCAAGAAGTGCAATCGCGACGCCGTCTGCGCAAAAGTGACCTATCGGGCCGGCGACCTTGAACGCCACCAGTTCAAAGTCGGCGGCGGAAGCTATCTTTCCTACCACGATCCGCGCATGGTTCTAGGGCTCGGCTCGCGCACGAAAATCGACTGGCTCGAAATCAAATGGCCTCAGCCAAGCGGTGCCGTCGAGCGCTTCAAGGACTTGCCCATCGATCGCTACATCACCATCACCGAAGGCGAATCGAAGTGGAAGTAGCCTGCGTGCGTATCAGTTGGGGCCTCGCAGCGCGTTTGCCGGCCGCTGACGGTAGAGCTTGGCTTCTTAGACGCGTGTAGCCCCGTGTCGCAAGGGATTCATTTATGGGGAGTGTGGAAACCCTGCTCCCCCTTTGGCTTCACAACACTTGTAAGGGCGGACCGCCGCGCCCCTTTCCGGGGGAAGATCGGGGCTCCGCTCAAAACTAATGCGGCTGCAGCAAATCCATCGTGCTTGCCGGACCGGGATTCCATTTCTTCTCCGCCTCAAGCTGCAAATTGCGCTGCCGCTCCGCTTCCTGCTTATTCCCGCTCCGAGCGTATGCGATCGCCAGTTGGTAATACCCTGCCGGATCTGCCGGTTCTAGTTCCACATATTTTCTCAGCGAAGAAATCGCCTCGGGAAATTTCCCCGCCCCGTTCAACGCAATTCCGAGTCCCAGGTACGGCTGCGCCAGGCCGACGTCGAGTTGCGTTGCGCGAGTGAAGTGCTTGATGGCCTCTTCTGCACTCTGCTGCCGCCAAGCAAGATCACCCAACATGAATTCCGCAGCCGGCGAATCCGGATTCACCCTCAACTCCTCCCCGAATTCCTTACGCGCTTCTTCCGCCGTTTCCGGCGTCATCGGCTTCGCCAGAATGATTCGCCCAAGCTGGTAGTGGACTCCCGGCTGATTCGGATACTGCTCCAGAATCTTCTTGTATTTCGCGGTCGCGTTTTCGTACTCCCCTCTCGCCTGGTAGGACTCGGCTAGCAGCTCCTGCGCTTCCGCCGAGTCTCCCGCTCGATTGAGCAAGCGCTGTGCCGCCCGGTTCGCCAGTTCCGAGTAGTAGCGTGTCGTCAGATAGAGCACTTTGGTGTCGCTTGGAAACTCGCGGTTGAGCCAGAGCAGCGATTCCACAACGGCATCTTCCTGGTCGGTGACCATCCCGCATTGCGCAGTCGCCATCGCCGCCTGGTAGCGCAATTTCTTATCCGTGATCTGCCGCGTACCTTTCTTCAAAATGGCTAGAGCCTCAATACAGTGTCCCGTCGACGCCAGGTCGATTCCCCGTTCGAGAGACGTTGCGGATACTCCCTTGCTCAATGGCACGTCAGTCGGCGCCTGGGCTTCGGATAGCCCGCCAGCCAGACCCCAAGCGAGGCACAGGACCGCTAAACCGAGGACGCGGCCCGATTTCGCGACGTGACTCACAGAAGTCTTCCCGAGAAACGGATGCGCTGAAGCCAAAAAAAAGACGAAAAGATTGTATACGACTTAGTATCCGTAGTATAGAAGGGCCTCGCAGTTCGCCACTCGCTCTCGGAGCAAGCCAGAAACATATTTCGAAGCACGTCCACAATCGTTCCTCGGTCTACACCTGAGCCCTACCGATTCCGCACAAGAAACGCCCCGCCTTCGTAGGTCGGACGGAAGGACGATGTCCCACGGTTCTCTATCGAGACGAGGGCTTGCCCAAGCGGCTGAGAGCAAAGTTGCGTTTCTTTTCGCTGTATCCAAATTCTGTGTACTGTATCGTAGCCACAAGAAGCTACCAGGACCTCGCCCTCTTTCATCATCCCTCTATGCACAGCCTTCGTCAATTTACTGGGAAATTCACCAATTAGTGGGAAATTCACCAACTGCCGCGTTCGCCTAGGTTTTCAATTACTTGGCACAGGCGTTCCGCCCCGTTCTCCCAGTTCAACTGGATGGCCTTTTCCGCGCCAGGGCCGTCGCCCTGTTCGATGGCATTGACGATGTCCACGTGCTCGTTCACCGAGGTTTCCAGCCGGTCGATGATCGCGCTGGCGTACAGGCGCCAGTAGCGTTCGGTTTGCGGCTTCACCCCACTGTGGATGGTGCGCAATCTTGGACCCGCGCCCGCGTCGACGATTGCTTGGTGGAAACTGATGTCCAGGTCGAACAAGCGGTTCGGATCACCCTGCTGGGCCGTTGCGCACTTGCTGAGCTCATAGTTCAAACGCTTCAGTTCGCTGACAAGGGCAGCGCGCGCTTTCAGATCCAGTTGACAGCACAAGCGAGCCGCGGAGCCTTCCAGGTGACCTACGATCCAGTACAACTCGCGCGCATCTTCCTTCGTCAGGGGCGCGACAGAGAGCCGCTCCTTGCTTCCGGCGATGGAGGTAACGACGATATAGCCTTCCTGCTGGAGCCGGTGGCGCGCAGCACGGATGGGCGTGCGGCTGACGCGGAGCCGGTCGGCAAGATCCGCTTCGATGACCCGGCTGCCGGGGGCGAGTTTCCCGTGCACGATCAGTTCGCGCAGGCGGCGAAATGTGGTGTCGCTGATATTGTTGTTCGACTCTTTGCTCACCACGACCACACTCTCAGGGATGCGGGCTACCTAAGATCGGCGTTTGCTCCAATAGAAGCGAAGTAAATCTACGGGAAGTCTCTTTGGAAATGCGAATTCTTAAGCGCGCAGACGGTATCATCGAGCAACTCTCTTCGAGCAGGGAAGCCCTCGCCCTCCAGACTACGAGGGGCGCGATTGAATATACACGATAGTCTGCATCACTGCACTGGGCGGGCGGCTTGATCCTCTTTGCGGATGGCGACGCCGATTCCTTCCTAGAACTCGAAGCCCGGGACCGTTATACCCGTTTGCCTCTGGCCTTTCCCCGTGATCTGCACCGCGCAGGGCAAGCGCATCGCGAACTTCTCGAGGTCTGCAGGACCAGAGACACAGAGCTGGCGTCCCGAGCCTTGTGGAAGCACATCACCGAGGCCGGCGAGTACCTGAGAGAATTCATCAAGAGCCGACGCGAGCGACGTTCCTCGGTGAGCGAAGCTGCCGAAAGAAACCGCGACAAGAACGGCGCGAGGTCCCGCGGCAACGGCAAGTGAAGGGTCCCGTCAGGGTCCTTTTGATTTCCCGCCGGGGCAGCTCCCGTGCGGCAAAGGCGCATTTTACCCGCGGTTGTGCTGCAAGCGCTTGCACTTACTTCTTGACAAATCGCGCCATCCTGCGCTTCACTCTCCCTCGCTTCTTTTTTGAAGGGAGCGGAAATGGAAGACCAGCTTTCTCGTCGCGAACTGCTTAAGAAAACCGTTGCCGGGGTTTCCACCGCCGCTCTCTTTCATGCCGCTCGGTGGCCAGCGTCGCCTTCTGCTGCTTCCGAATCCGCAGTTGCCCCGGCAAGCGCTGGTCCAGCAAACGCCTCGGCGGTCCTGCCTCTCACGAGTACGAGCGAGGTTTTCATACCGCCGCAAGGCCGGAGTTTCTTCAAGTTCAGCTTCGACTTTCCGGAGCCTTCGGTCGCTTTCGAAAATCTGCAGTTTTCCTTCCGGGTCTACACATTCGAGAATACCTACGCGCCTGACGCGAGCTCGATGACGGCGGAATCCGCCGGGGATGGAGTTCGCGTCCAGTCGAAGGGTTTTGTGTGGGCCGGGGATCAACAAAAAGCTCCAGGCACGCTCGACGTCCGTATCACACGAAACGGCTCGTTCGTGGAGTGCCAGGCTACCGCAGAAATGGGCCAGCCGATTAAATCGATCGCTGCAATTCTTCGTGGCGTACCTCGCGGCAAGGTTTCCGTGGCCGGCGGAAACTTTTTCGATCCCAAAGATAACGAACTGCTGTTCGGCTATCCGTTCGGCGGAGGATCCTTGTTTGTCGCCGGAGGAATGGATTCTCCGGTTCTCATCATCGAGTCTCGCGAAAAGGAATATTTCTTCCTTTCCACGCTGCTCAAAGAAGTGCGCGCCAGCCGTTTTTACCTGCAGCCCGGGGAGAAAGGCTACCGCGTCGAGCTGATTCACGAACGCGAAGGCTGGGCAAAGGCGAATCGCATCGAGAGTCCGGTGTGGCGCGTTGGCCGCGCCGAGAGCCTAGAGGCGGCCTACCGCCCGCACTTCGAGCATGTCGAAAAGGCGTTTGCGATTCCGAACTGGGAAAGCCGCGCTGATGTGCCGGCATGGTTCCGCGAGGTCGCGCTGGTCATTTCGCTTCACGGGATGCATTGGACCGGTTATATCTTCAATGACTTCGCGAAATCGCTGAAAACGCTTGAATGGGTGGCCACGCAAATTCCCGCCAGGCAAGTTCTCGTGTTTCTCCCGGCGTGGGACGGCCGCTACTACTGGAATTATCCGATTTACAAGCCGGACCCGCGGCTCGGCGGCGAGCAGGGCTTTCGTACGCTGATCGACAGAGGCCACGGCATGGGCTTTCACTTCATGCCCATGTTTGGGATGAACGCGGCGAACAAACTGCTCCCCGAATTCAAGAACTTCGCCGACGCTACGACCGATCAGATCGACGGCGACCCTTTCAACTTGAACTGGGTGGACTGGGATAACGACCGCCACAATGAAGGGAACGGCGGCTACATGAATCTCGGCGTGCCTTCCTGGCGGAACTGGCTCTCCGCACGAATTGCGGACGCGATTTCGAATTACCACGCCGATGCGTATTTCCTCGACATCGCCGGCGGCTGGGAGAACAATACCAAAGCCGACATGCACGAGGGTACACGGCTGCTGGTGGAAGGCTTGCGCAAGAGATTGCCCGGCGTGCTGGTTTGCGGCGAGATGCCGTACGATGCGTTGATGAGCTTCATGCCGCTGTTCCACGTTTTTTCCGGTGGTGGATATCCTCCGGCCATGAAAAAATATGTCCGCGCGTTTGAGCACCTCAGCCAGCCCGCGCCAGGGCGCGGGAGCAGCGGCGTGCACGAATCCGGCTTCGGACATTTCAATCCGAAGACACTCAACCTGGGCAAGGAACAGATCCCTACGATCACCGTGGTGGACGATACGTTTGAAAAGTATCGCGACGTAATGACGGAAATCATCGAGCAGGCGAAACAGCGTGTGGGGCAATAAATCAGTGCGGGAGCTGCGTTGCGTGCGATGAACCGGCGGGGGATTCGAATGAAGGAAACTTTGTGGATTACAATCACGGGGGCCATGCTTATGAGCACGCTGACAGCAAGCGGTGCGGCGGGAAAATCCGGCACGACGACGAAAACGCCCTGGGGGAAGACACCCGACGGCCAGCAGGTGGATCTGTACACGCTCGGCAACCAAAACGGCGTCGCAGCGGCCATCACTACGTACGGCGGCGCGGTTGTTTCATTGAAGGTGCCCGACCGGAACGGCAAGCTCGGCGACGTGGTGCTGGGCTACGATTCGCTGGACGGCTACGTGAACGACAAGAGTTATTTCGGCGCGCTCATCGGCCGCTATGGAAACCGCATCGGGCACGCGCAATTCGCGCTGGACGGCAAGACGTACACGCTTGCGAAAAATAATGGCGAAAACACGCTTCACGGCGGAACCAAGGGCTTCAACAAAGCCGTTTGGACGGCAAAAGAAATTCCCGTCAAAAACGGCCAGGCGCTTGAGTTGACTTATCTGAGCAAGGACGGGGAAGAGGGGTTCCCCGGGAATTTGCACGTGCGGGTGATTTATACGCTGACGAATTCGAATGAACTGAAAACCGATTACTCCGCGACCACCGACAAGACCACCGTCGTCAACCTGACCAACCATTCTTACTTCAATCTCGCCGGCCCGGGTTCGGGAGACATTCTCGACCACGTTCTGACGATGGAAGCCGACAAATTCACCCCCGTGGATTCCGGGCTGATTCCGACGGGGGAGCTTAGCGATCTGGCGGGTACGCCCTTTGATTTTCGGAAGCCGACGGCAATCGGCGCCCGCATTAATGAAGACAATGAGCAGTTGAAGCTGGGCGGCGGCTACGACCACAATTTTGTGCTGCGGCGAAAGCCGGGCGGGCCGATTTCGCTGGCGGCGCGCGTGGTGGATCCCAAAACCGGCCGCGTTCTGGAAGTGTGGACCGATCAGCCCGGGGTGCAGTTTTATACCGGGAATTTCCTGGACGGTTCGGTGCGCGGCAAGGGCGGCATCGCGTATACCAAGCGCTCGGCGTTCTGCCTGGAGACCCAGCATTTTCCGGATTCGCCGAATCATCCGAAGTTTCCTTCGACAGTGCTGAAGCCCGGGGAGCGCTATCACACGACGACCATCTACAAGTTTTCCTCGGAAAAATAGGAGTTGGTGCAAACAACCGTTGCAGGCGGCAAGAGCTTTCGTCAAGTCCAAGGAGCATCACCCATGTGCATTCGAATTCTTGCCAGTGTCTTCGTGTTGTGTTCGTTCGCGGCCTGTCCCTCACGGGCGCAAACCGCTCTTGCGCCAACTCCTCCGATGGGTTGGAACAGCTGGAATCACTTTGCGTGCAAAGTCACGGCCGCCGACGTGCGCGGAGCGGCCAGCGCGATCGCCAGCAACGGGATGAAGGAGGCGGGCTACGTGTACGTGAACGTGGACGATTGCTGGCAAGCCGGCCGCGACGAGCAGGGGCGCATTCAGCCCAACAAAAACTTCGGCGACATGAAGGCGCTCGCCGATTACGTGCACAGCAAAGGCCTAAAATTCGGAATTTATTCTTCGCCGGGCCCGGAAACGTGTGCCGGCTTTACCGGCAGCTACCAACACGAACAGCAGGATGCGCAAACTTACGCGGAGTGGGGCGTGGATTATCTGAAATACGATTGGTGCAGCGCGTCCCAGGTCTATCCGGTCAGCCAGATCCGGGAGGTTTACAAGAAAATGCACGACGCGCTCGAGAAGACCTCCCGGCCGATCGTGTTCAGCTTGTGCGAATACGGCTGGGACCTGGTTTGGAGATGGGGCAAGGACGTCGGCGGGAATTTGTGGCGGACGACCGGCGACATCCAGGACCGATATGAGTCGATGACCAACATTGGTTTCGGGCAGGCCGGGCTCGAAGCGTTCGCGGGCCCCGGGCATTGGAACGATCCGGACATGCTCGAAATCGGCAACGGTGGTATGCGGCACGACGAGTACATTACGCACATGACGCTGTGGTGTTTGTTGGCGGCGCCGCTGCTGGCGGGGAATGATTTGACGAGAGTGACGCCGGAGGATCAGGCCATTCTCCTGAACAAAGAAGCGATTGCGGTGGATCAAGACGCCAAGGGCATCGCAGGTCACCGTGTTTCGGCGGAAGGTCCGCTAGAAGTTTGGGCCAAACCTCTGGCCGACGGCAGCGCGGCGGTCGGTCTATTCAGCCGCGCCGGAACGTTTCCCGTGAAAGTGAATTTCAAAGATATCGGCTTTACCGGGAGCGTGCATGTACGGGATCTCTGGGCCCACAAGGACCTGGGAACGTTTGACAACGAGTTCACGGCGCAAGTGCCGCGTCACGGCGCGGTGATGATTCGCGTCTCGAAGTAGGTTGCGGAGGGTGGGGACTCCGCCGGGAAGGCAAAATAGCGGTCAGCTCTTGACCGCGACTCCCGTCGAATCGCGGACGACCAGTTCAGGGTCGATGACAATTTCACGCCCGGTATCGTGCTGTTCGCGGCCATTGCCGAGAATATTGTCGAAGATGATGTGGCCGATTTGCTCGCGGGGGATGTGATTGGTGGTCAGCGACGGAGAGCAAAACTCGGCGAGTTTGATATTGTCGAACCCCGTTACGGAAACATCGCGCGGGATCTGGAGGCCCTCTTCCCGCAGCTCGCGCATCACGCCGACGGCCATGAAATCGTTGACGCAGAGAACCGCCGTGGGCCGAAAGCCCGATTCAAGCAGTTCGCGCGCAGCCTGCCTGCCCCCCTCCAGGCCATCCGGCCCCGCGAAGATCCTGGCATCGGCGCTCGGGGAGCAACGGTGTACGGACTCCAGAAAGGTTTTGCGGCGTTCGCTGATGGGGCCAAGAGTGGAGTGATGCCCGACAAAAGCCATGCGGCGATGGCCCAAGGAGCTGAGGTAACTGACAGTCTTCTTGATCCCCTTGCGATAGTCCACTCGAATGTTGGTGATATTTTTCTGCGGTGTGCCTACATCATAGAAGGCCACAGGAATGCGGCTGCCCGCCACGGTCTGGATCAAGTGCTCTTCCATTTCGGAAACAATGACGGCCAGGCCCGCTACGCGAAGCCCGATCATGAGCTGCACGCTGGCGACGAGCTGTTCGGAGCGATAATCGGTATTGGCGACCACGACCTCGAGGCCCTGGGAGTGCGCATCTGATTCGAGCGTGCGATAAATGTCCAGGAAGAATGGATTCTCCATATTGGAAACAATGATTCCAAGGATGCGGCTCTTCCCGCGTGCAAGGGAACGAGCGTGGAGGTTAGGATGGTAGTTGAGTTCCTCGGCAGCTTTCAGCACCCGGGAGCGTGTGGAGGTCTTGACGATCTCGAGATTGTTAAGGACGCGCGAGACGGTGGACGTGGAGACGCCCGCCTTTTGCGCAACGGCATCGAGATTCATCGCCAGAGTGCGCCTTTTGCGCATGAAAGAATACCTCGATCTGCGGCAGGCCTATTCTATCGAAAATCGGCCTTCCGGCGAGCCTCCAACGTGCTTCCGCCGAAGGGCGGTTGCGATCGAGGCCGCGCCGCGCCCTGATCGAAGGCACACCGCGGCAAGATTTCACTAGACTTGAGCGCAGTCGAGATCGTCGAAGAAAGGAGACAGGGGCAAGGCAAGCTTGACAAGGTTAGAGAGAGCGCAGTAAGTTCTGCATTGCAAGCGTTTGCAAAAATCGCCCCTGGCGAAGCCATGACAGAATCTTCCAATCCAGCGATGGTGCTCGGTATCCTTGTTGGCAACCGCGGCTTTTTCCCGGACCATTTGGCGCGCTCGGGCCGGCAGGAGATGATCGCTGCGCTCCACGCCCAGGGCATCAAACCCATCCTTCTCGGGGAAAGCGATTCCAAGTATGGCGCCGTGGAGACGCGGCAGGAGGCCGCGCGTTGCGCGGAGCTGTTTAAGAAGCATCGAGAGGAAATCGACGGCGTCGTCGTGACGCTGCCGAACTTCGGCGATGAGCGTGCCATTGCCGAAACGCTGCGGATGGCGAACCTCGGCGTGCCGGTGCTGATGCAGGCCACGCCGGACACGCCTTCCAAGATGACCATTCGAGACCGGCGCGACAGTTTCTGCGGAAAAATGTCCGCGTGCAACAACCTTGCGCAATACGGAATTCCTTATTCGCTGACTACACTGCATACCGAAGCACCGGGTTCGCAACAATTTCGCGACGACCTGGAGTGGTTTTTGGCGGTATGCCGGGTGGTAAAGGGACTGAAGAGGTTGCGGATTGGGGCGATTGGGGCCCGGCCGGCGGCGTTCAACACCGTCCGCTACAGCGAAAAAATCCTGGAGTCGACAGGAATTTCCGTCGAGACACTGGATCTTTCGGAGGTGATGGGGAGGATCGGCCGGCTCAAAGACCATGACGCGGCGGTCGTCGAGAGGCTCCAGGCCATTCGCGCTTATGTCTCGACCAACAGCATTCCGGAAGCAGCGCTGGTGAAAATGGCCAAGCTGGGCGCGGTGATCCATAACTGGATGAAGGAAACCGAAGTAACCATCAGCGCGATCCAATGCTGGACTTCACTCGAGGAGTTCTTCGGCGTTGTGCCTTGCACGGTGATGAGCATGATGAGCGATTCCGGGCTGTCGAGCGCGTGCGAAGTGGACGTGGCGGGTGTGATCGGGATGCATGCGCTGCAACTGGCCTCGCAAACACCGAGCGCGCTGCTCGACTGGAACAATAATTACGCCGATGATCCGGACAAGGCAGTGTGCTTTCACTGCAGCAACCTGCCAAAGCACTTTTTCAAAGATGTGCGCATGGATTTTCAGGAAATCATTGCCGGAACCGTGGGCAAGGAGAATACCTTCGGGACCTGCGTGGGCCGGGTGAAGAGCGGGCCGATGAGTTTCGCGCGCTTTTCCACCAACGATAGCGAGGGAAAGATGCGCGGCTACGTCGGCGAGGGCGAGTTTACGAACGACCCGCTCGAGACATTCGGTGGAGCGGGTGTGGTGCGCATTCCCGGGTTGCAGAAGCTGCTGCGGTTTATTTGCGAACGAGGGTTCGAACACCACGTGGCGGCAAATTTCTCGAGTTCTGCGTCGGCGGTACATGAAGCCACGACACGTTATCTCGATTGGGACGTGCACTGGCACAAGGCGGACGCGCCAGCGTGCTGAGAGAGAGTCTCGGGGAGGCCGTGATGGGCGGGAAGCATCGTTGGAATCGCCGCCAGTGGATTTCCTCCGCGGCAACCGCAGCCGGGGCGGCCGCGATCGTTCCGGGTCGCCGTTTCGCGTCGCTCGGGCGCGTGTTTGGAAACGCGGCAAGCGGACCGGTGCGCGATGCGGTGGACACGAAACT
>WNGM01002189.1_pt1 | contig 19517 bp, 17 predicted proteins | sample 5400571 | NCBI WGS metagenome assembly WNGM01 (sample SAMN13153378, study PRJNA577476) | soil metagenome | isolation source: 100 cm soil or saprolite under Garry oak tree replicate 2 | place: USA:California | collected 2016-06-15 | reverse complement strand
CTGCGCCTTGTATTTTTCAAAGAGCTTGTCGCGAAAGGTGGCCCCCGGCGGATCGAAAACGACGCCGATATATTTCGGATCGTAGTCTTTGATCAAGCGTCTGAGAATATTTCCAAATAGAAAAGGAACGTTCGTGGGCGCGCCGTTGGGGCCGGTCAGCCTCTGCGGCATGGGCGCAAAAAATGCCCGGTAAACGTGCGCCATCGCGTCCACAAGGAAGAGTTTCTTCGATCCGGAAGCCATCCGCGCGAGTATAGCAAAGGACGAGGACGCGCCAGCGAAGAGCAGCACCGGCTTCTAGCGGGAATGCGCGACCCGCGCCAATTTGGCGGTTGCCGGCGGTCGACTTGCAGGCCAAGCTGCAGCAAGAAGGGCCTTTTGTGCAGGATTACAAATCCGTTGTGCGCCGGTACTACTCCGAAATCTGGAATGCTTGGAGCGAGCCTGCGCTAGAAGAACTCCTTTCTCCCGACATTGTTTTTCGCGGCTCCATCGGCACGGCGGTCGTGGGAATCGCCGGATTCAAGCAGTACGTGGACCGCATCCGCTCGGCGTTTCCCGATCTTCACAACCACATCGAGGAGCTGATCGCCGAAGGCGACAAAGTCGCTGCCCACTTGACTTACACCGGGACTCACCACGGAGAGTTGTTCGGCTTTCCAGGCACGGGCAGGAAGATCACCTATCAGGGCCTCGCCGTCTTTCGATGCAAGGAAGGGAAAATCGTAAGAGGTTTTGTTCTGGGCGACACGGAAACCTTGAAGCGCCAGCTTGCGCAGGAATAAAAAGCCGCGCCGGAGTTTCGCCTCAGGCGCGGCCTCTCTAATCAGGAAGAACCGTGGTTACGGTTTTTCAGGATTGTCCCGCTACGGCCTCTCCTTGGATTTGGGATCCGGCTTGCTCTCGGCAGCGCGTTTCGACTCGCCCGCCCTGCCAGCTTGTGCTTGCGTGACCAGCAGCATGCGCGTCCCGCCATCGAGATGCACATTCTTCCCCGCCGAAGTGATCACGCTGCCCTCGGTCGAATTGGAAGCCGCGGCGCTCAAATTCAAGCCATTGAGTCCAAAAACGCCTTGGCTGTTCGAGGTGAGCTGCCCGGCAGCATTCAGCCCGCCGGTTGCTCGGCGAGAAGCGCCGGCAGCATTTCCGCCTGCGCTGGCTGCCGAGTCGACCGTGCCGCTCGCGACTCCGCCTGCTGTCGCCGCGGTGTTCGTCACCGTGCCCACAGCGCCTCCCGCCGCGGAACTGACCCCACCGATCGCGCCGCGCCCGCCAGCCATGCCCGAGCCAGCCGCGGAGCCGCTGAGGCCTCCCATCGTGTCCATCTCGTCGCCGGCCATCGACGGGCCGCCCTGTGCCGAAGCCAGCGCCTGAATCGCAACGTTGAGCGGGATCTCCTGGCCGTTCTTGAGAATGGCCTTGTCAAATACGATGCCCAGGGCAGATTCCGTCTCCCCGTTGCCACGTGCCGAAGCCTCGGTCACGTGTCCCACGAGCTTCGAGCCTTTGGGGATGACCATCTTGCCCTCGGACTTGATCGCTTCCGTCGTACGTGCGTTCACTGCGTCACCCGGCTTGCACTTTTTTGAGTCCACCGGAGAACTCAGCGCAGCATTGAATGCCGTTCCGTTGGCCAAGCCGGCATTTGCTTGGCCGTGCTGTGCCGTAGCCGCCGCGGACGTTGAGCTGGAAGCGCCTGCTTGTGCCTGCGTATTGCCGGCTTGGACCGACGCTTGTCCGCTCGCCTGCGCTGCGGCACCCGTTTGCGATTGCGCCGGTGCACCAACTGTGAAAAGCGCGCCCACCACCATCGAGATTCCTATGCGAACCATGATCGAATAGACCTCCTCTAACATTGCGAATTAAAGTCGGAACCCACTGCCCTGGTAAAAAAGGGTGTTCAAGACGCGAGTTGATAGAGGCAAACCTTGTGCCTATCGGTAAGCCATTCTGTTTCTTCAAGTTATGAGCATGCTGGGCCGCTACAACCGTTGCGAAATGACCAGGAGCATGCAGGATTTACAGGGTGGCTCCCTTGGGTCGGGCCGTATGCGGTTTTCTAGACGATGGCTAGGGACTTTCCGACTTCACCGAGGATGTTTGCGGCGCGCAGTAACTGTTCGCGCTTATGAGCCGCGCTGACCATGGCGCGCAGCCGCGCCTTGTCCTCGGCAACGATCGGATAACCTACGGCCGGGGCGAAAACGCCGGCATCAAACAGCCTTTTCGAAAATTCAAACGCTTTCGCGGCCTCGCCCACGTGGATCGGAACGATCGGCGTCTCGCTGCCTCTGAACTGGAACCCGCGCTTTTTCAATTCGCGCTTGAAGAACTTCGTGTTGGCCCAGAGCTTTTTCAGGAGCTTTTCGCCTTCCGGCGAAGAGAGCAGCGTAAAGGCCGCCTGGCATGCGCCCACCGTGGCGGGTGGGTGTGAAGTCGAGAAAAGAAACGGCCGCGCGCGCAAATAGAGAAAATCAATGAGGTCGCGCGAGCCGCAAACGTAACCGCCCATCGCGCCGATGGCCTTGCTCAACGTTCCCACCTGGATGTGCACGCGCCCGTGGCACTGGTGATGATCGACCGTGCCGCGGCCGTTGCTGCCGAGCACGCCCGAACCGTGGGCGTCGTCCACCATCATGGTGCAGTTGTATTTTTCCGCCAGATCGCAGAGTTGCGGCAGCGGCGCGATGTCGCCGTCCATCGAAAAGACGCCGTCGGTGATAATTAGCTTCTTCCCCGGCAAACTCGCGTGTTCCTGCAGAATGCGCTCGCAGTCCTCGACATCCTTGTGCTTGAAGATTTTGATGGTCGCTTTTGAAAGTCGCGCTCCGTCAATGATCGAGGCGTGATTCAATTCGTCTGAAACGATCAGGTCCTCTTTGCCGAGCACGGCAGAAACCGTTCCCGCATTTGCCGTGAAGCCCGACTGAAACACCACGCACGCCTCCACTTTCTTGAACGCCGCAATCTGCTCTTCCAATTCCAGGTGCAACTTCATGGTTCCGGCGATGGTGCGAACCGCTCCTGCGCCCGCCCCGTACCGCTTTACCGCGTCCAGCGCGGCCTTGCGCAAGGCTTTGTGGGTGGTCAGACCCAGGTAGTTGTTCGAAGCCAGGTTGATCACTTCCCGCCCATCGAAAACGCACACGGCCCTCTGCTCGCCTTCGAGGACGCGCAGTTTCGGCGCAACGCCTTTAGCGCGCAGCTCATTCAACTGATCGGTGACGTACTGCAGAGGATTTTGCTTGGTCGCCAGCGTGGCAGTCTCCGACATTAGGTCGCTCCTGATGGTAGGCATCGGCCGGGGGAGTCTTTATTGTCCTCCAGCGCGGCCCAACGGTAAACCCCTGAATTGCTCTTTAAGCGTTCACAAGCTCGGAGTCATGCTTCGAGAATACCGCTTCCAGAGCTGCCGGAGTGCGCTGCTTCATCGCGTGAATTTCCCTGAATCAACTGATAGATGTTCGACAGTCATGATCAGCAGATAGCGCGTTGGCCCCGGGCCGGGATTCCAATACGTGTGTGGACTGCCGCGGGGCACCAGAACGCCCGAGCCCGCCCGCAGTTCAACTTCTTGGTCGCCCACCTGCACGCAGGCCACGCTTCATCGTCGCGGTGATGGACACGCGGCGGGGAATCAACCGCCGCTCACTCACCGAGCCTCCAGGATCGCGCCACTCTGCAATCACAAAGCTGGCTGTGCCGGAGCCTAGCGTGTTTCCTCGAAGGAGAGGAGCCACCATCGTTGTAGTCATGATTTGACCCGCCTAAACGCAGCTTGGATTCGCAAAGAGAGCGAGAGGGAATCAGTTCAACGACGAACTCCATTGGGATAAAGTAAAATCTTGCCCGGCAATCCTTCCTGCAACTTCGCAAAGGCGCCCTCGAATTGTGCGAGTGGCGCCCCCTGGCCGAAGAGCGGCTCCAGATTCAACCGCCCGGCTTTCAGCAGCGCGGTCATCTCGACCCACGTTTCGTACATCCGCCGCCCGTAAATCCCTTGTACCGTCGCGCCCTTGAAAATCACGTCGTTCACCAGATCGAGCGGCACATTCTCGGTGGGAATCCCGAGCAACGACGCGCGCCCTCCCGCCCGCAGGGCCTTGAAACCTTGTTGAATCGCCATGGGATTCCCGCTCATTTCGAGCAACGCATCCACTCCGGTGCCGCCCGTTTCGCCGAGAATCCGCTTTACCGCGTCTTCCGACGCAGGATTAATCACCACGTCCGCACCCATTTTGTTGGCCATGGCGCGCCGTGCCTCGTTCGTCTCCGTCGCAAATACGGTAGAACTTCCGCAGGCTTTCGCCACCGCAATCGACATCAATCCAATCGGCCCGCATCCCGTCACCAAAACGGTTTGCCCCGCAATCGGCCCGGCGAGCACCGTGTGCACGGCGTTCCCCAACGGATCGAGAATCGCCCCGTAGTGCTCGGGAATGCCCGGATCGAGCTTGATGATGTTTGAAGCGGGAATCCTCACAAAATCTGCGAAGGCTCCGTCCTGATCGATCCCGATAATCCGCAGATTTTGGCAAATGTGCGCCTGTCCCAGCCGGCACTGGCGGCAATGCCCGCAGTTGACGTGCATCTCCGCACTGACAAAATCACCCGGCTTGACCGCCGTGACTTCGTCTCCCACGCGTTCGACGTTTCCACAAAACTCATGTCCGAGCGTCAGCGGCGGCTTGATGCGCCCCTGCGACCAACGGTCCCATCCGTAAATATGCAGGTCCGTCCCGCAAATGGAAGCGGCCTTCACGCCGACCAGCACGTCGGTCGGACCAATCGCCGGCACCGCGACCGTGTCCATCTGCAAGCCCCGCGCGGCCTGCATCTTCCGCAACGCTTTCATAGTTGCTGCCATCTGCTCGAGCCCTCGTTCGACACGCAAGCTTTCGATGCTAACACACCGCCATTGTTCCGTCTTTGGAGGGGCGGCATGCTCGGCATGCTGCAGGCCTGCTGCGCACCGCCCTGCCGGTCATTTCCTCGTGTCTTGCTTTCGGGATGGGTTCTTTTTTCTTTGTGAACTTCGACTGTGAAATGTTCAGCGCTGCTTCCTATTTCACCTGTTCTAGGACTCCAATCTTCACGAGTGCCCTCAAATACTCGAGCACCAATTCCAGGGGCACCGGTCCATATTCTGCCGAAACCGCGTCGCGAATTTCTTGCGCACTCCGCTTCCCATCGGCAAAATTCAGCGCTTCATAGGCGTATTCCTCGCCGCCTCCCCACAATCCCTCATAGTTCAGCAGTTTCGGCGTCGCCACGCCTGCCGCTTTCGCATGATCCTCAAGATAGTCATACCCAAACACGGCCAGAGGTCCCTTGGGCTCCGTCTTCCTTTGAAACCGAATCAAGTCTTCACCCCTTGGAATGGGACGCAAAGCCTTCAAGGGGTTTAAGGAGTTGCCCATAAGAGAAACTCCGTAGTAGGCCTGCAAGCCCTCGGTGATTCCTCTCGAGAGGAATGCAAGCAACGAATCGCCCACCGCTTGTTCCTCTCGAGTCCAGAACTGTGTGTAGTTTGCCAAGTTTTCATCCCGAAGAGCCTCTCTGCGAATCAGGGCCCGAGAAACCCGACGATAGCGTCCTTGTTCATTGAGTTCCTTGAGAGGCTCTGCGTTTGCGTCTTGAAGATTTGCAAGAAAATACCCGCTCGCCGCGCCAATGAAAGCTGCGCGTTTCAACTTGGTCGGATCGATGTTCGCCGCCGAATCGAAATTCGTGTGAATATAGCGGTCCGGCCAATCATTCAGATAAATCGCGGGAATCCTGAACGACGAATCCTGGTACACATCGTGGTCGCTGCCCATCGTGTACGCCGAATATTCCGCGCGCAGCGGCCCTTTGTCCCCTTCCGGCGCCACTAGCGGATAGTCCGCCCTTCCTGTGGCTGCAAATTGATACGACTCCTGGTTGACCCACTCCGCGAACGCCCACGCCACGTCATGCGCAAAGCTCGGGAGGCTCATCGGCCCGCGTGTCACGTGGAACACTGCTTTCGTCTCGGCTCCGCCTCCTACCATGTCCATGTGCACGACGGCTTTCGTCCGCTTGGCGAATTCCGGCTTGGCATTGAGGAGCGTGAGCGTCCCTTCGATTTCCGGCGGAAAGATGAATCGGATCGTCCGGGCCGGCCGCTCCAGTTTCCCCTCGCCAATCAACTTCTGGAGCGTCCGCGCCACTTCCAGAATCGTCACGCAGCCGCTCGCGTTGTCATTCGCTCCGGGCCGTTGATGGTCCAAGTGGCAGCTGAACGCGATCTCTTCTTCCTTGAATTTCCCTTCCGCTCCCGGAATCGTCGCGGTCACCACTTCATAATTCCCCGGATGTTGGCCCGCCTTCACCACGGCCTCGAGCGTAATCTTGTCTCCCTTGTGAAGCCGCTCCCGTAATCCGCGCGCTGTTTTCAACGACACCATGAACCCAAACGTTTTGTTCGGCGAAAATGTCTCCAGATGCCCCCAGCGGATCAAATTTTCGTCCTCTCCCCACCAAGCCGTCTTCTGATTCTGCGCATAACTGACAATTCCTACGGCACCCAACTTCCCCACCGCCAAATCCTCGACCGCTCCCGGCTGCGCGCTCACCAGCACAATCTTTCCCTTTACATCTTTTCCCGCGTAATCGCTCTCCTTTGTTCCCTCGCCCACGTCCACCAAATCGGCGGTCACCTCCGCGCTTTCGCTGTCCTCTGCCAGCACCACCGGTTCTGATGCGTAGTCGCAGAGCCTGATGGTTTGTTCCCCTTCAGCTGGAATCTTCCGGTCTTTGGATAGCAAACCTCGGTGTCGCAACTCGGAGAGCTCGCCCAGCTCCGCGTCCCACGCCGGCCGGGACCTCTGCGTCCCATAAAAAATCTTTCCATCTGCCGGAAATTCGAAAATCTCAACGTTGCTGAGCCCATACGCGCGCACCCGCTCCGCCACCAATTCCGCGGCTGCATGAAACCCTTGCGAGCCGCGCTGCCTATGAGAGGTCGCAATCACCTCCAGATTCCGCTTGGCCGTCTCTCCGCTCAATTCGTTCGCGAGCGCTCGAACCTCTTTCTCCGGCAGGAGCGGCGGCTTCTGCGCCAAAATCCCCCCGTCCAGCAACAAGCTCGTCACGATCCCAAGGCACATTCTTTTCATCGCGTCTCCTTCCGCGCCCGCATTCTATTCCTGATTCTTGGTTTTTCACGGTCCATCTCCTGTTTCTTCCGCTTCGGCGTCGCGTCCCAGCCGGCAGGCAACTTTCCTGAAATTTCCTGGCCCCGCCCGTCGTATCATGAATAGACCTCACATCTTATGACCGAGCTTCCTCCCGCCATCCGCCTTGAATCCGTTTCCCGCCACTACCTCATGGGCGAATCCGTCATCCGCGCCGTCAACGATGTCTCTCTCACGGTTCCAACGGGTGAATTCCTCGCCCTGCTCGGCAGCTCCGGTTCCGGAAAATCCACGCTGCTCAATCTCATCGCCGGCCTCGACCGTCCCACCTCCGGATCGGTAATCGCCGAGGGCCAGGACCTCTCGAAAATGTCCTCCCTCGAACTTGCTCGCTATCGGCGGCAAACCGTGGGGATGGTTTTTCAATCATTCAATCTTCTTCCGCGCATGACGCTCGAAGAAAACGTCGAGCTCCCGCTGCGTCTCGCGGAAGTCGACCGCTCCGAGCGCGCCGCGCGGGTCCGCGAAGCCCTCGAGCGCGTCGGACTCGAGAAGCGCATCGGCCATCGCCCGAGCGAGCTTTCTGGCGGCGAGCAGCAGCGCACCGCCATCGCCCGCGCGCTCGTCAATCGCCCGAAAATCCTTCTCGCCGACGAGCCCACCGGCAATCTCGACAGTGCCACCGGCGAATCCATCCTGACGCTGCTTCGTGAAATCCAAGAAAATCCCGGCATGACCATCGTCATGGTCACTCACGAGAGCACTCTCGCCCAACGTTTTGCCGGCCGCTTTGCCGTCATGGGCGACGGCAAGCTCCTTTCAAATGGAGCCCCGCGATGAAGTTCCGCGATCTCAGCGACCTCGCTTTCCGCAACCTTCGCGAAGGTGTTTTGCGCAATTCGCTCACGACTCTCGGCGTCGCTGTCGGCGTGGCTTCACTGGTGGCCATGCTTTCTCTGGGAGTGGGACTCCAGCAGCTCGCCTCCAGCCGCCTCGCGAAGAGCGGTCTGTTCGACTCGATCTTCGTCACTCCGAAAACGAATCTCCGCAGGCCGGGCGGAGGGCCTCCCGCCACTCGCACTCCAGACGCGAGAGCCCGGCCGCTCGACGCCGATGCCCGTGCGGAAATTTCGCACCTGCCGAATGTGATCGAGGTCTATCCGCAAATCCGCTTCTTCACCGAAGTGCGCTACGAGGGCAAGCCCTTTGCCACCATGGTTGCGGGCATGCCGGAATCCTCGAAGTCGAGCGGCGCGTTTGACGGCATGCAGGGCAGCTTTTATTCTTCGCCGAATGCGGATGAAACCATCTTGCAGGCGGAATTTGCCAAAGAACTGAATCCGCAAACCGCTTCGCTGATTGGCAAGGATTTGATCCTGCGCTACGCGGAACGCCAGTCGCTTGCCGCACAACCCGGCGAGGAAAGTTCCGGCGGCTTTTCCGTCGTCCCCAAGGACATGCATCTTCGCATCATCGGTGTTGTCGAAACCGAGCCGGCCTCAGGCTTCGGCGGCTTTGGCAGCGGCCGTCTCCTCATCCCTCTCCCTCTCGCCGAAACACTCCGCGCCGCGCAGGTCAACGACCTTCGCGACATTCTTCGCGATTCTTCGAGCGACAAGCCCACTTACTCGAGCCTCACCGTGCGCGTTAAAAGCCCTGCGCTCGTGGAGGCCACGGAAGCGAGGCTCAAGGATCTTGGCTTCAGCGCGTTCTCTCTTCTCGACGCTTCGAAAAGCCTGCGCATTTTCTTCTCCGTCTTCGATCTTCTTCTCGGCATCTTCGGCAGTCTCGCGCTCGCCGTGGCCACGCTCGGAATCATCAACACGCTGGTCATGGCCATCCTCGAGCGCCGCCGCGAAATCGGCGTCCTGAAAGCCCTTGGCGCCGCCGACCGCGACGTCAAAGAGCTTTTCTTTGTGGAAGCCGGTGTCATGGGCTTTTTCGGCGGCATGCTTGGAACGCTTCTCGGCTGGCTCATCGGCCGCTCGCTCACTCTCGGCACCAATCTCTACCTGCATCGCCAGAATCTTCCCGGCGTCGACATTTCTTCCGTCCCCTGGTGGCTCGTCCTTTTTGGAATCGGTTTTGCAGTTCTCGTCAGTCTTGCCGCAGGACTTTATCCCGCCTTGCGCGCCGCGCGCCTCGATCCTGTCCAAGCCCTTCGCTACGAGTAACTCATGGCTCTCGGAGAGCCACAACGAAGGATGAAAATGGACCCAGGCACCTATGCTTTGTTTTCAACGCGATAGGCAGCTATTTTCATAGGAGTAGAATCTTCTTGTGACTCTTCGCTACGCCTCCCTGGAAACGTCTCTCCGAGCGCGGCGAGGAATCCGCTTTCTCCTTTACTTCCTTTGCCTCGTTTACGCCCCTTCTTCCCTCGCGTCCGGCCGGGCCGAATGCAACACCATTCCAAGCAAAATCCTCGGCCGCAATGTTCCGTACTGCATCGTCCTACCCGCTTCGTTTGACGCTGATAAGGCCAAACGTTTCCCGATTCTTTACGAGCTGCACGGGCTCGGGGACAACGAACAGTTTCTTGTGCATTCGGGTTTGTGGAATCTCGCCGAAGATTTATGGGAGGGCGGCAAGCTGAAAGAGTTCGTGATTGCCACTCCCGCGGGCGGCGCGAGTTTCTATATCAACGCGAAGGATGGACGAGTCCGCTACGAGGATTTCTTGCTGCGCGAATTTTTCCCCTTCATCGAAAGAAAGTATCGGGTGTCACCGGGGCGCGCCAACCGCGCCATTTCCGGAGTCTCCATGGGCGGCTACGGCGCGTTGCATCTCGCCTTCCGCCATCCGCAACTCTTCAGCGCCGTCAGCGCGCACAGCGCCGCGCTCATCGAGAAACTTCCTGCGTTTATGAGCGCCCCGCAATCTCCGCGGGCGCGCGTCCTCGGCGGCGTTTTCGGCATCCCTCCGGACACTGCTTTCTGGGATGCGAACAGTCCTCTTGTGCTGGCCCACTCCGCAAATCTATCCGGCATGAAGATCTATTTCGATTGTGGCGACCAGGACGATTTCGGCTTCGAGGCAGGTGCCGCCGCGCTCGACAAGATCCTGACGGCCCGCAAAATCCCGCACGAATCTCATATCTATCCCGGCCGCCACGATCCCGCGTACTTCGCAGCGCACATTTCCGCGTCGCTCGCCTTCCATTCCCGGTTCTTCTGACGCCGTCTTTGTGGAGCCGCAAGGGTGCCTCGGTTAGCCCGGAGAAGCGAGGACGTCGTCGTAGTAGTTGATCATCGCCCGGCGCGGTTTGGCCTTTAGCCCCTTGAGCGGAACCTTGGCTGCCTCGGACTTGTTTCCCACGATGCGCATCCTTCCAAGGAAGACAATGCGGCCGTCATCCAATTCCAGGTAAACAGGAACGACCATGCGGAACTTGTCGTCCACGCCGGACTCGGCGACGTTCAAGTTCATCACGATCATGCCGTCCGCGCCGGTGTCGAAGGAATAGTCCAGCTTGTAGTTGGGGAGTTCGGTGCCATAGACGTACTCGTTGAAGAACCAGTCCATCTTGTGATTCTCTTCGGCATCCATCTCTGGAGTCATGTGCTTTTCAACGATGGCCTTGAAGTCTTCCGTGCTGGCCGCTTTGCCGCGGTAGGTGTTGACGAAGTCCTGCATGGTTTCCTTGAACTGCTTGTCCCCATTCTGCCGGTCGTACATCATCATGCGGATCATGTGGAGAATATAGGCTCCCTTGGGATAAATCAGCCGCCGCGTGATATCTCCTCCGGTGCGGGAACTGCTGGCGCGGTAGCCCATGGTAACCGGCCCGACGTCGATGGCCCGAAATCCCTGCGGGTTGCGCTCCAGCAGTAGTTCGCGTTCGTCATTCCAGAAGGTCAGGAACTTCTTGGCATTCTTTTCGATCATGCTGAGGTAAAGAGACGCCGACATGTCCGCGAAGCCTTCGCTCATCCATTGATCGCGGCTGGAGCTGAAACCCACGGTATGCCCCCACCATTGATGCGCCACTTCGTGGGGCGTAACCACTTTCCAGTAGCCGCGGTCGCCCCAATCGATGCCAAGCTGGTGGCGAACCGTCGTGTCGAAGTAATAGCAAATGGGAATCCAGACCAGTCCGGGCCAGGATTGACCGAAGCTGCAGGCGGTTTGCTGCGTCAGCTCCAGGTGGGTAAACAGCGGTGGGCCGAAGTAATCCGTGTAAAGTGCGACGGCAAGCTCGCCTTCGGCCAGCGCCTTTTTGTTGAGGGAGGTCGTGCTCATGGTGCCCAAGGCCCCCGGGAGCGTGCTGCTGACAGCCTGCTGCAACGACTGCACCCAGTTGGGCGGTTCCTCGTTGGCAAAAGACTGGATGAGCATCTCGGGTTTCGAGAGTTTCGCCTCCTCGACTTTGAATCGGCCGAAATTGAACCCCGCAACCGTCTGCGGAGCCTCGCTCTTCCACACGCTCGTGTTTTGTCCGCCTTCGTTGGATTCGCGGACGAGCGCGCCGGTGGCTGCAATCTTCATACCTTTCGGAATGTGAAAGGTTAGGTCATAAGAGGCGTATTCCCCCAGCGAAGAACCGACGCCGTTGGGATACCAATTGTCACGCGCGATCGGAAAATAGTTGCCGCCGCCCTCGTTCGACACCGCCTCTTTGCCGCCGTAGGTTGTTGTAACACTAAATTTCTCACCTGCCGCCAGAGGCTTCGGGAGAATCACCGCGAAATCCGCATCGTCATTCTTGTCCTCTTGAATGAAAGAAAGGGGCTGGCCGTCAGCGGTAACGGACTGGACGCGAAGGGTGTGGAAGAGGGAGAACGGGACGACCCGTAACCCGTTTCGCTCGGAGACAAACGTAGTGGTCGCTTTGCCGGAGAGAGCGCCGTTCTTTTCGAGCGTTGTGTCGAGCTGGTGGTGCTCGATGCGGATCGTCCGGCCCACGGAGCCCTTCGCGTGGGGCTCGGTAAAGTTGAAGGAGGCCCAATCGCCAAACTTGTTTTCGTCATAGGTCCAGAAATCCACCTGGTCCGAGTTGGCGTTGGGGTCGAGCTCATAGAGCTCTTTGTCGTCGTAGCGCTTGCCGTGCACAAAGGCGACAAAGATTCCTCGCGGCTCGGGACTGAGAATCTCTCCAAGGAGGTGGGCTTCCAAATTCGTCTTTATTTTGTGTCGCGTCGTATTCTGGCTGTCTTTCAGTAGTCCTCTGTCGCAGCCGCCGGAGGCCGGAGTGCCATCCTTTTTGATCTGGTCGTAAGTAGAGTCGGTAAAGCGCAGCACGAGGCGCTCAAATTTTTCGTTGAATTGGTCTTCTTTGGTCAGGTATTTCAGGCTTTTGCGTTCGGCTTCCGTGGGAGGGTTGAGAACGAAACTGCCATCGCCGGCGAACACGGCGCCGGTGACCCTGCCGTTCACCGGCGGAACAAAGCAGACTGTGCCTGAATGTAGATGAAACGTGCCAGCATCCCGCTTGAGATCGAAGTTCGTGACGCTTACAGCCTCGCTTCCGAGCGTGATGTTGCGCAGCGCGAGGTAATTGGGATCGGAGTTGGGGCCGGTTTCCCCGTCGCTGCCGGGAATGACGGCACCGAAAGCCGCCGCCGCAACGAGAAGTGCCGGCATGAAGCCACGAGCAAAGGCGAGCAAAGAGGAGGCGCTATGGGAAGTGCGACGAGCGGAGGAATCGGTACGAATACTGCCGAAAAACACAACGTGCCGACGCGAAGGTCTCATGTCGGACTCCCGGGAATGGATGGTCGTGAAATTCCCGCGCACCCAGCTTAAACCTGAACCGCAAAGCCCCGTAAAGGAAAAAACCGTCCTTACCGTCCTGATACCAAGCCACGCGATGCTTTGCGGACAGCACTAAAACTCGCGAAACAAAGTTCAACTGCTCTATTTTCTTCGCTTCTTTTCCTTTTCGAGCTGAATCGTACCGTCAGTCTTCACTTGGTACAGGAAATGCGGCGTGGCTATGAACTCGGGAATGGGCGGGTCTTCGGTCAGGACGTGAAACACGTCGGTATCCTCCACGAGATCGCTCAAAACGTGGGTATGGAATCCGGAGGCGACTCTCTTCCCGGGTCGCAGGGCGATTTCCGTGATGGCCTTATGCATCTGCCGTTTTTCGAGAAGTTTAGTCCCGTCGGCGTCCACCAGATACCGCACATCACCTCCCAGGGGATACACCCGAGCCCCGGTTTGCGCAGGGTACAGATACACGTACAGTTGCTCTGCTCGAGCCGGCAGCACCGCAACGTTGTACGGTCGCTTTACTACGCCAAAATCTTTAGTGGCCACCTCGATGGCCCGCGCCGCATAAAGAAAGAATCCTTCGTCCTCCCGTTCCTCCGGCTCCTTCCTCACGGCAAAGTCTCGGAGCGTTGCTTGTTCGTTTGCTTCGTAGGTGATTCCAAATCGACTGCCCTCCTCATGCAACTTCCCGAAAACCACGGTCCAATTGCCGTTCACTTTTCTTGCAATGCAGTGCTGCCCTTCGACAGTCTTCGGGTTAGCCATCTGTACGGCGTCGGTGGCGTGCCATGCCGCCTGGTCGTACTCATAAAGCAGCTGGCCCCGCTCGGAGATCGCGGCAAGCGCCTCGGCAGTCGGCGGCACAGCCTCCTGGGCTCCCGCCCGAAGCACGATCACGGCCACGGCAGCCGCCGTCACCGCTCCGAATTTCCGCCTCATACCATTCCACCTCTTCTGCTTCATTCTATAGGCAACGCCCTTTGCCGGCAGATGCATGGAAGACCTCTTTCCGTCCTTTATTTCCGTGTTTACCTCGACTATGATCCCGGCGCCTAGCGGGGAGGCGTCATGAGCTTCGGGCAGAGGCTGAAGGAAATCCGCGAGGGGTTCGAACGGCCATTCTGGGTCGCGAATTTCACCGAGATTTTCGAAAGGGTCGCCTACTACGGGACCACTGCCGTGCTCGCGATCTACCTTAGCGAGCAACTCCGATTCTCGAGTGAACTTACGGGCTGGCTTGTCGGCACGTTTGGTCTTGTGGTTTGGTTCCTGCCGATCCTGGGCGGAACGCTGGCTGATCGGTTTGGTTTCCGGCGGGCGTTGATGTTTGCCTACCTTATCATGGCCATCGGATATTTCCTTCTGGGCTCACTGACCGCCCCGTGGATGCAGTCCTTACGTGTGGCTCTCACCGACAAATGGCTGGTCCTTGCCATTCTAATGATTCCCGCCCTCGGGCCTGGAGTTGTGAAGCCGTGCGTTGCTGGAACAACCGCCAGGGCCTCCACGGAGAAGGTGCGTTCCATCGGTTATTCCATTTATTACACGCTGGTGAATGTTGGCGGCGCGGTGGGACCCATCATGGCTTTTCTGGTCCGCAAACAACTGGGCTGGGGCATCGAGAACGTCTTCCGTGTTGCTTCCCTAAGCGTGTTCTTGATGTTCTGGACGACGTTGTTTTTCTATCGTGAACCTGTGCGATCAGGAGAGCAAAAGGTGGAAAGCATCCTGATCGCGATCAAGAACATGTTTGTGGTGCTTCGCAATTTCCGCTTCGTTGCCTTCCTGATCATTTTTTCGGGCTTTTTTGTGGTGTTCTGGCAGCAGTATATTTCGGTGCCCCTGTTCATTCGCAAGCATATCGACCCGAACGCCAGTACTGACCTACTTCTCTCCGTCGACGCAACTATTGTGATTTGCTTCCAAATTGCGGTTACATTTCTCACGCGGAAGCTTCCCGCCTTCACCGCAATGAATTTGGGAACCCTGATCACCGGCCTGGCTTGGATCATCCCGGCAATCCACTCCTCCATGCTCACGTTCGTTATTACGCTCATCTTTGTAGCGCTTGGTGAAATTACGCAGGTTTCGCGGTATTACGAATATGTCTCACGCCTTGCGCCCTCCGGCCAGCAAGGTCTTTACATGGGCTATGCGTTTCTTCCCATCGGTATCGGATATTTCGTCGCCGGACCATTGGGGGGATATCTGGTTCATCAGAGCGAATCTGGCCGGCCCGAGAACGTCTGGTGGGTGATTGCCGCCGTTGGCGTTCTCACTGTTCTTCTCTTATGGATTTACGACCGCGTCGTCAAGCCATCTGTGCAGGAGCCGATGCAGTGATTATAAGCAAGGAGAGAAGAAAAGCTCCGGGCCCTTCGGGGCAGGAGGGTAAACCGACGCCCGGCCTCTACAAGAGAAATCGGAGTTCAGTTCACCATGCGGCGGAGAGAAGCCAGCGCTTGCCGGGCGAGCGAATAGCGCGGCTCGATTTCCAGCGCTTCCTGGAAGCAGCGCATGGCGTTCGAGTACATCTCTTTCCCGAGGTACGCGCGTCCCAGATTGTAACGCGGAAAATGCCGCGGCTCGTAGCGGCGCGCTTCGGTGGCGCGCTCGAGCCAGGGAATCGCTTCGTCAAAGCGATTCTGTTCGATCAAGTAGGCCCCGATGTCGTTGTAGGGGTTGCCAAAATCGGGAGCCCTGGAAATGGTAGGTCCAACCGAGAAAGGTGTGCGCCTCGGCGGTGGGGTGCATTTCGAGGGAAAAGCGGTAAAGCTCGATGGCGCGATCGTAATCGCCTTCCATCTGCGCCTGGTAGGCGTCTTGCAGGATTTCCCAGGCGCGCGTGTGGGCGTCCATGCTCATGAGGCATAGTTATCACAACGTTTCGCAGGGGTCAAAAGTACGAAAGTCGGGGAGATTGCCAGGAAGGAACCTGTCCTTTGTGCCGGGGTGCTTCCTTCCGCGTCGATAGCGGGGCCCGAGCGCGAGTGGAAATTCGCCAAACAAAAAGGGAAAATGGATGCCGTTTGGGACAAGATCGAAATCGGCGTTTGCCGGAAGCTCACTTTGCAGCAGACGAAGGAGAGAAATCGTGAGGCGAAATTTAGTGATAGTCGGGACCACGGTTCTGGCCATTGCGACGGCCGTGGCGGCGCAAGATCCACCGGCAAGTAACGGCACAAAAAAATCAACGGGCCATCCCGCTGCGGGATCGGTAACGCGCGGCAAGGAAGTGTTCGAGCAAAAGTGCGCCATCTGCCATTTTGCGACGAGCGATCAGAAGAAAATCGGCCCCGGGTTGAAAGGCATTTCCAAGCGGGGAACGTTTACCGTGAACGGAAACACCGTTACCACGGCCTCGTTGACAAAGTGGATCGAAACCGGCGATACGCTGATGCCGGGAATGAAAGATGTGCTCGACGCGGCGCAAATCCGCGATGTCGTTGCGTACGTCAAGACGCTGTAAGAAGTATTTCCGTGAGCGAGTGAATTCCTCTAGAGGCAGTCGTCTGCGTAGGCCACAAAGAGAGAAACCCCCAGGAGCCTGATTTCTCAGGCCACCGGGGGGCCAAAACTCCCTCCAAAAGATTACAACTATTTCAGGACAGCGTCTTTCAACGCTTTCGACGGACGCAGGCGAACCACGGTCTTCGCCTTGATCTTAATTTGCTCGCCCGTCTGCGGATTGCGGCCGATGCGCGCCTTGCGGTGCGCCTTGACCAAGCGGCCGAGCCCCGGAATCACGAATTTGCCCGCTGCCCCTTTGGCTTCCCTGACGGCGAGCTTAAAGAGCTCGTCAAAGAACGTGGTGGCGGTTTTCTTCGGCGTTCCGACTTTCTCGGCGATGTGCCCAACAACCTTAGTCTTGCTCATTGGCTTGGACATCTAGTCTGCTTATCCTCCTGATTTTGCTTTCCACCCCGAGGCAATCAGGGCAGGCCCCGATGCGATCGAAGCAGGCTCCGAGTGTGCGTGAACCCTCTATTTTCCGTGAAATACTCGGGCGGCAAGGACTATAGCCAAGGAAAACAGGGAACGCAAGCAAAAATCGCAAAAAAAGCGGCAAAATGCGGGTTTTTTGATTGGGGGTGTGGAAATCCCCGCTAAAAATGCGGCTGGAACGCATTCCGGGGAGTGTCAGAACACCGCCATCGCGCCTTTCCGGCTAAATTCTTCAGTTAACGGCTAGAAATGAAACAGGGGCTCCCTCGCGAAGGGACAGCCGCGTCACCGCGTGGCCAGGGCCGAGTAAAAGTGCGCGATGGCCTTGATTCCCCCGAAGTAGTTTTCCAGCGCAATGTGCTCGTCGGGGGCGTGCGCGTTTTCATCGGGCAAGCCGAAGCCGATTAGGACGCAAGGGACTTTAAAAGTGTCGTACATCTGAGTGACAAAGGGAATGGAGCCGCCTTCGCGGATGAACACGGCCTTTTTGCCGAAGCCTTTTTCCAAAGCCGCCTGTGCTTTCTGGAAAATGGGATGGTGGTAAGGAGCAGCCCACGGCTTTCCCGTGCTCAACACGTCGAATTTGCAGCGCACTGTTTTCGGCAGCAGTTTGCGAATGTGCTTCTCAACGAGTTGCGCGATTTTCTGCGGATCCTGATGGGGGACCAGCCGCGTCGAGAATTTCGCAAACGCTTTAGAAGGAATGACGGTCTTGGCGCCCTCTCCTTGATAGCCGCCCCAGATGCCGTTTAATTCCAGGGTTGGCCGCGTCCAGAGCCGCTCAACAGTGGTAAAGCCTTTTTCGCCGCAGTAGCCGGGCGCGCCCACGGCTTTCTCGAAGTCTTTCTTTTCCCATGGCAGCGCATTCAGTGCTTTCCGCTCGCCTTTCGAAAGCTTGGCGACCTGGTTATAGAAGCCGGGGACGCCGACGCGAAAGTTCTTGTCGTGGAGGCGGGCAAAAAGCTCGGTGAGAATCGTCAGCGGATTGGGAACCGCTCCCCCGTAGACGCCGGAATGGAGATCGCGCTCGGGGCCGGTAAGTTCAATCTGGTAGTAGTTCAGACCGCGAAGCCCGTAGGTAATCGACGGCACGCCTTTCCCAAGCATGGAAGTGTCGGAGACCACCAGCGCGTCGGCCTTCAGTTTTTCCTTGTTCTTCTGCACGTAATCCCAAAGGCTTACGCTGCCCACTTCCTCTTCGCCTTCAATCAACACCTTGACGTTGATGGGCAGCTTGCCGTTGACCTTTTGGAGCGATTCAAGTGCCTTGATATGAATGTGGACCTGGCCTTTGTCGTCGGCGGTGCCGCGACCAAAAAGATTGCCGTCGCGCACGGTGGGTTCGAAGGCAGGAGAAGTCCAGAGCTCGAGAGGTTCGGGAGGCTGCACATCATAATGTCCGTAGAAAAGGATCGTAGGCTGCCGCGGCGCCTCCAAAGATTCGGCATAGACGAGAGGATGCAGGTTCGTCGGAACGATCTGAACCGTCTTGAATCCGGCTGCGCGCAAGTGGTCGGCAACCCAGCGAGCACCTCGCTCGATATCCGGCTTGTGTTCGCTCTTGGCGCTGATGCTCGGGATACGCAAAAACTCAGATAGTTCGGCAAGGTGCTGGTCGCGGCGACCTTCGATGAATGCCGTAAGGTTTTCGGGGGTCATCAGGGACTCCGGAGTCCTTTCCAAAGCAAAATCTCACTCTGCTTACGCAAAGCTCGAAAACAGTGGTTGCGGCAGCGGATGATTTGCTGAACTGAGCGTGCGATCGCCCGCACTTAGCCGCAGCCTTGTATTTTATGACTGCCCCTTCCCAGGGACAAGACGAGTCTAGCCATCCATAGCCATCCCGCCCGCACCGAGCCGCTTCCTTGTCCCGGGACTCCAGCGTTTGTCTTTGGAGAACACCTGTACGGAGGGCCAGATTGACGCCCCGGGGCCGGCCGTCGATTATGGCCCTATGAGCGACGTGATTTCCGCAACGCCAAGACGCAGCGCGCGGGCCTTTCACAAAATCCGAGTGCAGGCCCAGGGGCGCACCCACGACCGCAAGAAGTTCAAAGAAACCTGCGAAACGGTGGCGGTGAGTGCCCACGGGGGCTTGCTGCTTCTCAAACACGAAGTGGATGACAGCGAGATGCTGGTGCTGACGAATCCGCTCACCCAGGAAGAGCAGGAATGCCGCGTGGTCTATCTGGGTGAGCCGATGGAGAAAGGGCAGCGCGTAGGAATCGAATTTCTGACACCGGCGCCGCGCTTCTGGGGCGTGGAATTCCGGAACGAGCCGTCATCCGCCAAGATCAACTAGAAAATGAGTCGGCTGGGCGGGTTCGCGGGAGCGTGTTGCGGCGAGAGCTTCGCGCCGGCCATGGAGCGCCGCTTGAAAAACCAGTCTCGCAACCTCCACAAAAGCAGAATAGCAACGAGCGCCCCGTAAAAAAGCGGCATTCGCACGTCGGACTTCACCTTCCAGTAGTAATGAATCACCCCGCAAATCGCCGCCAGGTAGATGCCGCGATGAATCATCTGCCAGCGTCTGCCCCCGAGGCGGCGGATCCACCCGGCGGTGGAAGTTATCGCCATGGGAAGTAAGAGCAGGAAGCCCAGAAAGCCCACGGTAATGAACGGCCGCTTCGCTACATCCTTCGAGATTGCGGCGAAATCGAAGGATTGATCGAGGAGAAGATAGGTAAGAAAGTGGATCGA
>WNGM01001548.1_pt1 | contig 19526 bp, 14 predicted proteins | sample 5400571 | NCBI WGS metagenome assembly WNGM01 (sample SAMN13153378, study PRJNA577476) | soil metagenome | isolation source: 100 cm soil or saprolite under Garry oak tree replicate 2 | place: USA:California | collected 2016-06-15 | reverse complement strand
TTGAGGCCTATGCAACCCTTGGCGAGATTAGTGACACCATGCGCCGCGTCTTCGGCGAACAGCGCGAATTTCGCAGCATAAAAACATAACAGTATCTCGTGAATACCTGAGAAATGTAGGGGCGACCCTTGCGGTCGCCCTCAACAGTACCTGGTTCAAAATATTTACTGGGTCTATACAATAAATGTGAGGGCACTTTTTAATGCCCTGGAGTAATCATGGAAAACAGTGAAGCCCCATCTGCGGGGCAGGGAGCGCAGGATGTGATGAAGACCAGGAATACAGCTCCTGCGCGTGATGCTGAACGCAGCCAGTCTACCCTTGACGATACAGGCGTGTCCCGTACACATACCCTGGCAAAGGCAGGGGCACCTATCGGCGTCTTTGATTCGGGTGCGGGCGGATTAACTATCCTGGCGGCGCTGCGGCAGGAATTGCCGCATGAAACGTATATCTACTTTGGTGATACTGCCCATTGTCCCTATGGTGTGCGCAGCGATGCTGAAATCACCGAATTATCAATTCGCGCCAACCGCTTCCTGTATGAGCAAGGAGTAAAACTCATCGTTGTAGCGTGCAATACCGCTTCTCAGGCAGCACTCAATGCCCTCCGGGCAGCCTTTCCGGTTCCTTTCGTGGGGGTTGTACCGGCCGTGAAGCCTGCTGCACGCGCTACCAGAAAGGGACGTGTTGGTATCGCGGCTACGAATCAAGCTGCGAAGGCCCTCTACCTGCACCAGCTCATTGATGAATTTGCCGAGGGTATTCAGGTATGTGCCGTTGGTTGTCCTGAACTGGTCACGCTGGTCGAGCGGGGCGAACTCGATGGACCCGTGACAGAGCAGACTGTCAGAGATGCGCTGCAGCCGGTACTGGCAGAAGATGTCGATGTCATCGTGCTGGGTTGCACCCATTTCCCTGCACTTCGGCCAGTAATTGAACGTATTACTGGAAACGAGGTGCAGATCATCGATAGTGGATCGGCTGTAGCACGTCGCATGCGCTCGGTGCTGGAGGCAGAGTCAATGCTTCATCCTGCTGACCTGGATGGAACTGCAGGTCTGGTGCAGTGGCGATCCCGTAGCGTTCAGTAAAGTAGCAGGCAAGATATTAGGCTATCCCGTCGTTGCCTGTCAACACTCGTAGCGGGGGTGCAGGGGGCGAAGCCCCCTGCCGGGAGCGGGTGTCCCGCCCTTTCCCTTCCCTACCGCCGAAGGCGGCACAAGAAAAAACCTGAGTAGTGACGACACATTAAGGAGTATATAAGGTGGAGATAACGTTCCTCGGTCAGGCCGGATTATTCATAGAGACGAACCATGGAAGCATATTATGCGACCCATGGTTCAATCCAGCCTATTTCGCTTCCTGGTTCCCCTTTCCCAGCAATGAAGGAGTGGACATAGCGAAAATCGAACGCCCCACCTATCTTTATCTCTCGCACCAGCATCACGATCACTTTGATCCGCAGTTCCTACGCGAACACGTTTCGAAAGACGCGACTGTCCTCTTGCCCGACTACCCCATCAATCTCCTGGAGCGTGCCATGCGTGATGTCGGCTTCACGAAATTCATCTACACGAAAAATGGACAGGCTATGGATGTTGATGGGCTGCGCTTCATGATTATGGCTATGGTCGCGCCCGTGGATGGCCCCCTTGGCGACTCCGGTTTGATGGTAGACGATGGCGAGACGCGTATCTTCAACCAGAATGATTCGCGGCCAATGGACCTGGATGTCCTGGCTCGCTATGCCCCCTACGATGCCCATTTCGTGCAGTTCTCCGGCGCCATCTGGTATCCCATGGTGTACCAGTTTCCTGAGAAAATGATGCAGGCACTGGGACGCAAGAAACGTGAGAACGAGATGGCACGCGCCCTACGCTATATACAACAGATTGGAGCATCCTTTGTCGTTCCTTCTGCGGGCCCTCCATGCTTCCTGGATGATCACCTCTTCGAATTCAACGATTTCGACCGCGATCCCGTAAATACCTTTCCCGACCAGACAGTCTTCCTGGAGTACATGCAGTCCCACGGATTACATAACGGCCGCCTCATGCTTCCTGGCAGTATCGCTACGCTGAGCAAAGACGCCTGCACGGTCGTCCATCCCTTGCCCGGCGAACAGGTACAATCTATCTTCAACGACAAACGGGTTTACCTGGAGGCATACAGGGCTCGCAAGCAGCCTTTGATCAATGCTATCAAGGCCTCGTGGCCCCGCGGCCAGGTCGATATCCTATCGTCTCTGCGCGCTTGGTTCGAGCCACTGCTGGAGGTGGCCGACCTCACCTGCGTTGGCGTCAATGACCGCGTCCTGCTCGATCTGGATACACAGGCGGTGGTAATTGACTTTCACCAGCGTCGGGTATACGCGTGGAACGATGAAGAGTGTGGCTATCGTTTCTACATGGACCCCGCCCTGGTCGAGTACTGCATCATACATCACGTCGAAGACTGGGTGAACTCGATCTTCCTTTCGTGCCGCTTCCAGGCGGAGCGCAAGGGACCATACAACGAGTACATCTATAACTTCTTCAAGTGTCTTTCTATGGAACGCCTCCAGTACGCAGAAGGCTACTACACGGAGCAGGCGCCGGAACAGCAATTATGGGAAAGCCACGGCTACCGCATCCAGCGCCGTTGTCCCCACCTGAAGGCAGACCTGGCGCGCTTTGCGCATATAGAAAATGGTGTGCTCACTTGTACAATGCACGGTTGGCAATTTGAACTGGCTACTGGCCGCTGCCTCACCTCCGAGGGGCATCGACTCTATGCGCAGCCTGTTGCAAATGAGGAAGCATCGAGTCCCTCGATAAATCGGAGACCTACCAAGGGCAGTGCGGAAGACACGACAATGGCAGGTGGTGATGGGCATCAGGGCAGGGAGAACGATGTGCAGTTCATCAGGAAAGCATGTAGCCACTGCTGGTACGTCCCATCACGCTGGCCTACCTCCTCCCAAAAGTGACATAGTACTTTTTTCTACCTCTTCTTCACAACGCGAGACATTTCCCTGATTCTTACGAAGTATGTATAGAACGAACGGGTGCCATGAAGCCCTGTGTGGCAAGAGAGCCTGGGGCTCTCAGCCATGCTTGAAAACAGGTTCACCCTTTGGTACTTTTGGTGCTGTTTCTACAGGTCGAGAAATCTTAACCACGCAGGTGGAGGTTTCTCCCTTGACAGGTTCAACTGAGCAATGTAGCATTGCTATTAGCTAGAGGCCCAAATTGCCCCTGTTCAGCCAGTTAATAGGCTAAATGCCTTGGGGAGCCCATTTGGGATTGAAATAATAACATTACATATCCATTCGCAATGGTTTGATAGTAGGGTGGGATTGGTATCATTTTCCAGGCCGCGCTCTACAGCCTTTTTCTGCTCTAATCAGGAGTAAGCCTGGAAAACACATAAACAAGCATATTTTTTATACCTGACATCTTGCGATCAAGCAATCAGAGAGGAATACATCACTATGAATCGTGACAATATCCATATAGAGGGGCTATGGATACAGCGGGGAATCTTGATCGGCAAGTGGGTGAGGCAGCGGGTCTATCTTGTGGCGCTTGTGGGCGTACTCGTCACGATGGCGACGGTGTTTCTGGTTCCCGCTTTGCTTGGGACCAGGGCAGCGTCAAGCGAGCAGTTTACCGCTGCCGGTGATTGGCCGACCTACGGGTATGACAACGCACGTGATAACTTCAATGCAGCCGAAACCATCATCACTCCTGCAACCGCTCCCCAACTCAAGCAAAAATGGGCTCATGCTGGCGGAAACGGTATTTCTGATCAAATCGCTGCTGTCAGCGGGAATGTCTACTGGGGTTCGTGGGATGGCTATGTGCACGCGTCGAGCGCCAGCACCGGCGCTCGCGTCTGGTCTACCTTCATCGGGCAGACGACGGACTCTTCCTGTGTTCCTCCGCGCGTCGGGGTAGCTAGTTCACCTACGGTCACCTCAATTAACGGCCAACTGGAGGTCTTCGTCGGGGGCGGCAACGCCAATTTCTATGCCTTGAACGCCAGCACCGGCAGCATCCTCTGGCACACCTCCCTGGGGCCCTCCCCAAGCACCTTCATCTGGGATTCGCCAGCGGTGTTCAATGGCTCGGTCTACATCGGCACCTCCTCCTTCGGCGATTGCCCGTTGAACCAGTCCAAGTTCTTCCGCCTGGATCCTACCAATGGGTCCATCCTGAACACCTTTAATATTGTCCCTAGTGGCTGCACAGGGGGCGGAGTCTGGTGCTCGCCCACCATCGATGAGACTGCGGGCACGATCTTCATCGCCACCGGCAATACGGGCTCCTGTGGCAGTTCAGAGATCTATGGCTTCGCGTTGGTGAAACTGAGTGCAGCAAACTTGAGCGTGTTGGATCACTTCCAGTTGCCGCCGGCTGAGCGTCCGGGCGACAGCGATTTCGGCTCGACGCCCACGCTCTTCACGACGAGCAGCAGCACGCCGATGGTGGGGGTGGCCAACAAGAATGGCAAGTATTACGCTTTTAACCGCAACAGTATTGCAACGGGTCCAGTCTGGAAAGACCAGGTCGCGACTGGTGGAAATTGCCCCCAGTGTGGTAATGGTTCCATCTCGCCCAGCGCCTGGGATGGGCATAATCTCTACATTGGCGGGGGCAACACCACAATCAGCGGCAGCAGTTGCATGGGCAGTGTACGCAAAGTCAATCCAGACAATGGAAGCTATCTCTGGCAGCACTGCATGGGCAATGGGCCGGTGCTCGGGTCGGTGACAGCCACGGCTTCTGGGGTGGTAGCGGCCTCGCAGGGCAACACGGTGATTGTGATGGATGCGTCCACGGGCGCCACCGTGGCCCGTCTCCACGACTCGCTGACTGGCTCGAAGCTCTACGGAGGACCGTCTATTTCCAATGGGGTGCTCTTCGTCGGCAACATCGATGGCAACATCTATGCTTACTCACCTAATGGGCAATAATATGGTTGGGTTGAATTGAATTGAATTGAGATAAAAATCATCAATAGGGAAAGAGGGAGCCGGTAACCAGGATGTTGCTGGCTCCCTCTTCTTTCCCATAGCCTAAAGCAGTTCATTGTTGCGTTTCTTCTTGTTCCGTATTGTCACACATGATATACTGGCAGCAAATTGTTCGAGTGGGAGAGGAACGCATAGTATGGGCCAATACCAGCAATGGTTGCTCTATCGAGAGATTGATCAAAGATTGCGGGCACGATTAGCAGAGCTTGAGGTAGAGCTGGCTCACCTCCAGGAGCAGGCGCGCCTTTTAGAACCAGCATGGCCGCATACAGATAACGAGATTATACGTTCGCTTACAGCCAGCATTGAGTTCGTTTCACCTTCTGCATGGGATGGGGGAGGATTGCCGAACTTCAGCCCACAGGAGATGCAGGGTACCCTCTATACTAGAACTCCGCCACAGCCGCCTGTGACTCCGCACTCTGAACTGATACCGCTTCCAGAAGATAGAACAGTAGATTTTTATGAGCGTGGTTATACTGAGCCACGGCTCGAACTTCCTGAGTGGCTATACAATCTTGCAGTTTCCCCTGGGACTACCGACCGTACCAGTCCTATAGACCAGCAGGCGATACGCACGAACCGACTGGTGCAGCGCTGGATAGAACGCTGGGGCAGGCATTCCGCACCTTCGGCTCGACAGTTGCCCGGGGAGGATCAACCTAAATGAGTCACAAACCTGAGCGCCAGTTCCCTGACGATCTCAGCCAGGTCTACTCACGGCTCAACCAGCTAGATGTAGAGCAGTTTTATACCGGCTATCAATGGTGGATCACGCACCGGCGGATCAATGTCCTACAAGAAGAGATTGATACTTTACGCTTACAAAGAGATGAAAATGCGCAATATATGCAGCACGCCCGCCCTCCGGCTGTAGCTCTCGCTACGCTGGCACGCCTACAAGCGAATGGCGTCGATGACCTTGACCTGCTTGACCGTATGCTGGAGCAGGGCGAGGAGTGGTTAGATCTTATCATGCAGCGGCTTGATTACTGTGAGCAATTAGATTTTATTCACGATAACTATACGCAATGGTGCGAGCATGCATTGGAAGGAGCCTACGACTGGATCGACTCCATGCGAGACGCCGAAGTTGATACGTCTCCACCACCTGAAGCTGCCTCAGACATTGAAGCCACCGAGGAGCTATTGTTGCGGAAACTCACCAGCGAGGAAGAAGGGGAAATTCCCATGGCCGATGCGCCTGTTATATCAGGGGAGGAGGATGTCCAGGAGCAGGTTGCAGAAGCTGCTGAACTCGAAGCAACACTTGCTACAGAGGCTGAGGATGCTGTCGATTTACTCACTTCTCCTATGATGCAGGAGAGCGAACAGCAGTCCGTGGAACTTGCTACTGTGCCGGAAGTGAGCCTGGTTGAGCCCGAGGCTGAGGTTCCAGAACCTACCACTGCTATCGAGCAGACGATGGAAGAACAGCGGATAGAAGCCGTTCAGGCGCCAGAGGCCGCACATGTTGCAGAGGAAAATGGTCCATCTGCTGCTTCTTTCGAGCGGGAGAGTGAACAGCAAGCTGTAGAACTCGCTCTCCAGTTGGAGACATTATCCTCCACGGAGGTAGAGGTTGACGAAGCATCCCTGGCTCTCGAAGGGAATGCTGAGGTTGAAACCTTAGAGGTTCTTACCAACGATGTTGCCCCACAAGAAGATATAGGCGTTGATGCTGTACAGGAAATGCCGTTCCCGATTGAGATAGATTCAGCAGCTACCGTCGAAGAAACGCTTCCTACTGAGATAGACGAGCAAGATACTACCGGTGAAGCGCATAGTGAGGAGCAGGAGACAGAAGCTGCTGGCTCAGGAGTGCTGCTGCCGGATGAAGTGAACATCGAGAGCGAAGCGCCTGTCGAGGAAGGTCTTGTGCTTGTTGGTGCTGCCAGTGATAACGTTCCTGAAGTGAGCGGCTCACAGGAGAATGCAGAGCGCACTCCTGCACAAGATCAGAAGCCACGGCGGAAGCGCAGTTTCTGGGAATTCTTGCTGGGGTTACCAGGCCACTAATAGGTTGTCAAGCTTCATAAATTGCCTTCTTTCGAAATTTTACGCGCTAGCTCATTAAGTACCTTAATTTGGCCAGGTGAGAAAAGGGGCATCATCAACTCCTCTAAAAGTTGCGGAAATGGATTTTCCAGCTGCGGGACTCGTTTCCGCAAATCCGGCAGAAATGCGTACTTCTCAAAGTAATGGACGAAGTCTTCTACAAGCTGCTGTACCTCCGGGGCATCTTCAGGCAAGGAGGTAAGGGCAACAAGGCGTTCGCCTAACGTCAGCAACTGTTGATATTCCTCCGGGTGCTCGGTAATATACCCGACGAGATGTTGAGCTAGGTCCATCATCACCCCTGGCTGATCTCTAGACCACTTGAAACCGTCGAGAAGCACGTAGGCCTGAGCCTCCTGCTCCCAGAGCGCCGGGGTTATGTGCGAAAGATGCTGCGCTAAATGCTCCTGTACAAACTGAAACGTGGGAGAGTCAGCAGATAAGTGGTCTAAGGTGGCAAGGGTATCCTCGTCTAGCAATGCTCTAATCTTGTTACGACGTTCCTCCAACGCCTGGATCTGGGCGGCGAGTTCTTTGTCGAGGGATTGCAAAACATCCCACAAGGTGTGTTGATGCTCAGGTTCACCAAGCAGCGCCCTGATCTTTTTCAGTGACAACCCTAGCGCCTGCAGGCGGCGAATGCGCTGCAGGCGCAGTAAATCCTGCGCATCGTACAGGCGATAGCCTGCCCTGGTGCGTTCGGGTTGCGCAAGCAGGCCCATCTTCTCGTAGTGACGGATCGTTTTTGGCGTCACGCCGAGCAATTGTGCAATCTCGCCGATCTGGAGTAATGTTCTCATTGCCTATCACCTTTAGCTCTTCTTACAGTCATTATTGATGATACAACTTTGTCCCAGGGGCAAGGTCAAGCCACTCGAGTCACATTGATTTATTGCTGAGTTGGCACGCCGTGACATTCGTGTGGAGGAACGCATCGAAGAGCAGGGCATTATCGATAGCCGCCCTGCCGACGCACTCTCGTGGGGACATGAGAGGCATTTTTGATTGCGCTACAAAACTTGCAGAGAGGTATTATCTACTTTTGTGAAGATGGAGGCATGCCGGGAATAGGCGCTCTCATAGTAGACTGAGAAAAGACTCCTGGAAAAGGGCCGCCAGGTGATTTTGCAACGACCTGTTCGAGTTCTGCCACTCGTGCCCGCAGCTTTTTCACTTCACGGCGCTCCTGCAATGCCGATAGAGCGGAGACGACATAGAGCAACAAGGCCCCCAGCCCAAATGCTACCGCGAGGAGCGCGCCGAGTGGAAAGCGTGGTAGATGCCAGGTGAATAGTATAAGCGGTACTTCAGTCGGAAAGTTCTGCAGCGCTAGCACGGCCACCACGCTACCGACCAGTAAGAAGACAACGAGAACTAGGTAGATCATGGGCGCCCCCTCTCAAACTCCAGATGTAGCCGCGTTTCCTGCCAGGTATATGTTGCCAATAGTATATATGAGAGAAGCAGGCATTGCAAATTGATGGGACTTGCGAACTCGAGATCTCCTTATATCGGTGGACTGCCCCGGCTTTTTAGCGAGCTATGGCGGATACATCCTGGAACATCTAGACGTACACATGCGGACCTGTTACACTTGAGAAGCATTTTGCTGAAGGATTTTAGCAACGGTAGAGGCAAGTCGTGTTATTCGAAGAGTATGAGAAGCAACATCCCATCCATAGTCCCGTACGTACGCAGTACCTGCAGATCAAGCAACAGAACCCTGATGCTATTCTTTTCTTTCGCCTGGGCGACTTTTATGAGATGTTCGATGATGATGCAGAGATTGTTGCCCGTGAGCTGGAAATTGCTCTGACACGACGCGACTTCGGGCGCGGTGAAAAATCGCCCATGGCAGGTATACCCCATCACGCTGCCGATGGCTATATTGCGCGCCTGGTGAGCAAGGGTTACAGGGTAGCAGTGTGCGAGCAGATGAGCGACCCGGCGCTCTCCAAAGGGCTGGTTGAGCGAGAAGTGATCCGCGTCGTTACACCTGGTACTGTGATCGATCCCGCTATGCTGGCAGCCAAGCGCAACAATTTTCTGGCCGGCGTGGTCGTGGGACGTGAAGCCGTAGGTATGGCGTACGTAGATATTACAACAGGGGAATTTGCTGTTACACAGTTCAGCACACCCGAACCAGAACTGGCACTACAGCAGGAGATTGCCCGCGTAGGGCCGGCAGAGGTCATTGTCGAGGCTCATTATGCTTCCCTAGGAAGTCGCAAAAAGCGCTGGCTGGCAGCCGTGATGAGCGAGAAGAAGGTGACAAAGCTGGGAAATAACGGATCTGCTGTTCCCCAGGTGGGATCCTCGAACGCAGAGATCCCCAACCTCGACGAGGAAGATGAAGACGACATCGCCCCGCTGGCGAAACTACTCACGGGCATTAGTGGAGCGTCAGGGCATGTGACACCCTACGATGCACGCTATTTTGCCGAGGATGATGCACGTCACCGTTTGCTCGCACATTTCGAGGTCACATCATTGGAAGGCTTTGGCTGCGCGCATCTCCCACTGGCTATTCGCGCAGCCGGGGCAGTGCTGGCATATCTTCAAGAGGCACAGAGGGCGCTATTAAGCCAGCTCACAGCGCTCGAGACCTACTACACTTCTTCTTTCATGACGCTCGACCCACATACACGCCGCAATCTCGAACTCTTCGAGAGCGGCCGCAGTGGCTCCGTCAAAGGATCGCTGTTGTGGGTGCTTGATAAAACGCGGAGTCCAATGGGGGGCCGCCTGCTGCGGCGCTGGATTGGTCAGCCTTTACTTGATATAGCTATTCTCCAGCAGCGCCAACAGGTGATTGGCGAGATGCTAAGTGATACACTCATGCAGGCCAGGCTGGTAGAGGCATTGAAGAAGGCCGGCGATGTCGAACGCCTGATTAATCGTGTACGCCAGCGGATCGCTACACCGCGCGATATGGTAGCCCTGGCGACAGGACTGCGCGCGGCTATCGAGGTAAGAGCCTGCTTACCCGAGGACGCGGAGCAAAGCATGCCCGCGCTCGCACATATTATGCAGCAGCTCACCGACAACGGAGATATCATTACATTGATCGAAAGCGCCATCGTGGATGAGCCGCCCCTGAGCACGGCGGAAGGTGGTGTGATCCGGCCCGGCTTCAACTCTGAACTCGATACGGTCAAGCTAGCCTCACAAGATGGACAGCAGTGGATCACTCAGATGGAGCAGCGCGAGCGCAGGCGGAGCGGCATCAGCAACCTCAAAGTGGGCTACAACAAGGTATCTGGCTACTATATCGAGGTGACCAACTCCAATCTGAACCGCGTTCCAGCCGATTACATTCGCAAGCAAACACTCTCTAATGGGGAGCGCTATATTACACCAGACTTAAAAGAGTATGAAACGCTGATTCTTAATGCGCAGGACAGGATCAGCAAACTGGAAGGGGAACTCTTCGCCCAACTGCGCGCTGATATCGCTATCCACGCCTCAGAGCCCATTCTCGACACCGCTCACACGCTGGCAGAGATCGATGCTTACCTGAGCCTGGCGGAAGTCGCGGCGCGGCACAATTACTGTTGTCCTCAACTCAATGAAGGCGATACCATTCACATCGTCGCCGGCCGTCATCCCGTCGTCGAACAGGCGCAAGCAGAGACTCCCTTTATTCCCAATGACACACAGCTTGCCAACCACGATGCACAGATTTTGATCATCACCGGACCCAACATGGCGGGCAAATCAACCTACTTACGCCAGGTTGCATTGATTACGCTGATGGCACAGATTGGCAGCTATGTTCCGGCGGAGGCGGCCAGTATCGGCCTGGTTGATCGCATCTTCACGCGTATCGGCGCACAGGATGACCTGGCAACGGGGCAGAGTACCTTCATGGTAGAGATGGTCGAGACGGCCAATATCCTACACCACGCTACACCGCGCAGTCTGGTGATTCTCGACGAGATAGGACGCGGCACCAGCACCTATGATGGCCTCGCCATTGCTCGCGCCATCATAGAATACCTGCACAACAATAAGCGGTGTGGAGCACGTACACTCTTTGCTACGCACTATCACGAGCTAGTCGAGGTGGCGCAAATGCTGCCGCGAATTCGCTGTATGAACGTAGCCGTGACAGAGGAGGGTGGGAAAGTCGTCTTCCTGCGCAAGATTGTGCCGGGCGGCGCGGATAAGAGTTACGGAGTACACGTGGCACAAATAGCAGGTATCCCACGCCCTGTCATTCACCGTGCAGAGGAGATCCTGGTGGAACTGGAGCGCAAAGGCGATGCCAGGGCCCGGCGCAAGGCCATGCAGGATATAGCCATGCCTACAGCCCTACAGATGACTCTCTTTGCGGCCGAGCAGCACCCCTTGATTGAGGAGATCAAGGCACTGGCTATTGACGAACTGACCCCTATCGAAGCCATCAGCAAGTTGTACGAGTTGCAGCAGAAGGCTAAGAAATAAGGCTGAATTTGTACCTCTCTGTTGTTACATGTTATGATGGAGGTGCTAATGCGCTTCATGGTTGACCTCGTGTCGAGGGCATCAATAAAAGAGAAAGAGAATTTGTAGGTTACACATACATTTGATTTTTGCAGCCGTAGTACGTAGGAACGTTTTTGCATTAAGCAGCGAAGGAGATTCACATGACCAACCCATTGCTTCAGTTGAAAGCACTAGGACAAAGCGTCTGGTACGATAACATTGATCGAGCTCAGCTCATTTCCGGGCAGTTCAAGCGCCTGATGGACGAAGATGGCATCGTGGGGGTTACCGCGAACCCGACCATTTTTCAGAAATCGATCAGCCACGGCAACGCCTACGATGAGCAGATGTACCAGCTCATCAGGGAGGGCAAGAGCACAAACGAGATCTACGAGGCGCTAATCATCCAGGACATTCGTACCGTGGCAGACCTGCTGCGGCCCATCTACGACAGTACAAACAGGCAGGATGGCTTCGTCAGCCTCGAGGTTTCACCAGAGCTGGCACACGATACCGAAGGCACGATCTCGGAGGTGCGCCGCTTCTGGAAAATGGTTGACCGGCCGAACCTGATGATCAAGATCCCAGGCACGCCAGAAGGCATTCCTGCCATCCGCCAGTCCCTGAGCGAGGGCATAAACATCAACATCACGCTCATCTTCTCGATAGAGAACTACCTGCAGGTGGCAGACGCCTACCTGAGCGCCCTGGAAGAGCGCAATAGCGAAGGCAAAGATATTAGCCATATCGCCTCAGTCGCCAGTTTCTTTGTTAGCCGTGTCGATACGCTGGTTGATAAGTTGCTCGAGGACCAGATCAAAGCCACCAGCGACAGTACCAGGCAGCAGATGCTCAAGTCACTTGAAGGAAAAGCAGCCATTGCCAATGCGCGGCTCGTCTACCAGGAGTTCAAGCGCATTTTCAGCACGCCGCGCTTCGAGTCGCTCAAGCACGCCGGGGCTCATGTGCAGCGACCGCTCTGGGCGAGCACCAGCACGAAGAACCCAGCATACCGCGATGTGCTCTACGCCGAGGAGTTGATTGGACCCAATACTGTAGATACAATGCCCCTTGAGACCATCCAGAATTTCCGCGACCACGGGCAGGTACGTTACAGTATCGAGGATAATATTCCACAGGCCAAGGCTGAACTGGCTGCCCTGGAGGATGTAGGCATCCATTATGACCAGGTGACGCAGCAACTCCAGGATGAAGGGGTACAAAAGTTTGCCGATTCCTTCCACGAACTGTTCAAAGAGATCGAAGCTAAGCGGCAGGCCCTTAAAGAGACGCTCCACGCGGACTGATGGCACGGCCGGGAGCTGGGCGCCGGTCATTTTGTCAAGATGGTGCATAATGGTATTGAAGAATGGGCGGCGCATTCCCTTCGCCTTTAGGCAGGGATTAGCTGCTCTATTTCCTGCATTCTGTGGTATACCATGCTATAATGTTTGGTACTGAGACAACCGTCAAAAAGTACCTTGAGTGGGGGCAAGGCTAATGCGCAAGACGTTTAAGTATCGCCTCTATCCAACCAAAGAAACCGAACAGAAATTATTCTGGACGCTCACCCGATGCCGAGAGTTGTACAACGCGGCCATCAATATTTTAGAGCGTGGAAGACGCCAACAGGGAGCAATCTCTGTAGAAGCTCCCTGCCTTTAGGCGGGAGAGCACTTCACTATGGTATGCTTCAAGCATATGGCGAAGGCTTCGAGATTCTGAACGCGGCCCGTATAACCCTGAGATGAATCATTCACAGCGAAAGTCATTGCAACGCTGCGTAATGAGTTCGGAGGGCACGCAGTAAAAACAGACTAGTAGGGGTGCGAGCACCCGCACCCTACAAGGAGAGTACCAATGCCTCAGCGTAGCGCAGTCGAGGTCAATCCACTGCGAGAAGGATTACGCGTCAAACAAGGACCTGAGCCCTGTGTCATGGTCATTTTTGGGGCGACCGGCGACTTGACGCATAGGAAACTGCTTCCAGCACTCTATAACCTGGCGTTGGAACACCCACTCCCGGCGGGTTTTTCCGTTGTAGGGTTCGCCCGGCGGCCCTACAACGACGACATTTTTCGCGAGCAGGCACTTGATGCCATTAATCAATTCTCTCGCCAGAAGCCGGTCAATCCACAGGTGTGGGAGAGCTTCGCCTCGGGTATCCGCTACCTGCAATCCGATTTTAACGATCCAGCGGGATATGAGAAACTCAATATCCTGCTGAATAAGCTTGACCAGGAACGCGGGACGGGCGGCAATCGCATTTTTTATCTTTCTACGCCGCCCAGCCAATATCCTGATATCATCCAGCGTCTTGGCGCAATGGGCTTGAATCGAAATCGCAAAGGCTGGACGCGCATCATCATTGAAAAACCCTTTGGACATGACCTGGCATCGGCACACGAACTCAACCGCCAGGTTGCCAGGGTTTTTAAAGAAGAACAGGTCTACCGCATCGATCATTATCTTGGTAAGGAAACAGTACAGAACATCCTTGTTTTTCGCCTGGCGAATGGTATCTTCGAGCCGGTGTGGAACCGGCGTTATGTTGACCACATACAGATTACTGTAGCAGAGAATATTGGATTAGAAGGGCGCGGGGCCTACTACGAGGAAACGGGAGCTATTCGTGACATGGTGCAGAACCATGCATTACAGCTTTTGACGCTTGTTACGATGGAGCCGCCGATTGCCTTTGATGCCAACGCGGTGCGCGATGAAAAAGTCAAAGTGATACACGCTTTGCAGCCACTTGCCGGGCGCGAGGTTACAAATAATACATTTCGTGCGCAATACGGCCCAGGTTGGGTCAACGGTCAACAGGTTCCTGGATATTTACAGGAGCCCGGTATCCCGCCGCATTCGACGACGGAGACCTATGTAGCGATCAAATTGTTCATCGATAATTGGCGCTGGGCAGGTATTCCCTTCTACCTGCGCGTGGGCAAACGTCTCCCTAAACGTGTCACCGAAGTCGCTATCCAGTTCAAGCAAGCGCCGCTCATGCTTTTCAAGCGGAGCGATGCACATGGACAGGTCGAGCCGAACGTTCTCACGCTGCGCATCCAACCGGACGAAGGGATCTCGCTCAAGTTTGGGACCAAGGTACCGGGCTCAGAAATGCAGATTCGCTCAGTGAACATGGATTTTCTCTATGGTTCTTCATTCCGCGCTCAGCCTGAAGCATACGAGCGTTTGCTACTCGACTGTATGGTAGGCGACTCAACACTCTTTACGCGGCGGGACGAAGTAGAGGCGGCCTGGGCTTTTGTTCAGGGCATCCTTGACCAATGGAAAAGTGAAGGGCGTGAGAACCTCCTGACATACGAATCGGGCACGTGGGGACCTGAAGCTGCTGACGAATTCATCTGGCACGATGGCCGCAGGTGGCGCCGACCGTAGTGCAGTGCAACAGAGCGCAGGGCATCTTGCCGGTGGATTGCGCAAAAGAACAATGGCGTTCATCAAGATATATTAGAGAACAAAGATGTTCGTAATGATAGGGGAGCACGACAATGACTGAGGATACCGCCAACCGGCCAGTGATACGTTTACCGTGGGCAGGAAAGCCCATTCGCATGGAGCAAACTGAGCAAGAACTTGCTCTCTTGTGGAAAATATCCGCCGACAACATGCGCATGGGTCAGAACACGAATGTTCGTACCAGTGTGCTCAATCTCATCATCAGCGCCCCCGATATCGAGTCCGCCCAGCGCGCCAGTAAAATACTACGCGACTTATCAAGTATGCACCTGGCTCGTGTCACGATACTGATTCTTGACAGCAGCGACGACACGCCCACCAGTGTTTCTACCTGGATTACACTACGCTGCTTCTCCGTTATCTCAGATCTCATGCGTCATTGCTTTGAGCAGACGACTGTTCTGGCTACCGGCAGTGCAGTTCGCTCCATAGCGAATATTGCTCAACCCCTGCTGAAAGCGGAGTTACCGGTGTATCTATGGTGGCTCGGTGATCCTCCAAGTGATAATAGCGTATTTGGCAGCCTTGTTGCTCTCAGCGACCGGGTAATAGTTGATTCGACCAGCTTTTTTAACCCGGAGCAGGACATCTATACGCTGGCATCACTCCTCCAGGCATCCCCTGGCTGCGCTCTAAGTGATTTGAACTGGAGCCGGTTGACCCCGTGGCGGCAATTAATCGCCCAATTTTTCGATGTTGCAGATTATCGTCCCTACCTGGCAGGGGTCAATTCCATCGAAATCGCGCATGCCGCTGCCCCGATTGCCACGCAGATGCGCACCGAGTCTGGTGACGTTTCGCCCAATCCTGCGCGTGCGTTGCTGCTGGCAGGCTGGCTGAAGGCGCGTCTCGGGTGGAACCTGGCCGGAGATACCTTAAAAAATGTGTATGACACGGCCAGTGGTACATACACCTGGTATATGGATCGCTCAACCAGTCCTCGTCTCACTCGCCCGCTGGGTTCAGGCCGGGGCAAAGCGGCGAAACGGACCAGCATCCATATTTATCCGCAGGTGTATACCGATATGCACCCGGGGTCGATCTGCTCTGTTCGTCTGGTTAGCCAGGTGGAAGACAGGCAGGCCACATTCAGCATTGAGCGTGAAGATGACCCTGACCATGTGATCACCTCTGTTGAACTGGCCGACGAGACACGCCCGCAAAGGACTGTCAGCCTCGCCATGGCTTACCCAGAAAGCCTGCTGCTGGGGCAGGAACTGGAGATTATGAAACGCGATTTCACCTATGAGCAAACATTAGAAGAGCTTGCGGAGTTGTTGGGGCAAGGTTAAAGATGAGGAGTGCTGTATGTATATTGCCACATATCCCGATAGTGATACTCTGAGCCATCAAGCAGCCCAGCTCATTGTGCGGCTCGCGGCTGAGTCGGTTGTTACTCATGGCCGCTTCACAGTTGCACTCGCAGGCGGCTCAACGCCGAGAAAGCTGTATAGTTTGCTCGCCAATGAACCGTATCGCAGCCAGATTGACTGGGCGCTGGTGGAAGTCTTCTGGAGCGATGAGCGTTGCGTCCCAGTAGATGACCCGGAGAGCAATTTTCGTATGGCGCAGGAAGCGTTTCTCAGTAAGGTGCCCATTGCTGAGAACCAGATACACCGCATGCATGCGGATTGGCCCGACCATGATGCGGCTGCCCAGGCTTATGTCATTGAAATGAGGCGAGTTTTTGGCACCGATGGCATACCCAGCTTCGACCTGATTCAGCTCGGTCTGGGACCCGAAGGGCATACCGCTTCTCTCTTCCCACATCAGGCAGCGCTGCGCGAGCAAGAGCGTCTCGTCATGCCAGTGAGGACGCCCAAGCCGCCACCAGATCGCCTGACCTTCACCCCGCCGTTGTTGAATGCAGCACGGCACGTGCTTTTTCTGGTGACCGGCAGTGACAAGGCAGATGCTGTACACGAGGTCATCGAAGGAGAGTACAACCCCGACGAATATCCCGCGCAAATCGTACGCCCCCCGCATGGTGAGGTGACATGGATGTTGGATACAGCAGCGGCGAGCAAGCTCACCAGGTAAGGTGTCTGTTCAAGCGGACTGCTTGATGCCCTCCGCAGCGATCTCGATTTTGATGATATCGCCCACCAGGAAACCACCGGTTTCCAACGCCATATTCCAGTTCAGTCCGAAGTCTTTGCGGTTGATCGATGTTTTGGCATCGAAAGCGATAACCTCCTGACTCATAGGATTCTTCCCACGCCCGGTGAGTTCGGTGTCCAGCATCACTTCGCGGGTGACGCCATGGATCGTCAGGTCTCCGATCACCCTCGCGTGGTCGCCGCCCTCGGGCTCGACGCGGGTGCTTTTGAAGGTGATCGTCGGATACTTCTCGACCTCCAGGAAGTCGGCGGACTTCAGATGATTGTCGCGATAGTCCACTCCCGAATACAGGCTTGCCGCATCGATCTCCACCTCCACCGAAGAGCGGGACGGATCGGCCTCATCAAGGACGATGGTGCCACGCACACCCTTGAAGTGGCCTTTGACCGTTGTAATCAACATGTGTTTGCCGGAGAACTCAACCAGCGTGTGATTGGGGTCGAGCTGCCAGCGACCGGTGGTTACGCTTTGCGCTTCACTCTGTGTTGTCATATCATTTCCTCTCTTACTAACGAAATAGCCAGATTTTGTTTGGAAAGAGGACAGTCAATCCTGCCTGTCCTCTTTCCAAAGTATATACTTACTTTATGAAAGTAAGTATATACTTGATAGTTCCTATTGTCAAGGATGTTGTTTTTAAAGGGGGAATTATGGTATGCTTGGGTTATGGATACACCCAAGCAGGCGCCGACAACTGAACAAGTAGAAACCTGTGCAAGCCACCCGGTAGGCCGTGCCTTGCGTTTGATTGGCGATGTGTGGACACTCATCATAGTCTACACGCTCTTGACAGGCACAAAACGCTTTGGTGAACTGCTGCAGACCCTGGGGAATGCCAGTCCCAAGACGCTGTCGCAACGGCTCAAGATGCTGGAAGAGATGGGGTTTGTGCAGCGGCAAGCCTTCCTGGAGATTCCTCCCCGGGTCGAGTATTGCCTGACCGAGAAAGGGCTGGCATTGGTCGACATCATGGAGGCGATCAAGCAGTTCGGACAACGCTACCTCTCCGAGGTCGAACCGTCACCGCCCGAGGATCCATCTGCCTTCCAACCCTGCGAGTGATCGCGGCGGCAATGGACGCCGAGGAGCATCCACTCTATATTAGTAGGGAGCCTGGCAGCCGCAAGGGTGGGGAGTCAGCAGGGCGACCGCAAGGGTCGCCCCGACATTTCACTCATCACATTCTGATGGACAAAGCACTAGTCCTTCATCAGCTTCCTGAGGACTGTAGGCAGTATACCCCCGTTTTCATAGTATGTCACGTCGATCGGGCTATCCAGCCTCGCAATTGTCTGGAACGAGAACGTACTGCCATCTTCGCGAGTCACGCGCACTGTTACCTGCTGGCGCGGCCTCAAGCTCTTTTCGATGCCCTCGATATCATAGATCTCGCGGCCCGTCAGTCCCAGGGACTCCTTGTTCTCACCCGGCTTAAACTGTAACGGCAGGATGCCCATGCCTACCAGGTTACTGCGATGGATACGCTCGAAGCTCTCGGCGATGGCGGCGCGTATGCCCAACAGCAGCGGCCCCTTGGCAGCCCAGTCACGGGAACTACCGGAGCCGTATTCTTTGCCGGCGATGACCAGCAATGGTACCCCTTCCTGCTGGTAGTGCACAGATGCTTCGTAAATGGTGGTTTGCTCGCCACCGGGAAGGTGGAGCGTGTAGTATCCTTCCTTCTCCGGCAGCAGGCGATTGCGCAGGCGAATATTGCCAAAAGTGCCGCGTACCATCACCTCGTGGTTACCACGCCGCGCTCCATAGGTGTTGAAGTCGCGCTTTTCGACGCCATGCTCGACCAGATATTGTCCGGCCGGGCTGGCAGCAGAAAAGTTGCCAGCAGGGGAAATGTGATCCGTCGTGATCGAGTCGTCGACCATCACCAGCACCCGCGCGTTGCGAATGTCCTGCGGGCGCTCTGGTTCCGTAGACATATCCTGGAAGAACGGGGGTTCCCGTATGTAGGTTGATGCAGGGTTCCACTCGAAGAGCGTTCCTTCGGAATTAGGCAGCGCGCGCCAGTGCTCATCGCCTTCGAAGACATGGGAGTAGTTCTCCTCGAACACTCCAGGAGTGATCGAGGTTGCAATGAGCTCGCGCACTTCCAGTGGGGAAGGCCACAGGTCACGCAGGAAGACCGTCTCGCCGTTGACATCGGTTCCAATAGGGTCTTTCGTCAGGTCGATGTCTACAGTGCCGGCCAGCGCATAAGCGACGACCAGCGGGGGTGAGGCCAGGAAGCTGGCACGCACCTGCGGATGGATGCGCCCCTCAAAATTGCGGTTCCCGCTCAGGACGGCAGCGACCACGAGGTCGTTTTGATCTACCGCGTCAGCAACAGGCTGCGGCAGTGGGCCGCTATTACCAATAC
>WNGM01002592.1_pt2 | contig 19533 bp, 16 predicted proteins | sample 5400571 | NCBI WGS metagenome assembly WNGM01 (sample SAMN13153378, study PRJNA577476) | soil metagenome | isolation source: 100 cm soil or saprolite under Garry oak tree replicate 2 | place: USA:California | collected 2016-06-15 | reverse complement strand
TCCATCGAGCCCTTGAGGTCCGCGAAGAGGACGGTGACGAGCTTGCGCTCGCCCTCGACGGAGCTCTTGGACGTGAGGATGCGCTCGACAAGATGCTTCGGGGTGTAGGACTCAGGGGAGCCGAATCGCTGCTCCGGAGGCGGCGTGGTGGACAGACCCGTCGGGTGCGCACACTCCGGGCAGAACTTCGCCGTGGGAGACAGTTGCCGACCACACCGGGTGCACGCCCGAGCCAGAGGCGCGGCGCATTCCTCGCAGAACTTGGCGCTCGCCTCGTTCTCGTGCTGGCACCGGGGACATTTCATCGGACCGAGCGTAGCTGGAGGCTCTCAGAGGATCAAGGATCGCCGTCGCCGGCGCTCCTAGCGCGGACGAGCGATCAGAACGGGGCTGGGCGAGCTCCGACCCCGCGCGGCGAGCGATTCCATCCAGAGCACGCCGCGGTGCAGAGCGATCGCGGTCACCACGGTGGCGATGAGCGCGAGCCCGAGGGCCCAGGGCAGCGAGAGATGGATCATGCGGACGAAGAGGACCACGATCGGCCCGTGGACCAGGAACATCTCGTAGGAGTAATCGGCAACGAAACGCACGATGGCTCCATCGGGCCACGCCGCGGCCTCGGCAACGATCATGGCCGCCAGCACCCACGCGGCGTACCCGAAGTCGGGCTCGAGCCACGGCACGCCGGCCAGCAAGACGACGAGCCCGGCACGCAACCGGCCCGACAGCGCCGTCGCCGCGAACGTCCGCAGGCTCATGCCGCCCACGAAGGCGAGAATCTGGCGGGTGAAGTCCGTCTGCACCCGCAGCACCACGAGGGCGACGCTGACGACGAGCAGCGCCGCCAGCACGGTGCGGCGGCGTGGAAGCCCACGAACGACGGCGGCGATGGCGTAGCACGTCAGGATCAGCGACAGGAACCAGCTCGGCACGTTGATGAGGTGCTCGCCGCCGTGAGTGAAGTAGCCGAGGCCGAGCATCTGCGAGACGAACAGCGACAGCGATGCCGGCTTGTAGCTCGTGACGGCGTTCGCGGCGAAGAGCGCCGCGGTGACGATCCAGTAGGCCGGGAACAGCCGGCGCGCACGGTCGAGCGCCCAGCGGCCCACCGGCTGGCTGCCACCCAGCGCGAAGAATCCGGCCATGGCGCAGAAGAGCGCGACGCCGAGCTGGCCCTGGTCGAGCACGAGGACGTCCCGGGTCACGGGAAGGTTCGTCACCTCGAGGACGTGACGGAGGACGACGAGGAACAGCGCGATGCCGCGCAGCCAGTCGAAGCCGACGAGGCGGCCGCGACGGCCGGCGTCGGGCGTCATCACGTCGGTGCTAGCGCCGCCGTGGGCTCCGTCGCGGGGACGTCCGCCGCGGCCGCAGCAACGGCTTCGTGGCGGCGAATCAGGCGATCGACGACGATCGAGAGGAAGATCACCACCCAGAAGTACTTCTCGTATTCGGCGCTGATGAAGGTGCCGGCCACCGCGAAGCCCACGAAGCCGGCGCGCAGCCCCTCTCCCCACCCGGCCAGCTCCTTGGCCTCGGGTGAACCGTGAAGCCGTGAGGCGCGGCCGAACGCACCCAGCGCGACGAGCAGCAGCGACACGAAGATCACGAAGACGGGAATGCCGAGCTCGGCGGCGACCTCGAGGTACGTGTTGTGGGCCATGAAGCTGATGTCGAGGCCGGAGTAATAGCCACTCAGCGACTTGAAGTTGAAGGGGCCGACACCCCACAGCGGCGCAGCCGCGATCATCCGGAAGCCCGCCCAGAACAGCGCGGTGTGGGCCATGTTCGACTGCTCGAGGCCGGGCGGCGGCTCGGCCCCGCCGATCGTCGCCAGCGCGCGCTGGCCGAGATCGGTGGGGAGCACCACGATGGCCACGATCATCGCGGCCGCGAGCGTGAAGGCCGCGCCGAAGCCGCGCCGGCGCGTGACGAACACCATCCCGGCCGCCATCAGCCCGAGAAATCCGCCGCGCGACGACGTCAGGAAGATCTCGAGGAGAAGAACGCCCGACCCGAGCAGCCACATGCGCCGGCGGCCCGGCGTCCGCTGCTGTAGCGCGATCGCGAAGGCCAGAGGCAGCACCAGCACGAGGTTGGCCGCGAAGTAGTTCGTCTCCGACAGCCCCACGCCGAGTCGGTCGCCGAACCGGAGGGACTGTCGATACGCGTACGGGAAGATGAGGATCAGCGTCCCGGCCATGGCGTAAAGGACCTTGCGCAGGTCGTCCTGCGTCTTCACCGAAACCAGGACGAACGGCAGGAAGAAAAGGAACGCGAGATATTTGGACACGATGAGGAAGCCGCTGCCGCTCAGCAGGCTCGAGACGATCACGCCGGCGAAGAAGGAGACGAAGAGCTTCGCCTGGAGCGACGTCAGGATGCCCTCCTCGTCGGTGTTGCCCGAGGCCAGGCGCAGGAGCGCCCACCCGCACCCGACGAGGCCGAGCGCCTTGATCACCGTGAAGTCCTGGAAGATCCCCAGAAACGAGTCGGCGATCATGAGGTAGGGGCTCTGCTCGAAGGGCATGACGCAGATCATGAGGAGAAGCAGCCACATGCCTTCGTCACGTCGCAAGAGACGTACCGATGACCGAGCGGGCTAAATGGTGGATTCCCGGCGCATCGAGCACCAAGTCCGCAAGTAACGCCCCATCAGAGCCGCGACAATCATCCGGGATGGGAAATCTTCTGCAGAGGCCCCGCGGCCGCCCGAGAGCCGGACGACCGCGGGGCTTTGGGTCGAGACCGTGAACGCTACGTGCTGGCCGCCACCGCGACGGCGGTGGGTACGGGCGCCGTGCGGATCACACGGCTGGTGCCGCCCCATCGTCCGGTGCTGTCGATCGCACGGACGGTGACCACGCTCCGCGGCCCCCTCTGCTCGGGAGCCCGGAACTCGTAGGCCCCCACCAGCTCGCCGTCCAGGTAGACGTAGAGCCGGAACGGACCGCGCCCACCGCCGACGCTCACGTGCACCGTGAACAGCCCGGGCTCGTCACCGTCGGGAACCACGTCGTGAAGCGTGAGGTCGAGCGCCATCGTCAGTTCCTCACCGTCACGTTGACGCTCGTCGTGCCGCTCTTGCCGGCGGCGTCCCGCACCGTCGCAGTGACGATGTGGGTGCCGTTCGTGATGCCGGTGGTCGTCCACGGCACCGAGACCGGCCCGGAACCAGAAACCTGCGTGGCGACCTGTCGGCCGTCCACCGACAGCGTGTAGGTGTTGACGTTGCTGCTGGCGCCGTTCACCCACATGACGACCCAGGCCGTACCGCTCACCGTCGCGCCCGTCGTCGGCTGCGTGATCGCAACCTGGAGCGAGCCCGTCGGCGCCGGAGTGGGAGTGGGTGTTGGCGTGGGCGTCGGCACGGGGGTTGGCGCCCGCGTCACGTTGACGTTCGACGTCGTCACGCTCGCCGAGCCCGTACCCGTCTTCCCGCTCGAGTCCCGCACAGCGATCGACAGCGTGTGCGTGCCGTTGGCCACCTTCGTCGTGTCCATCGGGATCGACACGGGGCCGTTACCGCCGGTCTGCGTGCCGAGCGATGTTCCGTCCATGGTCACCGTGAACGTGTTGCTGCTATTGGAGCCAGCCACCCACACCACCGCCCACGAGATACCGCTGAGCGTGGCGCCCGAAGTCGGCTGTGTGAGTGCCACCGTCAACCCGCCCGTCGGCGCCGGGGTCGGGGTCGGCGTCGGCGTAGGAGTGGGCGTCGGTGTCGGCGCCGGAGCGGCGTTCGACGTCTTCACGCTCATGGTGCCCGTACCGGTCTTGCCGCTCGAGTCCCTCACGGCGATCGACAGCGTGTGCGTGCCGTTGGCCACCTTCGTCGTGTCCATCGGGATCGACACAGGGCCGTTACCGCCGGTCTGCGTGCCGAGCGATGTTCCGTCCATCGTCACCGTGAACGTGTTGCTGCCATTGGAGCCGCTCACCCACACCACCGCCCACGAGGTGCCACTGAGCGTGGCCGCGGATCCCGGCTGAGTGATGGCCACCGTCAGCCCACCGTTCGGTGCCGGCGTCGGCGTGGGTGTCGGTGTGGGCGTAGGCGTCGGAGCAGGTGTCGGCGTCGGATTGGCGTTCGACGTCTTCACCGTCACGCTGCCGTTACCCGTACTGCCGGTCGAGTCCTTCACGCCCACGCTCAGCGTGTGAGACCCGTTCGCGAGCTTCGTCGTGTCGATCGGGATCGACACCGGGCCGTTGTTGCCCGTCTGCGTGCCGATCGTCTGGCCGTCGACGCCGATCGTGAAGATGTTGTTGACGCCGGTGCTGCCCTGCACCCACACGACCGCCCACGACGTGCCGCTGAGCGTGGCGCCGGAGGTCGGCTGCGTGATCGCCACCGTCAACCCGCCCGTCGGCCCAGGCGTCGGCGTAGGAGTTGGCGTCGGCGTCGGAGTCGGTGTAGGAGTCGGCGTGGGGGTTGGGTCCGGCGTCCCGGCGACACCACCGTTCGCGATCACGTAGACGTGAGCCTGGTACGGCGCGAACGAATCCGTGAACGCGTTGCCGCTGGCCGCCACGGTCCGGCCCTCGTTGTTGACCGTGATGCTGCCGGGCGCCGTGTTCCAGGTGAACGTCGCGCTGGCCGCGGTCCCGGAGTAGTTGTAGGCCAACAGGTAGCCCTTGCCGCCCACCACCTTGACCTTCGTCTTGATGTTGGTCGTGTTGGAGTTCGCCGTCATCGCTCCGGACGCGTCGTCGGCGAGCAGCACCGGCTCCAGGTCGGCGATCTCGCTCACGACGGCCTTGAGATCGTCCATGTGGCCCTGCTTCGCCGCGCACCAGCCCGCGCAAATCGGAGCCAGCGCGTTGTCGCCGAGGCTCCACCACCAGAGACCGTGCGCGCCCTCGACGATCGCCATGAAGGCGTGGTTACGCATCTCGGCGCGTGTCGGCCACCGGCCCTGCGAGGTGAACTGGAAGAACTGGAGCACCGTCATCCACGGCCGCGAATCCTTCACGGCGTCGCGGGCGATCCGAGCGCCGTCGGCGACTGCGCTCATGTAATAGCCGGCGCTGCCACGCTGCGCGCCGATATCTTGAAGGTAGGCGTCCGATCTGTTGATCAGGAACGCGTTGTCCGCCGGATACTTGTCGAAGCAGTTCCCCGTCTGGAGGTACATGACTCCGTGCTTCTGCAGGTTCGCCATCAACGAGTCCATCTGGGGAGCCGGGGCCGCGCCGTACCAGTAGTTCAGGTAGAAGTTGATCCGGAGGCCGTTCATGTGGCGCTCTCCGGAGTCGGACCACAGCAGGTTCTCCCAGAAGACGTCGTCGCTGCCGTAACCCATGCCGGAGTCGTACACGCCGAGCACGAAGCGCGGCGTGCCCCGGACGAGGAGGCGATTCTTGGCGTCGACCGAGACGTTCATCGACGCCCGTGCGCTGCCCGCGACCTTCGACACGCGATAGGCCGGATAGGTGTAAGTGACGGCGCCGCTCGCGGTATCGACCACGGAGAAGACGACCTGATACGCGCGTCCGGCCTGCATGCCGCTGCCGTCGATCTGCGCCACGAAGTTTGCGGACGCCGTGAAGTCCTGGCTCGACAGCTGCTGGCCGGTGCCCTCGTCCTTGAGGGCGCCACGGATCTTCACGCGACCGAAGTCACCGCCCGGAGGCGTGACCGTCACGTCGAACCTCATCGTCTGCGGCTGATCGTCGAACAGCATGCCGCGGTAGTTCGGGTAGAGCATGAAGACGTCGACCGGCTGCGGGAGCTGCTGGACCATGACGACGTCGTCGAACCACGCCGTCCCCGTCGCGCCGCCGAAGTTCTCGAGGCGCAGCGCCGCCTGCAGATCCTGGGGCACGACGATGCTTCGGATCTGGTAGAGCGTCCAGTCCGCGGTGCCCTGGATCGGATCGGTCGTGAACCACTGGCCGACGCCGCCCGGACGGAAGTCGACCTGCAGTCGAAGGCCGGCGTTCCCGCTGCCGACACCCTGCGTCTTGATCCAGGCGCTGAAGTTGTAGATGCCGGCCTTCAGGAAGATCGGCTGATCGGACGACGGTCCGTTGCTCCAGCGATAGCTGAAGGAGCCTGAATGCGTCGTCTGCTGATCGAGGGCCCAGCCACCGCCGCCGGTCCAGCCGGTCGGTACGCCACCGCTGTTCGCTTCGAAGCCGGGGTTCTGGGCCAGGTTCGGGCTCAGCGCCGTCGGCGGCACTGCCGTCAGCCCACCCGGTATCAAGTTGGTCTGGGCCATCGTCGCGGGCGCCAGAGCCGTGAGAGCCGCCATCGCTGCTACTGCCGCCACCATCCACCGTCGCATGCTCACCCCCATCGCAAGTCGTTGCCGGGATTACAAAACTGGGGAATCTTTTTCCCAGCGGCGATGGGTAAGGCAATGCACACGCCAGAGCTGGCATCTTACCGACGTGGCGGATTTTTAAGGCATTGAACAATCTACCTTTTGCCTCGAGGTGACCGCTCCCTGACGCGTCCAAATGCGAGCCTGACACTCGAGCGCATCGGAGGCTGACGTCTCCCGTTGGCGCTGATGCTGTGAAGGGAAGTCATCGCGAGCGGAACGAAATGGTTGCGAGGTCGCCGGCAGCGCCCGCGAAATCGCGGTGATTGGCCGCGACGGCGGGTGGCATCGCCCTTGCGCCGTGGAGTGAGCGTGCTTGAGATCACGCGTCACGACCACACGGACAAGTCCTGGGATCGATTCGTCGAGCAACACCCTCACGCGACGGTGGCCCATCTCGCCGCGTGGGGCAGCATCTTCGAGGGCGCCTACCGGCACGAGCGTGTGTACCTGGTCGCCGAGGAATCAGGCGAGATCGCCGGCGTGCTTCCTCTGGTGGTGATCAGGAGCCGTCTCTTCGGACGATGCGTCGTGTCGATGCCGTTCCTCGATTACGGCGGGATCCTGGCCGAGCCCGGCTCCGAGGCCGAGCGTCAACTCGCCGATGCCGCCCTCGACGTCGCCCGCGAGCGCGGCGCTCAAACGGTCGGGCTGCGCCAGCTTCATCCGATCGGCATCCCGGCCACGACGGCCGGCGAGCGCGTGACGATGCTGCTGCCGCTGTCGAGTGAAGAAGCCGCCTGGAAGGCGCTGCCATCGGAGCGGCGCAATCGCGTGCGCAAGGGGGAGAAGCAAGGCCTGCGCGCGGTGTGGGGCGGCGCCGAGCTGCTCGACGACTTCTACCGGGTGTTCGCGATCAACATGCGCGACCTCGGCTCGCCCGTCCACAGTCGCCGGTTCTTCACGCTCATGGTCGAGGAGCTGGCCGGTGTCGCACGCGTGCTGCTCGTCCGCGACACCGGCGGGCGCGCCGTCGGCGCCGCCGTCTGCCTCTTCTTCCGCGACACGATCATGGTGCCCTGGGTCTCCTCACTGCGTGAGGCCTTCGCGCTGTGCCCGAATTTCGTCCTCTACTGGGAGGTCATCCGCACCGGCTGCCGGAGCGGCTATCGCACGCTCGACCTGGGCCGCTCCTTCCGGAACGCGGGCACGTTCGAGTTCAAGCGCCAGTGGGGCGCGCTGCCCCACTCGCTTCCGTGGATCTTCGTCGACGTCGTCCCCGGGGCACGGCCCTCGGTGGATCGTGACGCCAGTCGCTACGGCCACTTCATCGAGGCGTGGAAGCGGGTGCCCGTGCCGATCGCCAACGTGGTCGGGCCGATGATCAGACGCCAGGTGCCGAACTGAGCTCCGTCTCGATCGCGATCCTCAACTATCAGCGGCGTGAGGTACTGCGCGGCGCGCTGGAGATGGCGCGCCGGCAGCGCGGCGCCCTCGAGATCATCGCCGTCGACAACGCCTCCACCGACGGCAGCACCGAGATGGTCCGGCGCGATTTCCCCGACGTCCGCCTCGTGGAGCTGCCCGACAATCGCGGCGCCTCGGGGCGAAACGCAGGCGTGGCGGCGGCGAAGGGCGATCTCGTCGTCACGCTCGACAACGACGTGCTCTTCACCACGCCCGACGACGTGGAACGTGTCGTGACGGTGTTCGCCCGGCACCCACGGGCCGCCGTCGTGAACTTCATGATCGTCGGACCCGACGGGCATCTCTCGCGGCGGGACTGGTGCCATCCTCGCGACCCCGATCGCTGGGCGGAGACTGAGTTCACCACGTCGTACGTCCTGGAAGGCGCCTCGGCCTGTCGGCGCGAGGCCTTCCTGGCGGCCGGTGGCTACTGGCCGCCGTTCTTCATCGGCCACGAAGGCCTCGATCTGGCGCTTCGGCTGATCAACGCCGGCCACGACCTCGTCTACACGCCGGAGATCCGTGTCCGTCACCTCGTCGAGCCCTCGGTGCGGCCGTCGAGCCGCATCTACTACACGTTCACGCGCAACGCGCTGTGGGTGGCGCTGCGGAATCACCGGCCGGCCCGGGCCGCAGCCTCGATCGTCCAGGACCTGGCGCTCATGGGCTTCTGCGCCACCCGCGCCGGCGAGCTACGCGCGTACGCGCGCGGCCTGCGCGACGGCCTGCGTGGCGCGCGCGCCGCGCGCGCCAGCCGCGCCCCCCTCTCGCCCGACGCCTATGCCCGGCTGGGCATCGCGTACGCGCACCGGCCCGGCGTCGTGGGCCGCGTGCTCCGTCATCTTCGTGAACGGCTGATCTGAGGTCGACGCCGGGCCGCTGATCACACGCGAGCCCTGTTCGAAGAATCATTGGGCATACTGAGCTCGTGACCCCTGAGCTTCGCTCGAGGCTCGCGCGGCACGGCGCGCGAGCCCTGCTCGGCCTGCGGCGCTGGTACCAGCAGGCCGGGCTCCCCGCTCTGGTCGTCGCCGGTGTCGGCGCGCTGATGGCCTTCACGACGGCCGGCGTCACCACCTACACCGTGATCGAGCTCCACCGCTTCGGCCGGGCCGAGGCGCGCCGAGCGACGTTCGTCTACGCCGCCGGCCAGCCGCTGGCGCCGGGCATCAGCGTTCGCGCCGTCGATCTCGCGGGAACGCTGACTCGCCTCAAGTACCGGGAAACGTCCACCATGCCCCCCACGCCCGGTCACTTTCGACGCACCGCGGGGGTGTGGGACCTCTACGTGCGTGGGCTCGAGGAGGACGCGGGCCAGGCCCCCGCGCGCATTCGCATCGAGCTGTCCGGCGATCGCATCGTCCGCGTGAGGCGGGACGGCGAGCTGGTCGACGGCGTACGTCTGGAGGGCGAGGTCCTCACGAGCGGTGCCGACCGCCGCGGCGAGGATTTCCGTCCGGTGCGGCTGGCCGATGTTCCGCTGAGCCTGATGAACGCCATTCTCGCCGCGGAAGACCACCGGTTCTTCGAGCACGCCGGCGTCGACTTTCACGGCCTGGTGCGAGCCGCCTGGACGAACATTCGCGCCGGCCGGGTGGCTCAGGGCGGCAGCACGATCACGCAACAGCTCGTCAAGAACCGGCTGGTCGGCCCGCGCCGGACGTTCGGGCGGAAGCTGCGCGAGGCCTGGCTCGCCGCGGTCGTGGAGTGGCGCTACCCCAAGGAGCAGATCCTCGAGGCCTATCTGAACGACGTGTACCTGGGCCAGCGGGGATCGCAGGCGATCCGCGGCGTGAGCTCGGCCGCTCGCGCGTATTTCGGCAAGGAGGTCCATCAGCTCACGCTCGCCGAGTCGGCCTTGCTCGCCGGCATGGTGCGGGCGCCCAACAGCTATTCGCCCGTCATCAACCCGGAACGCGCGCGTCAGCGCCGTGACGTGGTGCTGACTCGCATGCGCGAGCTCGGTCGCATCGGTGAGGCCGATTACGCCCAGGCCCGGCACGAGGCGGTGCGCGTCCAGCCGAACGTGCGGCCGGGCCAGGGCGCGCCCTACTTCGTCGACTACGTCGAGCAGGAGATCGAGCAGCGGCTGCCCGATTTCGACGGTGGCGCCCGCGGCGCACGGATCTACACGACGCTCGACCTCGCGCTCCAACGCTTCGCCGAGAACGCGCTGACGCGCGGACTCGAGCGTCTGGAGGCCTCATCGCCACGGCTGCGCCGCGGTGATCCGACCGAGCGGCTCCAGGCGGCGCTGATCGCGCTCGACCCGACGAGCGGACGTGTCGTGGCACTCGTCGGCGGACGGGACTATCGCGTCAGCCAGTTCGATCGCGCGCTGCAGGCCCGCCGGCAGCCTGGCTCGGCGTTCAAGCCGTTCGTGTACATGGCCGCGCTGCGGGAGCGTCGTGGCGCGGTCGCGTTCACGCCCGCCTCGTTCGTGGAGGACAGCCCGCTCACCGTGGACGTCGACGGCACGCCGTGGAGCCCGCGCAACTATGGAGACCGGTACGAAGGCCGTGTCAGCGTGCGGCACGCGCTCGAGCAGTCCCTGAACGCCGCGACGGTGAGGATCGCACAGGAGATCGGGCTTCCCGCGGTGATCGAGACCGCGCGCGGCCTCGGCATCGCGAGCCCGCTCCGCCCCGTCCCCGCGATGGTGCTCGGAGCCTTCGAGGTGACCCCGGTCGAGCTGGCCGCCGCCTACCTGCCCTTCGCCAACGGCGGCTTCAAGGCCGGAGAGATCACCGCGGTGCGCGCCGCCTACGAGAGCGACGGAAGCTCGATCGGGCTGCGAGAGGTCGCGCCGACGCCGGTCATCTCACCGGCCGAGGCGTATCTGATGACGTCGCTGCTGGAAGGCGTGATGACGACGGGAACGGGCGCCAGCGCCCGGGCGCTGGGCTTGACCAGCGCCGTCGCGGGCAAGACGGGGACCACGAACGACGGGCGCGATGCGTGGTTCGTCGGCTACACGCCCACCCTCGTCGCGCTCGTCTGGGTGGGCTTCGACAGCGGCGACGTGCACGGCTTGACCGGCGCTCAAGCGGCGCTCCCGATCTGGACCGATTTCATGCGCCAGACGCTCGACGCCTACCCGGGCCCGGTCTTCTCGGCCCCCGCCGGCGCGACCGTCACGAGCATCGACCCGACGAACGGCAAGCTGGCCAATCGCTACTGCCCGGTCACCGCCCGCGAGGTGTTCCTGCAGGGAACGGAGCCGCCGCCGTGCGACGAGCACGGCGGCGTGACCGACCAGGTCATCGACTGGTGGCGGCGCTTCCGCGACTGGCTCAGCCGCTGAGCCGGGTCAGACCGGACGCCGTCCCTGGATGATGCGGATCAGGACGACGACCAGGGCAACGACCAGCAGAATGTGAATGAAGCCATTGAGCGTGTAGGAGCTCACCACCCCCAACGCCCACAGCACCAGCAGCACCACGAAGATGGTCCACAGCACGTGCAACTCCTTTCTCGGTGCCCGACCGTCTTCGGCGCGTGTCCCATGCCAACCGTCGAGCGTCTCGAGGGTGACTGGCATGGCGCGTGCTGAGTGAGTCATCGTGCCCGGCGGGTTGACCGCGCAGCACCTGCTCTTCTTCGCCATCCTCCTCGGCGCGTTCGTACTCCTCGCGACGGAGCGCATCCGCAACGATGTGGTGGCCGTCATGATCATCCTCGCCCTGGTGGGAACCGGACTGCTCGAGCCGGGGGAGGCTCTCGCCGGCTTCGCCAGCGAGCCGGCCATCGTGGTCGCCAGTGTCTTCGTGCTGAGCGCGGCGCTCTATCGCACCGGCGTCTCCCAGGCCCTCGGGCGTCTCATCGCGCGTCTCGCCGGTGGGAGCTACACGCGCGTCGTCGCCGTGCTGATGTCCTCGGTCGCCCTGATGTCAGCCTTCACGCATCACGTCACGATGACGGCCGTGATGCTGCCGACCACGCTCGACCTCGGCCGCCGGCACAACATCGCGGCATCGAAGCTGCTGTTGCCGCTCTCCTTCGCCGCGTCGCTCGGGACGACGATCACGATCATCGGCGCGCCCGCGTTCCTCGTGGCCAGCGCCGTGCTCCAGCAGGCCGGTCGCCCGGGTCTCGGCATCTTCTCCATCGCGCCGATCGGCCTCGCCATCTCGGCGCTCGGCACGCTCTACATGATGACCATCGGTCGCCTGCTCCTCCCCGAGCGGCAGGCGGCCGCGGCGGCGGCCGAGAAGTTCAGGCTCGACGATTACTTCACCGAGTTGACGGTGCTGCCCGATTCGCCGTTCCTCGACAAGACGGTGTCCGAGATCGAGGAAGACGAGAGCAATCACCTCGCGGTGGTCGGCCTCGTGCGCGACGGCCGCCGTCTGCGCCGGCCGTTCGATCAGCGGCGACTCACGGCCGGCGATGTGTTGCTCGTGCGGACCACGCCCGAAAATCTCGTCGCCTTCCGTGAGGACAACGGCGTCGAGTTGCATCCGGTCCAGCAGTACGGCGCCCGCAACGGCAACGCCGAGGGAGGACTGGCCGCCCAGCGCGACATCGCCGAGCGGCTCGTGCAGGCCGTGGTCGCTCCGGATTCCGACTTCGTCGGGCGCTCGATCGCCGACATCGACTTCCGACATCGCGACGCCGTCATCGTGCTGGGACTCTGGCGGCGTCACGGCTGGATCGAGGAGGAGCTGGCGGACGTCCGGCTGCGCCCGGGCGACGTGCTCGTGCTGCAAGGCGACGACGAGGCGCTCGAGCGCATCGGGAGCGACCGGAGCTTCCTGATGCTGGTGCCGTTCCACGGCCAGGGCACGGTGTGGCGACGGGCGTGGATCGCCGCGGTGATCATGGCCGGCACCGTCGTCGCGGCCACGCTCAACGTTCCCCTGGAGATCGCGGGGCTCGCCGGCGCCGTCGCCATGGTCCTCACCGGCTGTCTGTCGCCCAGCCAGGCCCATCGCTCGATCGACTCGCGCATCTTCGTCTTCATCGCCGGCGCCATTCCCCTCGGCGCCGCGATGGAAAAGAGCGGAACGTCGACGCTCCTGGCGGGATGGCTCCACAACGCGGTCGGCGACTGGAGTCCGTGGCTGGTGCTGTTGACGATCTACGCCGTCGTGGCCTTCGTGACGGAGTTCATGTCCGACGCCGCCACCACGGCCCTGCTCGCCCCGGTGGCGGCCGCCCTCGCCCAGGCGCTCGGACAGCCGCCCGAGCCGTACGTGGTGACCGTGGCGATGGCGTCGGTCACGGCGTTCCTCACGCCCATGGCCCACCACGGCAACCTCGTCGTGTACGGCCCCGGCGGCTATCGCTTCTGGGACTTCGCCCGCGTGGGCGCGCCGCTCACCGTCGCCATCGCGCTCACGGTGACGCTGATGGCGCCGCTCATCTGGCGCTGAGCCGCGGGGCTACTTCTTCGTCGTGGCCTGCTTGGCGATCACCTGGTTCTTGATCTTGTCGTAGGTCGCCTGCGGCACGATCTTCTTGCTGACCAGCTCGTCCTTCCGCTTGTACGGACGATTCTCGATGATCTTCTTGGCGTAGGCGTCGCCGATGCCCGGCAGATTCTGGAGCTCGTCGGCGCTGGCGCTGTTGAGGTCGACCAGGCCTTTCTTCGCCGGGGCCTTCGTCTCGGACTTGGCTGGCGCCTCCTTCGCGGGCGCAGCCTTCGTCTGCGCCCACACGGCGGGACTGCCCAGCATGCCGGCGGCGAACGCGAGCGTCACGAGCAGGGCCATCAATCGCATCATGAGTCCGTCCCTCCGCTTCGAAGAAGTGAGGACCAGTATCTGGCCGTACACAGTACACCGAGACGGCGGCGTGCGTGCGTTGATGCAAATGGCCCAGACGTCGTTCCGCCGAGGTGACATGCTACGTCGCTGCTCGTCCTAAGATGACACACCTCGGGAATGGGCGACCGTTCCAAGTCACCGGAATCCTTGTGGGTGGCTCCAGCGATGGGCCTGGCACCCGCCGTGCACCCTTGTGCGATCGATTCGTCGAGATCGTCGATAAAGGGGGGCGCAAGAGATGACCAGATTCTGGTACACACGGCGGGGCCTCGGCGGCCAGAAGGGTTTCACGCTGATCGAGTTGATGATCGTCGTCGCGATCATCGGAATCCTGGCCGCCATCGCTGTTCCGCTCTACGCCAACATGCAGGCGCGGGCCCGCATCGCGAAGGCCCAGGCCGATATTCGCGGACTCGCATCGGCCGTCAGCATCTACACCGCTCACATGGGGACTCTCCCGAGCGTGCTCGGGCTGCTCACGGCGATCGCCACCAGCCCGCAGAACATCACGGCCGGTCCGTTCATGGCTACGATCCCGACCCCGCCCAGTACGGCGTGGGGCTCCGCGTACAACTTCGCCATCAACGCCGCCCTCGGCACCTTCACGATCTCGGCGGCAGGCGACGGCGCCACCGTCTCGGCTCCGTAGCACTGCCCACGTCCCCCTGATCGCGCGCGGGGGCCTCCCAGGAGGCTCCCGCGCTGTTTCCCGCCCGGGTCAGTCGTCGTCGCTCTTGATCTGCTGGGAGAGGTAGTTGCCTTCGCCGGCTTGCTCGATGAGCGTGAGCTGGGCTTCGATCCAGTTGGCGTGCTCTTCTTCCGATTTCAGGATGCCCTCCAGGAGGTCGCGGCTGCCGTGGTCCCCGAGGCTCCGACACGTCTCGATCGCCTGGTTCAGCATGGTGACGGCTGCCTTCTCCAGCTCGAGGTCGAGCCGGAGCTGTTCCGGGACGGTCTGGCCGACGTTGACCTTGCCGAGCTTCTGCACATTCGGCGTGCCTTCGAGGTAGAGAATCCGCGCGATGAGCTCATCGGCGTGGCGCATCTCGCCGATGGACTCGCTGCGGATTTTCTTCCAGAGCCGCTCGTAGCCCCAGTTCTCGCACATGCGCGCGTGGATGAAGTACTGATTGATCGCGGTGAGCTCGGCGGTGAGGACGTCGTTCAGCAGTGCGACAACCCGGTCGTGACCCTTCACGGGCAACCTCCGGAGCGGAACGGCTAGCTACCTGGTGCCGTGAGAGTACCCTGGGGTGGTTTGTCGCTCAATCCAGTCTGCAATCATGGGAAGGCACGCACCACAGTCGCTGCCGGCGCCGCAGGCGGACGTCACCGCGTCGACGCTGGCGGCGCCCGACGCGATCGTTTCGCCCAGCATCTGCTCGCAGACGGCTCGACAGAGACAGACGATCACGCTCACTCCGCGACGATTCGGCCGGTGGTCTGTTTGTTGAAGTCATCGAGGAACGGATACGTCCCGGGCTTGAGCGCGCGGATGCGAACCTTGACCGTCTTGCCGGCCGGTACCACTTTCTCGGTGCGGAGGTCCTTGCTCTCGAACTCGGCCGCCTTGTCACCCTTGTTCGTGATGACCAGGATGAAGGGGGCATTGGCTTTGACCTTGATCTCGTCGGGCTGGAACTTGCCTTTCTCGATCAGGAGGGCGATCTCCGGGGGGTCCGCTGCGAGCGCACTGCCCGCCACCACGGTCCACGCCATCGCGAGCAGCACCAGCACGAGCCGTCGCTCCATCGCGTCCTCCCGTCAACCTTAGGCCCCGTGTCGACCCGGTATTAGGGTGGCTTAATTTACGTACGCCGTCAACGGCTATTTTCTGCCGGCCCCACCCCGGCCAGGCGCGCGAGCTCGGCGAAGGAGCGTACGACCACATCAGGCTCGGCGGCCGTCGATCCCTGGGGGGCGTAGAGGACGGTCGGCATGCCGACCCCGCGCGCGCCGAGGATGTCGGCGCCGAGGCTGTCGCCGACCATGACGACCCGGCTCGGCGGCAACCCGAGGCGCTCGAGGGCCATCCGGAAGAGCGGAGGCTCCGGCTTGCCCACGACGACCGGCTCGACGCCGCCGGCCGCCACCGCGACCGCCTTGACGATCGCCCCGCACCCGGGCAGGAACTCTCCGCCCTCGACCGGGAGCCGCGGGTCGACGTTCGGCGTCACCAGCCGTCCGGTCGCGGCCGCGGCACGAGCGGCCACGGTCAGGCGCTCGTACGTCAGGTCGAAGTCGTTGCCGACGGCCACGACCGTCGCCGCCCGCCAGTCCTTGAAGTCGACGATGGCGTGGCCGGCACCGGCGATCGCGTCCTCCATCTCGCGGGCACCCATGACGAGCACGCGCGAGCGACTCCAGCGCTGCGTGATGACTTCACCGATGATCTCGAGCGGGCTGAGGGCGTGCTGGGCCACGGTGACGCCAAGGGCGTGCAATCGCTCACGGAGGTCGGCGCCGGTCGCCCGCGAGTTATTGGAGACGAACGCGAGTCGCCGGCCGGCCCGGTCGAGGGCGGCCAGCGTCTCGCCGGCCCCGGGATTCAGGACGTTGCCGTTCCAGACGCACCCGTCGAGATCGAACACGAACCCGGCGAGCGCCCCGAGCTCCACGGCGGCCACGCCGCCGCTCAGTCGCGCTCGGTGCGGCGGAATTCGGCGATCGCGTCGGCGTACACGGCTTCGGTGCGCTCCGCCACGCTCGCCCACGCGAACTTTTCCTCGACGCGGCGCCGGCCGGCCTGGCCCATCGCCCGCGCCTCGGCGGGATCGTCGAGCAGGCGGCGAATAGCGGCGGCGAGCTCGTCGGGTCGCGACGGCGGAAGCAGGATGCCCGTCTTGCCGTCCTCGACCACCTCGACGATGCCGCCGACCGCCGAGGCGACGACCGCCGTCCCGCACGCCATCGCCTCGAGGTTGATGAGGCCGAACGGCTCGTAGACCGACGGACAGACGAAGACGGAGGCGTGACTGTAAAGCTGGACGACTTGATCGACCGGCACCATCCGGTTGATCCAGTGCACGTTCGGATGGCGAAGCACCGTGCGACGCAAACGCTCCTCGATCTCGGGCGTGTCGGGCGCCGACGCGCAGAGCACGACCTGGACGCCGTTCGGGAGATTGGGCGCGGCGGTCAGCAGGTCGAAGATCCCCTTCTGGTCGGTGATGCGCCCGACGAACAGCACGTAGGGCGTCCGGACGCCGAGCGCGGTCAGCGCGTCCTTCTTGTCGGTACGCTTGAAGCGATCGGGATCGATGCCGTTGTGGATGACGACCACCTTGGCCGGATCGACCTGGAAGTGGCGCAGGATGTCCGCGCGCATGCCGGTCGAGACCGCGATGACGCGATCGGCCGCCTGCACGGCCGTCTTCTCGATCCACGAGGACAGGAGATACCCACTGCCCAGCTGATCGGCTTTCCACGGGCGCAGCGGCTCCATGCTGTGCAGAGTCACGATGAGCGGGATGCGATGGAGCGTACGGATCCACAGTCCCGCCATGTCGGCGTACCACGTGTGGGCATGCGCGACGTCGGCGTCGACGGGATCGCGCGCCATGGCCAGGTCGATCGACAACGTCTCGAGCGCCGGCGCGTAGCGCGCTCCATCGTTGCCGGCGGCGAGACGCTCCCACGGCGTGTAGCCCCGCACGGCGACGCGCTCGGAGGACGCCTCCGGTCGCCGCTCGCCGAAGCAGCGCACGTCCACCGGCATGCGACGGCTGAGCGCGCGCGTCAGCTCGTCGACGACGACACCGGCGCCACCATAGATGTGCGGCGGATACTCGCGCGTGAGCATGAGGGCTTTCATTGGGCCGTAGAATACCAGACATGCGAGATGCGATCGTTCACGGCCTGCTATGCGTCCTCGTCGTCGCGGCGGCCGCCGCGCCCGTTGTCGGCCAGTCTCGGTGCGCGCCCTCGCGACCCGACGCCCTCGGCCCGTTCTACACCGCGAATGCGCCGGAGCGCGCGACGACGGGCCGCGGTCTGGTCGTGACGGGGCGCGTCCTGACCATCGAGCGTTGCACGCCCCTGGCGCGCGCCCGGCTCGAATGGTGGTCGGCGAACCCGAGCGGCGACTACGACGACGCGCACCGGGCCACGCAGGCCGCCGATGACGAAGGGCGGTATCGCTACGAGACCGATGTTCCCGGCAAGTACCCGGGCCGCCCGCTGCACGTGCACGTGCGCGTGACGGCGCCGGGCCATCGGGCGCTCGTCACACAGATCTACCCTCAGCCGGGTCAGTCGGCGGTCGGCGTGGACTTCGTGCTGATTCGGGAGTGAGTCAGCGGCCTGCCGCCACGGGCTCGCCGTCGAGCACCGTGCGCAGGTGGTGGGCGAGACTGTCGGCCGTGAACGGCTTGGCGATGAACGGGATCTCGGCCGAGTGGACGCCGCGGCGGACGATGGCGTCTTCGGTGTACCCGGACATGTAAGCGACGCGTGCCCGCGGGCAGATCTCGGCGATACGGGTGGCCAGCTCGCGACCCGACATGCCGGGCATGACGACGTCGGTGAGGACGACGTCGATGTCGTCGCGATGACGGCGAGCAATCGCCAGCGCCTCGTTCGGGGAGGTCGCCGACAGCACCGTGTAGCCGTAGAGCACGAGCGCGTCGCGGGCGAACTCGCTGACGTCCGGCTCGTCCTCGACGATCAGGATCGTCTCACGCCCACCGGCCGCGCTCCCGTTCGGCCCGGGCGCGTCCGGGCGGACGTCGGCGGCCACGCTCGGCAGGTAAATCCGGAAGGTCGTGCCGCGCCCCACGTGACTGTCCACCACGATCTGGCCGCCGCTCTGCTTGATGATGCCGTACACCGTGGCCAGACCGAGCCCGGTGCCGCGGTTCATGGCCTTCGTCGTGAAGAACGGCTCGAAGATCCGCTCGAGCGTCGCGGCGTCCATTCCCTCACCCGTGTCCTGCACGCTGAGCATCACGTACGGTCCGGGCACGGCCTCGCTCTCCGCGCCGAGATCGTCGCGCGTGAGCGAGACGTTGGCGGTGCAGAGCTCGATGCGGCCCCCGCGCGGCATGGCGTCACGCGCGTTGACGAGCAGATTCACGAGCACCTGATCGATCTGGGCGGGATCGGCCAGCACCGTGCCCGAGTCGACGTCGGGCAGGAACGTCACCGTGATGTCCTCGCCGAGCAGCCGCTCGAGCACCGGCAGCATGGCGCGGACCTGCTCGTTCACGTTCAGGCGCTTCGGGGCCAGGAGCTGCTTGCGGCTGAAGGCCAGGAGCTGGCGCGTGATGTCGGCCGCGCGGTCCGCGGTGCTCTGGATGATCTCGATCTTGCGCCGGCTCGGGTGGTCGGGGCCCAGCTCGCGCATGAGCATGACGCTCCGGCCCGAAATCACGGTGATGAGGTTGTTGAAGTCGTGAGCGATACCGCCGGCCAGACGGCCGACCGCCTCCATCTTCTGGGCCTGCAGGAGCTGCTGCTGGGCCACCGAGAGCTTGTCGTAGGCCGCGCGAAGCTCCTGGTAGAGCCGCGCGTTGTTCATCGCGATGGCCGCGTGGTGGGCGAACGTCTGGGCGAGATCGATCTCCTCGTCCGCATAGATCCGGCCGATCCCGTCGCCGACCATGAGGGACCCGATCGCGGTGCCCCGCACCATCAGCGGGACCGCGAAGGCGGCCCGATATTGCGACCGCTCGATGTCGGCGCGGAGTCGATCCTCGAGCGTGATGCGTGGATCCGTCAGGACGTCGGCGCTCTGCACGGGAGTCCCGGTCTCGAGCGCCATGGCCACCGTCCCGGTCGCGCGGGGAATGTGCCAGCCCCGCCGCTCGGGCGCGCCGACCTCGCTGACCAGGACGAGGTCGCTCGAATCCGGATCGGTGCGATAGAGGACGACCATTGGAGCGCCGAGCAGCCGCGCCATCGCGTTGACGACGGCTTGCGCCACGCTCTCGGGCTCCAGTGACTCGGACACCAGCGCCTTCACGTCGTTGAGGCTTTCGGCGGCACGGCGACGGTGCTCGGCATCGGCCAGCAAGAGGGCACGGTGCTCC
>WNGM01001378.1_pt1 | contig 19537 bp, 15 predicted proteins | sample 5400571 | NCBI WGS metagenome assembly WNGM01 (sample SAMN13153378, study PRJNA577476) | soil metagenome | isolation source: 100 cm soil or saprolite under Garry oak tree replicate 2 | place: USA:California | collected 2016-06-15 | reverse complement strand
TGCTTCGAGCGCGACGCGCAGGAGGAACCTGAAGAGGTCCACGTTGTTGTGCTCAGTGGCGAGGCAGGCTAAGTATAGGTAGGGAATCGGCGCCCCGCCACCCGGAAGAGGCTTGAGCGGCGTCAGCGCGGCGAGCGCGTTGTAAAGAGGCCGCAGAAGCGCGAGCCGCACGGGGTATCGCTCGATGTGGGTTTGCCTGAACTCCGTCTGGTCCCAGGCGGCGAGCGTGCCGACGATCTCTCCTCCACGGATCGCAAGAAAAAAATCCGACGCCCTCAGCCCGAGGAAGCGGCCCGCCGGGAAATCCTTCTCCCGATACACCGGCGAAAACTGTTTGCCAGCGGCTTCGCGGTTCAAGAAGGCGACGATGTCTCCAAGCCGGGAAGGCGAGCCCTTTTCCAGCGAGACCCCAGCGACCGGCGCCTGCTTCACCGGAAAACCGAGAGGCAACGCGGGAGTGAGGACGCGGCCCCAATCGACATAGAGCGGCAGGCCCGCCCGGCCGCCGAGCAGCGCGGAAAGCGCCGGCGCGTTCCCCTCGTAGATCACAGTCGTGTAGAAGGGCACGGGATCATCAGCGTGGAGCCGGCGCAGCATGCGGTAACCGCGCGCGAGCAGGGCACTGCTGCGATGCTTCGCGGCGAGACGAAGATCGGAAAGATAGCCGATGCGCCGCGGCTCGCCGTCGACATGGGCGAAAACCGTGCTGCGGCTGCCCAACCCGATCAGCTCGCCATTTGCGCCGTCTGTGCACTTGACGACCTGCGTCGCATCTCCCTGCACGCGGCAGCCCGCGAAAAAATCGGGCTCGCGGCGAAAGCTCACGGCGACGTCGCCTTCCATGCACTCGGCGGCCATGCGCGCGCGCAGCCGCGCGTCGTCGTCGGAACCGGCGAGCTCGATGCGGAAGCGGCTCGCGCTCATGACGTGTCGAACCATGCCGCCGAGCCGGGATCGCCCGAAAGAACCGGCGGCTTGATGTCCCCAAGCCGCTGCTTGCGCGCAAGCCGCTCGCGCGTCCAGGCCTCAAGCGGCCGCACGCAGCGCACCGCGGCAAGCGGCGCGAGCTGCCCGAGCCGGCGCGCGCGGGCGTACTGCGGATTCTGTTCGAGCGAGCGGTCCGCGGTTTGTGCGATCCACAGCGAATTCTCGCGCGATACCTCGGCGGCATCGAGGTAGAGCGCATAGCCAAGCTTGGAGGTGTTGACCGGCGCGAGCAGCGAGAACCCCAGCTTGAATGGGGCGAGCGCCGAAAGCACGAAAGCTTCGGTTAGTTTTTCGCCGCACAGATCCGCGCTTGATTCGCCGCGACCCAGAAATTCGAGCATGGGCGCCTCACCCGCGAATCCGCAGACACGCACTCGGTCACCGATGGCGTAGCGATACAGGCCGCCTTCGGTGGTCATCAGGGTCTCGTATTCACCGCCGACCGCGACCTCGCTTGCCTCGAAGCATCGTCCGAATTCGTCGCGAAACTCGAAGTATCCCGAATCGACTGCAAGCACCGGCATGGGCAAGCCTTCCAGGGGAACAGTGACGACGCCCTCGGTCGCGAGCAGCCCCTTGCCCTGCAGGCGCACACCGGGCAGACGCCTGCGCAGGAGGTCGGCGTACGGGCGAGACGACGCTTGGTCCCAGCAGCTGAGAACCGCAAGCGGTTTCGCGGCTAACTCGGTCTTGTCCAGAAGCTCAAAAAGGAAGGTCGGACTCCAGACCGAGATCAGCGCGAGATCCTCGCACGCGTCCAGATATCGGCAAGTCACCTCGCGCCAGCGAGCGAGGTCTTCGAGGGCGCCGACCTCCGGCGGCACCGCGAGCGTCTCGAGCACGAGCGGTGCGAGCGCCTCGCCGAAATAGGCCGCGTCGCTCGAAAGTCCGATCGGCGATCCCCCTGCAGTTTTGCGCGGGGTGCGTCCCGCGGGTGAGATCGACCAGTACGCGCGCCCACGCGAGATCGAAGGGTAAGCGTTCGCCAAGTCGTCGAGCCAGGCGAGCAGCGCGCGCCGAAACGCTTCTAGCAGCCCTGCGGTGTAAGGGATGAGCTTCGGACCGGCCGTGCTGCCGCCGGTTTCCTCGAACGCAACGAGGGGCTCGGCGACGAGCACGTTGGGCTCGCCCCGTTCCATGCGACCGATGGACTCGCGCAGGTCGTCGTAGCGCACGACCGGCACGCGGTCACGGTACGCCTCCGGCGAGGCGATCTGCGCGAAACCGTACCGGCGGCCGTAGTCGCTCGGCGCGTTACGCTCGAGGATGGAGCGCAGGCGCGCGTGCTGGATCGCCCGCGCCCGCGGAAGAGAACTGCGGAAGCGCCTGGCACATCCCGCGATCGATCGATACAGGAGATGAGGCATCATCGAAACCCGCAACAAAAGCGCGCCGCGCGTACGAGCGCAAATTCTCGACCGCCAACTCGGCCAGGCAGCACAGTTCGTCGCCTTGCGAGTAGCGCGGATTGCGTTCCAGGAAAAAGCGCACTTCCGGCCGCGCAAGGAGAGCCGGCCGGATCACCGCCCACTCCGGTTTCAGATGCCCCCGGGATTCCTCGAAGTGCACGATGCTGCGCGCATCCAGATACGCCGCGCCGAAGCGCGCCCGCGCGAGGACGTCAAGACAGGCTTGAGCTTCCGCCGGCGTCGGATCATGCGGATTGGGAAAGTAACGATGGGAGAACGCGCCGAGGTAACGATACGTTCGATGTCCTTTCGTGATCAGGAACCAGTACAACGGCGTATCCGGATCGGAGCTCTTCAGCACGCCGGCAAACCGGCAAAAAGCCGTGGCAAGCGCCTGGTCTCCCCAATAGCGATGATGGATGATGGTGTCGCCCGAGTAGATCGCCCGGCGCCTCGCGCCCGCGGCGGCGAAGTCCGTGACTGCCAGCGTGGTAAAGCCGCGCAAGGCGGCGCCTTCGCGCAGCTCGATGACCCAATCCTTGGCGGCGAGATCCTTTGCGAACCGCTCCGCCGACGAAGCGTCGTAGTAGGACGCATACAGCGAATACATGTCCCGCAAGTCTTGCACGCTAAGTTCACCGCGCGGCCGAATATGGGATACGAGTCTTTGCATGCAGCCAGCGGAAAAGGAAAAAGGGAAAGTAGAGCGACAAGCTTACTACGACTGTAATCGTCACGCGCAGGACCTCGTTGTACCTCGGATCGTCGGGCACGAAGTAGACGGCCTGTTCGCCGCTGGTCGTGAAGTGCGCCTGCATGTACCACGCGAAATACATTTCCGGCAGGAAAGCCGCCGCGGTGACAGCGAGATGCACGGTCGCGACCCGGTCGATGGGCAGGCGCGGCCGCCCCGCGCGAAGCGCAAGGGCTGCGAGTGCGATCACGCACACGAGGTCATGGGCGATGCCGTACCAAGTCGACCAGTTCAGCAATACGTAGAGCATCCACAGCTCGGCCGCGCCGCGGGCGAGCATGAGAACGAGGAGCACCGCAAACGCCTGCCGCAGCCCCCGGGAAATCCTTCCGTCTGCGGCCAGGAGCGCCGGCACCACCGCCCACAGCGCGATCGCGTAGCCAAGCCAAAGGAGCTTCGGGACCGAGATTTCGCCGCCGACAGGACGAACCCGATTCTGGATCCAGTAGAATGCCACCGTCGCCACGACAAGCACCGCGAGGCTCGCCGCCGCGGTTCTCGCCAGCGCGCGCTCAGAGACGAATGTCCACATCGTATTGCTCACCCGCCGCGGGCGGCGGCTCGCCGCGCGCGAGCGCACCTCGCCACGCCGCAATGTGTTTCACCAGCAGGTCCGCGCGCGTGCTCGCAAACCGAGGCTCGCCGAAGCGCGCGATATTCGCGTACTGCGCATTGAGCATCTCGACATCCTGGCGAATGATGCGGCGGGCGAGCGGCTCGAAAGCAAGGCGCACCAGCCATCCCAGTCCCGGATAACGGAACGAAATCACCGTATAGACGTCAGTGGTGCATCCGTCGATCGCACTGCATGAGGACATGATCGTATACCTGAGGCCGTTCGGGAACTCGTAGTCGACGAAACTTGTGCGAGGCGCAATGAACCGATCGACATGGCGCATTCGGCCCCCACGCGGCGCGAGCAACCACCACACAAAGCTCCTCTCCCGCGGTTCCTCGAAGAACTCGGCCTCCGCGCCGTCGGCGAGCGTGCGTACCCGGGCGCGCACGGGTTTCCCTGTCGGCGCGCGAAACCAGTAGCGATGCAAGAACGTCGCGTGCGGGCAATCTAGAAAATTTTCCAGGCAGGCTATCACCGGCGCCCTGAATCTCGTTTTCATGACGAAGCTGGTCCAACCCCGTTCGCCAAGATGAGGAAACGATAACGGAGACGCCCGAGGCGCGCTTTCCAGGGACACCCACACGAACCCGTCCTGCTCTACCGCGGGGTAAGATTTGGCAGCGAGATCGCGCTCGGCGCCCTCGAGCTTCGCAAGCGCCGGTACTTCCGCGACGGCGCCGGTGTGATCGTAGGTCCAGCCGTGGTAGGCACACCGGAGCCGGCCTTCGCTCACTCGACCCACCGAGAGAGGCGCGTTGCGATGCAAACACCGGTCCTCGAGGGCGACGGCGCGGCCTTGTTCATCACGGAATAGCACGAGCGGCCGCTCGTCGAGGACAACCCCGAAAGGCGAGCCGGACTTCAGCTCATTTGACAGGCAAGCGACCAGCCAAGTGTTAGCGCGAGAATGACCCTCCGACATTCTTGTCTCGAAACTTCTGTCCGGAATCCAACGTGGATATGAACACTGCCGTTCTGCGGTTTGGCTCACACCACCTTAATTCCCGCCTCCTTGATGAGTTTAGCGTACTTCGCCGTCTCGGACTCGATGAACGTAGCGAACCGCTCGGGCGTGCTGTAGCCGGCGTCCACGCCCAGATCGGCGAACTTCTTCTTGACTTCCGCGTCCTGCATCACGTTGACCAGATCAGTGTGGAACTTGTCGGCGATCGCCTTCGGCGTTCCCGCCGGCATGAACACGCCCCACCAGTTCACCGCGACGAGGCCGGGCACGGATTCCGCGCGCGGCGCTGAGCAGGATCTCGCCGCCGCTGCGAAATTCAAGGCGACGCCGGCTGGGGCGCGGGGCGCCGGCTCGCGGCACCGCGCTCATCGCGCAAGCCGTTGATAAAAACTGCTGCTGAAGACCTCGTCCGGATCGTATTGCTTTTTCAAAGCGATAAACCGGTCCCAGTTCGGGTAGGCCCGGCGCACCTGCGCGACAGTCGCGGGGATGAAGGTCAGGTAGAAGCTTCCTCCGTGGTCGAGGCAGGCATTGACCAGCTCGTTTGAGACGCTCTCGTAGATCTTTACCCAGGCCGGGTCGTCCTTGTTGGCGAAATAACAGGGCAGGAAGCACATCACGTCCTGCCGCGAGCAGGCGAGCAGCGCCTCGCTGTTGGCCGGCATGAAGCGGAAGTGATTAGTGAGCAGCTTTATATCGTTCCCGTGCGAGCCGAGGATCTCGCCGGCTTTCTTGACGAAGCCGGGGAAGTTGTCCACGGGGATGTAGTATTTTTGCAGCAGCATGTCCCGAAAAGCCCTCGGCGGATTGTCCCACAGCAACAGCCGGCGGCTGCGCAGCGTCGTTTCGGCATTGGCGCTGTCGATCCACATCGTATGGAAAGCGCGGCGGCGGACGAAGGTAAACATCCGCTGCAGCCACGCGAAGATATCGAACAGGATCGGATTGGTCTCGTCGCGCTTGAGCGCGCTGAGATCGGAACTGCCCGCCGCGTCGGCGTAGCGGTAGGTCACGTAGAACCCGAGCTTGCAGTCCGAGCTGAAAAATCCGTAGCAAAGCGGCGTGTTGCGCGGGTCGCGCCGGACGCGCTCCACGTAGGCCTTGAGCAGGGCGTCCGTATTCATGTAGACCGATTCGCTTTTTTCGACGACGCGGTCCTCCACCAGCTGGAAGGTCACGTCGACGACGATGCCGAGGAGCCCGTAGCCCCCGATCGCCCCGGTGAACAGATCGGGATTCTGGGTGCGGCTCGCGTTCACGATCTCGCCGTCGGCCTTCAACAGGCGCAGCGACAGGACGTGCGCGATGATCGGGCCATAGTCGATGGATTTCCCGTGGATGTTCGCGGCGATCGAGCCGCCGACGGTGAAATTGTCGAACTCCTGCTTGGTGGAGATCGCCAGGCGCTTGGGCTCGAGCGCCTGCGTGAGCTGCCCCCAGGTCGCGCCGGCTTGCACCCGGAGGGTCTTTTTCGCTTGGTCGAGCTCGAGGACCTGATTGAGCCCGAGGATGTCGATCATGATGCCGCCGTCCACGATGGATTGCCCCAGGGCGCTGTGGCCGGCGCCGCGGATGGAGATCTTGAGCTTGTTCTGAGCGGCGTATCTCACGACGGCCTGCAGCTCGGCTTCGGTCTTCGGGCGCGCGATCTGCGCCACGTTCGCATGGACCATGCGTCCCCAGTCGGTCATGTTCTGACCGGAAACTATGGGCAGTTCCGCGGGAATGGGATTCACGTTTGCTCTCCTTCGGCTCCGGCTGACTTCACGAGGGATTGCGGCCGCGATGCTTCTCCAAGAACTGCACCAGACGGGGGAAGATGTCGACGTGACAGTTCTTGCCCATGAATACGTCCTGGTGGCCGTAGTTCGGAAACACGTGCAGCTCGTGGCGGCCGGGAACGATTTTTTGCAGGCGCTCATAGCACACGATGTTCGAGTCGGTGAACACGTGATTCTGCTCACCGGTCATGAACAGGACCGGCGTGTCGATGTCCTTGGCATAGTCCATATAGTTGTCCGGGAGCGATTTGTATTTGGGATCCTCCGGCGCGTACTTCACCGCGGTGCTGTCCGAGAACACCATCTTCATCACGTGCCGGTAGTAATGCACGGCGACTCCGCCGTACAGGTCTCCGCCGCGCCGGTGGGTGACGTCGTCCAGGTTCTCGTGCCTGTACAACGCGGGAAAGCCCGTGCCCCACATGAAGCTGAGCATGTGACACTCCGGCACGTTGCACTCCCGGTGGAAGGCGGAGACCCCCCAGGACAGCAGCTTCCCCATCGAGAACCCGGGCTCGCGGCGCCAATAGGGGTTCACGTATTCCAGTCCTAGGACATACTCGAACATGAAGGGACCCATGACTCCCTTGAACTTGGACCAGGTCGGTATGCGCGGCGTGAGCGAGACGCTGTTCGAGATCACGCTCGAGATGCCGGTCGTGACCTTGCCGAACAGGCTCATCATGAAAGACACCGAGCCCAGGCAGTGGCAGATCACGTGGATGCGGCGATTCGGTCCGCTGTGCCGGCGCACCGCATCGAAAGCCGGCGGAAAATCGAACAGCGCAATGTCGTCCATGTTGAAACGATTGCGGTGCAGGTTGTAGCCGTGCCGGTTGCTCATGCGGAAATCCAGCGTCCATACATCGGTGAAGCCGCGGTCGAGCAGGAACTGCACCAGGCTGTAGTGCTCGGGCATGATGTACATGTCGCTGGAGGTCGTCAGTCCATGGACGATGACGACCACGTCGTCGCAGGGCTTGCGCAGGAAGCGCAACAGGCTCAGGCTCAGCTTGTCCGCAGTGGTGAACGGATGCGTGCTCACCTCCGCGTTGGTCACGCCCTCGGTCGTGTAGAGCGGGATCTCGCGCTCGAACGGCGCCATCTTCGGCATCCAGGAGGCGCCGTAGGTCTGCCACAGGCTGCCCAGGAAATATTTGCCGAAGCGCTCCACCCCCTGCATGCGCTCGGAGAAAGTGCTGCCGCTCGCGCGGATCGTCGTCAGCTCCTTCAGGAAATCCACCGGTTCGATGCGCAGAATCCCCGCGGCCTGGACCCGCGCCGAAGCCTCGGCCGCAGCTTCGATATGCCCACCGAAGACGTTGACGAAAAGCGTCGTCGTGTCCTTCCAGATGTCCGGGCCCACGTCGTCCTGGACGTTCTTGAAGCCGCTCAGCGTCAAGGGCTGGCCGGCGCCGTCGCGGAAGAACAGCCGATAGCGCATCTCCCGGCGATTGCGGTCCGCGGCGTGCACGAACAAGTTGAAAGTCCCTTTTTCGACGACCCTCTTGCCGCCGTAACAAGGGGCATCGACGTAGCCGATGGTCTCGGCCTGGTGCTCCGGGGAGCTCAGGAAACCATCGAGGTCGTCGGAGCGGATCGTGAGGTGAAACATCAGGGAGGTGCCGCCGGACTTGCCCTGGTCGTAGCCGTCCTGGAAGTTGGTCTGACCGAGGGTCATAAACCCTTTCATGTCCTCGGTGAATTGAAACGACGTCAGTTTGGTCTTCGCGTCCATGGTTGTCCTCCCGTTTACTGCGTGAGCGTCAGCGCAAGAACCGGTCCCTGGGTCGGCCGGCGACGATGAAAAAGATGAATGCCGCGTGATTCATGCCGGGTCACAAGTCGGCATCCGGCGCGAGGCCGGTGATGCCCTCGGCCACTCGCTCGGAGAGCGCCGAGATGGTGGCGATCGGATTGGCGCCCAGGGCGGTGGGCACGATCGATCCGTCCGCCACGTAGAGGCCCTTGTAGCCGAATACCTGCCCCATCGCTTGCGGCTGGGCGCTGGTCAGACCTTCTGCGGGACTGTCCGCCAGCCGGCAGCCGCCGAGCGGATGCACGGTGATGTTCTGGCGGAACGGCCACCACCAGTTGGGCATGGGCACGAAGGCCTTGGCGCCCACCTGGCGGCGGAAACGCTCGCCGGCATCGAGTATGGCCTCGTACAGCGGCATGTTCTCCCCCCGCGGCCAGTCGATCTCGAGATAGCCGGCGGCGTTGAGCCTGGCGACGCCCTTGGCGTTGTCCAGGCCCATGCACAGCAGCACGCTGGTGGAGTAGGACATGTCCCCGCCCAGGATGTCGCCCATCGCGAACCCGATACGCTCCATGGAAGATCCCGACAAGAGACGGCGCAACCCGTCCTTGATCGCTTTCCAGATCGCGGCAAGGTGCGACACGCTGGGCCGCATCCCCTCCACCATCCAGGCCGCGAACGCCGGATAGCTTGCGTCCTCCAGCAGAAAAGCGCGCCGCCTGTCGAAATCGCTGAACAGGTTGAAGTCGGTCCGTTGCGTGATGACCGGGCCATAGTTGGGATCGGCGGGCTGATCGCCCTCGACCACGAAGGACAAAAAATCGCCGTTGCCGGAGAAACGCTTGCCCAGATTGTCGTTGAGCCCGGGCAGGGTCTTGAAGACGTCCCGGCAGCGCAGCAGCAGCTCGTTGGAGCCCAAGGTGCCTGCGGAAACCACGACACGGCGGGCGCTCGCCGATATCTCTTGCCCGCCGTTCAGGTCACGGTAATGGACCCGGTACCCATTGCCGCCGTCGGCACCGGCATCGTCCCGCCCGGCGGCATTCAACGGCACGATCCGTTCGGCCAGGTGCTCGGTCAGGATCCGGGCCCCGTAGCGATGTTCTGCGACGAATAGATAATTCAGATCCACGGTGTTTTTCGAATGCGTGTTGCATCCGACGTCGCATTCGCCGCAATACACGCACGAGGTCTGCAGCGCCCCGTAGCGGTTTTTTTCCTGGACGCCGATCGGCGTAGGCTTGTCGAAATCGTTGCCGAAGAAGACGTTGATGTCGCAGAGCTGCGAGTCCCGGCCTTCTTTTCGGGCGACCTCCCGGAACAGCTCCGCGCGCACCACGCGCCGGCGCGGGTCTGCGTTTTGGGGGATCGGCCGGGCCCCGAGCACCGCCTTGGCGACCTGGTAGTAGGGCTCCAGGCCGGACTGGGTGATCGACCTGGGCCAGCCCTCGGCGAACACCGCCTCCGGCGGGCGCATAAAGACGTTCGCATAGATCAACGATCCGCCGCCGTACCCGGCGCAGACGACCGCATTCATTCCGCGAAAGTTGCGGATGTCGAACATCCCGTGCGATTCGTCCTCCGAGAGGTGTTTCGGACGCGCCCTGTCCTCGTCCGGGAGGTTCCAGAAATTGCGCGCCATCGCGTGCGGCGTGCGCGGGAACGAGCCCATCAGGTAACGTTTCCCGCGCTCGAGGACCAGGACCTTGTTCGGCCACGCTTTCGAAGTGCGGCAGGCGAGGACGCCCCCGCCAAAACCGCTGCCTATCACCACGACCTCGTAGTCGTGCGATATTGTCGTCATCTGGAGTCCTCCCTCTCATTTGCGAATCAAGACGGGCGATTCGATCAGCTCCGGACCGGTCGCCGCGAAGTCGGCGGAAACCATCTCCGGTCCGGCGCCGCCATCGCGCGCTTTCCACTTGCGCGGCACGCGGCGAATTCCCACCGGATAGAGGGTCAGGTTGCCTTGGGCGTCGATTTTCATTCTGAGGAAATTTTTCCAATCTTCTATCGCAAGCGAGGAAAATGCCTCGTTGGAGTGACGACCGAAGACGTTGATCGATACAAGCAGGTAGATTCCCACTATGAACGGGCCGACGATCCAACCCGCGATCAAAATGAAAGCGCCGGACAGCATAAGCTGGTACGTATCGCCGAACGGGAAGCCCAGCGCAACGGCGAAACGGGTTGCGCCCCAGCCGATCAGAAACACCGCGAGCAAATGCGTCAAGCCATGGACGGTGCCCGCCACGAACCGATAGCGCCGGGAGTGCGTATCGGTAAACAGCCAGAACGCCAGGAACACGGCGACCACCCAAAACGCGGCGACTTGGGAGCCGAGCGCGGCCTTGAACGCCACGCGCAAGGCTTCCCGGAACTGGCCGAGTCCGTAGGGGGTGAGATCGATCATCATCGACCACGCCGTCAGCAGGTAGAGCACGCCGGTGACCGCCCCGAACGATAAATTCAGAAAAGGAAAAAACAGATTCCGCCAGGCGAGCGAGCGCGACGTTTTCGGATCGGGAAAACTCTTCTTGAGCTCGAAGCCGTTCGCAAGCGTCGATACGTCCGGCCCGTGGGTCGGATGCAGGAAGGCCCCGCCGCCGCCTGCGGTTATTTTTTGCCTGCCATCCGGATCTGCGTGCCGCCGGTAATGGTGCAAATCCCCCGCCAGGAACACCGCGACCTTCCCTCCAAGCTTTCTTTCAAGGAACGCGAGGTTATTTTCATTGTAGTCGGAATCGATTTGCCCATACGTTTTGGCGTAAATCCAGTGCGGCTCCGCATCGCAAAGAATGACGCGATCGTCCGGAGCCATTTTCGCGGCCACCGACTCGAAGTACTCGACCTGCGGCTGATCGAGATCCGAACCGAGCTGCACGTCGGTGCCGATCAGCCACCAGCCGCGGGGAAGTTTTGCCGCAAAGTAGCTGCGAGCCTGGTTGGTTTTCCATCCGGCAAACCACCTTCCCGAGCAAAACAGCCTGGTGAAAGACACCAGACTGTCGTACCAATCGTGATTGCCGGGGACGGCGTAAACCGACGGATGGGGCGGAACCGTCGTGCGAAGCGCGGCCTCGTAGGGCCCGACCAAGCGCTGTTCATATTCGGTGCGGCTCGCCGCGGGATAGACTTCGTCGCCCCCGAACACCAGGATTGAGCCCCGCTTCGTCTCGTGGCTGTTGCCCCGGTCGTCCTTGAGCGTCAGCGCGGGCTGCGCGAGCGCGCGGGCGATGGCGTAGGTGGAGTTCCATCCGTCGCCGACGTCCGCCACGTAGTCGATCCACAGCGGCTCGTCCGCAGCGACGTTTCCGTGGTCTTCGTCGACGCGGATCGGGGATGCGGCGAGCGCTTCCAGCAGCCGGAAATCGCCGTGCCGGCCGAACAAGGTCGAGGCCGCGACGTCGATTCCGGTACGGACGAGCTGGAGCGGATCGTACCAGCGGACCATCGGCATCTGTCTGGGTTGAGACATCGAATTCCTCTCTCTAGAAGCTCAGTTCCTTGGTGTTCCTTGGTAAGGAAGTTGACCGCGACGTCCAGGCATGTTTCTTAAAAAGGCTCCGGTTTCAAGGACGGGATTGGGCCGTAGCACGGCCTTCGAGTTTAGCGACTCGGTTCCCTTGCGATCTGAGTGCTGCCGACCTGGGTGTTAGTGATGGGAGCAGCTTAGTTTCGGTCCGGCACGCGCGCCGTTAAGCTCCCCACCGGTAAAGTGTGAAATATTTACATCCGCCACGGCGGCAGCCTGTCGGACAGCGCGTAACTCATCAGATCAAATGTCGTGTCCTGTTCCGCTCCCCGCTGAAATCGAGGGGCGGACAGGCTGGGTGCAGCTGAGGCTGGCGATTACTCCACCTTGATGCCGGCCTCCTTGATGAGCTTCGCGTACTTTGCCGTCTCGGATTTCATGAACGCGACGAACTGCTCGGGCGTGCTGTGGATCGCTTCCACCCCCAGATCGGCGAATTTCTTCTTGACCTCCGCGTCCTGCAACACCTTGACGAGGTCGGTGTGGAACTTCTCGGTGACCGCCTTGGGCGTTCCCGCCGGCATGAATACGCCCCACCAGTTTACGGCGACCAGGCCCGGCACGGATTCCGCGCAGGGCGGAAGCTCGGGCATGATCGGGCTGCGCTCAGGCCCGGTTACGCAAAGGGCGCGCGCCCGTCCGGCCTTGATGAATTGCATCGCCGGCAGCGAGTCGGAAAAGATGTACTGGATATGCCCCGCGACGAGGTCCTGCACGCCGAGGATGCCGCCCTTGTAGGGAACTTCCGTCGCCTTCACGCCTGTGAGGTTCGCGTACATCGCACCGGCGAGATGCGAAATGCTCCCCGGGCCGCTGGTGCCGTAGTTGAGCTTGCCGGCGCTTGATTTTGCGTGGTCGGTCAGCTCGCGCAGCGACTCGGCCGGCACGTTCGGATTGACGATGAGGATGTTGGGGCCCGTCGAGATGAGCGATATCGCGACGAAATCGCGCTCGACGTCGTAGGGCACTTTCGACAGCAGCGGGTTGACCGCCGCCGGCCCGATGTTGCCGATCACGAAGCTGTAGCCGTCGGGCGCCTGCTTGGCGGCGAAATCCATTCCAATCGATCCCGCTGCGCCCGGCTTGCTTTCGATGATCACCGTCTGCCCCCACACTTCGCCGAGCTTCTGGCCGAAGACCCGCGCCATCAGGTCCGAGCTTCCGCCGGGCGGATAGGTGACGATGAGCTTGACCGGCTTCACCGGATACGTCTGGGCGAGCGAGCCGCAGGCAAGCAGCGCCGCGGTTAACCCGAAAGCAAGGACGAACAGCTTGCGCATGATCTCCCTCCGCTGAATCGATCGTTGAGCTGCGTCCGGAAAAGTGTACCCGAATCGGCGCATTGCCGGTGTCGGCGGCGGGCGCGAGGCGTTACTATTGGGTTTCGCCGAGCACGCCCGGCTCACTCGACAGGAACCAGATGGCCTCGACGCTTCAAGGAATCGGCGTCCGTCCCGATCAGACGCTGGCGCTCAACATGAAGCTCCTCTCTCATCACGAGCTGCACGGCTTCGGCGGCATCGGCGAAGGCATGGGCATGCAGCTCGCGCGCGACGGGCGGAGGATTCTGTGGCTCGCGCACGAGTCCGCGCCCAAGAATTTTACCGCGGTGGACGTCACCGATCCTAAGAAGCCGCAAGTCGTGGTCCAGACCGAGCTGCCCCACGCCAAGGTTCGGTCCAACTCGCTCGACGTGGTCGGCGACACCATGGCGGTGGCCTACCAGACGAGCGCCATGGGAATGAAGCCCGCGGGGTTCGACCTCTTCGATATCGGCACGCCGGAAAATCCGAAGCTCATCTCCCATTTCGACGCCTCGGGCCCGCACTCGCGAGGGGTGCACGCCGTGTGGTTCGTGGACGGGGAATACGTCCACTTGGCGGGTGGCGCGCCGGATTTCCAGCCGACCCATCCGTCGGACGATCAGTTCTACCGCATCGTCGACGTTCGCAATCCCTCCAAACCCGCCGAGGTCGGACGCTGGTGGCTGCCTGGAACGCGCGTGGGCGACAACGTACCGCGCCTGGCGCGCCATCCGAAGTTCGACTCGGGATTTCGCGCGCACAACACCAACGTCTTTCCCGAGCGGCCCGACCGCGCCTACGTCGGCTACATCTCGGGCGGCGCCGTGATCCTCGACATCTCGGATAAATCCCGACCAAAGCTCCTGGCGCACTGGCGTTATTCGCCGCCTTACACCGGATTTACTCACACCGTGCTGCCGCTTTTCGAGCGGGAGCTCCTCATCGTCAGCGACGAGTGCGTTTATCCCGACGGCAAGGACTGGCCCAAGCTCGTGTGGGTGGTTGACGCACGAGTCGAAAGCAACCCCGTGCCGATCAGCACTTTCCCCCTGCCGCCGGTCGAGACCTTTGCCAGGAACGGCGGGCGCTTCGGCGCGCACAACCTGCACGAGAACCTTCCGGTGCCGGGCTCGTGGCGCTCGGACAGCATCATCGTCGGGACGTTTTTCGGCGGCGGCGTGCGGGCCTTCGACGTGAGCAACCCCTACCAGCCGCAGGAGATCGCCTACTTCGTGCCCCCCGCGCCCAGGCTCTCGCGCGTGGGGTCGATCCAGCTGAACGACGTGTACATCGATGACCGCCGGCTGGTGTTCACCGTGGACCGCTTCGCGGGCGGCTTGTATGTCCTCGAGATGACGATTTGATGCCGAGCCCCGCGCCCACGCGCGATTCGCTTGCAGGAAAGCTCCCGGTCAGCCTGATCACCGGATTTCTCGGCAGCGGCAAGACTACGCTGCTGAAGCGCCTCTTGCGCGACCCCGGCATGAACCGGGCCGCGGTCATCATCAACGAGTTCGGCGAGGTCGGCATAGACCACGAGCTGGTCGCCTCGTCCTCGGAGAGCATGACCCTGCTCTCGAACGGGTGCCTGTGCTGCACCGTGCGCACCGACCTGCAGGAGACGCTGCGCGAGCTTTTCATCAAGCGGCGCGCGGGCGAAGTGATGGACTTCGATCGCGTTTTCATCGAAACCACCGGCCTCGCCGACCCGGTGCCGGTGCTGCACACGCTGCAGACCGACGGAATGCTGGGCGCGCAGTACCGCCTGGATTGCGTGGTCACGCTCGTCGATGCGGTGAACGGCCTCCAGAACCTCGACGACGCGGCCGAAGCGGCAAAGCAGGCCGCAGTGGCCGACCGCATCGTCATCACCAAGAGCGACATTGCGCCGCGGGCCGCCGTCGCCGCGCTCGAGGCGCGGCTGCAGCAGATGAATCCCTATGCCGCGCGCACGGTTGCGATCAACGGCGAAGTGGACGTGGGGTTCCTTCGCGACATCGGACCGAGGAGTACGCGCGCGACGCCCAAGGACCTCGATCGCTGGCTCGCGCCCTCGGGCGAGGCGCGTCCCGCCGAAGGCGCGTACCTCGGCGAGCGCGCTCGGTCCGGAGCGCACGACGCCTCGATCCGTTCGTTCTGCCTGTGGTTCGACAAACCCTTCACCTGGGACACGTTCTCCGCCGCCGTGCAGGTGCTGACCTCGCTGCGCGGGACCGACCTGCTGCGTGTCAAAGGCCTCGTCAATGTCGCGGGGGAGTCCGGCCCGGTGGTGGTGCAGGGGGCGCAGCACGTGTTTCACCCGCCGGTCACGCTAGAAGCCTGGTCGGGAACGGACCGGCGCTCGCGCATCGTATTCATCACGCGCAATCTTTCGCGCGAGTCGCTCGAAGCGCTCTTCGCCGCGGTAGGAACGCTCGCCGCGCCGCACGGTTGATTGCGGGCGACATCACCGCACACGCGGGCACCGATTGCGCGATCAATCTCAAGCAAGCTATGATCCCCGGCGCCGCCTCACGATAACCACGAGACGCCTATGAACGCCAAGGAAAGCTTCACGCCCGACGTGCGCGCCGAGTCACCGGTCGCCGGTCCCGAGCAAAAGGAGATCTGGGGCAGCGACGCGATCGCCGCGATGCTGCGCGCGCTCGACATCCCCTACCTCGCGCTCAATCCGGGGGCAAGCTACCGCGGGCTGCACGACAGCATCGTCAACTACCTCGGCAACACGCGCCCGCAGATGCTCTTGTGCCTGCACGAGGAGTCCGCCGTGGCGATCGCGCAAGGCTACGCGAAAACCTCCGGCACGATGATGGGCGCGGTGGTGCATTCGAACGTCGGCCTGATGCACGCGAGCATGGCGGTCTTCAACGCCTGGTGCGACCGCATGCCGGTGCTGATCCTTGGTGCGACCGGGCCGTGGGACGCCGCCAAGCGGCGTCCCTGGATCGACTGGATCCATACGGCGTCCGATCAGGGCGCGCTCGTGCGCGACTACACCAAGTGGGACAACCAGCCCGCGTCTGTGCCGGCGGCGTACGAGGCGCTCTTACGCGCCGCGCAAATCGCCAACACCGCGCCGCGCGGCCCGACTTATGTCAACCTAGACGCGGCGCTGCAGGAAGCGAAGATCGGCGCGCTCCCCTCGCTTCCGGACGTGAAGCGCCATCGCGCGCCCGATCCGGTGCTGCCGGCCGCGCACTTGGTCGAGGCCGCGGCGAAGCTCCTATCCGGCGCGAAGCACCCGGTGATCCTCGCCGGGCGTGCCTCGAGAAGCGAATCGGGCTGGAAGCAGCGGATCGCGCTCGCAGAGAAGCTGCAGGCACGGGTCTTGACCGACATCAAGCTCGGGGCTGCGTTTCCGACCGATCATCCGCTGCACGCCGCGCCGCCGGCGACATTTCTTTCGCCCGACACGGCGAAGCTGCTGCGCGAGGCGGACGTGGTGCTCGCGCTCGACTGGATCGATCCCGCCGGGGTGCTCAAGCAGGCCTGGGGCGATGAACCGGCCGGCGCGAAAGTCATTCAAGTCTCCCCCGACGCGCACCTGCACCGCGGCTGGAGCATGGACTACCAAGGCCTGCCCCCCGTTGACCTGTACATGATGTGCGAGCCGGAAGCGGCGGTTCCGCTCCTGCTCGACGCCGTGAAGGCGCGCCCCGCGGCGGTTGCCTCGAAACCGACGTTGCTTCCGGACCCGGCGCCTGACGTAGTTTCGATCCGCACGCTCGCCGATGCGCTGAACGCGGCGACGAAGGGTATGGATGTCTGCATTACCCGGCTGCCGCTTGGCTGGAACGGCGCCTACCGTCATTTCCGGCATCCGCTCGATTACATCGGCTCTGAGGGCGGAGGCGGAGTCGGCGCGGGGCTTGGGATCACGGTGGGCGCAGCGCTCGCTCTGAAAGGCACCGGCCGGCTCCCCGTGGCCGTCATCGGTGACGGCGATTTCCTGATGGGGGCGACGGCGCTGTGGACCGCGACGCACTACGGCGTTCCCTGTCTCGTCCTCGTCGCCAACAACCGCTCGTTCTTCAACGACGAGCTGCACCAGGAGCGGGTCGCGAAGGAGCGCTCGCGCCCGGTCGAGAACCGCTGGATCGGCCAGCGCATCAGCGGGCCGGACATCGACCTCGCGATGATGGCGCGCGCGCAAGGCGCCGAAGGCATCGGTCCGATTGCGAAGGTGCCGGAACTGCGTTCCGCGATCGAGAGGGGTATCGAGGTTGTGCGTGGCGGCGGGGTATGCGTCGTGGATGTGCGAGTGGCCCCCGGATACGACACGAACCTGAGCGCCTCGAGCGCGAGCCAGAAGCGCTGAGCTCGAGCGGAGGGGAAATGTTTACCTTGCGAACCTGGACCGCACTAGCGCTGAGCGCCGTGCTGGCGTTGCCGGTTGGCGGGGCTCGAGCGCAGGGAGGAGCTTGGCCGAGCCGGCCGATCCGGTTCGTCGTGCCGCTGCCCCCCGGCGGATCCCCGGACTATCTTTCGCGCCTGCTCTCGGAGCGCCTGCAGCCGGTGCTCGGCCAGCCGCTCATCGTTGAGAACAAGCCGGGCGGGGGCGGCACGATCGCGCGCGAGTACGTCGCACGCCAGGCGGCCGACGGCTACACCCTGCTCATGACCGAATCCAGCCACGTTCTGAGCGCCGCGATCGGATCGAAGCTGCCCTACGAGCCGATTCGGGATTTCGAGCCCATCGTGCTCGCGGCGACGATCCCGTTCGTGCTCGCGGTGAATTCGAGCACGCCCGTGCGAACCTTGAACGAATTCATCGCTTACGCCAAGGCCGCGCCCAAGCCGCTCACCTACGGCACCGCGGGCGTCGGCGCGCCGCACCATATCGCGGCCGAGCTGCTGCGCTCGATGACCGGCATCAACATCGTGCATGTTCCCTACAAGGGCTCCGCAGGGATCGTGCCGGCGCTGGTCTCTGGCGAGATCGATTTCACGATCGGCGCGGTCAACTCGCTCTTGCCGCATTTCCGCTCGGGCAAGTTGCGCGCCATCGCGGTCTCCGGCTCCGCGCGCACGGCGATCCTCCCCGACGCACCGACGATGGCCGAAGCCGGGCCGCTCCCGGGCTACGCCGTCGATATCTGGCTCGGAGTGACCGCGCCCGCCGGCACGCCGCGCCCGATCGTCGAGCGACTCAACGCCGAGATCAACCGCATCGTGCGCGATCCCAGGATCGTAAAGGAGCGCTTTGCGCCGGTGGGCTTGGAGCCGCTCGGCAGCACCCCCGAGCAATTCCTCGAGGTCATGAAGTCTGACCTCGCGAAGTACGCGAAGGTCGCAAAGGACGCCAACATCAAGCCGGAATAACGGATCGGCGGACGTTACGGGCGAGCCGCGAGCACCCATTCCTCCGCCGCCGGCAAGGACGGCCGCAAAGCGCGCGGCTTCAGACTTCGCGCCCGATGCGGCGATCCACCGAGTATTTGCCGCCGCCGCGAATCAGGATGACCAGAGCCAGGATCAGCAGAAGCAGGGGCATCTCCAGCCCCCGACCGGTCCAGAAATAGCCGATCTTCCAGTGAACGTGGAAAGCGGCGACGGCCATGAAGCCGAAGAAAAGCGCGGCGACCGGCCGGGTGAGAAAACCGATGACCATCAGGACGCCGCCGACCAGTTCGAGCACCCCGATGTAATACGCCCAGAACATCGCCGGTTCGAGCCCCGAGGCCGCCATGCCCTTCGCCGTGCCGGCGATATTCCCGCCGAACCAGCCGAAGAGTTTCTGGCACCCGTGAGGGATGTAGAACGCCCCGTAGGCCACACGGAAAATCGGCCAAGCGTACTGCCTGCATCGCTCGTACAACGTGCCGAGAGCCGGAAACACATATCGCGAAGCGGGACTCTGCATGATGCCCTCCTTGGTGAAGAATTAGCTGTTCACAACGTTTCGCCGGCGACAGCCGGCGCCTCAAATCATGCGGCGGCCTTGTTTCGGTTGGTCTCGAAACCGGGCTGGCTGCCGAGGAGTGCCGCCGGTTTCTTCAGATTCTCCTGCCACAACAGCGATTCCATGTAGATATTGAGCGGCTGGTCCTGAATGGTGAGCTCGTAGACGTGATCGTCGTACGAGGCGTGATTGTGAACCGCCCACCCGGGTGCCGAAAGCATGAGGTCTCCCGCAGCCCATTCGTAGCGGTTGCCCGCCACCATCGAATAGCCATTGCCGTGGAAATAGTAGTTGATCGCCGCAGAGACGTGGCGGTGCGGACGATCGACGATCTTGGGTGGGCGGATGGTGATGGTCGCGAAGAAATTCGGCGTGACGCCGTTGGTGCGCCCGGTAACCGGGTTGTACATCATATAGAGCCGACGGCCGACATAGTCCTTTCCCAGGGCTTCCAGCTTGTCGAGCTCGCGCTTGACCTCCTTCCAGGGGAAATGCAGCGGCTTTGACTCGACCGTCTGGGGAT